>Ga0180435_10005921_pt1 | contig 11804 bp, 10 predicted proteins | sample SS_ome_3_FD_132467 | JGI IMG/M metagenome (GOLD analysis project Ga0180435, IMG submission 132467) | Hypersaline lake sediment archaeal communities from the Salton Sea, California, USA - SS_3_S_1 metaG | ecosystem: Environmental > Aquatic > Non-marine Saline and Alkaline > Hypersaline >...
CCAGCCCGTCGGTGACCTCGGTGACGATTTTGGCCTTCCGCTCCATCATCTTCGGCAGGTCGAGCGTGATCCCTGCGGCGCCGACACCGTGCTCGGACAGCCGGTAGCCGGCCACGTCGAACAGCTCGCTCGACTCGAGCAGCGCCTTGGAAGGGATGCAGCCGACGTTGAGACAGGTGCCGCCCAGGGTGTCCCGCTGCTCGATGAGCACCACCTTCATGCCGAGCTGGGCGGCGCGGATGGCGGCCACGTAACCACCGGGACCGGCGCCGATGACGGCAAAGTCGAAGCTGTCCATTTCCATTCTCCTCAGAGACCCAGAAGTGACGGGTCCGGGTTTTCCACGTAATCGACGATGGTCTTGAGGAAGGTCACCGCCTCCTGGCCGTCCACCAGCCGGTGGTCGTAGGAGACCGCGACGTACATCATCGGCCGCACCACGATCTCGTCGTCCACCACCACGGCGCGTTTCTTGATCGCGTGCATGCCGAGGATGCCGCTCTGCGGCGGGTTGACGATGGGCGTGGACATCATGTTGCCGTAAATGCCGCCGTTGGAGATGGTGAACACGCCGCCGGAGAGATCGTCGAGGGTCAGCTTGCGGTCGCGGGCCCGGGTGGCAAGGTCGATGATCGATTTCTCGATGCCGTCGAAGCTCAATTGGTCCGCATCGCGCACCACCGGCACCACCAGACCGCGGTCGGTGCCCACGGCCACGCCGACGTCGAAGTAGTGGTTGTGCACGATCATGTCGCCCTCGATGCGGGCGTTGATCGCCGGCACTTCCTGAAGCGCCTTCACCGCGGCCTTGATGAAGAAGGACATGAAGCCGAGCTTGACACCGAACTTCTGCTGGAAAGCTTCCTGCTTCTCCTTGCGCAGGGCCATCACCGCGCTCATGTCCAGCTCGTTGAACGTGGTGAGGATCGCCGCGTTCTGCTGGGCCTGGAGCAGCCGCTCGGCGGCCCGGCGGCGCAGCGAGGTCATCGGCTCACGGGTCTCGCGGCCGTCGTCCGAGGTCACCGGGCCGGTGGGACGCGGCGGAGCGGCCGGCGCCGCGGCGGGCGCGGGCGTTGCGGCAGGCGCGGCCTTCGGTGCCGCGGTTTCGGCGGGGGCGGCCGGTTGGCCTTTTTCGAGATGCGCCAGCACATCCCCCTTGGTGATCCGCCCGTCCTTGCCGGTGCCGTTGATCGCCGCCGGGTCGAGCTTGTGCTCGGCCACCAGGCGCCGCACCGCCGGGGCGAGATCGTCCACTGGATCCGCGGGCGCATCACCGGCGGCGGCCGGTTCCGCGGCAGCGGCCGGCGCCTGCGCTGAATCGGCGACGGCATCGGCGTCGATCAGCGCCACGGTCTGGCCCACGGCCACGGTTTCGCCGGCGGGCACCTGGACCACCAGCTTGCCGGCCACCTCGGCCGCCACGTCCATGGTGATCTTGTCCGTCTCCAGGACGAAAAGCGGGTCGTCCGCGTTGACGAACGACCCGTCGGCGGCGACCCATTCCACCAGGATCCCCTCGGTGATCGATTCGCCGACTTCCGGTACCTTGACCTCGGCCATTGTCTTTCGACTCCTTCGATTCAAATGATTGCTAACCTATCGCTCGTTGTCCCATGTGCCCATCAGCGCCTGCACCACCAGTTCTTCCTGCTCCTGGCGGTGGATCTTCAGCGAGCCCACGGCCGGGCTGGCGCTGGCTTCGCGGCCGGCGTAGCGGATCACCCGGCGGCCGAACAGCTCATAGAGCCGGGGGAAGATGAAGGTCCATCCACCGCGGTTGGCCGGCTCCTCCTGGGCCCAGACCACCTCGTCCACATCGCCGTAGCGCTCGGCGATCTTTGCCCACTGACCGTCGGGCCAGGGGTAGAACTGCTCCACGCGCACCAGGGCCACGTTGTCCAGGCCGTCCTTTTCCCTGCGCTCCAGCAGGTCGTAATAGACCTTGCCGCTGCAGAGCACCAGGCGGTGGAAGGGCCCGGCCTCCGCCGGCTCGTCGATCAGCTCGCGGAAATGGCCGCGCACCAGCTCGTTCACCGGCGAGACCACCCGCGGGTGGCGCAGCAGGCTCTTCGGCGACATGACGATCAGCGGCCGGCGGAAGGGCCGGTACTGCTGCCGCCGCAGCACGTGGAAGTACTGCGCCGGGGTGGTCATGTTGCAGACCTGGATGTTGTCCTCGGCACAGGCGGCGAGGTAGCGCTCGAGGTAGGCATTGGAGTGCTCGGGCCCCTGCCCCTCGTAGCCGTGGGGCAGCAGCATCACCAGCCCGCTGGAGCGCTGCCACTTGGACTGCGAGCTGACGATGAACTGGTCGATGATCACCTGGGCGCCGTTGGCGAAGTCGCCGAACTGCGCCTCCCAGAGGACCAGCATCCGCGGGTCGACCCGCGAGTAGCCGTGCTCGAAGCCGAGCACCGCGGCCTCGGAGAGCAGGCTGTTGTAGACGCAGAAACGGGCCTGCTGGGGGTGGATGTGCATCAGCGGGATACGCGTTTCGCAGGTCACCGCATCGGACCAGACGGCGTGGCGCTGGGAAAAGGTGCCGCGGGCCGAGTCCTGGCCGCTGAGGCGCACCGGCATCTTCTCGTGGAGCAGGCTGCCCAGGGCCAGCAGCTCGGCGAAGGCCCAGTCAACGGTCTGCCGTTGTTCCACGGCTTCGAGCTGCCTGGGCAGCTTGCGGGCCACCTTGGGGTTGAGGGCGAAACCCGAGGGTACGGTGGTCAACGCCCGGGTCACGTCCATCAGCAGCCAGTGGTCCACCCCGGTGCGCACCGGGCGATGGTCATAAGGGTTGTTCAGCCCGGTCCAGCGGTGGCCGAAGGCATAGAGCTCGGGTTCGGGCAGCTTTTTGCGCGTCTCCTCGAGGGCTTTCTGCAGCTGGTCCTGGAAGCGGTGGGCCAGTTGTTCGGCCTCCTCGCCCCTCAATTCGCCGGCGGCACGGAGCTTTTCCTCGTAAAGCCGGCGCACCGGCGGGCGGTCCTTGATCTTGGCGTAGAGCTGGGGCTGGGTGAAGGCCGGCTCGTCGCTCTCATTGTGCCCGTGACGGCGGTAGCAGATCATGTCCACCACCACATCCTTGCGGAACTCGTGGCGGAACTGCAGCGCCAGTTCCATGACCATGGCCACGGCCTCGGGGTCGTCACCGTTGACGTGAAAGATCGGGGCCTCGATCATCTTGGCCACGTCGGTGGAGTAGAGCGTGGAGCGTGACTCCGGGGGCAGGGTGGTGAAGCCGATCTGGTTGTTGATGATCAGGTGCACCGTGCCGCCGGTCTTGTAGCCCTTGAGCTGGGAGAGGTTCAGCGTCTCGGCCACCAGGCCCTGGCCGGCGAAGGCCGCATCGCCGTGGATCAGGAAGGGCACCACCTGGCGCCGCTCCTCGGTGTCGGCGTGCAGCACCTGCTTGCCCCGGGCCCGCCCCTGGACCACCGGGTTGACGGCCTCGAGGTGGCTGGGGTTCGAGGTCAGGCTGAGGTGCAGCACTTTCCCCTGGTGGTTGACGTGGTCCGAACTGTAGCCCAGGTGGTATTTCACGTCGCCGTCCCCGCCCACCGAATCGGGGATGTAGTTGCCCTCGAACTCGGAGAAGATCATCGAGAACGGTTTGTCGAGGATGTTGGCCAGCACGTTCAGCCGCCCGCGGTGGGCCATGCCCACCACCAGTTCCTCGATGCCCAGCTCGGGGGCCAGCTCCACCAGGGCATGGAACCCGGGGATCACCGACTCGGCCCCCTCGAGGGAGAAGCGCTTCTGGCCCGGGAAGCGCTTCTGCAGAAAGACCTCGAAGCTCTCGGCGTCGGAGAGAAGCTCGAGGATCTCCAGCTCGCGCTCGTGGGAGAAGTTCGGCTGGTTGCGCGAAGGTTCCATGCGCGCCTGCAGCCAGCGGCGGATGGCACGGTCCTGGATGTGGATGTACTCCACGCCCACCGAGCGGCAGTAGGTCTGCTTGAGGATGGCGATGATCTCGCGCAGCTTCGCTTTTTGCGGTGCGCCGAGGTGGCCGGTGTCGAAGACCTTGCCCAGGTCCTCCTCGCCGAGGTCGAAAGCTTCCAGGGCCAGGTGCGGGTGCTCGGTGAGGTTGTTGCCCAGGGGGTCGAGCTGGGCGATGAGGTGGCCGCTGGACCGGTAGGCGAAGATCAGGCTGGCCACTTTCGACTGCAGGTAGGCGTCGTCGGTGGCCACCGGCAGCGGCGGCACGTCGCCGAGTTTGAACCCCTGGAAGAAGACCTGCCAGTCACGGGAGACCGACCCGGGCTCGTCCAGCCAGTCCTGGTAGAGCTGATCGACGTAGTCGGCGTTCGATTCCACCGCCAGCGGCGCGCTGGTCGGCGCCGGTTCGCTGTTGCGGGACACGGTATGTCACTCCTCTGCCATCGGCATTGATGTTCACATTCGCCTCCAGCGGGGCGCAAGGCACACGACACCGTAACACCACGGGGGCACGATATTGTACTGGAATTCATCAATGACTGCACCCCCCGGAAGGTGTGCATCAGAGGGTGGAGAAATGTGTCATTCGGTCCCTGGGCGAACCGGCGGAAAGAATGACGGCGAGGCTCTTCCGCAAATCTCCCAGGTCAGAGGATTTCCGAACAAAATCATCGGCGGCCCAGCAGAGGTAGTTGTCCCGGAATCGGGTGTACGCGGAATTGATGATGATCGGGATGTCCTTCCTGATGGCCATGATGCGATACATCACGTCGATCCCGTCCATGTCCGGTGACTTCAGGGCGAGGACCACGGCGTCGGGACGCCGGCGACGAAAGCGGTCGAGGGCCTCCCGGCTGTCGCGGGCCTCCACCACCCGGTAGCCGTCGGCGCCCAGGCCGTTGACCAGCAGGCAGCGGTAATCATCGTCCCACTCCACGACGAGCAGTGTCTTGTCCATCTCCGTTCTCCCGCTCCCGGACGGGCACACGGCCCTCCGGTCAGCTGTCCGGCACCCAGCGGCTCTTTTCCGTGCCGATGGTGGTCCCGTATTCGTGAAGCATGCCGAAATTCCGTGTCTCCAGGGAGTACCATTCGAAGCGATGGTCCCGGGCCAGCTCCTTGCGCAGGGTGTCGGTGAGCACCACGCTGGACACCGTTTCATCGTGGATCCGGCGGATCAGCGAAGCCTGGTCTTCGGCGGGCAGGAACGAATAGACCGGGGCCAGGGCGTGGCGGTCCACCAGGTCCACCAGGTCCTCGGGATAGACATCCTCCCCGGACGAGACTTCGATAACCACGAGGCTCGACTGGCCGAAGAGCCCTCCGGTCTCCCCGGCCGCCGAACCGGGATAGGTGGTGATGCAGGGGATCTCCATGCCGAAGCGCACCACGGGTTCGGGATTGACCGCCGAGATCCGGGCGGAGAACGTGCAGTTGTGCTTTACCAGGCTCGGCTCCCCCGACAGCGGTGTCGATTTTTTGACGAAGTAGGGGTAGCGGAATTCGATGCGAATGGCCGATGCGTTGAGCTCTGCCTTGTAATCGCTGATATTGGCCCGCAGTGACGCGGTGCCGATGCCGTCGCGGTGCCGATGCACGATGGCGATAAAGCGATCGATCCACCGCGCCTCGAAGGGCTGCATGATCCGGGCGGAGATGGAGATCTCGGCCACCGTGGGCTGGCCCCCGGGCTCGGTCCTCGAGGCGACCCGCATCGGAAAGGGCAGATCGTTCAGCCCCACGTCCACCAGAAATCGCTTGCTGTCGGTCATCGTGTCCTCCGCTGTCCGGCCGCCTGCTTCGAAGAGGCATGGAGCGCCTCCCGCATCGCGGCCAGCGATTCGTTGAAACTATCGAGGATCTCCCCGGCACCGGGCGAAAGGCACCGGTTCACGCCGGCAAGTTGCGGGCCGGTGCGGCGGCCCAGCTCAGCTGCACGCTCGACACCGCGGGCCGGCAAGCGCCCCGGTTCGCAGACCTCGTGCAGCAGCCCCATCTCCAGCAGTGTCTCCGCGTCGAAGGACCTGCCGGACAACAGCATCTCGGCGGCCCGGCCCTGCCCCACGTAACGCCTGAGGTAAAGCCCCAGGGGCCAGCCCGGGGGGAAGCCGAAATCGACGCGGGGAAAGACCAGCGACATGTCGCTGGCCGCCAGCCGCAGGGGCAAAGAAAGGCTCATGCCGAAAAAGGGCGCGGCGATGTCGCCCTGCATGGCGCTCACCACCGGTTTGGCAAACCCCTGGAGCCTGACCAGGATGCGGTAGCGCGCATGCTCCTCCAGGGAGAGCAGGCGTTCGCGATCCGCCTCGGGGGCGGATCCGGCGTCGGTGAGCGTGGTGAACAGGCGACGCTGCCCCTCCACGCCCGGGTAGGCCGCGGCATTGACGAGGAGCAGGGCCCGGACTTCGTCCATGCGCTCGAGCTCGGTGAGCAGGGCAAGGAAATTGTCCCTCGTGGTCCGGGTGGTGGTGATATCCAGAGCACCCTGCTCCAGGGTGACCGTGGCCACCCCTTCCCCCACCGTGCAGGTGAGAAAGGCATCGTCTGCTGATCCGCGTATGTCCATGACCATCCTCCCTGCTTGCCCCTGTTACCGCCCCGTGTCGCCCCCTCGGCAGCCGAGCGGTTTCGACGCATACACTCGGATAAAGCAATTCGCATACCATCGACCGGTCCTCGATCCGGCGATCCCGCCCACGTCCCTCCGAATCGGCCGTAGCACATGAATCCCGCCCAATCACCAGCGCTCCGTCCCCCGACGAAAAACAACAGCTTCCCCATTCCTGCGCCGGCCAAAAAGTTGTATAATGAAACCGTTATATTTCATATTGAAACGGAGAAGATGATGAAAGCCATCAATCTGGAACTTGATGAACTGGTACAGTTCGACACGGGAACTATCAGTCTGCAGGGTCGGCGGCTGGTGCTGCACTCCAGCGATGCTTTCGGCCAGTTTCGCCAGGACCTGGTGAAAATGCTCGGACCGGACAACGCCCGGCGGGTCTTCACCCGTTTCGGCTATTTCTGGGGCCAGGCCGATGCCGCGGCGATGAAGCGTATCTTTTCCTGGAAGAACACGGAGGAGCTGCTCCGGGCCGGGCCCCGGCTGCAGACATTGGAGGGTGTGGCGGAGAGCACCGTCGAACGGCTGGAGCTCGACCAGGCGGGGCGCCTGGTGGAGATGGCGGTCAACTGGAGCGATTCGCTGGAGGCCCACGAGCACCGTTCGGTTTCCGGTCCCTCCCACTCCCCCGCATGCTGGAAGCTGACCGGCTACATGAGCGGCTACGTCTCCCATTGCCTGAACACCAACGTCTACTTTCTCGAAACCGGCTGCCAGGCGGCCGGCGCACAGAGCTGCAGGGCCGAAGGGCGGACCCGGGAGGGCTGGGGCGAACGAATCGACCCTGTCCTGCCCTACTTCGCCGCCGAGGACATCGTGGGCACCGTGGCCCGTCTGAACCGCGAGCTGCGCCGAAAGACGAGGGAGGCGGTCCGGCATCGTGAACGGATCCAGACGCTCAACTCACGGGGCAGCGAGTACCTCGCCGAGGGGAAGAGCCTCGCCCTGCGGCGGGTGCTGGAAATGTCGGAGCGGGTGGCCCGTTTCGACACCTCGGTGCTCATCACCGGTGAGACCGGGGTGGGCAAGGAGGTTCTCGCCCGCCACATGCACGAGTCGTCCCGGCGGGCGAAAGGCCCGTTCGTCGCCGTCAACTGCGGCGCCCTGCCGGAAACGCTGCTGGAGAGCGAACTCTTCGGGCACAAGGCCGGGGCCTTCACCGGAGCGATCCGCGACCGGGCCGGGCTGTTCGAGGCGGCCGGGGGGGGCACGATCTTCCTCGACGAAATCGGTGACGTGAGCCCCGCGGTCCAGGTGAAGATCCTTCGCGTTCTCCAGGAACACGAGGTGCTTCGCGTGGGTGAGACGGCACCGCGCAAGGTGGACGTGAGGGTCATCGCGGCCACCAACCGGCACCTGGACGAGGAGATCCATGACGGCCGGTTCCGCGAGGATCTGCTCTACCGGCTGAAGGTGGTGGAAATCGAGGTGCCGCCCCTGCGGGAACGGCGGGAGGACATCCTCCCCCTGGCCCGTCACATCACCGTCCGGCTGTCCCGAAAGCTCGATCTCCCCGGGCTCCGGCTGGACCCCGCCAGTATCGACGTCCTGCTCAACTATCCCTGGCCGGGCAACGTCCGCGAACTGGAAAACGCCATCGAACGGGCCGCCGTGGTCAGTCCCGACGGTACCGTCAGGCCCGACACGCTGCCGCCGGAAGTCCGCCGGCACGGCGTGGATGCACCGGCGATCTCCGTGCCCGCCACGCGCACCCTGGCCGAACTGGAACTGGAATACATCCGGGCCGTGCTGGAGTCCACCGGGGGCAACCGTTCGCAAGCCGCACGCATCCTCGGCATCAGCAAGAGCACCCTGTGGCGCAAGCTGAAGCCGTGAACCGCCAGGTTGCCATTTCATTTTGAAACCCCGATGGCCGTGTTGCCGACACGCCCACACCGCTGAGTTTTGATCTCCAACAACCCATTGAACTTATTCCCATAGCCACACGATGGCACGGCCCTTGCTGTTGCTGAACAACGGCAGGGCCGGAACCGCCGGTCGCTGACCATAGAGCGAGCGGACGCCCGGCTCCGGGATACCGGGGCCGCGAGCGGGCATGACCGGACGGGGGCGCCGATCCGCGGGCGCGCCCCGATGGGGTGACACGATGAGCGACAGACTTCACGACCTCATGGCGGCCGAACGGCAGGTGCTCAAGGAGGCCCTGCTGAACCAGGTACACCACTCCTCGGCACCACACTATCGCAACGCCGAGCTGGAACCGCTGCGCCGTCGTTGCGGAACCCTGGTGGACAAGTTCCTCGAAGCCGTGGCCGGATCGCCCGCCTCTTTCGTCGAATACGTCACCGGGATCGCCGGAGCGCGCTACGACGAGGGGTTCGGGCTGGACGAGATCCAGATGGCGCTGAACATCTTCGAGGAATACGCCTGGAAGGTCTGCGCCCACAAGGTGGAGGACAAGGAGCAGCTGCTCAAGGACCTCAGCCTGGTGACCGGCATCTTCGGCACGGCCAAGGACCAGCTGGCCCGCGAATACCTGAAACAGAAAGACAACGTCCTCTCGGTGGCCCGCGTGTTCATCGAGCAGGTGGAGGAACTGACCGGGGGAATGGAAACCACTGCGATCCCGGTGAGTTGATGACCATGCCGACAACAGATGTGGACCGGTTCGCCGAGCTGGACCGGAAACGCGCCGAGGTTGAAGCGGGCGGCGGGCCCGACCGGATGGAGAGACAGCATCTCGCCGGCAAGCTCTGCGCCAGGGAACGGCTCGACCTGCTCTTCGACCCGGACAGCTTCCTCGAGCTGGGCCTCTGGGCCCGCCACCGCCACCCCGGCCTGGCCGGGAAAGACCTGCCTGCCGACGGCGTCGTCACCGGCAAGGGCGAGGTGCAGAACCGCCCGGTCTTTGCCTTCTCCCAGGATTTCACCGTGGGCGGTGGCGCGGTGGGCGAGCGCCATGCGGCGAAGATCGTCGACGTGATGCAGCAGGCCCTGAAGTGCGGCGTGCCGGTGGTGGGATTCAACGATTCGGGCGGCGCGCGGATCCAGGAAGGGGTGGAGGGGCTTTCCGGCTACGGCCGCATCTTCTACCACAACACGCTGCTCTCGGGCGTGGTGCCCCAGGTCTCGGTGATCGCCGGCCCCTGCGCCGGCGGCGCGGCCTACTCCCCGGCGATGACCGACTTCATCATCATGATCGAGGGGAGCGCGCGGATGTTCATCACCGGCCCGCAGGTGATCAAGGCCGCCACCGGCGAGGAGATCGGCGAGGAGGAGCTTGGCGGGGCCCGGGCCCACGCCGCCATCTCGGGGAACACCCACCTCGTGGCCCGGGACGAAGAGGAAGCGGTGGAGATGGTCCGGCGGTTGCTCTCCTTCCTGCCGCTGAACAACCTGGAATCCCCACCGGACCTGCCCTTCGAGGACGAGGTGGCCGACGACGAGGACCTGGACGAGCTGATCCCCGAAGACCCGCGGCAAGCCTACGACGTCAGGGACGTGATCGGCCGGCTGGTGGACGGGGCCGACTTCTTCGAGCTCCAGGAATCCTTCGCACCGAACATCATCATCGGCCTGGCCCGCATGGGGGGCATGGCGGTGGGCATCGTGGCCAACCAACCCTGCTGCCTGGCCGGCGCCCTGGACATCAACGCCTCGGACAAGGCCTCCCGCTTCATCCGCACCTGCAACGTATTCAATATCCCACTGGTCACCCTGGTCGACGTGCCGGGGTTCCTCCCCGGCGTGGCCCAGGAACACGGCGGCATCATCCGCCACGGCTCGCGGATGCTCTTCACCTACTCCGCCTCCACCATCCCCAAGATGACCGTGATCATGCGCAAGGCCTACGGCGGGGCCTACCTCGCCATGTGCTCCCGGGACATGGGCGCCGACTACGTGCTGGCCTGGCCCACGGCGGAGCTGGCGGTGATGGGCCCGGAAGGCGCGGCGAGGATACTGCACCGTCGCGAACTGGCCGAATCAGCGGACCCGGCGGCCCTGCTCCGGGAAAAGGCCGCCGAGTACCGGCGGGACAACGCCGACCCGTTCAAGGCAGCTGAGATGCTGCACATCGACGACGTGGTCCGTCCCTCCTGGACCCGGCGCCTGCTTATCGAGGCCCTGGGCACCTGGCGGATGAAACGGGACCACCGACCTGAAAAGAAACACGGAAACATGGCGCTCTAAGACGATGACCATCTATCTCGACAGCGCACTGATGACCTTCCTCATGGTGGCCGTTTCGCTGAGCCTGATCAGCCTGTTGCTCCAGGGCCTGAAGGCACTTGCCCTGGCTATGGAAAAGCGGACCGCCGCCGGAAGGGATGACGGGAATGTGGACCAGGTACTGGTCGCGGTGCTGGCCGCCGCGGCGCACACCGCGCTGAAGCGCCGCGTGCGCGTCCGCCGAATTCACGTGCACCACGACACCGAGGACGAGATCTGGTCCCGTGCGGGTCGGGTGGACATCATGCATTCACACAGAGTGGAACCCAAACGATGAAGAAACTCCGGATCACGGTCAACGGCACACAGTACGACGTGGCGGTGGAGGTGCTCGAGGACGACGAGCGGCATGTCCCGGGGGCCGGCCTCAATTCCTTCTCCCGCACCGGCACCCCACTGGCCGGCCGGCCCCGAACGGACCAGGCGAAGCCGGCAACCCCGGCCGCACCGAAATCGAACAACGGCAACGGGCACCCCGACCCCGACACGGTGACCGCGCCCATCGCCGGCACGGTGCAGAAGTTCTTTGCCGACCCCGGCGCCAGCGTGGAAAGCCGTGCGCCCCTGGTGCTGCTCGACGCGATGAAGATGGACACCTACATCTACGCCCCGCGCCAGGGCGTCATCGACAGCCAGTGCGCGGCCGTGGGCGACCCGGTGCAGGCCGGGGATGTCCTCGTCCGTTACCGGCCCGCAGAGAACCGGGAGTGATGCGGTGAACGAAATCCTGTCCCAGACCGGCCTGCTCAACCTCGCCTGGCGGGAGGTGGCGATGATCGGCGTGGGGGTGCTCCTGCTCTGGCTGGCCATCGCCAGAAAATTCGAGCCCCTGCTGCTCGTGCCCATCGGGTTCGGCGCCATCCTGGCCAACCTGCCCCTGGGCGGCCTGATGGCCGCTCCGGCCGGCGAAGAGATCGGCGGGCTTTTCTTCTACCTCTTCCACGGCGTGCGGCTGGAAATCTTCCCGCCGCTGATCTTCCTCGGGCTGGGGGCACTGACCGATTTCGGGCCGCTGCTCTCCAACCCCAAGACCCTGCTGCTCGGCGCCGCGGCCCAGCTC
>Ga0180435_10005924_pt1 | contig 11799 bp, 11 predicted proteins | sample SS_ome_3_FD_132467 | JGI IMG/M metagenome (GOLD analysis project Ga0180435, IMG submission 132467) | Hypersaline lake sediment archaeal communities from the Salton Sea, California, USA - SS_3_S_1 metaG | ecosystem: Environmental > Aquatic > Non-marine Saline and Alkaline > Hypersaline >...
AGTGGGCCCTGAGCCCCGCTGGCGATGTCCCCGTGGCTCAATGGATAGAGCGTTGGCCTCCGGAGCCAAAGGTTAGAGGTTCGAGTCCTCTCGGGGACGTTTACGCAAGTCATTATCACAAAGGAATTTGCGTTTTCGGCCGACATCCCTGTTTTCCCGGAAAGACCCGTTTTCGGCCTGAGTTGGTCATTTTTTGGTCAGTCGGGTCCGCCGAAGGGATATTACCCAACAAGGATTGCTGGACTTCCTGTGCCTTTGCCACATCTTCGGGGCGTACCGAAAGGTAGTACTGCTGCGTGGTCTTTATGTCACTGTGGCCGGCTAATTGTTGAACCACATGCATGGGCAAGCATTGCGCCCAGTTGGTAATGCAACTCCGGCGCAGGTCGTGCAGTGTGTAAGGCCCCACCCCCGCTTGGCGGCAGAGCGTCTTGAAACGACGCAACACATTATTGACCAAGTCGCGACCCTCTGCCCACTGCCCGCCTAAGACTGCCTCACAGTAGAATTTCCAGCGGTTATCTTCCATGAACACATAGGGGCATTTCTCGGGAGCCACCGACTGCCAAGCAGCCAAGAGGCTGATAGCCTGTTGGGGCAGCGGGATCGTCCGCATCTCGTGGTCTTTCGGCGTCCAAGCCTGTACCCAGGCGCTGGCGGTCTTGCGCGTCACGTGGAGTTTTTCGGCATCGAAGTCGATATCGTTCCAGGTAAGGTTCAAGGCTTCTCTCAACCGCAGGCCAGTGGTATATATCAACACCAGCAACGCGCGCCACATCACATCCGGACTGCGGCGGCAGATGGCCTGAAATTCTTGGGAACTGCAATAAGCCGGTCTCTTGCGTCCGACCTTGATCATCGGAATGGCCGCGCAAGGATTACCATTCTGTGCGAGATAACCGCGCAAAATGGCCAGATTGAATATGCGTCGCAAAGTGCGCAGTTCTCGGTTCGCGGAAGAAGGACTTATCCCTGCCTTGAGCCTTTGGGCACGAAAGCTTTCGATGTCGCGTACGGAAATCTGGTCCAGCCGCCGATCCCATCCTACCGAATCCGACAGCAAAGCGATCGCCGCCAAGTGCATCTGAAGGGTCTTCTTGGCCAAATTGCCTTGCATCAAGTCACGGTGCTCCCTGTAGTAATCACGCAACGTAAGCCGGGGTGGAGGATCAGCCTTCTGTTCCCGGACCTCCAGCTGTTTGCTTTCGGTATATCGTTGGGCCTCCTTTCTAGTCTCGAAACTCTTGCTGTACCGTTTCCCGTCGTGACCGAACCAGCGAGCAACCCAGCTGTGAGGTCTCTTCTTGATCCATTCCTTTTTCGGCAATGGCTGGCCGTTTTCATCCTGGGGAATCGGTCCATAGTAACTGCGATAAATACCTATCTTCCTGGTCGCCATGGTGAAGATCTCCTGGCCCTGCCCGGGCCCAAAGGGCCACCAAGGACGACTGACCAGTAGGTCAGTATACACCCTATTGTCAAAAGCGCAAGCAGAAACTTGGCAGGATGACAAAGCTTTGTCTCTCAGGACTTTATACTCTTGTTTTCCTTTTCAAAAAGGCTTCCAATTCGTCTCTCAGGTACCACACGTGACGCGCATATTTGGTACCTCGGAGCTGCCCTTGGTCTCGCCAGTAGTTCAGCGTGCGTTTCGCCGACAACGGCGAATGGCCCACCTGATCCAGCCTAAGAAACTGGGCAGCCTCGACCGGAGTCATAACTAAGGGAAACTGGCGGGGTGTCTTGGGCCAGGCATTGTTAGTATCTTGATCGGGATCGCCAGCCATGTCATTTCCTCAGGTGTATCTGCCCACTATCAGGCCTTGCTTCTGCAAATCCTGGTATTTGGTTGATAGCGGATTTCAGAAGTACCCATGACCTCTTAATCTCTTCTTTGCTTGTCTCAAGATGAATCCCTGTGCGCTTCGTAACTGCTTAATCTCTGTCTGTCAGCCGCAGGAACTGAACAGACACTTGTCGCAGACAAAACAACCCGAATCGCGGCGCATGGGTTGCGTACAGTAGGGGCAGGCTCGGCCGGCAGGGCCCTCTGTCGAATTCAAGGATGCAGCCGCATGATCCGTTGCCTCCTCAATCGCCTTGGCAATGGCGTCCGGGCAGGAGAGCACATCGATCTCGCTGTCCTCTTTTCGCCTGGCGACGGTGGAAAGGCAACGAATGCCCTTGAGTTGTTCGACCAGCACTTTGGGATCCACGCCGGATCTTAGACTGATGGAGAGAGCTCGGCAGGTGGCCTCCGACTGAGCCGGACAGCCGCCCGACTTGCCCAGATTGGCGAAGACTTCGCAGAGGCCTCGGTCATCCTTATGGACCCCCACGAAGAGCGTGCCGCAGCCCATGCGGAACTTGGTGGTTTGGCCTACTGTTGTGCGGGGCCGCGGTCGAGGTGAGCTCGCCAGCGGATCTACGCGATCGCTTGCGTGAACGGACCTGAGGACTTGATGCTGCCGGCAGCCGTCGCGGTAGACGGTGATGCCTTTGCAGCCCCACTGATGGGCCCGGCGAAAGACCTGATCCACCACCGCCGCCGTAGCGTCGGCGGGCAGGTTGACGGTCTTGGAAACGGCGTTATCGACGTGCTTTTGAAAGGCCGCCTGCAGACGCACATGCCATTCAGGAGCGATCTCATGCGCCGTCACCATGACCTCGGCGAGGGCCTGGGGGATGTGCCGGATGTCTTTGGGGGGGATCCCCTGCACCAGCTGCGCGCGAACGCCCTCGGTCAGCCAGCCTTGTTGCGTGCCCAAACTTTCCACCAGCGGGTTGAGCTGCAGGAATTCCTGGCCTTCCAGGGCCCGGCGTTTGGTGATGATACTAAAGAGCGGTTCTATGCCGCTGCTGCAGCCGGCGATCAGGCTGATCGTGCCGGTGGGCGCTATGGTCGTCACGGCGGCGTGGCGCATGGGCCGGCGATACGGCGTTTCCCAGAGACTGCCTTGCCAGTTCGGGAAAGCACCGCGCTGCCGGGCGAGCGATTCGCTGGCCTGGTGGGCCTGCTCTTGGATGAACGACATCAGTGTGTCGGCCCATTGCACCGCCTGGTCAGGGGGGTAAAGGGATGGGGGGGCCGGCTGCTCCTCTCGGCTATGATGGCGTGGACCTGTTGCGTCGGGCGACAGTAGGTCTCTCGCGAGTGGGAGATAATCTGATCCCGGAAGTGTCTGGCCGGGATGTCCACCGGCCCCAAGGTCTTTATCCGGGTGATATTACTGCCGATACGCACCATCGCATCGCCGACGTCGAGGTTGAGAAAATCATTGACCTGGGCCTTTTCCTGGAAATCCTTGCCCAGAATAGCCGCGTCGCGGGCATCCACATTGAAGACGATGGTGGAGCCGGTGCTCAAGAGCGCGTCGATCTTGGGTAGTTTGAACTGTTTGAAGTTCTGGTGGGCCAGCGTCAAGCTGACGCCGTACACGAAGAGCAGCTCGCCCCGCACCGTCCGCGCCGCCATCGGCGCCAGGGTCCGCAGCAGGTGCTCGAACCCTTCGGCAATGGCCGCCTGGATATCGCCGTCGGCCAGGGCCTGATAGGCCGAATAGGCCGGATCGGGTATCGTAGCCGAGCTTTCTGGCCGCCTCTCTGCCGTCGGCAATATCCTGCATCAACTCTTGCACCCTTGTGCCGTCTGACATGATCTGGACTCCTTTTCTAAAGAATACTATTTGACTTAGAGGACACACAGAATTCACAGAGGTCCCTGCCGGTCCGGCGATGGGCCTCGTAGGCCTCCAGCCAGACGATGCCCTTCATCAAGACCGCGGTGCAGGTCATGGCCGCATCCCATAGCTCGGGCTTGGTGTGGCATATCTCCACGCAGCCGCCCAGACCGGTGCCCAGGACATGAAAACGATGAGAAAGCCCCATCGCATTAATGGTGGAGCGGTTTCGGTAGGTGCGCAGGGTTATTGGCGATACCACGTACAGACTGGGCATTCTATCCGGGTAGCCGGGTCCCAAGACCAGCTTGAGCAGGTAATCGCGATCGCCGCCAGCGGTGCCCTGCCAGCCGGAGACATAGGTATCACCCGTGAGGTTGTGGAAGGTAAACTGGGCCAGTTCGTGTGCCAGTATCTGCTGTTCCACCGCCAAGCGATATTGTTGCGCCCTGGACCACATGTTAAACATCTCCTGTTGATGGGCCGGCAGTTCGCGGCCATTCTTTTTCTGGTCTATTTTTCCGGTCGATATCCTTGGCCTGCCGGCAGGTCTCGATCAGGGAGTCCGACCGGTGGCCACCCAGTAAACGTTGGGCCAGGCGATAGATACCGCCCAGCGCCAAGGGTTCCTGCTGCTGCATGATCTCCTGGGTGATCTCCCGGGGTGGTTGGCCCCGCCGGACGATACCGACCGAAGTCAGCACGAAGCCCGAGGCGCCCTGGCGGTAGGCCGTGACGATTTTGTGCTCCGCACTCGCCATCGCGATACACAGCAGATCGTCGTCGACGAAAATTTCCGTCTGCGCGGCGACCTGCTCCGGCAGACTGTCCAACTGTGCGGCAAGGAATTGCTCCATGTCACGGCGGCCGCTCGGAAACGCCCGCTGGGCGCCGGCCGGTTCGTAGACAATATGATCCAGAGGAAATAGCCTACGTGGCTCCGTCACGGACGCGTTGAGCAGCGAACCACCGGCCAGGGCCGCGCGAATCGGATTAGGCTCACTAAGCACCTGGACCGCACAGGGCTTATACGTGCCCTGCCGGGCGTCGGTATAGAGAAAGGCCTTCATATGCATCCGCGCCGAGGGCCTCCCAGGAGAGCTTTGGATCGTGGGGATCATGGCCGGACGGTGGCCTTGAGGTTGCCGAACAGCATAACCAGAGCCAGCCGCAACCTGTCCGGCCGGCGCCGGGGCGGCCGTGCGGCCACGGGTGAAAATGATTTGCACCATGCTGGCTATCTTGCTCCGGCTGGCAACCCGGTGGATCTGCTCCACATCGCCCGCGCTGGGCTGGTCCAGTCCGAGGACGTGGTGACTGTGCCAGTTGCCCAGGTACTGCAGGCCGAATTTTTCTTGTAGTTGGTTGTTCACCGCAAAGAGATGGTCGGGGTCCTGGGCGAAATGGGCCCTTTCGCGGCAGGCCCCGGCTCCTGCCGGGCTGGCCAGCATAATGACTGGCCGGCCCGCATGGCTCCACAGCCCGTACAATGCCCCGCCGGTCTCCGTAGCGGCCCAGCGGTAGGCATCGCCTGCCATAGCCTGCATATCGTCGCCGAATAGCCGCAGATAGTATGGAAGGCCGTGCTGGGTCCGATTATCTGGTCTCATGGTCATCATGCTCCCTATGCTCCGCGTCGTTTTTCTCCATGCTCATGCTGTTAGTCTCTCTGGCCGCTCTATAAACCAGTAAAGAAACGCCTGACGAATATTGCGCGCTTTTTGAGAGAATTTTTTGCAAGAGACTGATGCCCCTGGACCCAATACCCCCAGGCCCTCTTGGCAGGCCGTTGACGCCGGCTGGACCCAGGCAAAGGAATCGGCAGGCCCAGGCGCAGGGACACCTATTACTATAAGTTCTTGTTCTATTGGTACTTATGCAGGTATCCCCATCCTGTGTTTGCCCCCCCCACACCTACAGGGCTCGGGCAGGGCCCTTGGTGCTGCCCTCGGGGCCTGGGGCCGGAGCCGGTCCGCCCTGGCGAGGGGGCACGGGGCAAGACGGGCGCGGCCGGGAGCGGCACATAGGCGAAGGTTGCATGGGGTTTGCCTCTGGGTTAGCATAGCGTCGGCGGTGTTTGTAACGGCCCCGGTGTCGCGCCGCGGCCTCTCCGTGGCGCCTCGTAGGTGCCCTGTGCCTGCCGGATGGGAGACCATGGCCCGCTACCAAACAAATACGTCCCTGGGGGGCCAGACGAGAGGTTTTACGACGACCGACTGGTCGCAAATCCACCGGGCGCAACAGGGCCCTGAGCCGCGGCGTCGGCAGATGATCAACCACCTCATCGCGCGATACTGGAAGCCGGTCTATTGTTACCTCAGAAAGAAAGGCTGTGACAATGAGCTGGCCAAGGACCTCACCCAGGGTTTTTTCTGCGACATTGTCCTCAAAGGAACACTTATCCAGAATAGCGATAAAGCCAAGGGACGATTCCGCAATTTTTTACTGACGGCGCTGCAACACTACCTCAGCAACTACCGTGATGAACAGTCGGCCCAAAAACGCCGGCCCCCCGGTCGCCTCGTATCCTGGGAGGATCTGGAGGACCCCGACCTGCCGGCCCAGGAAGACCTGGACGCCGACGAGAGCTATGTGTATGCCTGGACGGCCGATATGTTGGATCATGTCCTGGACGAACTAAGGCACTACTATAGCCGTCAAGACAAGGAAAGCCATTGGCGGATTTTTTACGCGCGCGTCGTCGAGCCGATAACGGAGGCTGTCAAAGCGCCTTGCCTGAAAGAAGTGGCTAAGACATACGGCCTGGCCGGCGAAGAAAAGGCCGCCGCTATCGTGGCCACGGTCAAACGCCGTTTCCGGCGGATCTTGGAGCGCCACATCCAGCAGTCCTTGTCGACCCCGTCGCCCGCCCGCGAGGAAATCAGGATGCTCCAAGAACTCCTCGCCAAAAACGTTGCCCAGAAGAAACATGGAAAACGAAAGAAGAACGACCTGGGGCCTCCGCAGCCGTGCCCTGATTGAGCTGTTGCGTATCGCCGACGATCCGGTCGAGACCCCCGCGCCGGACGTGCTGCGCGGCGAAGAACTGGAGGGGCTGCTCGCGGAAGCGAGGCCCCGCCACGCGTGCCTGGGGCAGTCGCTGCCGGCTTGTATCGACCGGATGGACGCGCCGGGGCCTGCGGAGGCCGGCGAGACCTTGGCGCAGCTATTTGCCGCCGAGCGAGCCGACATCTACCTGATCCGCACGATCAAGGAGGAGTTTAAGAGACGCGCGGCGGCCGAACCTGATCCCGTGCGCCGGGACGCCCTGGTGGTGGTCTATTACGCCGCCATCGCCCAGGCGCTGGTCGGCCATGGGTTGCGCCTTACGCGAAGGTCTCACGGGGAGATGCACCAGAGTCTGTCGTTACTGCTGGAAAAGACGTGGATCGATGCGGCGCTCAAAGAACTCTTCCAGAAGGCCTGCCGGCTCTGCCAGGAGTTTCTGGATAGGCCTGTGTATCAGGAGCACACGCCGTAGATGGACGATGAACACCTCATGCCCGACATCTCCGCCGTCTCTGGCGGAGCGGCCCTGCCGCAGGAGGCCGCGGCAAGGCAGGTGCCGATATTCGAGGGATATGAGCTCCTCGGCGAACTGCCCCGCGGCGGCCAGGCGATCGTCTACAAGGCCGTTCAGCAAGCCACCGGCGCCATCGTCGCCATCAAGGTGCTGTTGCCCCACCTGCTCGCCTCGGAACGGGCCCGCTACTACTTTGAAAAGGAGGTCCGACTGATCGGGCAGCTCGATCACCCCCGGATCATCAGAGTGCGCGACAGCGGCGTCCATCGCGGCCAGTTCTACTTCATTACCGACTATATCGACGGTGCGACGCTCGAGCAATATCTCCAGCAACAGCCCCTAACCTTTCGGGAAAAGGTCGAACTCTTCCGCCAGGTCTGCCACGCGGTGGTCCACGCCCACCAACGGGGCGTCATGCACCGCGACCTCAAGATGACCAACATCATGGTGGACAAGCACGGTCAAGTCTGCCTATTGGATTTCGGCCTGGCCAAGGCCTGCGACCAATTAGCCCAGAGCGATGACCGAGCCGCACTGGCCACCATGACCGGCCAGTGGGCCGGCAGTCCGGCCACCATGAGCCCCGAACAGGCCGCCGGGACGCCGCAGCTGATCGATTTTCGCAGCGATATCTATTCCTTGGGCGTGGTGCTGTACTACATGGTGACCGGCCGCTACCCTTACGACGTCAGCGGCCCGCTCCCGACGGTCTTGGGCAACGTGCAGCACGCCCCGCCCCGGCGGCCCCGGACCCTGTGGCGCAAGTTCGATGCCGATATGGAGGCCATCCTGCTCAAGGCCCTGGCCAAGGACCGCGCCCAACGCTACCAGGCGGCCGCCGAGCTGCTGGCTGATATGGACAACTGGCTTGCCGGACTTCCCGTCCGGGCGCGGCCGGTGACCACGTGGTACCTGCTGAAAAAGATCATCCGCAGACACCGTTACAGCAGCATGGTCGCGGCCTGCCTGGTCGTGATTCTCATCAGTTTTGCCGTCGTCAGCTTCCAGCTGTATTGGAGGGCCCGCCAGGCGCAAGTAGCGTCCGACCGGATAGCCGCCCAGTGGTCCCGGCAGGCGCAAGACAACCTCGCCCTCGCCCGGCAAATGGCCTTCACCTTTTTTCTGGAGGCCTTCCATGGCCAAAGAGACGGCCAAGCGGCCAGGATCGCAGCCTTTCTGAGCAGGGGGTCCAAGGAACGGGCGGCGGCCGCCTTTTTACTCCATAGCAAAGCAGAGCTCTCCGCCGAGGCCTTACAACAGTTTCGCGCCCGTATCCCCGGCGACTACGACTGGTTCGCAGCGTTCACAGTCGGGGAATACCATCTAAAAAACCGCCGTTACGAGCAAGCCCTGCTGGCATATCGCCAGAGCTACGAGGCCCTCGAGAGTCTACAAACCCCAGGCGCTGAGCAGGTCGAGCCGTGGCTGTTGACCCATCTGGCGGGCCGGCTGGACCAACTGGACAAGCGAGGGCCTCAAAGTGACTAAGCCCGCTCACGGTCACCGGCGCTGCCGGCTCCGGGCCTTGACCCTGGTGGAGCTTCTGGTGGTAGTCGCCATCCTGTCGGTCCTGCTGGCGGTGATGATACCCTCGTTGCGCCAGGCCAGGATCATGGCCCACGGCGTGGTGTGCCAGAGCAATTTGCGGCAGCTGGCCTTCGGCTGGCATGAATATCTCGACGACCACCACGAAAGATTCTACCAGGGCATTAACGCCAATCTCGAGTATGGCGGCTGGGAGGGCATGGTCCAGGCCTCGCCCCGGCCTTTGAATCCCTATCTGGGCTTGGCGGCCGACCTGAAAGCTGCCGAGGGCGCCGAGGTGTTTTGTTGTCCGGCGGATACCGGCGGGGTGCCCGGTTACGCCCAGCAGGAAAAGGCCTTCCGGTATCTGGGGACCAGCTATCAGACCAATATACTGCTGATCGGCCAAGATGCTATCGCGTTTTGGGACCAGCGTTGCCAAGCACTCCATGAAAAGATCAATGTTCAACTCAAGGACCTTACCGTGAACCGGATCTGTGCACCATCCAAACTGCTACTGCTGGGCGACTACGGCTGGGTGAACGAATGGATGACCTATGCCAAAAGACGCACGGAATGGCACCACCGGGACTGTCATCACAATCTTGCCTTCATGGACGGCCATGTCGAATTCCTGCGTATTCGAAAGGGGCAGTATGTCACCGACGACTACTATGTCCTGCCCTTCGGCGAACTTCACGGCCTGGCGCGCCAGGTTCAGGAGGAGCTGCCTTGAAAGACCCGGCCCATCCTTGGATCCCACCCGCCGGCGCTGTGCTTGTCAGTGTGGCCCTGGTCGGCGCTGCGTTGGCCGCCGTGGCCCACGGCGGTCATATCACCATCGCCCCCAACAGCACCTGGCAGGCGGAACAAATCGATCCCGCCGATGAGACGGATCTGTGGAACGTCACCCTAGCGTCGCCAGGCGATTTGAACTGGCAGATTCGCTCCCTTGCCGGCGGGCCCAGACTGATGGCCGAGGGGTACCATAGTCCCGGCCAGACAGAAGGTTGGCCCAAGACCGCAGCCGTTGTCTTCCCGGCGACCTTGACGACCCTGGGCGAGTATTATCCCAACCCGGTGGGGCCCGGCACCTACTATGTCAGGGTGCAGGCGGTCGAAGGATATCTCGGCAACGGGCTGTATGAGGTGCGCGCCGCCTTTAGCCCCTCTACCGGGCCGAAGACCCTCTATGTGCGCGCAGACGCCGCCGGCGCCCAGGACGGCACCAGCTGGATCGACGCCTATACTGATGTGCAGGAGGCGCTCCATGCCGCCGGGCCCGGCGATGCGATCTGGGTCGCGCAGGGATCGTACAAGCCTGACCGCGATACCCAAGACCGCAACAGCAGTTTTGCCCTCGTCAACGATGTCAAACTCTATGGCGGCTTTCCGCCTGACGGCGGCGACTGGAGCCAGCGCGACCCGGTACTCTATGAGACCATTCTTACCGGTGATCTAAACGGCGATGATGGCCCGGATGGTTCCCACCGCGCCGACAACTGCTACCACGTCGTTAGGGCCACCCAGGTGACTTCCTCCGCCCTGCTGGACGGATTTACCGTCCAGGCCGGCAACGCCGATGGGGACTTTAACAGCGGTGACGCCCAGGGCGGCGGCATGGTCATCGATGCGGCCAGTCCGACCGTGGTCCACTGCAGCTTCTACCGTAACCTCGCCGACGCACGCGGCGGCGCTGTCTATATCCGAACGGCATCCGCCCCCACCATTGAGGACTGCACGTTCGACGACAATGAATCTCGCGATGACGGGGGCGGCATCTACGTTGACTGCGACAACAGTCTGGCCTTGGCGGGCTGTAGTTTCTCACGCAATGCGGCACGCTTTTTCGGCGGCGCGGTCTTTTACAACTGCCAAAGCGGTTCGTCCGCCCTGGGGTGCACCTTCGCCGGCAATGCGGCGGGCTACTATGGGGGCGCCATCTTTTTTACGGCGGGGACGCTGGCGCTTACGGACTGTGCCCTCAACGGCAATACCGCCCCAGAGGGTGCCGCGATCTATAGCTGGAGCGGTTCGCTGGAGTTGGAGGATTCCCTGTTTCGTTTTAGCGAATTGCACTGTCCCGTCCTAAGACTCCTCGGCGCCGAGACGCTCCATCTGGCAGCCACCGGGACCATGGTCGTCGATAACGACATCGTTGTCGGCCAACAGGTCCTGGTGACGGGGGGCGATATCGTGGTGCCTTCCCGCGGCCGACTCCTATTCGCAGACCAGGCGGTCCTTGACCTCAATACCAGCGGGGCCCTTACCTGTCACGGGACCCTGGTGGCGCAGGACAGCGCCACCATACGGAATACCTCGATCACGGTCACCAGGATGTCTCTTGAAGACAATACCATCATCGCCAACAACGTCATTACCGCTGAAGCCGGATCGCCCTATGGCCAGTTCTTTATCGACGATGCGGTGGCCATCACCGGCAACGACATCCATGCCGACGGCGATCGCTATATGGACCTCGACCCGGCGGTGTTTGGCGGACTGGTGGCCGATAACCGTATCTACGTCACCATCAGCGAAGGCGCTCATAGCCGTCGCGGCGGATTGCTGGAACTTCGGGGCCGGGATTTCGCGAGCCCTCCCTGCGCTGCCGATTCTTTTTGCTGTCAGGCGGAGGTGCCCGAGTTCACGACGGCTACCTGGACCATCGAGCGGCTGGAACTTCTGGAAGGCGCGAAACTGAACTTGACCAATCGCTTCGATTTCGGCAACGGCTCGGCGGGCGGATACGATGAAGTCCTCTATGTCAAGGAACTGGTGCTGCAACCCCATGCCATGTTGAACACCGCCTTTCATCATCTGTATTATGAGGATTTTGTCGGCGATCCCAACGGCATAAAGAATGAACCGATGCTGGGGTTTTCGCTCCATAACATCGCCTGCAATGACGAGGAGGAGTTTCTCACGCGCGTGGTTACCAATAATTACCGTAAGCGTTCACGGAGTTTTATAGGTTTCAAGTAAAAGCGTGCTCATGCCCGATAACTATCATATGGACAAGAACGCATACATCAAGCTGCTGGAAGCGGAAGTTGCGAAGATTCCGGCTAT
>Ga0180435_10005925_pt1 | contig 11798 bp, 12 predicted proteins | sample SS_ome_3_FD_132467 | JGI IMG/M metagenome (GOLD analysis project Ga0180435, IMG submission 132467) | Hypersaline lake sediment archaeal communities from the Salton Sea, California, USA - SS_3_S_1 metaG | ecosystem: Environmental > Aquatic > Non-marine Saline and Alkaline > Hypersaline >...
CGGTGGTGGTCGGCCCACATACCTTCAATTTCGCGGACATCACGCGATCCCTGCTGGATGCCGGCGCGGCTGCGCAGGTGGCGGATGCAGGGGAACTCGCCGCGGTGCTCGGTGATCTGTTCGGGAATCCGGAGCAGCGCGGCCGCATGGGAGAGGCCGGCGCCAGGCTGGTAAAACAAGGCCAGGGCGCGGTGAAGCGCACCCTGGCCCTGGCCAGAACCGTGTTTACTGCAGAAGCTGGTTGACGACTGACAGGTCTTCGGCGGTCAGCAGACCCGCCACGGCCTTCAGGCGCAAGTGGTTGAGAATGTAGGCGTGACGCGCCACCGAGTTGTCGCGCTGGGCCTGGTAATTCCGCTGCTCGGCGATCAGCACGTCGACGATCGTGCGCGTGCCGACCTCGAAACCGGCCTGGGTGGCTTCCAGCGCGCTCTCGGCCGAGATACGCGCCTGCTCGAATGCCTGGACTTCCTGGATACCGGCCAGCACCGCGCGGAAGGCGTTCTGCGTTTCACGCACGACGGCGTTGTTGACCTGGTCCATGTCCTCGGCGGTGGCGTCCAGCAGGTGGCGCGCCTGGCGGGTCTGCGCGCTGACCCGGCCGCCCTCGTACAACGGTATGTCGAGGATCAGTCCAACGCTGGTGTTGTCCTGTTGCAGGTCGGTAATCAGCTCGACGCCGTTGATGAAATCGCGGTAGAGGAACTTCTCGTTGGTGAACTGGCTGTAACCGGCGACCAGGTCCAGGGTCGGGAAATGTCCGGACCGGGCCAGGCGCATGTTGGCGCCGGCCACGTCGACCGCGGCCCGCGCGGCCAGCACGTTCGGGTTGTTCTGCAGGGCCGTTTGCACCCACTCCTCGGCGTTGACCGGGTCGGGCTCGACCAGCGGCAGGGTTTCCTGCAGTTCGTCGAACGCCCCGTAGTACTCGCCGGTGAGCTCGAACAACGCTTCCTTGGCGTCGGACAGGCGATTGCGCGCGACGATCGCGCGGGCGCGGGCGTTGTCGTAACTGGCGCGCGCCTCGTGCACGTCGGTGACCGCCGTCAGACCGACCTCGAAGCGCTGCTCGGCCTGTTCGAACTGTCGCTTGAGCGCTTTTTCCTCAGCCTCCGCGAAGGTCACGCCGTCGATCAGGGTGAGCACGGTGAAGTAGCTTTCCGACACGCGAAACAGGAAATCCAGGTAGGCCGTCTGGTAGAGGGCGTCCGCCTGGGAGATCTGGCCGCGGGCCACGTCCAGCGCCTCGTAGTTGGCCTGGCGGTACAGGCTCTGGCGCAGGTCGATCGAGTAGGTGTTGGTCTCGATGTCCTCATCGCTGAGTTCCAGGCCCGGCACTGACGTTTCATTAGTACCCCAATTCCAGCGTCCCGAGGCCCCCAGCTGCGGCAACAGGTTCGCGCGGGCGATCTTCTTGTTTTCCTGCGTGGCCTCGCGGCGGAATTCCGCGGCCTGGAGTACCGGGTCGAAATCGAGCGCGTCCTGGTAGGCGCCCACGAGGTCGACGGCCTGTGCCGGGGCGGATGCCATCAGGCCGGCGCCGGCCAGGCCAAGGAGGGTGGTTTTCAGTCTCATCGATTAACTCCAGTGTATCCGGGCGGGCGGGGCCTTCTCGCAGCCACGGCGCCTTCAGAATTCGAATTCGGGTTCCGGCTCTGCGTGCACCAGTCGCGGCAGGTCGGTTTCGAACAGGCTTTCGACCGACCATTCGCTCACACCCTGGCGCGTGAGCAGGCGGGCCTCCATGGCGGGCGATTCGCCGCACACCACGAACATCCGGCCGCCCGGGTTGACCCAGCCGAGAAAGTGCTCGGGCACGTCGGCCACGGAGCCGGTTACCACGACGACGTCGTGGGCCTGCTCGGGTTGCCAGCCGCGCATCACATCGCCGACGAACAACTCGACGTTGGCCGTGTGCCTCGATTCCAGACGTGCGGCGGCTTCGCGGTGCAGTTCCTCGAACAATTCCACGCTGACGACCCGCTTGGCCATCGCGGCCAGGCACGCCGTGACGAAGCCGCTGCCGGTACCGATTTCGAGGACCGTCTCGTCTTCTTTGACGTCGAGCGCCTGCAGCATCCGCGCCTCGATCTTGGGGCGCATCATCACCTGGCCGGCCTCCAGCGGCACCGCAACGTCCGCGAACGCCAGCTTGCGATAACGCACCGGGACGAAGTCCTCCCTCGGAATGGTCTGCAGCAGCGCAAGCACCCGGCTGTCCAAAACCTCCCAGGGCCGGATCTGCTGTTCCACCATGTTGAAGCGCGCCTGTTCGAAATTCATTATTCCTGCTCCGTTTTCGGGCTTTCTGGTTGACCTCAAGAACCGCCAAGCCTAGCCCGAGGGGACCACGGTATCAAGCGAAAGAGTGCGTCTTCGTGACCCCGGAATTAAGTGCCATTAGTCACGCCGGCCAGGGCCTCCCGGCTTTAGCGCATGTTGCACGCAACCCGGCGCACGGGCTAAGGTTTTGCAGACCGCCCGATCCCGGCACCCTCTGCGCAATTGGACGTTTCCGGCGGCGGTTGGGTTACATTTCTTGCAAGTTTCGGAGCACTTTCCCGGTCATGACTACTGAAGACGGCCGAACCGCGACATTCGACGAGCTGGCGCGAACCTACGGGGCCGACCTGTTCCGCTATGCCGTGTGGCTGTGCGGCAACGACGCGCTGGCCAAGGATTTGGTGCAGGAAACGTACCTGCGGGCCTGGAAGGCGCTCGGCAGCCTGAAAGACCCCAAGGCCGCCAAGAGCTGGTTGATCACGATCCTGAGGCGCGAGTACGCGCGCACTTTCGAGCGCAAGGTTCCGCACTTCACGGACGTGGACACGGTGATCGTGCCGGACGACGCGGAGCTCGAACCGGACGACCGGGCCGAGTTGCGATTGCTGCGCGACGGCATCCGGCGCCTGGCGCCAAAGTACCGCGACCCGTTGCTGTTGCAGGTGGTAATGGGCTGCAGCTGCCAGGAAATCGCCGACGAGCTCGGTATCAGCAAAAGCGCCGTGATGACGCAGTTGTTCAGGGCGCGAGAGCAGCTCAAGCAGAAGCTGCAAAAAGACGGAGTGACAGGCAATGTCCATGGACTTTTCTGAGTTCAAGCGCCGCCTGGGGGCGGAACCGCGAAGCAGGGATCCGGACCTGGTGGCCGCGCGTGACGCGTCGCCCGAAAACCGGGCGTTAGCCGAGGAAGCCGAGCGCTTCGAAACACGGTTGGAAGATGCCGTGTCGGTCGCGGTGCCCGGGGACCTGGTCGACACCATTCGCGCGATTCCGAAGCGGGCGGGCCCGCGGCGAACCCTCTGGCCCGTCGCCCTGGCGGCCAGCTTCCTGGTGGCGGTCGGCGCCGCAGGCGTGGCCTGGCAGATGAACAGGGGCTGGGATTCCGTCGAGGACTACGTGGCGGACCACTACCGTCACGACGGCGATCGTCTGGTCGCCGAGTCGCTGCAGGCCAGGCGCGGTGACGTGCACGCATTACTGGCCGAATATGGCCTGGACGCCACGCCTGAAATGGCGGACGTGGTGAGCCTGGTGAAGCGCTGCCCGACCCCGGGCGGTACAGGCGTGCACATGGTGTTGCACACCGAATCCGGCCCGCTGACCGTCATTTACATGCCCGACACGGCGGTCACCGACCACGCGACAATGGCCTTCGACGACAAGGCCGTCGTGCTGGTGCAACTCGAGCGCGGCTCCGCGGCGATCATCGGGCAGGCGCGCAGCCCCGTCGAAACGTATTACGCCATCGTGCACGACGGCATCGTCGCCCTGGCGGGGCGTTCCTGACCAGCCGTTTCGGCACAGGCGAAACGGCTCGCCTTCTGGTATGTTGGCGTCATGTTCAAGCATATGTCCGACAAGGTGCGCCTGCTCTGGATCGGCGTACCCGCACTGCTGGTCGTTGCCACCCTGGTGGCGATGTTCTATCTGAACCACGAACCGGAAAGCTACAACCCGATCGCGCGCGCCACGCTGCACGCCCAGGAACACGGCCACCAGGTCGTCACCGGTTACACCACCACCACCACGCTGATCGAGACGGTCGATACCCTGCTCCACAAGCGCGGCGGCTACATGTCCAACGACGTGATGCCGCCCTGGGTGTTCCTCGACAACGTGCCGAACTGGGAATACGGCGCGCTGGTGCAGATCCGCGACCTGGCCCGGGCGATGCGTAACGATTTCAGCCGTTCGCAGACCCAGTCCACGGAAGACCCGGACCTGGCCGAAGCCGACCCGTTGTTCCACTACGACAACGCGCGCTGGATTCCACCGGACACCGAGGGTCGCTACCGGAAGGGCGCCGAGGCCCTGGAGCGCTACCTGATGCGGCTGACCTCCACCACCAACCCGGACGCCCAGTTCTTCGCGCGGGCAGACAACCTGACCGACTGGCTGGCCGTGGTCGAGAAACGCCTGGGCTCGCTGTCACAGCGCCTGTCCGCCAGCGTCGGCCAGGTGCGCCTCAATACCGACCTGTCCGGCGACGCTACCGCCCGGCAGTCAACGGATTCGCCGGACGTGGTGATGGTCAAGACGCCGTGGACCGAGATCGACGACGTATTTTACGAGGCGCGCGGCGCATCCTGGGCCCTGGTCCATTTCCTGCACGCGATGGAAGTCGATTTCGAGGACGTCCTGCGCAAGAAAAACGCCCAGGTCAGCTTCCGCCAGATCATCCGCGAACTCGAGTCAACACAGCACCCGCTCAACGCGCCCATGGTGCTCAACGGCAGCCAGTTCGGGATGTTCGCCAACCATTCGCTGATCATGGCCAACTATATCTCCCGGGCGAACGCAGCCATCATCGACTTGCGCAATTTGCTGCAGGAAGGCTGAAGCGGCGAACCGCTCGTGATCGTCGACCACCTGCCCTACGTGACGCGGCTCGACAAGCGGCCGCTCGACCGGATCGACCTCGTGGTGGTCCACTGCACGGAACTCCCGGACATCGTCACGGCGCGGGTGTACGGTGAGCGCATCCACCACGAAGATTCGCGAACCGGAAACTCGGGGCACTACTACATAGAACGAGATGGGCAAGTCCAGGAGTGGGTGCCGCCCGACCGGGTGGCCCACCATGTCCGTGGATTCAACGACAGCAGCATCGGCATCGAGCTCGACCACCCGGGCCGTTACCCGGAATGGTTCGACAGCCGCCGCCAGGAACTGCGTGAGCCTTACGCGCAGGTGCAGCTGGAGAATCTCGTCCGCCTGGTGAACACCCTGCGCCGGGCGATTCCCACGATCCACCTGGCCAGCGGCCACGACCGCCTGGACACCGCGCGCGTCCCGTCCAGCGACCAACCCGGCGTAACCGTGCGCCGCAAGGTAGATCCCGGACCGTTGTTCCCGTGGGACCGGTTTCTCGCCGCCACCGGCCTGGAGTTTTTTCAGCCCCCGGCCGCCCCGCTGGGGTTGGTCAGCGGCCGCCAACCTCGATAGCGGCTACTGTTCCCCGGTAAACCAGCACGACCCGCTCCAGTCGCCGACTGCCTTGCTTGTAGTACCACCTCTGGACCCTTACCTTCCGCGGAACGCCGGAAACCTCGATGGTCTCGCTACCGCTGTCCTTGCGTCTCGGTTTACCGCATAACTCCAACAGGCGCGATACGGGGTCACCGGAACGGATGATCTTGCGCCCACAGCGGTAGCTGTCCGCCTCGGCCAATGTGGGCAGAAGTACGAGCGTGGCCAGCAACGAGATTAAAGCGGGGCGAACGAATTTCATGCCCCCAGAGTAGGCCTGACGGCGACGCGCCGGGTAGGGAAATAGACCCTTTGTCGCGTGGGAAATCGCCGCTGGATCAGCCGACGAACCGGTACCCCAATCCGTAAACGGATTCGATCAGTTCCTCCCCCTCGCCGACGGCCTGCAGTTTTCGACGCAGGTTCTTGATATGCGTATCCACCGCGCGGTCGCTGACGACGCGGTAATCGCTGTACATCTCATTCATCAACTGGTCACGGGAAAACACCCGGCCGGCCTGCCCCGACAGGGTGCGCAGCAGGGCGAACTCCACCGGCGTGAGGTTCAGCACCTGTCCCCGGTAGCTTGCGGTAAACCTCCCCTCGTCGATGACCAGATCCGGTTTTCCGGCAGCTTCGAATTCCGTACGACGTAGAACTGCCTTGACGCGGGCGACCACCTCGCGCGGCGAGAACGGCTTGCAGATGTAATCGTCCGCGCCCAGCTCGAGGCCGAGCAGCCGGTCGATCTCCTCCACGCGGGCGGTCACCATGATGATCGGCAGGGCGCTTTCCGCGCGTATCTGCTTGCATACCTCGATCCCGTCCAGCCCCGGCAACATCAGGTCGAGCAGCACCAGGGCAGGCGGATCGTGACGCACCGAGGCGAGTACCGTGTCGCCGCGGTCGAGAACGCGGGTCGCGTAGCCGCCCTGAGCCTGCAGGTAATCCTGCAGGAGGGAGGCGATCTTGGGCTCGTCTTCGACGATCAGGATGGTCTGCTGGCTCACCGGTGCAAGCCTCCGTTCGGCAGCTCGACGCGTATCGACAGGCCGCCGAGCGGGCTGTGGCCCGCCTCGATGGACCCACCATGGGCCTCGACGATGTTGCGGCAGATGGACAGCCCGAGGCCCGATCCTCCGGTGGTCCGGGACCTGCTGCCTTCAACGCGGTAAAAGCGGTCAAACAGGCGCGCCAGCTGGTCGTCGCTGACGCCCGGACCGGAATCTTCGAGCCGCAAAACCACTGTTTTGCCGAGCGTCAGCGACACGTCCAGGCGCCCACCGGGCTCGACGTAGCGGGCGCTGTTCTCCAGCAGATTGTGTATCAGCTGCCGAAGGCGCTGCGCATCGGCCATGACGACCACGTTCGCGGCGATTCGGCTTCGCACCCGGACGCCACGCTGCTCCAGGCGGTTGGCGAAAGCACCCAGGGCTTGATTGACCAGCTCATCGAGATTAACCGGCGCCTTGCGCAGATCGAGCGCGCCCGCATCCGCCAGCGCCAGGGCCTGTAAATCGTCCACCAAGCTGGCCAGGTAGTCGGCTTCCTCGGCCAGCGAGGCGATGGTTCGCCGATCCGGTTCGCGGATACCGTCCGCGACCGCCTCGATCTCTCCTTTCATCACCGCGACCGGCGTGCGCAGTTCGTGGGCAATGTCAGCCATCCAGCGCTGCCGCGCGGTTCGGTTCTTCTTCAGAGTCGCCGCCAGCTGGTTGACGCGCTCGGCCAGGTCACCGATTTCACCGGCGAAACGGCTGTCGGCGCGGGCGGCGAAGTCACCGTCGCTCAACCGACGCACGGCCGTGCCGATGGACTGCACCGGCCGGCTGACGTTGCGCGCCAGGATCCAGGCCAGCACAGCTGCGACCGCCAGGCCCGCGGTCAGCGCCAGGGCGGTGATTTTCAGTTGACCTCCCAAAAAGCGTTGCGCCTCGGGCGGCAGGGCCTGGTCGAGAGGCGAAAAACCGATCCAGCCAATGACGTCGCCTTCGACCATGATCGCTTTCAACTGCGCCTCGACGGTGGCGCCGGGATCCGCGCCGGCCAGGGGCACGCGGGCGGCATCCAGCAGGAAAAGACGCTCTCGCAGCATCCCTCGCCCCGGCTGCGCCAACCAGCGAAACTCGGGCTCCAGGTCCGTGCCCGGCGCGCGCGGCCCACCCTCCAGCTGCCGAATGCTGCCCGGCCCCGGGCCGCGGGGGCCCGTCACGTCAGCGCGATTGGAGCGCCACCAGATGCGTTGCCAGATTTCGGGATTGGCGCGCAACCGATCCCAACCGCCCTGTCGCGAGTACAGGTCGCCCAGCACCGGCGCGATGTTGTCCAGGACCCGGGTCTCCTGCCGCTCGAGGAACGTCGTGAATCCCTGGGTCAGGCTGTAGCGGGTGATCAGCGTCACCACGGCGAGGGCCAGCACGACGGCGACGACCTGGGCCAACAGAATCCTCGAAAACAGCGTTTTCATGGCCTAATCGTGCACCGTGTGGAATCGCCGGTTCAAGCGCCCAGCGCAATCTTACGAATTTCTCCACATTTACTTCCACTTTGATCACCAGAATTCATCCTGCAACCAACGGACAGGCCGAAACCGGCCGCCCACAATCCGAAACCAAGGAGTGAACCCATGAAGACTCGTTTTTCGAAAACCCTACTGGTACTGGCAATGGCCGGCCTGCTCGGATCCGGCGCTGCACTGGCCGGCAACGGCCCGGGCAGCGGCGACTGCGACGGCAGCGGCGTCTGCACCGGCGAAGGAAACGGTGACGGTAACGGCGGCGGCGTTCAGCGACGCGGCGGTCCGGCCGAGCGCATGGCCGGCATGGCGAACCGTCTCGGACTGACGCTGGAGCAGCAAATCCGCGCGCTCGAACTGTTCGACGCGCAACGGCTGGATCGTGAACGGATGCGCAGCCGCATGTTCGAAGACTACGGCGAGGAAATCTGCGCGCAGCGCGAACTGCACCGGCAGGAATTCCGTGCCCTGCTGACCGACGAGCAGCTGGCCCTGCACGACCAGATGCAAACCAGGCGCGAACGGCGCGGCGGCGGTCCCGGCGGCTTCGAGTGCCCCGCCGACGAGTCCGGAGACTGAGCCCTCAACGCCCGGCAATGACGATCGCACGAACAGGCGCCGGCAGCCCCTCGACGGTCCGTGAACCGTCTTCCGGATCCAGTGCCTGTTCGAGCGACTCGAAGCGCATCCACGCCGTGCTGCGCTGTTCCGAGGGGGTGGTCGCTGTCTCATCGACCACCTCCACGCTGCGGAAACCGGCCTCTCTCACCCACCCGCGCAGGCGTTCCGTACCCGGAATGGCCCACACGTTTCGCATCCTCGCGTAGCGGCCGTTCGGAACCAACAGGTCTCCCCGCCTGTTTTGCGGCAGCACCAGGGTCTCCAGGACCAGGGTGCCGCCGCATTTTTTCAGCAGTCCGTGCAGGCGCTCGAGGTGTTCCGCCGGGTCTTTGCGGTGATACAGCACGCCCATCGAGAACACCGTGTCGAAACCGGCGGGGCCGGCCGGCAGGTCCTCGATGCCCAGCGGCAACACGAAATTCGGCACGTGGCCGGAAAAGTGGCGGCAGGCCAGGTGCTGCATGACGAACAGCAGCGTCGGGTCGACGCCGACCACCAGCGCCGCGCCGGCGCCCAGCATCCGCAGCCCGAAATAACCGTTGCCACAGCCGATATCGAGCACACGTTGCCCCGCGAGGTCCAAGTGCGGCGCCACGCGACGCCACTTCCAGTCGGACCGCCACTCGGTATCGATGAAGACGCCGCCCAGCACCAGGGGGCCTTTGCGCCAGGGGTGCAAGGCCATCAGCGTCTCGCGCAGCGCCGCCGGGTCCGGCGCCGTTCCACCCAGCAGGGGCGCGTCGCGGTCCAGGGCCGCGCCCGGTTTCACCCCGGGCAATGCGGCCAAGGCGGCGCGCCAGCGCGGCAGGTCACCGTGCGCATGCGCGGCCAGGCGGGCCTCGCCCAGCCGCGCCAGTTCGGCCAGCCATTCGCTTTCGGGCCAGCAGGCCGCCAGGCGCTCGTAGACGGGCCCGTCCATTCAGCGAAACGCCACCATCGAGACGAAGTTGAAGCCCTGGAACCACGGCACGACGCGCTGAAAACCGGCTGCCAGCAGGCGTTCGCGATGGCATCCCAGGCTCTCCGGTACAAGCACGTTCTCCAGGGCGTCGCGTTTGCGCGCGATCTCGAGCTCGGAATAGCCCTGGGCGCGCTTGAAGTCGTGGTGCCACTCGGTTTGCAAGGCCTGCACGGCCGGGTCCTCGAAGCAGACCTTTTCGGAGAGCAGCAACACCCCGCCTTCCAGCAGGCCGTCGGCGATCCGCGCCAGCAGGCCGTCGCGCCGGGCCGGCTCCACGAACTGCAGGGTGAAATTCAAAACCACCACCGACGCCCGTTCGATCGGTGTGTCCATCAGGTCGGCCAGGAGAACTTCGACCGTCGGGCGATTCTCGTCCTCTCGTGCGGCCAGTTCACGCTCGAGGCCCGCGATCATCTCCGGCGAATTGTCCACGGCGATGATGCGCAGGCCCGGCGCCCGCACCGCCGCCCTCATCGCCAGCGTGGCGGCGCCGAGGGAACAGCCCAGGTCGTAGATACGCGTTCCCGGCTGCGCGTAGCGCCGTGCGAGCATGCCGATCATCGGCACGATGGTGCCGTAGCCGGGAACGGAGCGCCGGATCATGTCGGGAAACACCCGCACGACCCGCTCGTCGAAGACGAAATCCCCCGCTTCGGTCGGCCTGTCCTCGTATAGCCGGTCTTTTCCGCCCATGGCGCGCCTGCTTCCCGTTTTCCTGCGTCCATGATAACCGCCCCGTGACCAATGGCGCTTCTGCTGGACCGGCCGAACTGCTATCTTTTAGTGCGGTCGGCAAACCGCGCGGCGACAGGGGCATGGGGCTGCCGCGTTTCAGCTTCTAGGGAGAAAGGCATGGAAACGACGCTAATCTGGGCGGTCATCGTGGTTGCGCTCGGCGTGGTGGTGGTGCGGACGTCCGTCATCATCGTCCGCCAGGGTTATGAGTACACGCTGGAACGGTTCGGCCGCTACAGCACGACGCTGCGGCCGGGCTTCCACCTGATCGTGCCGTTCGTAAACCGGGTCGGGCACCGCGTCAACATGATGGAGCGGGTGCTCGACGTGCCCTCACAGGAGGTCATTTCGAAAGACAACGCGGTGCTCACGGTGGACGGCGTGGTGTTCTTCCAGGTGCTCGACGCGCCCAAGGCGGCGTACGAGGTGTTCCGCCTCGAACACGCGATCCTGAACCTGACCATGACCAACATCCGTACCGTGCTGGGCTCGATGGACCTGGACGATGCACTGTCCAAGCGCGACGACATCAACGCGCGGCTGCTGGTGGTGGTCGACGAGGCGACCACGCCCTGGGGCATCAAGGTCACCCGCATCGAGATCAAGGACATCAGCCCGCCGAATGACCTGGTGGCCGCGATGGCCCGACAGATGAAAGCCGAGCGCGACAAGCGCGCCACGATCCTCGAGGCCGAGGGCACGCGCCAGGCCGCGATCCTCGAAGCCGAGGGCGAGAAGCAGGCCGCCATACTGCAGGCGGACGGCCGCAAGGAGGCCGCGTACCGCGACGCCGAGGCCCGGGAGCGCCTGGCCGAGGCCGAGGCGCGCGCGACGACCATGGTTTCCGAGGCCATCGCCTCGGGCAACATCCAGGCGGTGAACTACTTCGTGGCGCAAAAATACGTGGAAGCGCTGGGACAGTTCGCCACCGGCCCGAACAACAAGACCCTGCTGCTCCCGGTCGAGGCCACCGGCATTCTCTCCAGCCTGGCGGGCATCACCGAGGTGGCGAAGGAAGCGTTCGGCAAGGACCGGGACGCCGGTCAGGGAGGCCGCGATGGAATGGCTGGATAAACTCGTTTTCTGGCACTGGTGGATCCTGGCGGGCGTGCTGCTGATCCTGGAACTGAGCACCCCGGTGTTCTTCTTCCTGTGGCTCGGTTTCGCGGCGGCGGCGGTGGGTTTCCTGCTGCTGATTTTTCCGGGCATGCCGATCGCCTGGCAACTTTCGCTGTTCGGCGTGTTGTCGGTGGTGGCGGTCGTCGTCTGGCGCAAGTACCGCGAGACGCACCCGCCGGTTTCCGACCAGCCGCTGCTCAACCAGCGCGGCCAGCAGTACACCGGCCGTGTGTTCACGCTGGACCACCCCATCGTCAACGGCGTGGGCAAGGTCGAGGTGGACGACAGCACCTGGCGTGTGAAGGGGCCGGACCTGCCGGCCGGCACCCGCGTGCGCGTGACCGGCGTCGACGGCGTCGTGTTTGTCGTGGAGAG
>Ga0180435_10005926_pt1 | contig 11798 bp, 12 predicted proteins | sample SS_ome_3_FD_132467 | JGI IMG/M metagenome (GOLD analysis project Ga0180435, IMG submission 132467) | Hypersaline lake sediment archaeal communities from the Salton Sea, California, USA - SS_3_S_1 metaG | ecosystem: Environmental > Aquatic > Non-marine Saline and Alkaline > Hypersaline >...
AGGGCATCGATTTCTTCCTGGGATAATATTTCATCTGACATGCCGCTACATCCTTACTGGATAACGAAATCTGTAAAATAGATGTTGGAAACGCAGGGCTCCTTGAAAAAGCTGTTGATCTGATTCTGGATATCCTGTCGCAGGGCAATCTTGCCCTCTGTATTCTTGATATCTTCATATCGCTTGGACGTCAGAATCATCATGACGCTGTCACGAATTTGCGGAATCCGCTCACGGATGGGGTCATTGAGCTCTTCCTTGGTGATTTCAAGATCCATCTTGATTTTAAGGTAACGCCGGCCGTTCTCACCGGCGAGATTGACGATAAAGGCCTTTAAGGGAAAAATGGGCTTGATCTGAGGCGTCTCCTCGACGATCTCCGTCTGTTCGGCCTCTTCCTCGACAACCATCTGCCCCTCCATCTGTGATATTTTGCTCCACATCAAAAAGAAAATGCCGCCCATCATCACGACAATCAGAAAGGCGGCAGCGGCCAGAATGACAATCAGTTTTTTGGACATGAGGACAGTACTCCCATACTATGAGAATCATTGCATTTTCATCGAGTTTTTGCATATTGCATGCCAAATATCAGAGGCTTTTCCTTAAAGTTGTCCAGTCAGGTTGACGAGATTATAACCCGCTGCTATCACATCATATTTAGTAATTAATCGCGATATTTCAGAAGCTCGGGGATCCGGACATGGCGACGCTGGCGTGAGGCAGATGGAAAAGTCAGGGTAAAATCGTCAATTTTATAGAACATTGTCAACGACTTGACAGTCCTGAATCGCCGCAGGCTGTAAGCAGCCTACAGCCTACGGCGTTGCGCTAAGAATTCAGCAAGATCGAATTTTTAGCGCTTGATATTGATCAATTCGTTCAAGATTTCATCACTCGTGGTGATCACCCGTGAATTGGCCTGAAACGCCCGCTGGGTTGTGATAAGCCGGACGAATTCCGTGGCAAGGTCCACGTTGGACATCTCCAGGGAGTTGGTGCTCAAGCTCCCCATGGAGCCTTCACCAGGTACGCCGCGCAGGACCTGCCCGGAATCAAGGGAGGCACCATAAAGATTGCCGCCCAGTTTGGTCAAGCCGGCATAACTGGGGAAATCGGCAAGGGCGATCTGATACAGGTTGCTGATCTGGCCATTGGAGTAGGTGCCGGAAATAACGCCTTCCTCATTGATGGTGATGCTCTGGAGCGTGCCGGCTGAATACCCATCCTGGTTGGTAAAGGAGGTAATGCTGGCCACGGCGTGCTGGGTGACGGTTCCGTTGGAAAGCGCAGTATCGTCATAGAGGTCCCAGGTAATGGTCTGGGGTGTGGTCGCACCGGTGGTCCAGTTGATGGTGATGTTCGGATCGACGCCGCCGGCACTCAGGCTGCCGTCCGGATTGAAGGTCAAGGTTCCGGTGTCGCCGCCGGCCATGGTACCGGCAGACGCCGGAACGGTCGCCGCCCAGGTCCACTCGTTGGGATTGATTGTTTTGGTGAAGGTAATCGTCAGGGGGATATCGTTGCCAAGCGAGTCGTAGACGATAAAAGATGTGGAAAAGGTCTCCCCATCCAGGGCCGTGGCATCCAGGTTGACATTGGCCGAAAACTCACCTGTGCTCTGGGCCGGTACGGTACCGCCCATGGGCACCACGACATCGGTCGTGGCACCGCCAACGATTCCGCCCGTGGTCAGATCCCACCCCTGAACCACCAGACCATCCAAGTTTACGAGCTGACCGTCTTCGTCAAAGTGGAACGCCCCTGCACGGGTGTACAATTCCTGACCGTTGTCATTGACGATAAAGAAGCCCTTTCCGTTGATGGCGAGATCGGTGGCGTTGCCCGTGGTTTCTACGGAGCCCTGGTTCCAGCTTTCGTCCAGTCCTGCCACGGTCACGCCTTTGCCGACTTCGTTTCCGGTGTAGCCAGCCAGCGACTGGTTGAGCAGGTTGGCGAAGGATGGCCGGGATCCCTTGAAGGCCGTCGTGTTAACATTGGCGATGTTGTCGCCGATGACGGACATGGCCCACGAATTTGCATTGAGGCCGGATATACCTGCGTATAGCGATCCAATCATAAGTTCACCTCCAGTTTGTGTTTAAGGAATGTTAAAATTGATGGTTCTGAATCGACGTCGTTGGGTGTTTGACTTTGCGACACATGCACAATGCTGCTCATGGGAATGCTCAGGTCGTTCACCAGAAGATGGGCGGCACCGCTGTCGTCAAACGTTACGCCGGATACGACCCCGACAATAAATGTTTCCGTGTTTACAGCCGTTCCCTCGGCATCTGCCGCCAATACTTCGAACTGGTAGTAACCTGCGGCGACATTGCTGCCGCTTTCATCGGTGCCGTCCCAGGAAACAGCATGATCGCCGGCGGACAACGTACCGGCGGACAGGGTTTTAATAAAATTTCCCTGGGCATCGTAAATATTCACCACGGTCTCCGTGGCGTCGCCACCCAATCCAAAATGGATCGGGGTTTCGGCCGAATCTGACTTCTGAACAATATTGCCATAGGCCCATGCCGTCTTACCGATCATGGCGACCGATTGACCGTTGTTCATGGCCAGCTGGTTGTTTCCCAGGGTTCCAAGATTGTCGTTGACATTATAGAGCTGCTCCAGAGAGCTGAATTGCGCCAGTTGCGCCGTGAATTCAGTACCCTCCATGGGATTGAGCGGGTCCTGATTCTGAAGCTGGGCTACCAGCAGTGTTAAAAAATCGTCTTTTCCCAGCACGTCCTCACTTGCGGCCGTGGACAGTGTGCTCTCCGAACTTGGGACGACATTGCTGTTGATCGCTGTAATCGCCATCTTGATACATCCTCCTCATATATTTTCGTGCGGGGCCGATCTTTAAATGAAACAATTGATACGGCCTTCCCCGTTGTCCGCGATGACATGGGGTTGCGGTTCGGGGGTGTCTTTATCGGCAACGGTTCGGACCGACTTCAGGTCCCCGTTGAGACGCTGTGCTTGCCTGTTGAGCGGCCCCCGTTGCTGGCCCTGCGGGTTGTCCATGTCCGGATCCACCAGGACATCGATTTTGTCGACTTCCAGACCGGACTGCTGGAGTTCAGTCTTTAAATGCTGAAGGTTCATTTCCAGAAAATCCCTGACAAGGGGTGTTTCGGCTCTGATCTCAACACGGACTTTCATCTGATCCGTCAAGACCTCCAGGTGCAGATGACCCAGAAATGCCGGCTTGAGCTGAATCCTGGCCTGGGCCTGACCGTTTTCCTGATGCCAGACCATTTTTTGAATGATATCCGAAAGCATCCGCATATCACGGGATGCCATGGGCAGCCGCGTGTCCGCAGACCCTTCCGGCGCTTCGACCCCACTCGAACCCAGTGGAACTGCTGGTGGGTCGATCATTTTATCGATTTGGAATACGCTTTCGCTATCTCTTATCAGGCCTGTTCCGAAAGTAGGGGCATCCTGCCGGATCGTGGCGCTACCTTGCGCCAGGCGCTGGCCTGTAAACGTGAATCGCAAGACCTGATCCGATGAACGACCCCCGCGCTCGGGGCGTGTTTGATCGGCATCCGATGTCATGGTGAGTGCAGCGCTCGGGCTATTTTGCAGAGATCTTCCCGGAGCGGACTCGTTTTCAGAACCAAACGACAGCATCGGTGTGGTGCGATTGCGGACGGCCTCGATCCGGACCCGGCCATCTTCCATGAGGTGCAGGATTGGTGCTGCATCCTGTGAGGGGCCCGGGTTCTGCCGTTCTCTCGGAACGACGTGTGTGGGTATCACCTTGTCCACGACCATCGACCCGGCCGAGAACAAATCAGGGGGGCTATCGACCGCCACAGGCCTGACCGGGGACACGGTTCCCATTTCGCCCTGCAATAATTGCGCGTTAGCAGGTTTTGCTTCGATGCTGCCGTTCTCGTCGCCCGACATGACATCGAAAATAATTGCAGATCGGCCGGGGTGTGTTGCCACGAGATGGGCAGCGAGCTGTCCATCTCCGATGGGCCCCACACGCGGCATGGCATGGTTGGTGCGTTCCGGCCATGGCTGTACGGCATCGCTGTTTGCATGGGAGACGCGTCTGCCCTGACGTGAGATCCCGTTTTCACTTTGAGCCAGCGCTCGAACATCGACACCTGCCTCAGGAGGCAAATCCCCGGGTGGCGTCACCTGAACGTCACGGGACATAAATGCGATTGCCCTTTCAGTGCGGCCCCCCGATGCCTCAGGCATTGGATCAACAGCCCCATCTTGAACATCCTGGATCTGCTGGGTCCCCTGCGTCGGCTGGATCGTCAGCGGGCGCAGAGCAAGCGGATTTCCGCTTGACGTCGGGTGTTTGGTCGTGTCCGCGGCCCCCCATGTTTGGGCCGGCGCATCCGTATTCATTGGCATGGGTATAGGATGGGGCAGGGTCTCCTCCGGATGGATCTGTGATTCCAGAGTGATTGAGGGTTTTGCAGAAATATTTTCAGCCTCACCCTCGTCGGACCTGGATCCCGACGAAAAGGACTGAATCAGATCTGAAAAACGCTGCGGAAATTCCGGCAATGTGCCGCTAACCGGGAACGCCAGCGTCTCTGGCGTTCCGGAAGGACCCAGATCCGTTCCCGTCAGTATCTGTGACACGTCCGATGGCAAGGGGATGAAGATGCCTATTGATTCCAATTGAATTTAACCCAGTCTTTTTCGCCTGTACTGCTGAATTCCGATTTCATCTGAAACTTGCTGTTCCTTTTTCAGATAGGATCGATGATATTGATCGGCCTGGTTTTCTTTCAGACGTTCGAGCGTTTTTCTTTTTTTTATGGCTTTGAGCAAAGCGGTTTTTTTTTCAAGGTGAACCAGTGCCACGGCCTGAACCTTTTCTTGCTGTTTCTCGATCTGATCTGAGAGGCATTTCAGATAAGTGACATATACGCCGCTTTCAGACACCGGATGGGGTGCCTGCATATTCTCTTCCAGCTCTTTTGCCAGCCGCAGATGCTTTTCACGGAGGCGACTTTCGGCCTGCCTGGCTTCCATCAAGCGTTTATCGACGGCCGCAAATTCCTTTTGCCGGGAATCCTCGACAAACTGCCGGTGGCGTAAGAGTGACTCCAGTTTGAATTTGAAATGTGTGGCCATAATCTGTCAGCGGATCGCCCATAATCTGTTCGGCCATTATGGGCGTTTGCCATGAAAAATTTCTTCGAGCCCCTTTCGGCTTTCTGCCATGGATGCGCGTTGGCCTACCCCCTGCACGAGATAGGCATTGATGGCAGGGTTCTTTTCGATGGCATCGTCAATTTCCTGGCTGCTGCCGGCAGCGTATGCCCCGATGTTAATGAGGTCCTCGTTTTTTCGATAGGTCGCCAAGATCTTCTTGAGTCGGTTGGCATGCGCCAGATGCGTTTCATCCGTAATATCATCCATGACACGGCTGACGCTCTTCAACACATCGATGGCAGGGTAGTGATTCTGCATGGCCAGCTCCCGCGTCAACACAATATGGCCGTCTAATATTGCCCTCACGGCATCAGAAACCGGCTCGTTGAAATCATCACCTTCCACCAGTACCGTATAGAGGCCGGTAATTGTGCCCCGTCCTTCAAATGCACCGGTGCGCTCCAGGAGTCTGGGCAGCAGTGTGAACACCGACGGCGTATACCCTTTGGACGCCGGCGGCTCCCCCAGGGCCAGTCCGATCTCCCGCTGAGCCATGGCAAAACGGGTCACCGAATCCATCATCAGATTGACGTGCATGCCCTGATCTCGGAAAAACTCGGCAATGGCCGTGGCAATAAACGCCCCTCTCATGCGTATCAGGGGCAGGTGATCTGACGTGGCCACCACAACGACCGATTTTGCCAGTCCCTGGGGGCCCAGTTCTTTTTCTATAAATTCGTTGACTTCACGACCCCGCTCGCCGATCAGAGCAATCACGTTGCAATCGGCTTCGGTATACCGTGCAATCATGCCGAGTAAAATCGATTTTCCGACACCCGACCCGGAAAAAATACCCATCCGCTGCCCCCGTCCGACCGTCAGGAGACCATTGATGGCTTTGATGCCCAGATCGAGTGGCTCGTTAATTCGGCGCCGGGACAAGGGATTCATGGGCGTTGCATAGAGTGGATATTCTCCTTCGGGTTCGATCGGTTCTTTTCCATCGATGGGATTTCCAAGTCCATCCACAACGCGTCCCAGCATTCCCTTGCCAACGGGGATGTAGGCACTGTCTTCTCTGGCAACCACCCGGCACCCAGGTGCGATGCCTCTAACCTCCTCCAGCGGCATCAGCAACACATGGTTATCCCGGAAGCCAAGAACCTCTGCCCGCGTCCGGCGCTGATGGTTGTTGTCGTAAATATCGCAGACGCATCCCAGGTTGGTGACCGGCCCTTCGGCTTCGACAACCAATCCGACAATCTTGGTGACTTTGCCATACACCTGTATTGGATCGATGGTGTTGAGCGCTTGATAGTATTTTTCAAGATTCAGGGGGTGCCTCTCTTTACAAGTGCGCTAAAAACCGTTTCAAACAGATTTGGTGCGCGGGACAGTTGTTTTAACTTCACACCATTTTTTACGCGTTTAATTCGATATCCTCATTCTGCATCGTATCTCCGAGCGCGGCAAAGGCCCTATCAATAAAGGCCAGCTGGTCCCGGATACCGGCCTGGATATATCCCTGGGCGGTTTCAACCAGGCAATCCCCCCGCACCAGCAACTCGTCCGCCAAAAATCCGATGCCATTGAATTCCGCCTGGGGGCAGGCGGGCTTCAGTTCTGCCTGCTGCAGAATCTCCAGGTCGAGCGGATGAATCCGGATCCGGATGGAAGCCGTGTCTTTCGATTTCTGCAGGGCTTTGCGTACCACACTCAGAATCATTTCGGGATTGACATGGGCTTCATGACTCAAGATTTTTTCGGATATGGCCAGCGCCAAATTAACGATTTCCTTTTCGGCCTCCGCGTAGATGATCTTCCGCTCCTTTTCGAGCGCCTCAGCAGCTTTGTTGAGCTGCTCCCAGACACAGGCAATGGCCTCTGTCGCTTCAACAGAACCTGGTTTGTCCTTTTCCGGGTCTTGACCTTTTGGCGTTTCGCCTGAAAGGGAGGCCTTCATTTCCGAAAAATCGGGACACCTGTTTTGTTGCTGAAGGAGACCTTTCCTAAAATGCTCACAGGCCGCTTCCCTGGAAGACTTTCGCGCCCCTGGTGTCGCTTCCTCGATGGGGGAAAAGTGATGCGGGGGGTAGTGATTCCCCTGTGAATCGACCTTTGGTTTGATAGGGCTATCCAACGAGTTCTTCTCCTCCCTGGCCTTCGATAATGACCTCCCCTTTCTTTTCCATTTCTTGTATCACCCCGGTGATTTTCTGCTGCGCCTGGGTAACATCCGCCATACGAACCGGCCCCATGGATTCTATTTCCTCCGTCAGCATCGCACTGGCCCGCGATGACATGTTTTTAAATATCTTTTCCTGGGCTTCCTCGGAGGCTGCCTTGAGCGCCACGGCCAGGTCCTGGGTCTCGACATTTCGAAGCACTTGCTGCATACCTTTGTCGTCCACGAGAACGATATCATCGAATACAAAAAGCATCTGGTTGATTCCATCGGCCAGATCATCGTCATTGCTTTCGATATGCTCCATGATGGTATCCGCCACCTCGCCGTCGAGCCGCTTGATGATCTCAGCCAGCTGCCCCACGCCGCCCATGTTTCGGGATGCCGCAGGCGCACGATCTTTTCGGGCATTTGCCAGGTACGCTTCAATTTCTTCCATCATCCATGGATTGACTTTTCCAATCTTGGCGATTCGGATGGCAATGTCTGCACGCAGGTCCGATGGCATCAGCGCCAATGTCTCACCAGCGATCGCGGCATCCAGGCTGGACAGGATCAACGCCAGTGTTTGGGGATGCTCATCTTGAATGAGCTGAACCAGTTGATCCGCATCCATGGTTCCAGCAGCGGTCAAACCACCTGAAACATCGCCATGGGCAATATTCGCAGAAAGGCCGCCTTTGCCGCTCGATGGCAAGCTTCTCCCGCTTACCTTGCCGCCTGGCTTCTGCGAGACGTCTGGATTCCTTTCCCGGACACTCTCAAGAAATTCCTGAGCCACCTTGTCGACAACCTCCGCAGGGATAGTGTCGACCTGGGGCATCAATCGCTTGATTTTCTCCTGCTCCGCCGGGCTGAGAGCACCCAGTATCTCCTGGGAGGCTTCTTCGCCCAGCGAATTGATCAGCATGGCCACTTTTAGAGGGCCGGCCAGTTTTCTTGGATCCATGATTCAATTTCAGCCCGTTAAAGTTAAAATCAACCGACAATCAGCCATATAAAAATTGGAATGTTTAGACGCCGTCAGGATTGCCCCCCCATCCATCCCTGAAGTAAGCGGGTGGTGTTTTTGTTGTCACGGGTCATCAACTCGGCTGCCTGGGATACGTTGGAGAGTCGACCTGATGAGCTTGCGGGATGTCGCGTATAGGCATTTTCAATTTCGGCGATGGTTTTGGGCAGTTGGCTGTAAATCTCTTTGTCCCAGGGCGAAGACGCCGTTATCCAGCGAATCAGCGGCCGAACCAGGAACAGGAAAATCAACAGACAAAAAACAGCCAGGGCCGCAAACCGCCCTAATTTTTCAAACTTGGAGAGCCGCGTCATCCAGCTTTCCTCGACGGCCGCTTCTTCCTGCACGAATGCCTGAAGTGGCTGTGTCTCAAAGGGAATGTTCTGCACCTCCACCTCATCACCACGGGCGGCATCGAAATTAATGGCACGCTTCACCAGTCTTTCGATCTTGGCCATTTCGTCCTCTGTCCGTGGTATATATTGAGATTTAGCTGGATTTTGCTGCCCTTCGGATATCTGATAGCTGCCGTCGACCACCACCGCAACGGATTGGCGCAGCAATTGACCCACCGGCAAAACCTTGCGTTTAATCACCTTACCGATTTCATAGTTGACCGTCCGGTCCTGACGCAGGAATCCCTGACTGCTGGTGCCGCCCTCATTGGTCTGATCAGCGATGGGGCTGGGGCTTAGGTTCGAAGCCACCCCTGGAATCCCTTTGGCATTATTCCTTTCCCGGTCGGTTTGCTCATTCATCTGTTGTTCACTTCGAATTACGGCATTCTCGGGCAGATAGGTCTCTTCCGTCTGCTCCTCCTTCATAAAATCGACGAGACACGATACCCGAACAGTGGCCTTGTCCCGCCCCAAAACCGCTTCCAGCATCGTTTTGACGCGGTTTTCAAGATCTGTTTCTATTTTTCGCTGGTAGGCCAGCTGCTCTGAGCTCACCCTGCCGACAACGGACTGATCATGGCTGCCCGCCAGCATACGGCCGTGGGTGTCCACAACGGTTACATTCTCGGTATCGAGGCGGGAAACACTGGATGCCACCAGGTGAACGATGCTCTGGACCTGGCTTTCAGACAATTTCTTGCCCTGACGCAGGTTTACGACCACGGAAGCGGTAGAGGGCTCTTCCTCTTCGACAAAGAGAGATTTTTCGGCGATCACGATGTGGACCCTGCTGGTTTCCACCTCTTCAAGCTTATTGATGGTGCGGCTCAATTCTCCCTGCAAGGCTCTCTGGTAGTTGACATTCTGAATAAAATCGGTCATGCCAAGCTTGACGTTGTCGAAAATCTCGAAGCCAAAACGACTGCCCTGGGGCAAGCCCTGGGAGGCCATCTCCAGGCGAACCTCATACAGGTTCTCTCTGGGCACCAGGACGGCGCTTCCATTGCCATCGATTTGAAAGGGAATATTTTTCTCCTTGAGTCGCGCAATAATACTGGCCGTGTCTTCCTGGGGCAGGTTTGTAAAAAGATACTGGAAATCGGGTTTTCCAGCCCAGGTCACCACAAAAACCAGTCCTGCGACGGCCACACTGACCAGAAACAGAATGACGATCATTTTCCCTGAATCCAGATTTCGGATGATGACCCTCAGGCGGTCGCTCATACCGGGAGACGTTGCTTCCATGTGAATCCTCTAAACCTTTCAGATTTGCATTCGTTTGATTTCATCATAGGCGGCAATCACCTTGTTTCGCACCTGCACCAGCAGTTCCAGAGACAGGGATGCCTTCTCCATGGCCACCATGACCTCGTGCACATCTTCCGCCTTACCGGAAACGAGATTCTGAATAGCCGTGTCCGTTTCCAGCTGTAGCCGGTTGACATCTTCAATTGAATTTTTCAGCGTTTCGGCAAATGTACGATCTGGGGAACTGGATGGCGGATCCAGCTTCTGGGGAACAATCGGCGTCGCACCCACACGGGCCGATGGATGGATAATTGTCATGGCTATCTTCCTATTTCCATGGCTTTTAGCACCATGTCCTTGATGGTTTTAATGGCGGACACGTTGGCCTCGTAGCTTCGACTGGCCGACATCATATTGACCATTTCTTCCACAACCTGAATATTGGGCATGGCCACATATCCCTTGTCGTCGGCGTCCGGGTGATCGGGGTCGTATTTGAGTATGGGCGGGCGGTTGTCTGGAACAATATCCACCACTTGAACCGAGGTCAGATCCGCGGACAATTCGCTGTTGAGCACATGTTGAAACGACCCGTTCTCCGGTTGTGCCGCAAAGACAGGTTCCTTACGTTGATAGGGTCCCCCCGATTCCGTGCGGGTGGTGTTGACGTTTGCCAGATTGGCGGAAATCAGATTCATTCGCAGACGCTGGGCGGACAGGCCCGAGGCGCTTGTGTTCAGCGCGTCAAATAAGCCCATGATTATGTATTTCCTCCTTTGATAACGTTTCTGAGTGATTGAAATTTTTTGGCAATGATCTGAGCAGAGAGCGAATATTTGAGACTGTTTTCAGCCATGGCGGCCATTTCCCGGTCCAGTTCCACGGTATTTCCGTCGCTTCGTTTCAGATGCATGTCATCCCCGGTGCGTGGCTGCAGCGCGGATGGATGCAGCGACGGACGCTGGGGCTTTATATGGCCGACCTGGGTGGTTTCCACCTGAACGCCTTGGCCGTCCCCGGTGGTACGGTTCAGGCGCTGCAGCTCATCTTCGACCATGAGGTCAAAGGCCTTGTAATTGGGTGTATCGATATTGGCCACATTCGAAACAATGGATCGGTGTTTCATGGCCCGAAGATCGAGTGAACGCTCCAGGATCGCTATGGTTTGATTGAATATGCCGTCCGAGCCCATCTGTCCTTTTTAAATCTCCTGTATTGAGGGTATTGGCGGTTTCCAAATGCAATTGCCGTACCAGAGTTGTGAATGCGTCAAGACAATCCTTTAACTATTTGAAATAAAATGATTTATTAGATAGTCGGTATTGGGGCCGCACATGGGTTTGCCCTTATACTCCCAATGGCTAGGCAAATATTGCCGGCTTGCACTTTTTCAACTGACTGTTTTTACCCCATATCCTTGGTGCTGGATAACAACGTGCCCTGTAGTCCCGATAAACCGGGATCTTTGACAAGCTGCGGGAATGCGCTCGTTTTTGCCGATTCAAGCGGCCGCAGATCGCGGTATGCCGCCAACCGCTTCAGCTCAAACTCGAAAAGTTCTGAAACCGTTGTCCGCTTATCGCTTTGAAATGCCGTATTCCCTAAGACGGTTGCGGAGTGTACGGATACTGATGCCCAGGCGTTTTGCCGCACGGGTGCGGTTGTTGTGGCAGACCTTAAGCGTATCCAGAATCAGAGCCATCTCCATTTCTTTTATGGTGCTGCCGCGCGGTGGGAGGGTTTTTGTTAAAGATGTGGGTTGGGTGTGGATAAAATTGAGGTGCTCTGGCAGGAGGGTGTCGCCCCTGCCGATCAG
>Ga0180435_10005927_pt1 | contig 11797 bp, 10 predicted proteins | sample SS_ome_3_FD_132467 | JGI IMG/M metagenome (GOLD analysis project Ga0180435, IMG submission 132467) | Hypersaline lake sediment archaeal communities from the Salton Sea, California, USA - SS_3_S_1 metaG | ecosystem: Environmental > Aquatic > Non-marine Saline and Alkaline > Hypersaline >...
CCGTGGATTGCGCAACGCAATGCGGTCTGGGGTGCCCGCGCAAGGTGGTGACACACGCCCCCAACGATATCGTGGCCGTCTGTCCGGAGCGGGAGGAAAAGCCATACCTACTCAAGCGGCAGGACACGCTCATCTATTCAGTGAATCGACCAGTCCTGCACAAGGATATCTGTTCGGCGTTGGGAATCGATCACCGCGAAAGCAAGGTTGACGGCTGCCGGTACACCTGGCGACTGGGTGATTTTGTGCCCACGGCCGGACTGGCCTTTCCCGTATTTCTGACTCAACAGGAAGACCAGGACGAACTGCTTGAAATCGTGAGAAGCCTATGCCTGCTCCATGCCGATCCCTTTGTGCTTCTGACCCCGACCAGGCGACGGTTATCCCCGCCGACCGAACAGATGCTGGCCAAGCGCAAATCCGTCTTCCTGGCGCTGGAAAATGAGATGCCGTTCGACGAGCATGGCGGCCTTCAGGTACACAGGACTCCCGACGACTTGTTCGCTCCGCTTCATGAGGATATCCCCGAGCCTGGCTCCGGTGGTATGGTTCATTTCCCGACGCCTGACGGGACAAGATGGTCCGATATAAAAATCCAGTTCAGGAACGGACACACGGTCACAATTTGGGCCGGTGGCCAAAGCAGAAGATACACCTATTATCAAATGGGCATGTACAGTAAGAAGAATGGTGACCGCACCGCACAGTGGAAGCTTCTGGAAGCGTTTGCCGCCTCCAGGGGCGAGATCGATTGGAGCAGCCAGGTTGCAAACAACAAATTGAAGAAACAGAAGCAGGAACTGTCGAAGTGCTTACGGGAATTTTTCCGGCTCCAAGAGGACCCCATCGAGTGGGTCAAGGGCGAAAAGAGTTATCGCTGCCGATTCCGAATCCTCCCTGAAGGAGCCGACGAGTATTGAGTATTCCCTACAGGGAAATCCACATTAATCCCACTTCTCAAATCCTGCAAGGGACGTTTGGTTCGAAAATTCGGGTGCTTTTTCGCACCACAGGCCATGTTCCCATAACTCCCAAAACAGGCCGGTCGACTCAAATCATTGTTATAACAGGGATTGCCCAACCGGACGAGCTTCTGACCTCGTCCTGAGAAAACAGAGAATCCGGGGTCGAACAGAGAATGAAAGGCTGGAGAATGGTGGGAATGAGGTGGGTGGAGAGGGGTTTGGCGTCGATGTGAAAACCGCCCAAACCCTTTGAATACAAGGGTAAATAGAAAACCCGTCGCCCCCGGAAGTGGTCCCGGAGAGACGGGTTTGTCTTTTCTAAATGGTGGAGGCGGCGGGAGTCGAACCCGCGTCCGGAAATATTCCGCAAAGGCGTCTACATACTTAGCCTGAATTATAATTTGTCGCCGGCTTAGGTCTCATTCAGGCACAGAACTAAGCGGCTATCCTGTTAAATGTTCGCCGATAATAATACAGGAAATCAAAATCGGCTATCCTGCTAGTCGACGTCCGTTCCGGGTTCGCAGGAAAAACCAAGAGGGACGCTGGCATCTAGGCAGCCAGGGCGTAGTTATAATCGTCTGCGATTACTTTAAAATCCACCCTTTTACGAGATGGTGGGACTCGGTATGCAGCCAGAGCTTCTTTATCCCCGTCGAAGCCATTTCGCCCCCGGAATGAAGAAAACCTTTGGATCGCAGAGATTCAAAGTACCTGAATAATAATATCAAATGGAATTGTTGTCAAGGATAGAGAGGGGTGGTATGAATTCCAAATGATAGAACTTGACAACGTCAGCTTTTCCTATCCAGATGGAACGACCATCCTGAATCATGTTTCCATGACATTCGAGGAGGGGTCATTCTCATTGATAAAAGGGCGGTCCGGAACAGGGAAGTCAAGTCTTTTAAGGCTGATGAACCGTCTGGAGGATCCCCGGGAAGGTGAGATGCGGTATAAGGGCAGGGCCTTTTCCGCCTATGACCCCGAAGTTATTCGGTCAACTATTCTTTATATCCAGCAAACTCATATGGTTATAATTGGATCTGTAAAGGATAACCTTATGCTGCCGTTTACCTTCAAAATCAATCGAAAAAAGACCCGGCCGGACGAGAACACCCTTCTGAAGCTCATGGATGAATTTCATCTCGGGAATATAGGTCTTGACGCCAGTGCCGGACAGTTGTCGGTGGGACAGGCACAGCGGTTATGCCTGATTCGCGGACTTCTTCTGTCGCCGGAGGTTATCCTTCTGGACGAACCCACCAGCGCCCTTGATGATGAAAGCTGCCGAATAGTCGAGTCAAGCGTGGTCAGGCTGTGCCTGGAATCAGGAAAGACGGTGATCATGGTCAACCACAGGAAGTTTAATTCGGAAGAGATAACCCCCCGGACTTATAAACTTGCCGATGGCGGGATCAGGGAGGAGACGTGAGCCCCGGGATTATTGATATCGGATATACTGAGCTGTGCTTTGGTCTCTTTTTCATCCTGATGGCCGGAATCGCTTCATTTGTGCACGCTCTGAAACTGGAAAGAGACCTTTTTATCGGAACCTTAAGAACATTTGCCCAGTTGTTTTTACTGGGCTACATCCTGAAGATCATCTTTGATATTGACCGGATGCCGCTGGTGCTTCTGGTATTTCTGTTCATGATTTTTTTCGCGGCCTGGACCATTTACGGGAGGATCAACGAAAAAGAGATCTCTTTTTTCCTGCCTACGTTTTTTTCCATGACGATCAGTTTCTTTTTCGTCACCGCCATGGTGACGACGGTGATTGTCGGTGTCAAGCCCTGGTGGAAGCCGCAGTATTTTATCCCCATCGGCGGAATGGTGATCGGCAATTCCATGAACGCCATTGCCATTTCCCTGGAACGCCTGCTGGGAGACCTTCGGTCAAAACGCAAAGAAATTGAAATGAAATTATGTCACGGCGCTGATTACAAAGAGGCAAGCCGGGATGTGTTGAGGGACGCCATGAGGGCGGGGATGATCCCGTCCATTAACTCCATGATGGCTGTGGGCGTGGTGTTTATTCCGGGGATGATGACCGGTCAGATTCTCGCCGGGGCAAACCCGGTGGAGGCGATTAAATACCAGATCGTTGTCATGGTCATGATTGTAGGTGCGACAACCATGGGGACGCTGTCTGTGGTGTTGATTGTCAGGAAACTGTGTTTTGGAAAAAGCCATCAACTCATACTTAGGGATGGGAAGAAAGGTTAGTATTCTTTTTTCATCCGGTCCAGGTCCCGCTTCGCGTCCCGTCGTTTGATCTCTTCCCGTTTGTCATATTTTCTTTTGCCCTTGGCAAGACCGATGGCGATTTTCACCCTACCGCCTTTGAAGTAGACCTTAAGGGGGATCAGAGAGAGTCCTTTTTCATTTACCTTGCCATAGAGCCGCTTGATTTCCTGCTTGTGAAGCAGCAGTTTTCTCGGCCGCAAGGGTTCATGGTTGCCGTGGTGGGCGAACGGATAGGCACCGATGTGAAGCTGGTATAAAAACACCTCTCCATTTTTAATGCCCGCGTATGAATCCTTCAGGCTCACCCGCCCGCTCCTTAAGGATTTCACCTCGGTCCCCTTAAGAACAATGCCGGCCTCGAATTCATCTTCAATGAAATAATTGAATTTGGCTTTCTTATTAACGGTTAATATTTTTATATGATCCTGACCCACGTAGTGCTCTCCGGTATATCATGACAGATGATCAGTTGTATTTTACGCTGGAGAAAATTTTGCTGTAGCGTGTTTCCACCAGCGATGTAATTTCTTCAACGGAAGGCAGCTCAAGGATTTCCATGACAAGTTCCTGGCAGTCTTTGACATTGAGCTGGCTGATGACGTTTTTGACCGCCGGTATGGCGTGCGGGTTCATGCTCAGGGCATCGGGGCCGATTCCAAGCAGCACCGGTATGTTAAACGGCACACCCGCCATTTCTCCGCACATGGCCACATCGATTTCCTTTTCACGTCCGACATCCACCACTCGTTTTACCATTTTAATCACCGCCGGATGAAGAGGGTTGAAGAGGTTGGCCACTTTTTTGTTCCCCCGGTCAATGGCCATGGTGTATTGAATGAGATCGTTGGTTCCAATGCTGAAAAAATCGACGATCTCGGCCAGTGTATCGGCAATGACCACCGCGGAAGGTATCTCGATCATGATGCCGACGTCAATGCCGTTGTTATAGTTCACCCCCTCTTTTTCCAGTTCAAACGCGGCTTCCTCCAGAAGCATTTTTGCATCGATCACCTCTTTGTAGCTGGAAATCATGGGAAAGAGGATCCGGATGTTTCCGAAAGCGGCGGCCCTCAGTATTGCCCTTAATTGGACCTTGAACACATCGGGCTTGTTCAGGCAGAAGCGGATGGCCCGGAGGCCGAGGGCGGGATTTTGTTCGTTGGCGTCGGTTGAGCCTGATATGGCCTTGTCGCCGTTAATGTCAAGCGTTCTGATGGTGACCGGTCCCGGAGCCATGGATGCCGCCACATCCCTGTAGTCGTTGAACAGCTCTTCTTCTTCGGGGAACCTGTTCTTGCTGAGGTATAAAAATTCAGTGCGGTAAAGGCCGATGCCTTCGCCGCCGTAAGCCAATACGGTTTTGACTTCTTCCGGAAGTTCAATGTTCGACATGATTTGAAGTCGGTATCCGTCGGCTGTTTTCGCAGGACGCCGGCTGTCTTTTGTGATGACCTTCCGGTATTCTTCATACTGATCCTTCAGTTTCTGATAGTAAAGGATGGTTTCATCCGAGGGGTGAATGATGACCACACCGGCCTGTCCGTCAAGAATGATGATATCGTCGCTTTTAATAAGGCTGGTGACATTATCAAGACCCACCACGGATGGAATGTCAAGCGTCCTCGCGATGATCGCCGTGTGTGATGTGCGGCCCCCTAAGTCGGTGACGAATCCTTTGACGCGCTTGAGTTGTATCCTGCTGGTATCAGCCGGGGACAGGTCATGGGCAATCAGGATGACGCGTTTGTCAATATCCGAAATATCCACATCTTCGGCACCCACCAGGTGTCTTAGAATCGAATCCGAAACATGCTTGATATCCGCCACGCGACTCTGCAGGTAAGGTTCTGAAATATTGTCAAACATGGTCTTAATGTCGGTAACCGTTTTTTTCAGGGCCCACTCGGCGTTAACCTTTTCCTCCTTGATCATTTCTATGGTTCTGACGTAGAGCATCTTGTCTTTATACAGGGCTTTATGGGTCTCAAGGATGTCGGTGTGGCCGCGAAGATTGTCCGGGATACCGGCGATGGTGGCTTCGAGCTCGTCCCTTGATTTTTTTACGGCAGCCTTGAATCGCTTGATTTCCTTTTGGAGCTTATCCTCACGGATATAATATTTTTCGATAATATTTACGCCATCCTGATCCACAAGATACGCCTGCCCGATGCAGATACCCGGCGATCCGCTGATACCTCTCAACGTGATTTCGTCGGTGTTTGGCTGAGCCTTGGTTTTACTCACCTGAATCCTCTTCTGAAAAACCCGTTTCAGCCAGTGCCGTAATCCGGTTCAGCACCCCGATATCCGCCCTGTCGTCAACCTTTAACGTGATCTCGGTTCCTTTCAGGCAGGCCAGTGAAAGTATATCGATTATGCTCGTTGCATCCACTTTTTCTTCATCCTTGACAATCCAGACATTATATTTCGCATTACCGGCCAGTTTGGCAATAAGGGCGGCCGGCCTTGCATGAAGGCCTAGCTCATTGGTAATGCTGATCCGTCTTGCCAGTTCCTTTTCCGATGGTTTCATTGACTGATAGTTGATGTTATTTCAATGCCCGATGACAAATGGATAATTTATGGGAGGCATTGATACCGGTGATTTTTAACATGGGATGCCCTTCAAGTCAATGAGTGATTGGCACTTTCTGTGATTGACAAGAATGGGGATACCTGATAGATTTCCCGTTGTTACCCGTCAATGATAATCGTAAAAGGAGGATCCCCATGTCAGAAGGAAAGGACAATATAATTTTTATTTATGGAAAGAACACTTGACCTTATACCACCGGGGCCCGTGAAGCCTTAGAAAAAAAAGGGAAAGAGGTTATGTACTATGACGTTCTGTCCGACCCGGAAAAGATGGATGAAATGCTGAAACATTCCGACGGACAGAGGAGGGTGCCGGTTATCGTGGATGAAAGCGGGGTAACCATAGGATTTAATGGAAAGACATGAGGCGTTTAGCACTGCCGCGGCTGGATGCCGCAATATATACCATAGAGTGCCGGCCAAAACTTGCGTTAACTTAGACGACCCGTATTCAAACGGGATATGGACCAATAAGATCTGTTGGACAGGAGAACAATGAACAAGCAATTTATGATAGATGATTTAAAGGTTGGAGAATCATGGCGTATTTTTAAAATAATGGGCGAATTCGTGGACGGCATTGAAGCTCTTCATGACATTGGTCCGGCGGTCAGTATTTTCGGCTCCGCAAGAGTCAAGCCGGACCATCCGTATTATAAAAAAGCGGTGGCCACGGCAGCCACTCTTGCGAAACACAATTATGCGGTCATCACAGGCGGCGGCGGCGGAATCATGGAGGCCGCGAATAAGGGGGCTGCCGAAGCAGGAGGGACATCGGTCGGCTTGAACATTATCCTCCCCCATGAACAGAAGCCGAACCCTTACGCCAACGTCAGGCTGGAGTTCAAATATTTCTTCATTCGAAAGGTGATGTTTGTAAAATATGCCATGGCCTATATCATCATGCCGGGGGGATTGGGTACCCTTGACGAGCTGTTTGAGGCCGTAACCCTTATTCAGACCCACCGCATTAAATTTTTGCCCGTTATTCTGGTGGGATCGGAATACTGGGGCGGGCTCATTGAATGGATCAGGGAGCGGCTGGTGGGTGAAAAGATGATTTCAGACGGGGATATGGACATATTAAAAATAATTGATGATCCGGAGGAAATACCGGAATACCTCAGGCAGTTCAGACATAATGATAAGAAGTAATATCAATTAAAAGAGGAGAATAAAATGAAAAAGCTCTTCGTGGTGCTGGTCGCGGTTTCAGCTCTTTTTATTACCGGATGCGGCAAGGATGATACGCCTTTGGATGACGCCGCCGAGTATGTAAAAAAAAGCCTTGCCTTTGATGACAATATTACCCTGGATACCTCGGGTCTTAAATACAAAGTGGAAGAGGAAGAAGACGGAAAAACCGCTGTAACGGTTTCCGGAAAAATCAAATGCGAGGGAAAGATTGTATTTATCAAGCAGGATGATCAGTGGATCATGGCCGATTAGCTGAATAGCTGAGTAAAAAGTTTAACCTCGCCCATAACATAGGTCCGCACTTCTGACAGGAGTGCGGACCTGATCGTTACATCATCTCCCTTCCATTGAGTTCTTCACCCACTCATCTCTTGCAAACCAATAATTCCTTTGCTACAGTAAATTCGTTCGATTATTTTCTTTTCAGTAAGGAAATATCTGATGATTAAATCAAAAGCCCTTGAGGTCAACCTAGCCGATTATCACGTCGAGACCACCATTCGCCCTAAATATGCCGTTCTGCAGGATGTTATGTCCAAATATTACGGTTTAATGGATGGGCTAAGTACCTTTTTAAAAGAAATTTCACATCCGTATAAAAACTGGCTGTTTATTATTAATGAGGCAAGGACCTATTCCCTGGATTATTTTCATTTGCTGAAAAAACACCCGAAGGGTGATGTGGCGGCGGATCTTTACCTTGACATGTTCCTTGATGCGGTGGCTTCCGCAAAAACCCCGGCGGTGAAAGGAGAAGCCGCGGACAATATGCTTCTTTTTATCCGGAAAATCGCAAAAGATTCCGGCGATGAGATGGACAAGTTTATGCCGGTTCTGAACCGGTATTTTGACAGGATCAGGGACCTTCCCGATTCAGAGTTTGAATTTTTTCTCAACAGCTTTTACCAGTTGGACAAAATTGTCGGGAACATGTTTCATGCAGCCGTTGAAAACTCTAACGGTTTTCGATCGGCTAACCTCCTTCTTTATAAATACTATGACACCACGTATGCACGCTGGATGGATGTGGAAGACCCTTATGAATGGTTTACCAAAGAGGCGGGTGAGGGCAGTGATGTCGGAGAAGTAAAAGAGATATTCACGGAGATGTCCAGGGAGTATATTACCGGTGCTGTGGACCGGCTCAAAAGGATAATGGACCCGCGGGAAGAGGATTTAAGGGAAACATCCTTTCGACTCGCAGAGCAGCCCGGGAACGGTCACTTTATTGAAAGGTATCAGCAGGCGCCGGTGAAGCTTTTCAGGGCGGCAAAGGATGATTACCAGGGAAACCGCTGGAAACTCTTCTTTCTGTTTCATGTCATGAGCATCTCCGGCTTGTCGGGTATTCACGAAGAGGCGCTGAGGAATATCAATCGAACCCTGACCTGGCTCATTTCAAATGAAGAGATTGACACCATAAAGAAACTGATGAAGCAGACATTCTTCATATTGAAAACAAGGGTCATGGATTTCCCGGAAACCTCGCTGAACTGTGTTCTTAACATGGGTGAGGGCGTTTATAAAACCGACGATAACGAATTCGTCAATTTTTTTATTGACTTCGTCATCGACTTGGGGTTCCAGTCACCCATGATAACGGGTGTCGGTGACGACTGGCAGGTCAGAGCCAACGCCTGCCATATTCAGAATATCCGCATCTGGATGAAGCTCATTGAAAAAAAACCCCAGTGGTCCACGCGGCTGTTGTCGGCACTGATCATTCATCTTTCCGTGGGCGGCGTTTTTATAAAAGACACGGATCTTTTTCCCCGCGATATAACGGAAATGCTGAACAGTGATATCGAGCCGGTATACAATCTCACCAAGCAGCTTGTCCGGCTTTTTCCCACCTTTTTTAATGATATCGGCGCCGAAGGCGAGCTGAGAGACATTTCAACGAGAATCGATGAGATCTGTAACCGAAAAGATGTGCTGGTTCACTTCCTGAGGAAGCAGGGCCACGTGGAAAGCAGCAACCGGATCATCGGCTTCATTGAAGCCGTCCTTGAGTTCTGGATGACCGGTGACAGGGATGTGCTGTTACCTTATGTTCCTCCCTACCTGTATAAAAAGATAGAAGCAAGCGGACCCTACATCGATGGCATCCGGACGATCATGACGCACCTGAGAGAGCGGGGCATTGAACATCCCCGGGACTTCCTTTGCATAACCGCCGATGGGTTGAAAGACCATCTCGATGATATACCGGACGCTCCGGAAAGGGATATTGAGCGGGTGGAGCTTGCACGGTCGTTCTACAAACTGCTGAACCAGAAGTATAACCTTGGATTTGTCGAGATTGACCAGTACATTTCGCAACTGAGCACGGAAGCATTGCCGGACTTGAATCTAATCAGAAATGCCGTTTCCGAGCCGTCCCTCAAGAAAAAAATTAAATCCCTCCTTGACTATCTGGAGGTTTTGAAAAACCTGATTCTTTCCGCGGATGAGTTCGAGATACGGGAAGATATTTACCAGAAGAGGCATATTACCGTAGATATTCCTTCCATGTACGGCAGTTACCATGAGCTGAAATTTGATGCCATGGGGCTGACTTTAAGGATCGAAGCTCTTCTCAATGTTTACTTTGAAGAACTGGTGGAAAGTATTGATCTGACACTGATCACAAAGGCCACTTTTTTCCAGATTCATGACCGGTTGAAGCTTTTTGAGCAAGCGCTTATGGTGGACGGGCTTGCGTCGGATGAGTTCACGAGGCAAATGGATTTTCTGGCCCATGCGCTGGAAACACGGGGGTTTTCATATACCCAGTACCTGGACATCTTCAAGGGGTTTGCCCAGGCGGTAAAAAACATCATCAACGATAATTTTAATAATATTCACGAGCAGAATTTGAACCGTGTACTGTCAAGGATTCCCGAAGACGGCATTATTCCCAAATATAAAAGCGGGCGGGACGACTTTGACGGGGAGAGGTCCAAGCACCGTATTTCCGAGATATTTTTCAGGGACAAGCTGTCACTGTCACTTGGATTGACGAAGCTGGACCTTCTTTTAAGCCGGATTCTGAACATCCTGTTCAAGCAGGCGGAAAGACTGTCCGCAGAAGACCTTCACCAGCTGTTAAACTATGACCCCCAGCGCGCCATGGCGGCGATCGGACACGAGGATTCGAAAGAATACGGCATTATCCACCTCGGAAACAAGGGGCTGAACCTTTTGAAGCTGGTGGACTATGGCTTCCCGGTGCCGCCGGGGTTTATCATCACGACGGAAGTGTTTCGGTGCCAGAAGATTATTGCAAGCTACCGGCCCGCCAGAAGAAATTTTCAAAAGCAGGTTTCGAAACAGATAGAATCCCTGGAAGACGCCACCGGCCTGTCCTTTGGGAGCAGGGAAAAACCGCTTCTTCTCTCTGTCAGGAGCGGCTCATCCATTTCACAGCCCGGAATGATGGATACGCTTTTAAACGTCGGAATCAGCGAAGCCATTACCGAGGGAATTGCCGACTATACGAATAATGCCTGGTTTGCCTGGGACAACTACAGGCGCTTTCTCCAGAGCTATGGAATGGTATTCGGTCTTGTACGAAATGGTTTCGACGCCGTTATAGATGACTTCAAAAAAGAGCTGAACATTCCATATAAGCGGGGATTCTCGGGAGAACAGATGAAGCGTGTGGCGCTGGCGTATAAAGAGAAAGTATTGAGTGCCGGGGTGGAAATATATGAAGACCCGTTTGAACAGCTTCTGGTGTGCATTAAAAATGTGTTTGCTTCGTGGGATTCTCCACGGGCAAAGGAATACAGAAAAATAATGGGGATTTCCGACGACTGGGGAACCGCGGTGACGGTTCAGGCCATGGTTTACGGCAACATGTCGGACGCCTCAGGCACCGGGGTGCTGTTTACGCACAGTCCCAGGCTTTCCGGAGACGCTCTCAGGCTGTGGGGGGATTTTACAATTGAAAATCAGGGGGAGGATGTGGTCTCCGGGCTGGTGAAGACTTTGCCGATTTCAAAAATACAGCAGGATATTGAGCAGAGGGAGACCGACACGACCCTGGAAACCGATTTTCCCGAAATATACAATACCTTGAAGGAGTATGTTTTCCAGTTGATATATGACCGCGGCTGGGGGCCCCAGGAAATGGAGTTCACATTCGAAGGACCGTCAAGAAAACACTTATATATTCTTCAAACCCGGGAAATGGCGATGCGGGAAAGAAAGAAAAACCTTATTTTCGATCTCAAGGAAGTGCTTTCCAAGGCCAGCTTCATCGGTCACGGCATCGGTGTCAGCGGCGGCGCCATGTGCGGCAGAATTGTTTTTACCCTTGAAGAAATTGAAAAATGGCGTAAAAAGGAAAAGGACACCCATCTTATCGTGATAAGAGGGGACACGGTTCCCGACGATATACGTGAAATTTATGCCGGTGACGGTCTCTTGACCGCCAGGGGCGGCCTTACATCACATGCGGCGGTGGTTGCCCACCGGCTTGAAAAAACATGCGTTGTGGGCTGCAGTAACCTCATATGCAATGAAGAAGAGAAGACAGCCGATTTCGACGGTGAAGTCCTGCACTCAGGAGACTACATCAGCCTCGACGGGCAGGAAGGGTCGGTCTATAAAGGTCGACTGAAGGTCAGAACAGAAAAATAGGTTGGGCAAATGAAACTTGGAATCAATGGTTTGGGCAGAATAGGCAAGTTGACACTCTGGCAGTGTATCGGAAGAAAATGTTTCGACGAGATAGTGATCAATATAGGGCGTGATGTCGGTACGTCCATTGCCGATATTGTTCACTATGTGGAAAGGGACTCCAC
>Ga0180435_10005929_pt1 | contig 11796 bp, 11 predicted proteins | sample SS_ome_3_FD_132467 | JGI IMG/M metagenome (GOLD analysis project Ga0180435, IMG submission 132467) | Hypersaline lake sediment archaeal communities from the Salton Sea, California, USA - SS_3_S_1 metaG | ecosystem: Environmental > Aquatic > Non-marine Saline and Alkaline > Hypersaline >...
AGGACTGCTCACACTTCATTCCGATGCAGCGACCAGATGATGTGAACAAACTGCTTGCTGAGGAATTAGACGCCTGGCGCAAGTAAACGTGGCTATGTAAACAAGGGGACAGGCATGCAAGGCTTTCCGTTAGAAGGCATTACGGTATTGGATTTTGGGCAGGTTTATAACGGCCCGTACTGCGGCTTTCTGCTCGCACAAGCTGGTGCCCGGGTGATTAAGGTAGAGTCTCTGATTGGTGAAACCCTGAGAGGGCGAGGTATGGCGGCCTCTTCGGCTTATCCATTTGCTTCTCTGAATGCAAACAAAGAAAGTATCACTTTGAATATCAAATCACCTGAGGCACAACAGTTGATCAAAGATCTGGCCGCTCAGGTGGATGTAGTGCTGGAGAATTTTGCACCGGGCACGATGGCGCGATATGGGATTGGCGCGGATGTTTTGCGCGAGATTAATCCTGCACTGATTTATGCGTCCAGCACAGGTTATGGCAATGCGCCTGGCCCCTATCGTGACTTCCTTGGCATGGATTTTACGCTTCAGGCCATGGCCGGGGTGATGAGCATTACCGGCGAAGAGGGTGGTCCGCCGCTCAAAACTGCTGCCGCATTTGCTGATTTCCTGGCAGGTACCCATCTTTATGCCGGAATTGTCTCTGCCCTGTTTGGGCGGTCGAAAACCGGTGAAGGCGCGACAGTAGATATTTCCATGCAGGATTGTGTGGTGCCGACGTTGTCTACTGCCCTGGGTTCTTACTATGTTGCTGGCGAACAGCAACCCCGTGCGGGCAATCGTCACCCCGGCAAAGCCCTTGCGCCTTACAACGTGTATCCAGCCGCCGATGGGTATGTGGCCATCATCTGCATACGTGAAGGTCACTGGCGTAATCTGTGTGCAGCCATGGACAACATGGATGCGCAGGGTGACCCGAGATTCGCCACCATGGCGGATCGGTCAGCAAACATGGATGACGTGGATGATCTTGTTGGCAGCTGGACCCGGAGTCGCAGCCGTGCTGAGATTCTGCAGATTACACAACAGCATGGCGTTATCTGTTCGCCGGTCAATGATCTGGCAGATGTCCTGGATGATCCGCACCTGGCCGCCCGCGGCACGTTGGAAAAAAGGCACCATCAAGCGTTTGGTGAAATCTCTCAATTCAGAACCCCACTGCGCTTTACGGATCTTGAGCCCATGTCGTTACGGGATGCGCCGGCGCTGGGCGAAGCGACGGATAAGGTGTTAGAGGAGTTACTGGGTCTGGACGCTGAAACATTGGCGGCACTGCATAAGAACGAGGCGATTTAGCGCATGGGAAGCTACCTATACCAGCGATTGTGTGCAAAGCAGAATCACTATCAATCTCTGGCAGCTCAGGTCATCCGGGATGATGGGGGTAAAGGTAAGATCTGGGGTGTGTTCAGCGGCTTGTTTGGTCTGGCGTCAAACGAACTGATTCTGGTGAGTTACACAGATGATGAGCGCGTTTCGCCGCAGGCCCATCCTCTTGCGGTCAGTCATGAGGTCTGGCGACCCACTGTCCGACCTGTGGAGTTCAGCCCCTGCAACCAGCCAGGTTTGTATGTGTTCCGACGCTTTCATGTAGCAGCACAGGACGTTGCTGAAGTTGTGCAACTGTCGAGTCAGGCCTGGGAGAGTTTTGTTGATGCAGAACGTTATCAGACGCAGCCGCTGGGTTTATTCTGTCCACCGGCTGATGAGCAAGGTGTCGTGAAGATGATGCTGGTCACCTGGTATGACGGTTTTTCTTCCTGGCAGTTATCCCGTGCGCCGGCAACTGACGCGCGGGAAAACTTTGCCCGGCGCCATGCGCTTACCCAAACGACTTATGCGGTGGCGACTCAACTTGTTCCTGATTTTTTGCCGCCGCAGCCAGGCGAGTAGCGGCACCGGCTAGGGCGCCGGTAGCGGGCACACAATCGAAAGCCCGTGCCAAGCCGAACTCAGGCATGTTGTTGTACACACATTCGAACGAGCCTGGTTTGCTCAAATAGGTTTCGTGCCAGATACCCACGTCTCCGTTTGAGCCAACCGCTTTGTTGAATGCGGCCCATGCCGGCAGATGCTCCGAACTGCGCGCTTTTGCGTAGTCTTCCAGGGCTTCGAACGAATCCCAGTACTGAACCATGATTGAGGTGCGGCCTGACCAGCTTTCGATATGTCGTAAACCCATATCGCCGGCACTCTTTAACTCGTTGATCATTCTTCCCATGGCGCTTGCCACTGGCCACCACTTATGGATTTTCAGCGGTTTATTGATGCGCATGCCAATAAGGAACACAGCAAACTGGTCCTGATCGACCTGGGCGGTAACGCGGGCTTTATTGATCTGATTGATAGAGGAAGCCATGGTGATTATTTGCCATCTTTACATTGGAAAGATTGAGCTTAAATCTTCTTTGAGGTGACTGTCAATCATCACCCTGCAGGTTAGTCTGAAGGCAACTTCATGCGCCGTGCAGAGCAATCAGCAGTTCGGCCGTGTCTGCCCAGTCGAGACAGGCATCGGTAATGCTCTGCCCGTAGTTCTCTGCTTTGTCCTGCCGTCCACCCTGCAGATGACTTTCGATCATGATGCCAATCAGCTTGTTCTGTCCCTGTTGCTTTTGCGCCACGACCTCTTTTGCTACCAAAGGCTGCCTGGTGGGATCTTTGCTGCTGTTGCCGTGGCTGCAATCAACGACAATACCCGTGTTGATGCCGCGTTCTCTGAGTTCCTCAGCTGCCTGATTGACGTCTGCAGCGGCAAAATTGGGCTTAACGCCGCCTCTAAGAATCAGGTGGCAATCTGGATTTCCGGTGGTTTCTAACAGTGCGGGCGCGCCTTCCTTGGTCAGGGAAGGAAACAGATGGCTGCTTTTGGCTGCCAGGAGCGCGTCCACCGCCACGCTCACATTACCGCTGGTTGAGTTCTTAATGCCCACCGGCATCGATAACCCGGATGCCAGTTGCCTGTGCACCTGGCTTTCTACCGTGCGTGCGCCGATGGCGCCCCAGCTGATCAGGTCAGAAAAATACTGACCAAAGGTGGTATCAAGGAATTCTGTGGCGCAAGGCAGCTTTAACTCGGTCAGGTCGGCGAGTAATGCGCGCGCCTGGCGCAGGCCATCGTTCACTTTAAACGACTCATTAAGATAGGGGTCGTTGATAAATCCCTTCCAGCCGACAGTGGTGCGGGGCTTTTCAAAGTATACCCGCATCACAATAAACAAATGTCGACTCACCTGTTCCCGCAGCTCAGCGAGGCGTTGGCCATACTCTAAAACTGCAGCGGGGTCATGTACGGAACAGGGTCCAACAACAACCAGCAAGCGCGGATCGCGACCGTTCACAATGTCTGCAATGGTATTGCGCTGAGTACTTATGAACGCTTCGCTGTCAGCGGTAAGCGGGATGTCCTCAGCAAGGATTGCAGGCGCAATTAGCGGACGGCCCCGTCTTATTCGTAAATTATCGATGTTTGACACCATAAGTTGAGAGAATTTCTGCTGGTTCTGTTTGCAACAATCGCCATAGTAGCGCGCGCGGGCAGCGCTGTAACCGCCACCCGGGCTGTCACATTTCTGTCACGCTTGCTACCTAGGCTGGGCGGGTTAAGAAACTGCCAGCAAACGCGAAACAACGTTAAGGGTCTGCATGCCCGATCAGATATCGACTCCACATAATCCAGGTACTGCAGCTTCCGCACCAGGATCTGCTGCCCAAAACGTTGCACTTTGGCTGGGTGTGATGGCCCTGGTTTACCTGTTACTGGTAGGCGTCAGCGTGGTCGGTGCGGGCTTTAAATGGATGTCTGGTGGTGCTGACGGTGCTGCCGCCATCTTCGCGTTTGCCAGCAACCCTGTCGCCGGGGTGATTCTGGGCACTTTGGCTACAGCTCTGGTGCAGTCTTCGAGCACGGTAACGTCGGTTATCGTGGGTCTGGTCGCTGGGGGTGTGCCGGTGTCGCTTGCGGTGCCTATGATCATGGGTGCCAATATGGGCACCACAATAACAAATACAATCGTCAGCCTCGGCAACCTGCGTGACAGTGCCGCCTTTAAAAAGTCTTTTCAGGCAGCGACGGTGCACGATTTTTTCAACCTCTTCAGCATTTTGATTTTCCTGCCGATAGAAATGCTCTTTCATCCGCTGGAAAAAATGGCTGGTGTTGCAGCAGGTTGGTTTGCCGGTGGTCAGAGCGCGTCAATGTCGGACGTGAACTTTATCGGAGCTTTAACCAAACCTTTTGCCAGTTTTGTGGTCGATCTGGCGCGCGAGTTTCCCGAGGGCATCGGCGCTGGTGTTGCTATCGGCATTGGCGTGTTGATGATCATGTTATCGGTGGTCTATCTCGGCAAATTGCTGCGCCGAGCGATGACGGGCAAAGCCAAAGGGGTGATGGAGAAAGCCATCGGCCAAAGGCCTGAAACCGGTGTCATGTCAGGTACGCTGGTCACTGTGCTGGTGCAGTCATCGTCGACCACCACAAGCCTGATTGTCCCCCTCGCCGGTGCGGGGGTGCTGACGCTCAAACAGGTTTTCCCCTTTACGATGGGTGCCAACATCGGAACCTGTATCACAGCGTTGCTGGCAGCCACAGCCGTCACCGGTGTCTATGAAGTATTTGCCTTGCAGATCGCACTGGTGCACCTGTTTTATAACCTGTTGGGCGTGCTGGCGTTTCTTTACATACCCTGGCTGTCGGAGCTGCCAATCAGGGCGGCCACATTCCTTGGGCAGAAATCGTCCGAACATCGCAGTTGGGCGTTTGGTTACATTTTTGCAGTTTTTTTCATTCTGCCTGGGTCGGTTTTTGGCACACAACTACTCACAGGATCTGAGGACACTGAGATAATCAACGCGCTGGAAAGTGACGTGTCGCACGAGTGTCAGGCTGAGGTGGCAGCCTGTACAGTGAATATAGAGTAAAAAATACGCTTGCTGGCGGGTGAGTTTGGCATCAGGCTTTACCTATGACACGATAAGGAAACAAAGGTATACAAATTGTTTTAGGGGGAGAAACAATGAGCGATTTTGAAAACAAGGTAGTCATTATTACCGGTGCTGGCGGCGGTCTGGGCAAAGCCCATGCGCTGGAGTTTGCCCAGCGTGGCGCGAAAGTGGTCGTTAATGATCTCGGCGGTAGCGGTGACGGTACGGGTGCCAGCGATATGGCGGATGAAGTTGTCGCGGAGATAAAGGCGGCCGGTGGTGTTGCCATTGCCAACAAAGCTTCTGTGTCCAGTCGCGAGGGGGCAAAATCGATTGTCGATGATGCCGTGGCGGAATTCGGAACCGTGGATATTCTTGTTAATAACGCAGGTATTCTGCGCGATAAGAGTTTCAAAAAGCTTGCCCTGGATGATTGGGATATTGTCATGGACGTGCACCTGAACGGTTCTGCCTACGTTACCCATGCCGCCTGGCCGATCATGTACGAGAAGAATTATGGCCGAATAGTGTTCACCAGCTCGACATCGGGCATCTTCGGTAATTTTGGTCAGGGCAACTACGGCGCAGCCAAAATGGGCATGCTGGGACTGATGAACGTGCTGGAAAAAGAGGGTCGCTCGAAAAACATTCGCGTGAACTGTCTGGCACCTGCCGCCTCAACGCGCCTGATTAACACCATTCCGGGGCGTGATGAAGACCTGGATAACCCCGATCCTATGCGTCACCCGAAACTAGTCACCCCGGCAGTATTGTTGATGTGTGCAGATGACGCGCCAACAGGTAAAGTCATTCTGGCGGGTAATGGCCGTTTTTCAACTGCGGCAGTGTTCAACAACGAAGACCTGGAATTCGGCGCAGACGTCAGCTATGAAGATCTGTTAGCCAAAAAAGATCAGCTCCTGGATATGAGTCAGGCAACAGAGGGTTGGGGCTGGCTGGCAAAACGGATGCGTGAGCAGTAAGTCAGGCCTCGGCCTTTTTGAGCAGATCGACCCGGTTCTCGGTTAAGAAAGTATAACCTTGTGCCGGGTTTCCGTAGCTTTCAAATTTGTTTTTCACTTGCGCAATTAATTCCGGCGTGAGGATATGTTCGGTATGGGTTGCCGCCATAACGCCTTTTTCAAATTGACCAAAGTGTTTGAGGGTAACCCGGTTTTTAAAGAAGTACTCCTTTTCCAGTTCAAGCTGGCTGTCGGCCACGGTTTTTTCAACCGCGTTGAATGCGGCCTGCCTGACAACTGATTCGTCATGAAACAGCCGCAGTACTTCGTTGAAGTCACCGGCAAAAACCGGCTCAGAAATATAAGCCAGGCCGCCGGGTTTCAGCACGCGCCGGATCTCCGCGAGGGCCTGGTCCAACAGATTCAATGGCACGTGATGTAGCGATTTGAACATCAGGACAATATCAAAAGTATTGTCAGGCGCGTCGATCGCCTCTGCGCCGAAAGTAGCAAACTCAATTTTAGGCAGCTCGCCTAAAGCCATGTTCTTTGCATGCGCTTGCGGATCCACCTCTGCCGCAACAATCTGAGCAAGCGGCGTTTTTTCAGCCAGTTCACGGGTCTTTTCTGCTGTGCCGCAGCCGAGTTCCAGCACATTGGCGTTGGCCAATGGCAGCAGTTCCGCCATAACCTCAATTTCATCAGCGATATCCTGATCCGCGGGTCCAATCAGTTGCATAAAGTGTCCGTAACAGTAGGTGTGTAGGGCAAAGACATTTAATATGTACTGCAAATAAGAACAATTCAACCGAACATCCAAAACAAGAAAAAGGTTCTGCATGCAAACGTTTACGCTCAACGCCAGCGATGGCGCAGAAGTCGCCTGCTATTACTGGTCCAGTGAAACTCCCAAGGCAGTGGTGCAGATTGCGCATGGCATGGGCGAGCATGCGCAACGCTATGGTGCCGTGGCGACCTATCTCAACCAGGCGGGATACGCAGTCTACGCCAACGACCATCGTGGCCACGGCGTTACCGGGCAGGCTAATCTGGGTTATATGGGTGGGGATGGTTGGAATCGTGTGCTGGCGGATGCCTTTGAGCTTAACGCGGAGATTGCGCGCCAGCATCCGGGTCTGCCGCGCATCCTGCTCGGTCATAGTATGGGTTCCATGATGTCTCAGCAGTTTATTACCCGCTATGGCCACAGCATTGACCTGCTTGTGTTGTCCGGATCACCTGGCTTCAAAGCCAAGTCTGCAGGCTTGTTATCCCGCAGCATCGCAAAGTTCGAAAAATGGCGCCTGGGTGCCGGGCAGTCCAGCGATGTACTGCAGCGTTTGCTGTTTGGCGATGCCAACAAACCTTTTGCCGCGGATGACGCCACTGGCTTCGAATGGCTGTCGCGGGATGCTGAGCAGGTACAGTTGTACCTTGATGACGACGCTTGTGGTTTTGTGCTTTCGACAGGCTCGCTGGTGGACCTGTTTGCAGGCTCCAGCACGGCAACCCAACCTGAAGTGCTGGCGAAGATTCCGCGTGATCTGCCCATTTATGTTTTTTCCGGAACGGAAGATCCTGTGCATAGTGAGCAGAAAGATATTCAGCGCATGTTGCAGGCTTTTAACGACCAGGGCCTGTCCCGAGTAGAGGTCAAATGGTACCCGGGCGGACGGCACGAGATGTTCAATGAAACTAATCGTGACGAGGTATTGGCCGATCTGGTCAATTGGCTGGACACAAATATCTAATTAGACCCTGCCTCGGCGGGCGAAATGCCGGTTTCGAACTACACTTGTTCAAGTACGTTGGAAGCCAGCATGAATCAGTCTGCAAAAACACAACAGGCCCTGCGGGTCGAGCAGTGGCGGGGCAAGTTGAATGCCTCGGGGTTACCTGTGTTCTCGCGCACCATTCGTGATGTTCGAAATGTTTCTTCCAGCAGTCGCTCATCTGCGCGGGATCTGTCCGATGTCATTGGTCACGATGCGTCGATGGCTGCCCGGGTGATTCAGATTGCCAACAGTCCCCTGTTTAATCTACAGAATCGAGACATTGATACCATCAGTTCTGCGGTGGTGCTGGTTGGTTTTGATGCGGTACGTGAATTGGCTATATCCGTTTCCGTGATTGAAGAAATGCTGAAAGGACGTCAGCACGCCAAGGTCGGGCAGTATATGGCTCAAGCCTTTCATGCCGCTGCTCAGGCACGGGCATTTGCGCGTATCTCTGGACACAAGTGTGAAGAAGTTTTTGTTGCGGCGCTCCTCAAGGAAGTCGGTGATATGGCATTCTGGTCACGAGCGGATCAGGAAGCTGAAGCTATCGAAAACCTTGTAACTCAGGGTGCGGATCTGGTGCAGGCCCAACTGGAGGTGCTCGGCTTTGAGTTAGCGGAACTGGGGCGTGTGCTTGCTGCCGACTGGAATCTCGGTGATCTTGTCGAACAGGTGCTCGATGGTCGCCATGACGATGTACCCATGGTGCAACATGTACAGTTTGGCCATCAGGTGGCGCACCTGTTGCGCACCCATGATCTGGAATCAGAGGCTCTGACCGATGTAGCGGGTCAACTGGCGAAACACCTTGACATGAAGGTGACGGACGTAAAAACGTTAATCAGTAACAATCTGGACGGGGCTGACCAGATTGCCAAACAATTTGGTCTATCGCCGTCGTTGATGCGCACAGACAAAGCGCCTCGGCCGCAGAGTGACACAGGGTCAGTAAAAGACACTGGTGCAGGCGCTGGCCAACAGCCATCGGGTTACGATGCGCAAGCCCTGTTCAGCGCGCTTACAGATCTGGCTGAAGACCTGGAGGCCGGGGCTTCCCGAGATGAACTGATGCAACGCATTGTTGATGGTCTGTATCAGGCCGTAGGCTTCTGTCATGTTTACTTTGCCTTGTTTACCCCTGACCGAACCAAACTGGTGGTCAAATACAGCGCCGGTGCTGACGCAGCTGCAGCGCATTCCTGGCCGCCGCACGATCCACAAAGTGCACCGGTATTTGTCAGTGCACTGGCGGATTTCAAAGCGCAACTGTTCACTGACGTAGTAGAACAGGACGCCTGGCACTTTGGCGGCTGTGGCGCGGTTGTCGCCGTGAAACTCGCCCAGAAGCCTGTGGGTATGTTGTACGCGGAAAATGCGATTGGCGAATCTGTCAGTGCGGAACAATTTATGGGTTTTCGACAGCTCGGCCAGCAGATTGCGCTGGTTCTGTCTCAAGCGGCTTAAAAAACCGGTACATACAGCGCTGCAGGGCGTTACACTCTCGGCATGATTTCTCTAATTCTTGATGGCCAATATGCGGTGTTTGTGCTGCTTGTTATCGCACTTGTGGTATCACTGTCTTTCCATGAATTTGGTCATGCGATCGTGGCCAAATGGCAGGGTGACAACACAGCGCAACAGGCTGGCCGTTTGACCCTTAATCCAATTGCCCATCTTGATCCGGTGGGTTTCCTTATGGTGGTATTTATCGGTATCGGGTATGCCAAACCGGTACCTACGGACCCACGCAATTTCAAGTCTGTGGTTTCTGATTTATACGTGGCCGCGGCGGGGCCGTTGATGAACTTGTTAACCGCGCTGGTCAGCTGGAATGTCTTCCTGCTGCTGATCAAGGCAGGATGGCAGAACCCCGGTGGTGAGCTGTTTTTCACCCTGCTTGCGCAGATCAATCTGCTGTTGATGGTATTTAATCTGATTCCCCTGGGTCCTCTGGATGGGCACTATATTCTGCCGCATTTTCTGCCGAAGAAGCTGGCCTACCAGTATCGGGTGATGAATATGCGTTACGGCACAGCGATCTTTCTGGGCTTGATTGTCGCCAGTTTTATGGGGTTGCCCCTGCTGGTATATCTACAGAAAGCCGCTCTGTTTATGCTCAACCTGATCACCCTGGTGCCTCTCTAGCCCATGTCGCCCAGAAACAACTATCTGTTCGCCACCAGTTCTTGGTTTATGGCATGGGGTATGCAGTCGGTGGTTTTTGCCTGGCTGGTAACCATTGTGCTGCGCGAGCCGGCGGAATTAGTTGGCTGGGCGCAAACCGCGTTGTTGCTACCCGGCATGCTGTTTATTCTGCTGGCGGGCGTCCTGGCTGATCGTGTCGGTCCGGATCGTCAGGCACTTTATGCACAGCTCGCCGCCGCTTTTGTGCCCTGGATACTGATCGCGGCGCTTTACGCCGGTTGGCTGAGCTTCCCGGTCATGCTGGTGTACGCCGTTCTGATGGGTGTGATGCAGGCTTTTGTTACACCCGCGAGAGACGGCTTGTTGAACCATGTAGCTGGCAGCAAGGTGCAGCACACGGTTCTGCTGACCAGTCTGTTTCAATTCGGTTTCCAGATTGTCGGCTATGCCATAGCCGCATTTGCGGACGTGCTGGGTGCTTCTGTGGTGCTGGCGACGCAAAGCCTGTGTCTGCTGGCTGGTGTTCTGGCCTTTTGGCGGATCCGTCAATCCGGCATCGTTGAAACGCAGCCACGGACCTCCGATTCAGTCTTTCAAAGTGTTCTGCAGGGCGCCAGGACCGTGGCAGGTTCGCCGGTCATGCGTACCGTGGTGATCCAGAATGTGGCGATGGCGATGTTCTTCATGGGCTGCTTTATTGTCTGTTTTCCGCTCGCCGTACGGGAAGTGTTTAATGGATCCTCCAGCAGTCTAGGGCTGCTCAACGGCTTGAATTCCGCAGGCCTGGCGTTGACCATCATGGTGATGTTGAGAATTGGCTACGTGAAACGTGCGGGTAGAGCTTTGCTGGTGGCCCAAGGGATGGGATCAATTGTGCTGATCCTCAGCGGCAGTGTTGAAAGTTTTACGGTGTTTGTTGTTCTGGTTTTCTGTTGGGGTTTGTGTGGTGGTGCTGCAATGCCGATGTCTCGAACCATGATGCAGGAGTTGGCGCCACCGGCCCAGCGGGCTCGGGTTATGAGTTTTTATGCCTTTTCGTTCATGGGCGCTGGTCCCATTGGTACCTTGTTTGCCGGTTATCTGTCAGAGCTTGTAGGTGTACAGATGGCGATCCAGATATCTGGCGCGTTGATGCTGACCGTTGTGATACTCGTCGGCTTAACCTCCCCATTGTGGCGCGAAGATTTTGAGCAAGCGCCTGCTGGAGTCAGCTAGTGTCGGCGCGATTGAGTGTAGATATCGGCGGTACTTTTACGGATGTTGTCATTCAGCAAGGGCTGAAGGTGACTTCTGTAAAAGTGCTGACCACCCACGCAGACCCGGTGGCCGGGGTACTGCAGGGCGTAGATGATGTGCTGTCGCGTACGGGGATTGCCGCAGCAGATGTGCAGCTTGTGCTGCACGGTACCACGCTTGCGACAAATGCCCTGATTGAGCGTCGCGGCGCAAAAACTGCGTTGCTGACCACTGCGGGACACCGCGACGTGCTGGCTATGGCTTTTGAAAACAGATTTGAACAGTATGATGTGAACATTGATCGACCTGCGCCTCTGGTACCCCGTCACTGGCGGATTGGGGTTACGGAAAGAGTAGCTGCAGACGGTCAAACCCTGTTGACCTTGGATGAAACCCAGCTGATGGCCTCACTGCATGCGCTGGTAGAGCAGGGCGTAGAGTCTTTAGCGGTCACATTTCTGCACAGCTATCGACAGCCTGCCCACGAGCTACGTGTTGCAGAGCTTGTTAAGCAGAATTTTCCGCAGCTCTGGGTTTCATTGTCCTGTGAGGTTTGTCCGGAAATACGTGAATACGAGCGTATGTCGACAACCACTGCCAATGCTTATGTTAAGCCGCTGATGGCCGGTTACCTGGAAAGACTGCAAGCGGTCCTGGGTGAGCGCGGCTTCAATTGCAAAGTGCTGTTGATGACCTCCGGGGGTGGCTTAACGACGCTCAATGCAGCCACCCGATTTCCG
>Ga0180435_10005931_pt1 | contig 11794 bp, 4 predicted proteins | sample SS_ome_3_FD_132467 | JGI IMG/M metagenome (GOLD analysis project Ga0180435, IMG submission 132467) | Hypersaline lake sediment archaeal communities from the Salton Sea, California, USA - SS_3_S_1 metaG | ecosystem: Environmental > Aquatic > Non-marine Saline and Alkaline > Hypersaline > Sediment...
CACAACACCGCGCACCAGCACAGCATCAACCGGTTCTACTTGGCGATAATTGAAAAGTGGCCGATTCATAGAGACTGCCCGCATTGTAATCATCCCGGTACGGCGAAACATGAAGAACCCCAACATACCTGCCATAATCCAGACAGCAGTATCTATCCCCCCCACAGTGCGAAGCCGTATCACGGTAAAGATGAACATCAAGATGGCGATGTGTGCCAATGGTTCTGCAAATAACCAGAGGGTGCCTGCACGCTTGGAAAACAGACGCACCACTGCCTCACGCAGAAACAAAGCCTTCCAAACTGACCCTGTTACAGACCAGGCATCGCGTTTCACGTAAGAATGCCTGCCTAGAAAATCCCCCGGAGACTGCATTACGCCTCTTTCCTCAGCACGTCTACCGCGAACTGGAGCTGTTCCTCAGTGTGAGTCGCATTGATAAAAAAGCGCAGACGGGCTGCCTTCTCCTCAACCGCGGGATAAATGATCGGCTGTACATTGATGCCGTGATCAAACAACTTGAGCGACAGGCGTGTGGTCTTCAGTGAACCACCCACCACCGCAGGAATAATCGCGTACCCCTTGGAAAATCCTGTATCGATTCCCGCTTCCTGTGCCTTCTCCAGAAAAAACAGTCCCCTTTCTCGAAGACGCGTTACACGCTCTGGTTCTTGGCGCATGATTCCCAACGCAGCCAAGGAAGCCGCTGCGATGGGCGGAGAGATTCCAACACTGTAAACAAAACCGGGCGCTGCGTACTTCAAATGCTCTACCAAGGCACGCTCCCCCGCTATATACCCACCACTACCAGCGAGGGTTTTGCTTAGAGTACCCATCCAGATATCGACGTCTTTTCCATCCACATCGAAGTACTCATGAATCCCCCGACCTTTAGCTCCTAGCACGCCCAATGAGTGTGCCTCATCAACCATGAGGAAGGCTTTATGCCGTCGCTTGACGGCAACCAACGCGGGCAAATCAGGAATGTCTCCATCCATACTGTAGTGACCCTCGACCACAATCAGAACACGCTCAAACTGATCACGAATCTCACTTAGTATCTGGTCGAGCACACGGTGATTGTTGTGAGGAAAAGATCGACGCGCACTACCGGAAAGTTTTATCCCTTCCAGTATGCTGTTGTGAACAAGACTGTCGTGAATGACCAAGTCCTTCGGACCGAACAGGTGGCCAATCGTGCTTACATTGGTTGCGTGTCCGCTGACAAAAACAATGCAATCTTCGACGTCATAATTCTCTGCAATTGCAACCTCAAGATCACGCTGGATCTTGCGCTCACCTGCCACCAACCGACTTGCCGAGGCAGAAGTACCATAGCGATCGACAGCGTCTTTTGCGGCCTTGTTCACAGCCGGATGACCAGCCAAGCCCAAATAGTTGTAGCTTGAAAAATTGATGAACTCGCGTCCATCGATCCGGGTGGTGGCACCAGCCACCCCATCGTGTGCTTTGAAGAAAGGATTTTTCAATCCGATCCGATCGGCGGCAGCCTTGGAAACCAACATCCTCTCATAGCCAGGGTGGCGATCAAAACGGCAATAAGCATCGGGCACAGAGGAATCATCGGAAGCACTCAATACCGGCAAGACGTCATCGTTTTCCGAGGCGTTTTCTTTCTTGCCAAGAAAACGCTCGATCAGCTGCGCCTTTTTGTTTTGCCCCAACTTCATCTTGCTCATCCGATCAAACTCGTTCCCTTGGTCGCCAGTCCCTCAGCCTCTTTGACGAGGCCATCAAGCTCACTGGAAGGCGGCGCCTCCTCGCCATGTTGGCGAGCCATTTCCTTCATTGCGAGACTACTCGAATCATCCGTGTCCGCATCGCCCCCGCCCAACAGCTTTTGCACAATCAACTGCGTAACACGCATCGCACTGGGAGAGTCGCTGAGCAACATGGCAGGCAACTGGATTGAAAACCGTTGTTCAAGCCCCAGAGCAAGCTCCACGGCCATCAACGAATCCATACCCATATCCTGCAATGAACGATAGGGGTCCACACGCTCTTTGCTCACACACAACGTCTGAGCAACTTCCGTGACCACCAATTCGAGCACAAGTTCCTGAACCTCTTGCTCAGACTTGCCGACAATCAACGCCTGGAAATCGATGTTCTCATCGGTCAGGCCACTGTCTTCAAGGGCATGGTTGAGCCATCCGAACCTTGCGCTATTCGACGACGGCAAAATCCGGGACAGTGTTTTCCAATCGTAATTCGCCACGCCACGAACACCAGCATCAACGGTCAACAACTGCTGCAATTGATCCAAGGCTTGCTTTGCACTCAACGGCGCTCTGCCCAGGCGCTGTTCCAAACTTTCTTTCACCGACTCGTTGCGGGTGAGATAACCCGCATCGCTGATAGGCCCCCAGCCAATAGACGTCGCCGGCAGGCCCATCCCCCGCCGCAACTCAGCCACCCCCTCCAAACCGGCATTCGCTGCCACGTAGTTACCCTGCCCCGGATTGCCCACGCTGGTGGTAATCGACGAATACAGGACGAAATAATTGAGCGGGATATCGAGGGTCAACTGGTGCAGGTTCCAGGCCCCCAGTAATTTCGGCTCCAAAACGGCGGCCATACTTTCCGCATCGAGATTGCCGATAAGCCGATCGTCGATCACCATCGCCGCATGCAACACGCCACGTAGCGGTGGCATTGCATCACAAACCCACTTGATCACTTTGTCGAGCGCTTTTGCATCGGTAACATCACAAGACCGCACCTCTGCGCGAGCCCCTTGCGCAACCAACTCCTCTACAGCCTCCGATGCCCCTGGAGTTTCTGAGCCCCGGCGCCCCAACAACACCAGATTCCTGGCACCATGTTCAACCAGCCATCTTGCCGACTCCAGGCCAAAACCGGACAAGCCTCCTGTAATCAACCAGGTACTGTCGGCGTCCAATTCCAGGTCTATTACCTCAACACTATCTGACACAACGGGTTGAGCATCTGCAAGAGATACCACCACCTTGCCGATGTGTCGTGCCTGCTGCATGTATCGGAATGCTTCGACCACCCGGTTTGCACGGAAAACCCGGTAAGGCAGAGGAGTCAAAGCTCCCTCACGGAACAACTCCATCAACTGACGGAACAAGCTTCCGGCAAGTTGCGGCCTGGCGGTCAACAACTGGTCTGCATCTATTCCGAAATAGCTGATGTTGTCTTTAAATGGGCGCAGTCCAATCGGCGTGTTCTCGAAGAAATCACGTTTACCAAGTTCAAGGAACCTGCCGAAAGGTTTCAGCACGCCAAGATTGCGGCGGACCGCCTCACCCGCAAGTGAGTTGAGCACCACATCGACACCCTCATCATTGGTGATGGAGAGAATATCGTCAGCGAAAGCCAGGCTGCGCGAATCGAGCACGTGATCGGCTCCGAGCAACCGCACGAAGTCACGCTTTTCATCGCTACCGGCAGTAGCGAACACCTCGGCACCCATATGACGAGCGAGCTGTACTGCAGCGATCCCTACCCCACCTGCTGCACCATGAATCAGGACGCGCTCTCCTGGTTGCAACTCCGCCAAGTGATGCAGCGCATAAAAGACAGTAAAGAACACTGTTGGTACAGTCGCCGCAGCCTGGAAGTCCCAGTCTTCTGGAATTTGAACCAACGCATCGGAGCGGGTTACGACGTGACTCGCGAAACAAGATGCACCGAAGCCCATAACCCGCTCCCCGGGTGCAATATCCCGCACAGCTGCACCCACCCGGGTAACCACGCCTGAGAACTCCAACCCGAGACTGGCACCGGCAAAACCGTTTTCAACCGCCTCGTCTGGCAGTAGGCCCATCAGGTACATGACGTCACGGAAATTCAGCCCAGTCGCCATGCAACGGACTTCGACCTCTCGTTCATCCAGGACGCGTTCAGGTTCCGGGAGCCACAGTAGATTTCGCAACTGCCCCGGCACTTTGAAATCCAGGCGGAAGCGCGCCTCGGCTTTTTCTTCAACTTCACTTCGAAGCTTGGCCTCACGAAGGCTGAGCCCGAAGCGCGCCTCTCGACCAAGCACCACTTCATCCAGGCCATCCGGCCACAACAGTTCGTTGACCAGTCGACGCACCTGGTCAGTAAAATTCTTTGTAGAGAGCAAATCGATCAGCGTACAGTGCAATCCCGGAAACTCGTTCATTGCCACTCTGACAAAACCCGACAATGCCGCCTGCACAGGGTTCGCCACATGCTCTTCTGGCAGATCGCTCACCAGCGCACCGCCGTTCGTGACAACCCAAAGGCGTGACGCCTGTTCACTCGCAGCCAGCCGCTGCACTAGCGATACTGCACGCGAGAGAACATCGGCCACGGCTGTAGAAGATTCCTCCCAGCCCAACATCAAAACGACGTTGTCGATTTGATCATCAGGAAGCGCTTTCTCTGGCCCGGAGACAAATACCCGTTGTTCGTGAGACTCCAGCTGCGCCTTCACATGCTCTGCCACGGATAGCGCAGACTTGTCTGCGAGCAATGTCCAACTTGCCGCTTGCGGGGACTCAAGCATCTCTGCCTGGCTTTGAGAGTTTCTTGCCAGCAGCAAATACGCCCCTTCCGCCAGGCCCTGAGCGGATGGTTCAGTAAACAGCTCGACTTCCTCAAAACCCTCTTCAACCATCAGCGACTGCCAGGCAGCCGGTGAGTGCAGGCTTGAAACGGGCACGTCCATCTCGTTATCCGAACCAGCGTTGCGCGTATGCCACCAGTTTGGATTGAGACCACCGAGGAAATCTGCACTCCAGTCCGCATAGCGCTCTGCCGTTAACAGCAAACCATCAGCGGCGAGCCTGCGTCTGGCCCGGGTCAACAAAGCATGGGGTTTGCCTGCGGCGTGCAGAACATGACGAAGAATTACGACATCGTATCGCTGGGGTAAGCCGTCACCAGACAACTGCAAGCTCTCCGCCTCGAGCTCGACGACATGGACGTTAGGTGCATCCTGGTAATCAGCAGCTTGCCGTTCAAGCAAAGCCTCCTCGCCAACGGCCAGAACATAGTCCAGCCTGTCCTGAGGCAGAAGTTCAAAAAGGTCACGAGGCAACTCGCTGGCACTGGCTGCAATTTCCAGCACCCGCAGCCTCCGATGAACTGGCCAATCTACAGCTAGATCACTTAGCACACTGCCGATTGCTTGCCGCACACCGCTGTACGCGGGATCATCTGCGTACAGCACTTCGGCAGCCGGAGACAAGCGAACATTTTCATGAAACTCGGCCTGGTCAATCCGACCATTGAGCACTTCGTGCAGGTGCCGTCCTACCCGGCCCAGCAATGCCAGTTGGGGCAAACATTCGGGTGAGTCGCTTAGCAACGCCTGCCAAATCTCCTGTGAGTCAGGCAAGTCGGCATCTTGAGCCAAATAGACCCCATCGCCATTTACCACCAACAGGCCTTCCTGGCGCAAAATGCCACTCAGCCAGCGTACATACTCGCTATCTGAGTTCAGCAGCTCGGCAAAGGAAACGTCATCTGCAGCTGCAACTTTCCTGAAGGCCTCATAGGCAAAGGACAAGGTGAGTGCTTCAAACAGCGGCAGGGTTTGCATAAACCACCGGGCCCTTTGCGGTTCATCTGTCGAAGCATTGAGGCGCAAACTCTGCAGCAGAACCTGCTGAGTGGGTAGACTGCTGACGAAACCATCTACCGGATGAGGTTGCAGCACCGGAACAGTGCACCATTGGGAGACAAAATCGTTGTTCTTCAAACCCAGCGGTGCTGCACGGAAACGACACCCCGTGGCTCTTACAAGCAATCCACCGTCGGCATCAAACAGCTCGAAGTCTGCCAATGCCGAGCGCCTGGAAAAACGTCGCAAATCACCGCGGAACTCTGCAATCACGCCCTTCCTGGCTATTTCCAGGCGCCCAACCCTGACCGGCAAAAAAGCTATTCCCTGGCCAGACTGAATATCGTCACGGAACAAATCCACCAGCGACTGGAAACAGACATCCAATATTGCCGGGACGACCAGGTAGTCGTCCTCAGCCTCTTCTTCCTGTGGAGGGGTTAACGTGCCCTGCAGACGCGACACACCGAGGCGCATTGCCTCGAGCCGCTGGAAGGCTTTCCCATAATCCAGGCCCAACCGGGACGCCAGCGCATAATGCTCCTTTGCGTCGATTAACTGCCCGTCCTCGGGAGCACTCGCTATCGTTGGCCTCGGTAGCCGCTCCGTGGTTTGAATAATGCGCCCCGAGGCATGCAATGTGCTTGGCCCATCGGCCAGGCGTTGTTGGCTGCTAATCTGAAAACTGCCGTCTCTTTCGTTTATTTCCAGGCGCAGAACCCGTGCGTGTTCACCGTCGAACACCATCGGCGCGACAATATCCAGTTCCTCAATGGCCAGGTGCTCCCCTTCGAGCCACTCTTGTGCAGCCGCCAGCGCCATCTCCACATAAGCAGCGCCCGGAAAGACGATCGTCCCCCCGACCTGGTGATCCGCCAGCCAAGGCAGGACCTCCGGGTCCAGCGCGTTCTGCCACGCCAGCTTCGCTTCAGGCAATTTCCAGCCAAGCAAAGGGTGAACACGACGCCGGTCCAACAAGTCGAGGCTTTCGGATGTTTTGGGTAGCCAGTAACGTTCTTTTTGCCAGGGGTAGTTGGGCAACCTGACAGGCTTGCCGGGTTGCGGGAACCAGCCCGAAAAATCTGGCTCCTCTGACAGCATCAACTGTCGCAATACCACTTCAGTAACGCGCTCATGGCCATCGTCATCACGCCGCAATGTTGGCAGCGTACGACCCTGGACGTTGGCCGCCTGCAGGCACTCAGCGATGTAACGCTGCAGGATTGCGTGCGGGCCGATTTCCACAAAAACACGACATCCCATTTCGACGAGGCAGTTTATGGCAGCAGCAAAACGTACCGGCTGCCGGACATTCCGCCACCAATAGTCCGCATCCAAGACCCCACCTTCAGTCACACCGCCAGTGACGGTTGAAACGTAGACCGCCTGATCGGTTGAACCTGGCTCCAGCCCCTGCAGACTGTCTGCAAGCAAAGGTTGGATGGAATCCATGTAGTGGCTGTGAAAGGCGTAATCGAGATCGAGCAAGTGGAAGAACGCGCCCTTCGACTGAGCACGGAGTTCGACGTGCTTGATCGCCGCGAGACTCCCGGCAATCGTGAGATTGGTCGGACTGTTGATGCCCGCAATCTCGATATCCAGCGGCTCGTCCAATTCGTCGAGCAATCCCTCGAACGCCGATTCAGAAAGGCCTACAACCGCCATCCGGCCTTCCCCACGGGCATGGCCCTGTGCTTCGCTTCGCGCACAGATTAGCCTCACGGCCTGATCGAAATCCAATGCGCCGGCGGCCCAGGCAGCGGTGACTTCGCCGACACTGTGTCCGGTGACGGCTTTAGGTCGACAGCCCTGATCTGCCAGGAGTTGTGTCAACGCAACCTGCACTGCAAAAAGTAAAGGTTGCGCTACGACGGTATCTTCGAGTCTCGACGCTTCCGCTTCAGCCATCAGCTCCTCGATGACCGAAAAGCCGGCGATTGACTGAACCGCCTTGTCGACCTTGGCGATGATGGCTGAGAAGCGCGGGCTTGCCTGTAACAGGTCGCGCCCCATACCCAACCACTGGGACCCGTTTCCGGAGTAGACAAAGGCCAGGTTGCCACCACCAGGCAATGCATCCTCAACGAAGACATCTGCCGAATCACCCTTGGCAAAAAGCAGCAACTCATCGACCACTTCAGCCGGGGTTTGTGCGGTCACAGCAAGTCGCTTCTGCAGACGATCTCTGTGTTGTAACGTCGCAAACGCGACATCGTACAAATCTTCTGCAGAACCACCTTGCAACAGTTCCGCGTATCGGAGCGCCAGCGCCTTTAACGCGTCATCGGATCGAGCCGACAGGAACAGCGGCGGCACGTCTTTAACGCTGTCCCGGCAAGCTTGTTGCGCCTGGTCAGCGCTTGGCGGAGAAGCCAGCAGTACATGCGCATTGGCGCCACCAAAACCAAATGAATTGACTCCCGCAACCAACGACTTTTCATTTTCTGGCGCCAGTTTTTTGCAGCTACCTGTCAACTCGAGATTCAATCCCTTGAAATCAATCATCGGATTGGGCGTTTCGAGGTGTATCGATGGCGGCAACTCCCGATGCTTTAACGCCAACAGCGTCTTCACCAAGCCCGCCATACCCGACGCTGGCTCCAGGTGGCCGAGATTTGCTTTCACGGAACCAATCGGCAGCGGCTTCTCACGGCCGACGCCGAACACTTCACCAATAGCGGTTGTTTCTATCGGATCGCCGATAGCGGTGCCAGTACCGTGCGCCTCCAGAAAATCGACGTCACCCGCCTCAAGACCACTACGCTTGAGCACCTTGCGCATCAACTCTGCCTGCCCCTGCGAGCTGGGTATCGTGATGCCGGTCTTGCGCGCACCATCGGTATTGACGCCGCTGGCCAGGATCACGCCTTCAATATTGTCACCATCCGCCAAGGCTGCCTTCAAGGGCTTCAACAGCAGAACGGCCCCTCCTTCAGAACGGACATAGCCGTCCCCGGCCGCATCGAAAGACTTACACCGGCCGTCGGCAGATAACATAGAGGCCTTGGTGAAACCCACAAAAGGGTACGGGTTAAGCAGCAGGTTGACCCCGCCGGCAATCGCCATCGAGGCCTCACCGCTGTGGAGACTGGAGCAAGCGTGATGCAACGCTACAAGGGATGAAGAACAAGCGGTGTCGACAGCAAGGGAAGGCCCTCGCAAATCAAAGACATAGGAAAGGCGGTTGGCCGCAATACTCAAGGTATTGCCAGTCATTACATGAGAACTAAAGCTCGCGAGGTCGCCCAGCCCCCGGGTACCGTAATCCAGCCCGGAGATCCCGATATAGACGGCACAGTCGCTACCCGCAAGGGAAGACGGCAAGTGCCCGGCATTTTCCATCGCTTCCCAAGACATTTCGAGCAGCAGGCGCTGCTGCGGGTCCAGCCAAGCCGCCTCGCGCGGGGAAATGCCAAAAAAGTTGGCGTCGAATTCGTCGATTCGGGAAAGAACCCCGGCAGAGAAGGTGATGCTACGGCCGGGTTCTGAACGCTTTGGGTGTTCCAGTTCATCCACAGCCCAGCGATCCTCCGGAACGCGGGTGACCAGATCACGCCCTTCTTTCAGCGCTTGCCAGAAAGCCTCCCCATCCGAATGATTGCCAGGAAACCTGAATGCGTAGCCAACGATGGCAACGGCATTGTCGTCACTAGGGAACAATGACCCGTTGGCTCCTGCTTCATCGCCAATCTGTTGCTGTTCCTTCAACGAACACCTCTCACTGCCAACTTCATTTTTCCGCTACAAAACCGGTGGCAAACTGTCACCTGCCAGACGAATGCTGGGCAGCTTCGAAAGCAAAAACCACGCCCGGCACTTAAAGCGCTGTATTTAAAGGAAAAAAAGCCTTTTTATCGGGACATGCACCATCAGGCCGCACACCAGCATAGGGGGAGGATACAAATTCTCCATCAGCAAGTGTCAATTTTCTTGCCACTTTTGCTATGGATCAACCCGCAATCATGGGACAGCAAGTGGCTTGGTTCGACTCAATCAAGTCCCGAGCATGTAGGGCACAACAGCCGGCAGCGCACCAAGGATTGCCCAAAAAGTACCAGAGTCAGCGCACTTCAACGTCCCATGCAGACGCCCACTTTGCGCGCACTTTCCACCCAGGGGTGATCCTGCGGCACCAGTTTCTTGTTGCCTGCAACATCTTCCAGGGGCACGGGCACGGCGGAATCGCCTCTCGCGGCTACCATGACGCCAAATTGTCCATCATGAATCAGTTCCGCGCAGACGGTGCCCAGCCGGGTTGCGAGCAAACGGTCGGCCGCTGAAGGGGTGCCCCCACGCTGTAAATGACCCAGGATGGTCGGGCGGGACTCCAGCCCGGTCATTTCCTCCAGCTGACGCGCCAACTGGAGGGTGTGATCACCGGCCCCGGCCTCGAACGCTTTCAATTCGGTCTTGGCGGTTTTGCGTGCCTTGCGGTCATCGATCCCCTCGGCAGCAGCAATCCTGTTCTCCAGGTTGCGCACCACGGCAGCGTCTTCGCGGCACATGGCACCCTCAGCGACCGCGACAATACTGAAGTTCTTTCCACGCTTGACCCGGTCCGTTATCGCAGCAGCGACCTGCTCCAGGCTGTAGGGCATCTCCGGAAGCAGGATTACGTCTGCCCCTCCGGCAATCCCGGCGCCCAGCGCCAACCAGCCGGCGCGGTGGCCCATCACTTCCACCACGATGATCCGGTGGTGGCTGTGAGCCGTACTGTGCAGGCGATCGATCGCGTCGGTGGCTATGCCGAGCGCCGTATCGAAACCGAAAGTGACGTCGGTCAATCCAACATCATTGTCGATGGTCTTGGGCATGGTGATGACGTTCAGGCCCCTTTCCTTCAACACCAGGGCATTCTTCTGCGTTCCTCCGCCGCCAAGGCAGACCAAGGCGTCGAGGTGATTCGCCTCATAGTTCTCGACGATCACATCGGTCATATCCTGCGTCTTACCGCCGATTTTCATCTTGTGCGGCTTGTCGCGACTGGTCCCGAGGATAGTTCCACCGATAGTCAGAATGCCCGACAGAACACCACCTTTGAGGTCGATGGTGCGGTTCTCCACCAAGCCACGGAAGCCATCCCGGAAACCGATCACTTGCATGTCATACACGCCTTGCGCGGCCTTGCCCACGCCCCGGATCGCGGCATTCAGCCCAGGGCTGTCACCGCCGGCGGTGAGAATTCCGATACGTTGGCTCATGCTGCCTCCTGGGCTCTTGGGGTTCGGTTCATTCTAGGCCCCAAATGTGATGAACTCGACCTTACAAATTCTATGTCGCCAATAAAGAAACCCTTGAGTAAGGAAAACGAAGAATGAGAGGCAAAAAAACACCGGCTGCAGCCGGTGTTTTGAGCGAGGTTTGCCAACCAAAAAAACGTTAAATCGCGAGGTACTCTTCGCGCAACTCGTGGTTATCCAGAACTTCCTGCGCGGTTCCGTCGAATACCACCTGCCCCATGTCGAGGATGACCGCGCGATCGGCCAGGCTCAACGCCGCAATCGCATTCTGCTCAACGATGACAGTAGTGATACCCAGTTCGCGGATACTTTCGAGGATGCGCTCGATCTCCTGCACGATAACCGGCGCCAGGCCCTCGTAGGGCTCGTCCAGCAACAACAATTTCACGTCACGCGCCAAGGCGCGGGCGACTGCTAGCATCTGCTGTTCACCGCCGGAAAGGGTGGTACCGATCTGGTTGCGGCGCTCCGCAAGGCGTGGGAAGTGTTCGTAAATGCGCTCGATCGTCCAACCAACCGGCGGAGCAATCTGCGCCAGCTCCAGGTTCTCCTGCACAGTCAGGCCCGGGATGATGCGGCGATCTTCCGGCACCAGTTGGATGCCCGACTGCGCGGCTTGCCAATCTTTCATCGAATGGATCGGCTGGTGATCCAACCAGACCTCGCCTTGGCGCATCTCAGGCGCATCGGCACGGGCAATCGAGCGCAACGTGGACGTCTTACCAGCACCGTTGCGTCCGAGCAGTGCCAGAATTTCACCCTCGCGGATGTCGAAGTTGACACCCTGAACGATGTAACTCTCCCCGTAGTAGGAGTGAAGATTCCAGGCAGAGAAAAATGCCGGGTCCGCACCTTTCGCACGGATCGGCTCGGTCTTGGGTGCATGTGTGCTACTGAAACTCATATCTCGGCGCTCCCCAGGTAGGCCTCGCGAACCTTCGGATGGCCCTTGATCTCGTCAGGTGTTCCCTCG
>Ga0180435_10005932_pt1 | contig 11793 bp, 11 predicted proteins | sample SS_ome_3_FD_132467 | JGI IMG/M metagenome (GOLD analysis project Ga0180435, IMG submission 132467) | Hypersaline lake sediment archaeal communities from the Salton Sea, California, USA - SS_3_S_1 metaG | ecosystem: Environmental > Aquatic > Non-marine Saline and Alkaline > Hypersaline >...
CTGCATAAATAAGTGGACTTCTACCTGGAATTGCAAAAAAGGCGGAAACAATGGCCACATACCGGCAGACGGAACTCACCGGCCCCCTGAGGTTGCGCGCAGCCGTGCTGAATGCGATCCGGCAGTTTTTCCTCGAGCGGGATTACCTGGAGGTGGAAACACCGATCCGGATCCCTGCACCGGCACCCGAAGCCCAAATCGACGCGGTCGCCTCAGAGGACTGGTACCTGCAGACCTCGCCGGAGCTCTGCATGAAGTATTTGCTGGCGGCCGGCTATGAGCGCATCTTCCAGGTGGCCAAGTGTTTCCGCTCCGGCGAGCGCGGCCGCAAGCATCTGCCCGAGCTGACGATGCTGGAATGGTACACGGCCGGGCAGGATTATCAGACCATGATGGACCAGACCGCAGAGCTGGTGCAATTTGTCACCCGCACCATGAACAGGGCTGAAGCGCTGGCATACGATGGCCGGCAAATCGACTGCTCGGGTGCCTGGGACAAACTCCGGGTTGAAGAAGCCTTTGCAGCCCACGGCGATACGACTGTCGCGTCAGCGCTTCGGGACGGCACGTTCAACGATCTCATGGGACTGGAAATCGAACCTAATCTCGGCTGGGATAAACCGGTTTTCCTGTACGACTACCCCGCAGAGGCAGGTGCTCTTGCAAAGCTCAAGCCCGATGATATCCGCTGGGCAGAGCGCTTCGAGCTCTACATCGCCGGTCTGGAATTGTGCAACGGATTCAGCGAGCTGACCGATCCGGTGGCGCAGCGTCGACGTTTCGAGACAGAGATGGCCGACCGCAAAGCACTTGGCAAGCCAGCCTACCCCATGCCCGAAAGATTTCTGGAAGTTTTGGCGGACATGCCCGCCGCTGCCGGAAATGCCCTGGGCGTCGATCGGCTGGTGATGCTCCTGGCCGATCGCGGCTGCATCGATGACGTTGTCGCGTTCACACCGGAAGAGCTCTAACCCGGACATTTCATGAACGGCGACCCTTCAGAACAATGCAACTTTATTTGCAGCGAGGTTCCGATCGAAAAGCGATTCCTGTTGATCTTGACCGATGCGTGAGATACTTTTTAACAGCATCGAACACCCACTTATGGTGCATCGGCAATATCTGCCGCGAAGCACGGGGAAGATCCAGTGCCCGACGCTACATCTCTCACCATCCTGGCCGTCTTTTTTATCGTGTGGCTTTTCTTCTTATGGGTCAGCGCACGCAAAGCCAGGGCATACAAGCCGTCGACCCACCTGCAGTACTTGTGGCGGTTGAAAGAGATCACGGAAAAAAGCGAGTACGAACTGTTTCAGATCGCCGCGGAAGAAAAGGGCTGGCCGGGATATCATCTAGAGCGCGATTTCAACCGATACCTGCAGGATCAAACGCTTCCGGCCTACGTGAAAGAATTTCTCGAGGACGGAAGGCAACAGATTCTGGCCTATGGCGCGGGGCGCAGTACCGTCTATGACAGGAAACTGATGGTGTTTTACGCCATTCTGGGGTTGATTTTACTTGGCGGCACCCTGGCGGTATGCCTCTGGCTGCTTCCCAAAATATAGCCGGTCAGGCCCGGATAGCCGGGAGATTCGGTACGTTCAGCGCTTTCAGATGTGCTGACACTCGCCATGCATACTCGAAAGGTGTTCTTTGGCACTTTGATTTTCCTGACGGCCGCGTTCCTCGATCCCTGAATCACCCGATTTCTGAATTCAGGTTTCACTCTCCGTTGCCGCCGTTGCTGTCTTCGTCGAACCCCTCTTTTTCCTCGCGCGGCTTCTTGCCTTTGGCTAACTTGCCGAATTTCATCAAGCCTTCGGCCAGCTCGCGCAGTTTGCGATCGACCAGATCGTTGATCGTCCCTTCGGGGTATCTACCGTCAGCGTCCTTTTCACCGGCGGGGACACCGGTCAGGATCTCGATGCCCTGATCGATGTGACCGACCGCGTAAACATGGAAGCGCCCTTCCTCAACGGCCGCCACGACGTCCTTGCGCAGCATCAAATCCTTGACGTTGCTGGCAGGGATCATCACCCCTTGATCCCCGGTCAGCCCTTTTTGTTTGCAGCAGTCGAAAAAGCCTTCGATTTTGTGATTCACGCCGCCGATGGCCTGGACTTCGCCATTCTGATTGACCGATCCGGTGACGGCAACGCCCTGTTTGATGGGAGCCCCTGACAAACTCGACAGGAGCGCATAGATTTCAGTGGACGAGGCGCTGTCGCCGTCGACCCCGCTGTACGACTGCTCGAAAGCGATGCTGGCGCTCATGGTCAGGGGTTTGTCCTGGGCGTATTTTTTCCGCATGTAACCACCGAGAATCAACACCCCCTTGTTGTGAGTGTTTCCCGACAGATCCGCCTGGCGCTCGATATTGATGACCCCGGCCCGCCCCATGGCTGTGGAGACGGTGATGCGGGACGGCTTTCCGAACATGTGGTCCCCGAGGGAAAAGACTGCCAGGCCGTTCACCTGGCCGACGACCTCTCCGGCGATATCGATCTTCAGCGTCCCGCGATCGATCAACTCCTGCAGGCGCTCTTCCATCAGGCTGGACCGATAAATGCGAGAAGCGATTGCCTTGTCGATGTGCGCTTCAGCCACGACTGCCGAATTACTCTCGTTGGCCCAATACTCGGCCTCGCGAACCACATCCGTGATGGCCGGAAAGGCCGTGGAGATCTTCTCCTGGCGGCCGGCCATGCGGACGGCGTGCTCCACCAGCGCAGCCACGGCCGTGCGGTCCAGCGGTTTGATCTTTTCCTCGTCGGCCACCATTTTGATGAATTCGGCGAACTTCTGGATGGTCTCCCCGTTTTTGGCCATCGCCGTGTCGAAATCGGCCCGCACCTTGAAAATCTTCTTCAGATCTTCATCCTGCTGCAACAGAAAATGGTAGAGGTAGGCATCACCGATCAGGACCACTTTGAGATCCAGGTCGACCGGCTCCGGCTTGAGACCGGTGCTGGTATAGAAATACATCGGGTCGAAGGTCTGAATTTCAAGCTTTTTACTTTTCAACGCCCGTTTGAGTGCCTGCCAGACACCGGGCTCGACAGCGGCATCTTTCAGGTTGACCACGAGAAAACCACCATTGGCCCTCAAAAGGGATCCGGCTTTGATCATGCTGTAATCGGTCCGCCACACGCCTCCCCGATCGACCACCCGCTCGATGCTTCCGAAAATATTGCGGTAAGTCGGATACTCTTCTATCACGATCGGTGGTCCGGTCTGCTGGCTGTTGTCCACCAGCAGATTGACGCCATAGGGCTGGAACCGATCGCCATCGGCCACCATCGGCGGCATTCCGGGAATGGGAGACTGGACCGGCTGAGGCGGGCTGAAAATTTGAAGGTTATCCGCCATTTCGTTAAGTAAATCGTAGATGTACTGGTGGACTTTCTTGGCTTTGTAGGCGCCCTTGATGCGGGAGGTCAGATCGGTGGCGATTTTCATGAAGGTGTCCCGATCCATCTGTTCGACCTTCTGGGTCACCTCCCGCTGCAAATCTCTCAGGTCGATGAATACCTGATCCACCTCTTTGCGCAGGCTGTCGTAGGTCTCTTTCATCTTCTCGAATTTTTCCTGGGGGAACCGCCCCTGCTCGGCCATGGCCTCTACTTGTTCCATCGGCACCGGGCCCTGTTCGAGGACCGGCATTACCTGGGGACGTTTGAACTGCCCCTGTTGGAGCTCTACAATCGCAAAACCATTCTCCTTGACCTTTTTCTCGAGATTCTTGAAGAAGCTGCCGGCCTTTTTCTCGTAGGCCTGGGTGATTTCCTTTTTGGCGCCGATGTACTCCTGGCTCTCGAATATCTGGGGGATTTCCTTTTTCAGGGAGTCCACCAGAAATTTGATGTCCTTTTTAAAAGCTCCGCCCTGTCCCCCGGGGAAACGAAGCAGCAGAGGGGTTTCCGGATCTTTAAAATTTCGCACGAAACATAGATCCTCCGGCACCCGGTCCTTCTGGGACATTTCCGACAGCAGCTTTCTGACAGTGGCCATGCGGCCGCTGCCGGCCGCCCCGGTGACAAATACATTATAGCCGGGTTTTTCGACCTGAATGCCGAACCGGAAGGCGGCCACCCCTCTATCCTGCCCGATGATATCGGTCAATGGCTGGAGTTCATCGGTGGTGTCAAAAGACAGGCTGGCGGGGTCCAGCCGCCAGCGGAGATTTTCGATGGGAACCGCAGCAGAATTAACTTCCTGGGGCATAAAGTCCTCCTGTGCCGCCTGCTTCGGCGGCGCTGTCGCGTTCATTGGTTGGCTGGTTCAGTTCGAAGACCCGAAACCGGGCGCTTTTTTTTGGCGAAACAGGCCCAAAAAACAACAGGCAATCCCTTGTCCTTCAGAAATTTGACCATTTGCCTGACCGCCCTGTCGGGGCGGCGGCCTGCAACAATCTAAAAAGGCTCACGCCCGGATGCAAGCTTTTTTTGCCCTCGGCGGCAGCCAAAGGCTATTTTGCGACATCCACCCGTTTTTCAACTTCGCAATTCACCGAAACCATCCAGCCATGGATCAAGTTCTAAAAAATGACCGTCAGCCCGGTGACGACATCCTGGATGGGGGCTGCGCCGCAAAGCCGGCCGCGGCTCGGGTAACCTGTGCGCAATCGGTTGATTTACATAGCAATTTTATCTATATTAATCAATATGCACCCCAACGGGTGCGGACGGACGGACGAATGTCCGCCCGGATTTCTTTTGAGGCGGCTGCCGGCCGCTTTTGAGGTATCATGAAAGATTGGGTGCTGCGAAAATTAAGCCGGATGCACACGGCAACGCTGCTGCTGCTCAGTTATCTGTCGGCGATCGTGGTCGGCACCGGCCTGCTGCTGTTGCCGGCGGCATGCGTCACACACCAGATCGATTTCATCGATGCCCTGTTCACTGCCACTTCGGCCGTGTGTGTGACGGGGTTGATCGTTGTGGACACCGGCAGCTTTTTTACCCCCTTCGGCCAGATGGTGATCCTGGTTCTGATTCAACTCGGCGGCCTGGGAATCATGACCGTGACGGTCATGCTCTTTCAGGTGATCGGAAAACGCGTGTTTTTTCAGCAGCGCATGGCCGTTCAGGAAGTATTTTCGCACACGCCACGGGCAGACATCAACCACCTGCTGCGATCCATTTTCGTCTTCACCGCGGTGGTTGAGGTCATCGGCGCTGCCTTTTTGCTTTTTTACTGGCTTCCACACTATCCGCTCGCCAAAGCCATTTATCTGGCGGTCTTCCATGCCATCTCGGCTTTCTGCAATGCGGGATTTTCTCTGTTTGCCACCAGCTTCGTCAGCGACAGCGCCTCCTTGCCGCTAAACGCCATTGTGTGCATCCTGATCGTGCTGGGCGGGCTGGGATTTCCGGTTGTCTATGAACTCTTTCAGCGATGGCGCACACCCGCTAAGGAGAGGGGGCGACTGTCCGTGCAAGCCAGAGCGGTGTTGCTCACAAGCGCTCTTTTGATCGGCGGCGGCGCCGTTATTCTGTTTTTGAGCGAATATCGCCCGCAAAGCACGACGGGCCTCGGGGAAAGAATGCTGGTCTCGATATTCCAGTCCATCACCTGCCGCACCGCCGGCTTCAACACATTGGAAATGGTCTCGCTGAACAGCGCCAGCCTGGTATTGATGATGTTCCTGATGTTTTTCGGTGCATCGCCCGGGTCCTGCGGCGGTGGTGTTAAAACAACCTCTCTGGCCGTGCTGAGCGCATTTTCCACCAGCCGGCTGAAACGCCACGCGCGGGTGAACATGTTCAAACACAGCATCCCCGCTGATACGGTCAGCAAATGCATCTCCATGTTGCTGCTGTCGGTCGGGCTTATCTTCACCGCGCTTTTCCTGATTTTGCTTTTCGACCCGGCCCACGGCGGCGATATCGGCGGCCGGCGCAAGTTTCTCAGTTACCTGTTCGAAGTCGTTTCCGCATTTGGCACCGTCGGACTCTCGATGGGCATCACCCCTGCCCTGAATCCTTTCGGGAAAGCCATTATTGTGGTAGTCATGATTATCGGCCGGGTGGGGATACCCGTGTTCACCTACCTGATCGCAGGCGCCACGCCGTCGAAAGGGATCGAGTACGCCGAGGAGAATTTGATGATTGGGTGAAGGGAAAGCCATCCGATTCAGATATCTGAGTCGATTGGGTGTCCTTAACTCCAATAGAGGAACAGGTAAATGACGATGTACAGGAAGGACGAATCGTTTTGCCCCAGAAAAAACTTCCTTGCACTTGTTTTTATCCACCCAGTAAACGAAATCAACTTGATCGACTGACCACGGAGGGGTCACCGCATGAAACGATTCGCCGTCATCGGGTTGGGCAGGTTCGGCTATAATATGGCGCGGGCGCTTTTCGAGGAAGGCAATGAAGTCATCGCGATCGATCGCAGCCAGGAAAAGGTCCAGGCCATCGAGGCATATGCGACGAGTGCCATCGTCCAGGACGCCACCGATTCCGAGCAATTGAGATACCTCGGTCTGGACGAAGTGGATGCGGTGGTTATCAGCACCGGCAGCCGCATCAGCAGCAGCATCCTGATCTGCTACCACCTGAAAACCCTCGACGTCAAACAGATTATCGTGAGGGCCGAAGACGACGACCACGGCAGAATTCTGTCCCAGATCGGCGCCAGCCAGATCATCCGGCCGGCCCGGGACATGGCGTACCGGCTGGCCCGGCAGCTCACCCGTCCGAACATTCTGGATTTTCTGCCCCTGGAGCAGGACTACAGCCTGATCCAGATCGATCCCCCCCGGTCACTGATCGGCAGGAGCCTGCACGAGGTGGGCCTGCGAAAAAAATACGGGGTATACGTCATCGCCGTCAAAGAGCTGGTGCCTGAAAAGTTGACCGTCATCCCCCCGGCCGACTTCGTCATCAAGGACAGCGACATCCTGATGCTGATCGGCAAAATCGACGACATCAATAAAATCAAGGAACTCAAATGAAAAGGGGCCGGATCCGGGTTTGAAGGTATTGCGTCTCATCTGAAACCTTGACCCGTCGATCCCCTGTCCCTCAAACCGGTTCAGAGCCATTTCTTGCGCTTGAAATAAAAAATCATTGCCCCGAAAATGACAATCAGAACCAGCCACAGCAGCGGGTAAGACCATCGCCACTCGAGCTCGGGCATGAATTTAAAATTCATGCCGTAGATGCCGGCGATGAAGGTGAGCGGAATAAAGATGGTGGCGATGATGGTCAAAACCTTCATCACCTCGTTCATGCGGTTGCTGACCGTCGACATGTACAGATCGAGCATACCCGAGAGCAGATCCCGCAGCGATTCAATCGTGTCGGACACGTAAATGCAGTGGTCATAGACATCGCGCAGAAAAACCCGCGTACCGTCCTTTATCATCGCGTTTTCATCTTTGACCAGCAAGTTGACAGCCTCGCGCAGCGGCCAAACCTGCTTGCGCAGGTAAACCAACTCGCGCTTGAGATGATGGATCCGCCGCAGTGTATCCGCTTCGGGCTTTTCCAGCAGCTCCGTCTCAAGCCGCTCGATGCTGTCTCCCAACCGTTCGAGGACCACGAAATAGTGATCGACCACCGCGTCCACCAGCGCGTACGCCAGATAGTCGCAACCGGATTTGCGGATACGGCCTTTGGCCCTGCGAATGCGCTCCCTGACCCCATCGAAGACATCGCCGGGCAGCTCCTGGAACGACAGTAGAAATTTCTCGCTAAAAATGATGCTGACCTGCTCCGCCGATATGTGCTGACGCGTTTCATCATAGCTGATCATTTTGACGACCACGAACAAATAATTTTCGAAATCTTCCGCTTTGGGCCGGTGCCCGGTGTTGACGATGTCTTCAAGTGTCAGGGGATGTATTCCAAAGCGCTCGCCGATTTTTTCAATCAACCCCACATCGTGCAGTCCATCGACGTTGACCCAGGTCACCGGAGAAGTGTCCCGGTACGCGAATGCCGCTTCGGCGTCAGCCAATTTCTTTTCGTGCAACTGCTCGGCATCGAAGTGCAAAAGGGAAATTTCCGTCTCGTCGGCTTTCTGATCGCCAATGTGGACAAGTGTGCCGGGCGGGAGTCCGGCCTTTTTCGACGATCGCTTGACAAACCGGGTCATGAAATTCAGTTGACTGCCGGGTATTCGGGGCACCACTTTATTTTCCTTGTTGAGATGGTTGCCAGTATCCCCTTTGAGGGTCCCAGCGCCGAATTTTCAGATATTCAGGAAACACATCGGGCTTGTAGGTCGAATCGCCCCTGAGCAGCCGCAAACATTCCTGAATCGCTTCCGCCATAGTGGGATGGGGGTAGATCGATCCGGAAAGATCGGTGAATGCCTTGTCCTGGTCGATCAACACGGCAACGGCCATGATCATGGTCGATACCTGGGGCCCGGCGGCCCGCATTCCCAGAATCCGCTCCTGGTCGTCATCGCTGACGATGATCTTCACAAAACCGTTCGGCGCACGCATGGCGATGGCCCGGTTCAGCAGAGCAAAGGAATAAACGCCCGCTTTGTAGGGCAAACCGTTTTTCTGGCACTGCTGTTCGTTGAGTCCGACCGCCGCCACGGGAGGCGAAAAGAACATCACCGTCGCCATCGTGCCGTAATTCAAGGGGAGCGGATTTAAGCCGAACATGTGCCGGACCGCCTGCCGGCCCTCGAGCTCGGCAATACTGACCAGATTGGGGTAATTGGACACATCCCCGGCCGCATAGACCGACCCGGCGGCGCGACAGAATTCGTCGGTTTGGATGATCCCCCGATCATTCGTCTCGATCCCGGCATGTGCCAGGCCGAGATCGGCGCTTCGTGCGGATCGACCGACCGACATTAAAAGGGCGTCGACCGCGTAGGCGTCCTTGCGGCCATCGTCGAATACCAGACCGACCCTCAGGCCGTCCGGCACTTCAGCTATGCTGGAAAGCTGCGCCGAATGCAGTACTTCAACCCCTTTCCCGGTGAGATTGGCGTCTACGAATTCGCTGACGTCCGGATCCTCGTAAGGCAGGATCCGCTCGGCCCGGTCGATCAGATAGATGTCCGTTTGGCGGTAATTCGAAAAGATCGTGGCATATTCGCACCCCACGATTCCGGCGCCGACAATCATCAGCCGTTTGGGAAACCGCTCGAGATTCAAAATTCCATCGGAATCGAAAATCCGTTTTTGATCGATGCTGACGCCCGGCAACTGACGGGGTGTGGAGCCGGTGGCGATCAAAATGTGATCGGCCTCGATTTCCCCACTGCCGCCAGCCGAATCGGTCGTTCGGACCCGACGGGGGGACAAAAACTCCGCCCGGCCCTGAATGAACCGCACCGGCCCCGTTCCATTGCTTTTTTTCGCGGCCATGGCCTCGATCTGTTTGGTCATCTGGTCCTGTTTTTCGCGCACGGCCTGCATAACCGTCCGGCGAACGGCGGCATAGTCGGCAACCAGCCCGTTGCAGCTGTAGCCGCGGTCGGTTTTGCTGGCGATGGCAAAATCCTTGGAAAGCTCGTACATGGTTTTGGAGGCCAGCGCGCCCCACTTCACCCCGGCGCCGCCGATGTCGCCGTTTTCGACAATGCAGACCTTTTTCCCCAGGTCCAGGGCGCGCACGGCCGCCGTAAACCCGGCCGATCCGCAACCGATGACACACAAGTCAAATGGGCTTTTACCAGGATCCGACATCTTGCCTTCCCCCCGGAAATGGTATTTTTCGTCAGGCTGGAACTCAACTATCCCCAATCACCTCTTCCCTGAAATCGGAAATAACGGGCTCGATGCCCGACAGCCGGTCTATTTGCGCGATATGTATGATGGCATCGCCCCGATGGACGAGCGGCAAATTCAGCCGTCCGATGACCATACCGGAAACAGGAGACGCGATGCTTGTCTCCTGATCTCCAAAGGGGTCTGCGATGACACCAATTTTTTTGTTTTTGGCCACTTTCTGGCCGAGCGGCACGTCCATTTGAAGGATGCCGGAGACAGGTGCCCGAATCCAGGTGGTCGCATCGGAGATCAGCGGCTCGATGGGCTTTTTCGGCGCCCGGCTGCGCCTGAGCATACCGATCGCTTCCATGACGGAGAGAATGCCCCGCACGCCTGCCCGGATCGACACCTCATCGAAGCGAAGGGCCTCTCCTGCTTCGTAGAGCAGAAAAGGAATCTTTTTCTCTGCCAGGGCCTGCCGCAGGGTTCCGTCACGTATATTGGCATTGATGATAACCGGCACCCGAAACGCCTGCGCCAGCGCGAGGGTGTCCGGATTCTCGATATTTGCACGGATCTGGGGCAAATTGGTGCGGTGGTTTGAGCCGGCATGCAGATCGATGCCATGGGTGCTGCCGGCGACGACCTCATCCATGAAAATGTCCGCAAGCTGTGAGGTCAGCGACCCCTTTTCGGATCCGGGAAAAAACCGGTTCAGATCCCTGCGATCGGGGGAATATCGCGACTGCTGTAAAAAGCCGTAGACATTTACCACCGGAACGGCGACCAGGGTTCCTTTCAGCTTTTTGATTTTTTTCAGCTTCATCAGGCGCCGGATGATTTCGGTACCGTTGATCTCGTCCCCGTGGATGGCGGCGCTCAAGAACAACCGCGGCCCGTCCCTGCGCCCGTGTATGACGTGGACGGGCATGGTCATCTGGGTGTGAGTGTAAAGACGGGCAACCGGAACGTGGACGGTTGTCTGCTGCCCCGGTTTGACTTTTGCCCCGGCAATCAAGAGGCCGCCCCGCATCAGCCTTTACCCTTTGTGCGGGTTTTGCCGGGCGCCGCGTTCTTTTCGATAAATTCGATAATCAGCCCCGCCACATCTTTGCCGGTGGTTTTTTCGATGCCCTCCAAACCGGGCGAAGAGTTCACTTCCATGACGACCGGGCCGTGGTTGGATCTGAGCATGTCGACGCCGGCCACCCGCAAACCCATGATTTTTGCGGCCCTGACCGCTGTGGAGCGCTCTTCGGGCGTAATCCGGACTTTAGCGGCACGCCCGCCCCGGTGCAGGTTTGACCGAAATTCTCCTTCCGGCCCCTGACGCATCATCGCGGCCACCACCTTGCTGCCGATCACCAGGCAGCGAATATCGGTGCCGCTGGATTCCTTGATAAATTCCTGTACCAGGATGTTGGCTTTCAGACTCCGAAATGCCTGGATGACGCTCTGGGCGGCCTTTTTGGTCTCAGCCAGCACCACCCCGACACCCTGGGTACCTTCGATCATCTTGACCACCAGCGGAGATCCGCCGACCAGCTTGATGAGGTCATCGGTAAACTGGGTCGAGTGCGCAAATCCGGTGACGGGCAACCCGATGCCTTTTCGGGCCAGCAGCTGCAGACTCCGCAATTTGTCCCGCGACCGGCTGATGGCGACCGATTCGTTCAGACAATAGACATCCATCATCTCGAACTGGCGAACGACAGATGTCCCGTAGAAGGTGATCGACGCGCCGATTCGGGGAATGATCGCATCGAACCCTTCCAGCTTTTCTCCCTTGTAGTGGATGGCCGGGTGGTGCGACGTGATGTTCATGTAGCACCGCAGCGGGTTGATGACCTGAACCGCATGGCCCCTCTCTCTGGCGGCGTCGGTGAGGCTGCGGGTCGAGTAAAGCTCGGGTTTCCGGGACAGAATGCCGATTTTCATTTTTTCCCTCTGTGTGATATTTCCTCCTTGTACGATTTTGCCAGTTTCCGTCCCGTCACATAAGCCCGGCCGGGATCGATCATAAAAATATGTTCAATCGCTTTGCGGCCGAGCAGCATCCGGAACAACATGGTGTCCCGGTTGGTCAGGGTGATGTCGATCGTCCA
>Ga0180435_10005934_pt1 | contig 11791 bp, 10 predicted proteins | sample SS_ome_3_FD_132467 | JGI IMG/M metagenome (GOLD analysis project Ga0180435, IMG submission 132467) | Hypersaline lake sediment archaeal communities from the Salton Sea, California, USA - SS_3_S_1 metaG | ecosystem: Environmental > Aquatic > Non-marine Saline and Alkaline > Hypersaline >...
CTGAATGTCGGCGGCAAAGGGCGCGCCGCTGTAGAGATGGGGATTCCACAGGGGAATGACGCCTTGCCGCAACTGCTCGGCGGCAAAGCGATAGGTGGGATATAAAAAGGGGGCCAGATCGCCGCCACCGGCGGGCATCCAGGTATCGGTGGTGAGCAGAATTCGCCAGAAAAAACCCACCGTAACCAGGGCCAACCCAACGGCGACGGCAACCAGTTCGGCCGGAAAGGGCCAACGTTTACGCATCATCAGGCGGTGTCAACCGGATTTGATTATCCGCCAAAGGGACGACCGGCTTGAATTCGGGCGGTCAGTTCAGCTTCGATATCATAGGCATCGCCACTTAATCGTTCAATTTGGACGCCGGCATCCTTGATTGCCTGTTCGTCGGCGGGGCTGATGCCCTCGCCAATAATGGTGACCTGTCGGGCGTGCTTGGCCTCTTCCACGCTGAAGCCTACGGTAACGGAAAAGGTTTCGATGAAATCAAAGGCCAGCAACAGGTTTACCTTTCGTCCCCGGCTGCCGGGCGGGCCAAACAGCAGGTAATGGTTTATGCTTTTCTCGATAGGCTCAATCGGCTCGTCGGGTACAATCAGATTGACTTCCCGGCTATTGATGCCGTCAACAGAAATATTTTCCTGACGGACGTTGGTTTCAAAGACCTGTACCCCATAAACGCCCGCGGCCAGATTATCAAACCGATAGTCGCCGGTAGCGGGTAAGCGACGACGTTGGATAATATTACCCTCTTTAATGAGCAGTAAGATTTTACCGGCGCCATTGCGGACGTGGCCAAAGATGATGCTGTCATCCGGCAAGGGGATCGCCAGATTCAACGTCGCTTCCTTGTTGGTGGGGTCCAGTTTAATGTTATCCTGGACAATGTCGGAGTTTAGCACTTCCAGCCGGTATATCCCGGCAGACAGGTTATCGAAACGGAAGGTCAGGCTGCTGTTAATTGTTTGCCGGGCTATTTCATTGTTCGATTTTTTCAAGACTACGGTGAAACCCTGTCCCCGTTCCAGCCGGCCATGGATAAGGCCGTCATTCATGCTGGAGGTTTTGCGGGTTCGCTGGAAAACTACATAGAAGGAATGGTGTCCCAGTGTGTTTAGCAAAGCTCCGTCGGGGGTAGGCTCATCGGGATGAGCGGTATGCAGGTTTTCGACCCGGTCACTTTTATCTTTGGCATCTCGGCTCAGGCCATTAATCCAGGTTGATACAATTTGGCCAAAGTGCATGGCAATATTACCGGCTGCTTCAAACTCCGGTTTATCAAGCGGAATAGGATCAGCCCGTTCGTTGGGGTGGCGACCTTTCCACGTCCAGCCTGCCCAGGCAATCGGATTACGCGCTCTGTTGCCGTTTTCGTCCAGAGCTTCCAGATACACATTGTGTTTGCTAAAGTTTTCGCGAGGCAATAAATGGTGTACCCCGATGACTCGCCAGTACAGTTCGCCTTCGTCCACGTCGGCCTCAATGATACGCACACCGTATTTTTGGGCCGCGTCGTTGATAGGCTCAAATCCGTTTTGGATATTGAGCAGGTATTCGGTGTTGTATTGTTGATGATTGAATGCCACGGTTAACCACCTTTCTGGGCTGGATCTCGGTTGAATTAATTTTCGTCCCAGCCGGCGCCTAGAACTTCAGCAATTTTGTCGCGCTGGCTACCGGAGATATTTTTTATTTTTGATTCCTCTCGCAAATATCCTTTGAATTCATTGCTGCGTACAATCGGCACCGCCGGGTCTGTGATGTTTAGCTCGGCCTTTTTGTTGGAAAAGAGCAATAGCGGTTCGATTTCCGGCATCTCTTCATCAGCGAGATGATTGCCCAGCAGCTTGCGCAGTTTGCCAACCCCATTTTCGACTTCGGCCACGGGGGAGCCCATATTTTCATCGGCAAAGTATCTAAAAAACAGTTTCCAGCTAAAATCGCGGGAAATCCGGTTGCCTTTGACGGTGATTTTGCCATCCTGCTGTTTGACCACAATCACATACAGCCGGGACGGGGTCAGCAAAATATGGGGCGGCGATACGGTGTAGTTAAACAGAACGTACTCGTTGTTGAATTTTTTCAGCATGCTGGTTAATATCTGGTCGGCCCGCGGCTCCCGTACCCAGCGGTTGGTTAAATACGAGCTAATGGTGGCAAACACAAAGCCCAGAGCCAGCAGTACCAGAGTCGGTTGAAAATATTGCGGCTGATTAATGCTCAGAAAGTTGGTAATCAAGCCGCCAATGAGAAAAAGCATAGTCAAGGGGGCAATACGTTTGGCCCATTTAGAGCGGCTTTCGATAATTTGGGTATTGGTGATTTCTTTCAAGATGATGCTCCTTTGTTCAGGGGTCAGAGTTCACACTGCCAACTCAAACCAAAATCCGCCCCAGGACCAGACACGAGTTTTGTCCGCCCAAACCAAATGAATTGGACAGGGCAATGTTGACTGTCTGGCGGCGGGCCTGGTTGGGCACGTAATCCAGGTCACAGGCCGGGTCCGGATGATGATAGTTGACAGTGGGATGAATAACTCCGGTTTCAATAGTTTTCAGGCAGGCCAGGGCTTCGATGGCTCCGGCTGCTCCCAGTGAGTGCCCCAGCATACTTTTGGTCGAGCTGATTGGCACGTGATAGGCCCGCTCACCAAATACTTGCTTGATGGCGTAAGTTTCGGCCGCGTCACCCAGCGGCGTGCCGGGACCGTGGGCGTTAATATAATCAATGTGCTGAGGCTGCACCCCGGCGTGGGCCAACGCCCACTGCATGGCCCGGACCGCGCCTCTGGACTCCGGGTCCGGCGCGGCAATGTGATAGGTGTCTGATGAATGTCCGCTGCCCAGAATTTCGGCATAAATCCGGGCCTGGCGGGCCAGGGCGTGTTCCAACCGTTCCAGCACAAAAACGGCGCACCCTTCGCCCGTTACAAAGCCGTCACGTTTGGCCTCAAAGGGTCGAGATGCCGCGGCGGGATCATCGTTTCGGGTAGATAGCGCCCGCATAATGGTGAACCCGGCGATGGTGGTTTCGGTGATGGCCGCCTCTACCCCGCCGGCAATCATCACATCACATTGGCCCCGTTTGATGACCTCTGCCGCCTCGCTCAGGGCCATATTTCCGGCGGCACAGGCGGTGGCCGTGGTGTTGCTGTAGCCCTGGGCATTGAGCCGGATACAGACGTGAAAGGCGGCCAGGTTGGGCAAGGCCGCCGGCAGCGAAAAGGGATTGACTTTGTTCAACCCCTGCTCCAGATGGGTTTTGATGCCCTGTTCTGCCTTGTCGAAACCACCCATCCCGGTGCCGAGCAAAACACCGCTGCGTTCGGCCACTGTGTCGGCAAATGGCCGGCTTAGACCCGCATCCTGTACGGCCTGTTCAGCCGCTACGACGGCAAATTGAGAACTACGGGCCATCCGCCGGATTTCTTTGCGGTTCAGGTACTGTTCCGGCTGAAAATCTTTGACCTCGGCCGCAATCCGGACAGCCATGTGGTCAGGATTAAACTGGCGGATATAATCTACCCCGGATTGACCCTGCACCAGATGATGCCACGTTTCTTCGGCTGTATGTCCCAGGGCGGTCAACGCGCCCATTCCGGTAATGACAACCCGCGGCGGGGCCTGAGTGTGGCGGTTTACCGGCACAGCAGCTTTACCACTCAACCGGAATTAAGCCCTTGCTCAATGGCCTGCACAATTTTGTTGGCGGCTGCTTTGTTGGCCACTCGAATGGCATTGCGGATGGCGTAGGCATCGGAGCGACCGTGAGCCACCACCACCACGCCATTGACGCCTAACAATGGTCCGCCGCCAAATTCCCGGTAATCCAGTTTGGCTTTCAGGGCCTTAAGCGCGCCGCGGGCCAGAAAGGCCCCCACCATCGCCATCGGCCTGGCCTTGATTTCTCGCTCCAGTATTTTTTGGATGATAAGCGCCACACCCTGCGCCCCTTTGATGTAAACATTACCGGTAAAACCATCGGTTACCACCACATCCGCCATCCCGCCGGGGATGTCTTTGCCTTCTAAATTGCCAATGAAGTTCAGGTTGCTTTGTTTGAACAGCGGAGTCGCCTCTTTGATGAGCAGGCTGCCTTTGTTTTCTTCTTCTCCGGTTGAAAGCAAGCCCACCCGCGGGTTTGGAATTGACATTACTTTTTGGGCGTAATGATACCCCATCAGGGCAAATTGCTGTAAATACTCCGCCTTGACGTCGGTGTTGGCCCCCACATCCAGAATCAAACAGCAGCCGTGTTCAGAGTCGCTGGGAAACACCGTGCTGAGTGCCGGACGCTTAATGCCTTTGATACGGCCCAGGCCAAACAGAGCCGCGGCCAGCGCCCCACCAGAGTTGCCGGCCGTGACAAAGGCGTCGCTTTGGCCTTCTTTCACCAACCGGATAGCCACCACCATTGATGAATCTTTTTTGCTTTTCACCGCGGCTGAAGGGTGGTCGTACATTTCAATGATTTCGCTGGCCGGGATAATCGGTAAATCCAATCCATCAGTTTGATGTTTATCTAACTCAGTCTGGATAACATCCGGCTGGCCCACCAATTGTACAGTTATGCCAAAGTCGCGGGCCGCCTGTACCGCGCCCAAAATTGTAGCCTCTGGAGCGCGGTCGCCCCCCATCATATCCAGAGCTATTTTCATAAAGTCTCCTCAACTAATCCGGGTGGTGAGATACACCAATCTTTCCGGTACCCCACGTAATGGGAATTTGTTGCAAATTTGTCGAAATTATAACATACTCCGCAACAAATCAGCGAATCAGCGAAGAAGCAAATCAGCGAGGCAAACAATTGTTATCGGTTGCTGACTCGTTCACTCAAAACCGGAGCGTTTATGATTATCGACTCTCACATTCATCTGTATCCCCCGCACGTGTATGCCGACCCCATTGCCTGGGCCAGGCAGATGGATGAGCCGTATTGGGGGGCCTTGATGGGGGATAATCCCACGGGACGCACTATTCAGGGCTGGGCCACGGTTGACCGGCTGCTGGCTGATATGGATGCCGCCGGGGTGGATAAAGTGGTCATGCAGGGCATCTACTTTCGGCATCATGAAACCTGCGTGAGGCAAAATGATTGGTATATTGATTGGGTACGGCAGCACCCCGACCGTTTATTGGGGTTTGCCACGGTGCAGCCGTTGGCCGGTCAATCGGCGCTGGATGAGGTGCGACGGGCCGTTGACCACGGGTTGGCCGGTATCGGCGAAATTTTGCCCTTTGCCCAGGGGCATTCCATTAAGGATGATTGTTTTCTGGCGGTGGTTGAATTGGCGCTTGAGTTGGATATACCGCTGTGTCTGCACGGGGCGGAGCCGGTGGGGCATGATTATCCAGGCCGAGCTTATACGCCTCTACAGGATTACGTGTGGCTGGCCGAACAGTATCCGGATTTAAAATTTATTTTGGCCCATTGGGGGGGCTTGTTGCCGTATTACGAGTTGAATCGCACTATCAAAAAAATAATGTGTAATGTTTATTACGATACCGCGGCCACGCCGCTTCTGTACGCACCGCCGGTCTATAAATCTGTGGTGGAAGTTGTGGGGCCGGAGAAAATTTTGTTTGGCTCAGATTATCCGCTGCTGCTGTATCCGGGCCGAAGCCGCACGCCCGGCTTTGCCGACTTGTTGGCCGAAATCAAAAACGCCGGGTTGACTGACGATGAGCTGGCCTTGATTTTGGGGGAAAACAGTCGTCGGTTGCTGGGGGTGTAAGCGCCGGCTTATTTTTCAAACACCCGAACGGTATAGCGGGCCGGTTCGGTGGTGATGGGGGTCAGGCCGCTGACAACCAGAATGGCCTGCTCTACGTTGTCATCCAGGCCGGTAATGGTCAGGCTGCCTGCGTTGGCCTCATCAAGCGACAGCGGGGTTACGGCGACAGTGTCCGAACCAATTTCGATGACCTGTACCAGGAATCGCTGGGGCAGAACATTATCAATCCGCACAAACCCTTCGGCCTCCCAATCACCGGAGCCGGATTCAACATCGTCAAAAAAGTTGATTTCCGGAATAGCGACGTTGTCAATGGTCCAGCCGGGGCGGTTGACCGCGTCATCGGTGACATATTCAAACCGAAGCAGAATTTCTTGCCCGGCGTAGGTTGAAATGTCAATACTTTCTTCTACCCAGACCGGTTCGTCGCCACCGCCGGAGGGGCCGGTGTAGCCGGGGCCGTAGGCATTGCCGCTGGGGTTATCGGTGGCGGAGTGGGGTGTTGGCAGAATGTCCCAGGTGCGCCCGTCGTCGGTCGAAATTTCCACGTAGGCGTAATCCCAATCAGCTTCAATATCATACCAGGTTTGGTAGTTGAGCGTCGCGGCGGAAACGGCGCTCAGGTCAACGGCCTGGGTCAGGCGGCTGTTGCTGTCGTCGCCGCGGTGGCTGTACCATTGGTAATCGCCGCCGGCAGCCTCATTGTTGATAACCTTAACTTCGGTTTCGCCGTTAAATTCAATTTCGAGCGAGCCGGAGCCGGTCAACTCGTAATAATCGGCCCCATATTGAGCGACCTGGGCCTTGTGCTCAGCCGGATAGCTGTCGAAATAATCGGCAATATCCACCGTGTTCAGGGTTAAGTCGTCATACCCCCATTGCCCCTCCGCTACCGACCTGTCCTGCACGTAATTGGTAATTAAAAAGTCGGCAAAAATATCATCGAACTGTTCGGTAAAGCCGGCTTCGGATAGCACCGTGTTAAAGCCGGTGATGCCGTTTTGGGGGTGGGCCACCACCTGTTGGGTCAGTTCTTCACCGTACTGTTGCAGAAAATAGGTCATAAAGAGAAAACTGCCGCCGTAATGGGCCAGCGATTGGTTGGGGGTGTCGGCCCAACTGTTAAGCTGGGTGTCCGGTTCGGCGGTGTAGATGCCGGAAAAGCCGCTGCTGCCAAAACCGTTGAGGTAGGTTGCCAGTTCACTCATGCCCTCGTTAACCCAGGTATCTTCGTTGCGGTCCTGATGCCAGTGAATCATATGCTGGAATTCGTGGGCCAGAACGCTGTCGAAATAGTCGTTGCCGGGGGTCATAGCCCGCAGATTGATGAAAAACATTTCCCGCTGGTTGCTGTAAGGTTCGGCCAGGCGGGAATATTCATTGGAAGCAGAGTAGTAGCCAGCCACACCGGGCACATCGCCCATAAAAATATGGACCCGTTTATCGTTGTCAACGCCGGGAGACCATTCGCTGCCAAAAAAGGCCCGGTTGGTGGGGTAGGTGTTATTTTCAAACTGGTCTGCCGATCGTTTTAGCCCTTGCTGGTTAACGTTGAAGTCATTTTGCACCCACCAGTAGGAGTGGTCGGTCATAAATTGCAGGGTGGCTTCGACTTGAAACTGGCGGGGCGGAGTCTGTTCGTTATCGGTGACCCAAAAGGAATCGGTATCGCCGAGTTGGTAAACAGGCGGCGTATCATACACAATCCGAGGGATTTCTTCGCCATTGTGTTTGAGGCGCATGGCCAGCAGTCGCTGGTCCCGTTCCGGGATGATGGTTTGCAGCAGGCGTTGTTCGGTGGTTAGGGGAAGGGGGCTGGCTTCGAGGCTGGTTTCGGCCTGAGAGGTGGGGGCATTGGTGGGGGGCGTGGTCTGGGTGGGGGTGGCGGGCGGTGGTGTCTGGGGGAGGGGCGTTGGGGCTGGTTCGACGGCTTCTGTTGGCGTTGGGCCTTTAGCCAGTGGGGATGGAGCGGTATTCAGGACGCGGTTGTATTGCCACCAGCCGGCCAGACCGGCCATCAGGATAAGGCAGACCATCAACAGGCCGGCCGTTGTCAGACCAATCAGTATAAATTTTTTGTTTGACAAGATACGCGCTCCCGCGATTCAATGCTCAATTTTCAATCCCACTCCGCTTCGCTTCGGGGACTATAGTGTTCAATACTCAAAATTTGGCTCATTGAGCATTGAGCATTGGCTCATTGATTTATTGATACACCCCTTTATTGCAGTCCCAATGACACACCCAGTCGGCGTTGATGACCATTTCGTCCGGATAGACGACATGGACGTCTTTGACTTCAGACAGGGTGGCGAAGTCTTTGCATTGCGCATCGAACCCGGCGGCGTAGTTACATTCGTACTTAACCACAGATAATTTCCACCAACCGGGGCATTGATTGAGTTGTATCCCGGACACATCCCATTCGCCCGGCCCTTTATCGGGATACCAGCCCCCCGGTCCACTGGGGTGGGAAACTGTACCCCACGACCCGTTTGAAACGTAAACACTGTAACCGTTGACCAGATTCCCGCCTTCGTCTTTGATGCGGCCTTTAAAGTGGCAAATCCCTGCGTTTTCTGAGGCATGCCAGGCGCCGGGAGTAAATTGGTAGCTGGGCGCGGGAGGCGGGGCCGGGGCCTGTTCCTCTGCCGGCGGGGGAGCCTGGACCGCGGGCGGGGGCGGAGACTGGACCACCGGTGCGGAATCCGGATTGCCGTTAATTTGGACCAGTTCGGCATACACCCAGCCGGTGCCGTCGTCGCTGGGATATTCTACTTGCAGCCAACTGCTGTCGCTGTTGCGCCCTACAACGGCCGAGCTTTCGCCGGCAGGACCTGGCCCGACGACCGGGTAATTTGTACCGGGACCGCCGCGCACGTTCATGTCCGTCACCAGGGTGATAGACAACGGCCCTTCGGGCGTGGGGGTATCGGTCGGTTGGGCCGGTTGCTGGGGTTCATCGGTGACCGGTTGAGATTCGGCGGGGGGTTGGGTTGGTTCCGGTGTGGGGGTATTGGTGGGGGGCGGTGTGGGGGTATCGGGCGTAACCTGGACAAAGGCGGCCCCTTCGGCAGTGGGGGTAAAGGTAGGCAGCGGGGTGCGGGTAATGAACGGGTCGGTGTCGGCCGTGGTTTCGTCGCCGGTTAAGCCGGATAAGCTACAGGCAATCGAACTCACCGCCAGCAATATTGGTAGAGCAAACACCCAAATGGATGTTTTCTGGATAGGATTATGTTTGAGCATCAAAAAAACTCCTGGTAAAAATTGCAACCTATGGTCCCGTAGCGTAGCGGGATCGCAACTCAACAGTTAATTCTGGCTTTCCTCTTTAAAAAAGTCAAAGTGGGTGTATTGTAATGGGTTGGCGCTCAAATTAATTTCGATTTCCGGTGACACCTGTACCCCGCCTTCAACCAGATAAACCTTGTATGGACCGGGGGTGTAGGGCCTGATTTCAAATTTGGTATTCATCAGATGGTTATCGCCGGTGCCGGGCACGGTGCTGTCGGTGGCGCCGGGACCGGACATTTCGCTGAGATATTCCTGTCCGTCGGGCGCGACGACGTTCATTTGAAAATTGGCCAGTGATTTGAAACGGCCCGGTCCGTAATCTACCCGCACCCACCCGGTCATTCGTGTTTCGCCTGGCGAGCCGGTATCGTGTTGAAAATAGACGACCTTAAAGGGAAAAGCCGGGGTGGGGGTGGCGGTTGGCTCTTCGGGAGTGGGAGTAGCGGTTGGTTCGGACGGTGGCGGTGGGGGAGGCGGCGCTTCCTGCCGGGGTTGCTCTTCCGCCGGTGTTTCCGTCGGGGTGGGGGTGGGTGTATCGGTGGGCGTGGGAGTGGAGGTGACAGTGGGGGTGGGGGTTGGGGTGTAGGTAGCTGTGGCCGGCGGGGTAAAAGTAAACGTCGGCTGAATGGTTTTGCGCGGCGGCACGGTGGGCGTCGGAACCTGCACCAACAGTTTCCCCACGGAGCAGCTCATGCTGAATAGAATTAGCGCCAAGAGATATATAGCCAATCTGGCGGAATGGTGTTTCATTGTCATAGTCAGTTACCCCAGGTTAACAGACTGGTTCTCATTTATTGGGAAAACCAGATAAAATCCCAGGCCCAGGTGTTGGGGTCGCTGGAGTAAGAGAGACTGACATCGGCGGATACCCGCCCGCCGTTGCTGTCAACCAGCCAAATTGTCCAGGTGCCGTCTTGAAAACCGCCCGGCGGCTCAAACTTTAAATTTCCCTGTTTGACGTAGCCTCCCAGGCCATTAACGGCATCATATTGCCAGGATGAGGGCGCGCTTTTGTAATCGATGCCGCTTGAATGTTTACCCAGCAACTGGTATCCACCCAACGGCGTTCCCCCCGCATCAGTAACGGCGATGATATTGGACAAAATAGAGTTATCTGTTTTTTGAAACTCTCGATTGCCCGTTTCCTTGACTTTAAAAGGGTAACTGGGTGTTGGGGTAGGCGCAGGTGTGGGTGTATTGGTGGGCGGGCGCGGTTTGGGCGTGTTGGTAGGAACCGGCGTATCGGTCGGTTTGGGGGTATTGGTCGGCAGTGGTGTATCGGTCGGGACGGGGGTTGGGGTGTCGGTGGGGATGGGGGTGATGGTTGGCGTGGGGGTGTTGGTCGGGGTGGCGGTATGGTTGGGAGTTGGCGTAAAGGTGGGCCGCGGAGTGGGCCGCGGCCGAGTGGGTGTCGGTTCGTTGAAAGCGGCGCTGAGCCGGTCCGAAACAGTACCGGAACTGACCCGGTCAATAATCGGCTGGGCCAAACTGCAATTGACTGAGGTCAAGGCAAACAAAAACAGCACCGCCGTCAGGGGGCGTAATTTTCCCATCATTTTTTATTCCTTCCTTCCCTTCATTCTTTGACAATCGGTTATTATAGCAACGGTGCAATGAGGGGGCAAACGATGGAGGTTTTGATGGCGACAAGGAGTTACGCCTGGCCCGGTAGCCGCGCCGGGGGCAGAGGGCCGGGCCTCAACTTGATCCGGATGACAGCCCCTTTTCCGGCCGAAGCCAGCCGGTTTTTGATGACGGTCAGCCTGACCTTGCAGGTTGTCAAGCTTTTGGCGCGTGGTGATGCCCCTTCCATTTCCAGCCAGACGCGCACCACTGCCAGCTCTCCCAGGGGTAGCCCGCGGGGATAATTGACCGGACTAAAAGGATTTTTGCCGGCAGCTTCGGTTACAACGACAAAGGCGCTGTCAGATTGGTGGGTGATACTCCGCAGGCGAAATAGTAGCGTGCGTCGTAATTTGGGAGAGGCCTGCCGCAACAGGCCGGGCACGTGCCCCATCATCACAATCACAACCCCATCCCGGTTGGCTGCTTTTTCGATGTTATTCAGCGCCCGGAAAACTGTGGCAGGGCGGGATAATAGTAATTGCGGTGCCACCAGCCCGGCCCGTTCTGCCTGCCACGGGTCAAATCGGCCACTCATATCAATAATAGTGACCGCCTGTTGCTGACGCTGCAACCCGGCCGCCAGCCGGGCCGTCAAATAACTGTTGACACCTTCATCGGCCGCGGTGGGGCTGCAAATCAACTCGGTGATGGCCCCGCGCGGCAACCCGCCGATTTCCAGCGCCCGGTCTACGCCGCGTAGACCGGTGCTAATCACCGTTTTTTTCTTGGCCGGATACCGAGACCGCCCGGCCGGGATCCACGGTAATTTTTGGATTGGGGCTAATATTCCGGCCAGATTTTCAAAAACTTTGTTGATTTTCATCGTCCAACTCCCATATCATTATACCAGAACATAAGTTCTTGTGTCAATGGCAAAATAATGAATAATTTTACAAAAAATTTACAGAATAATTAACTCGAATGTGATACTATAGTGAGTAAAGCAAAATAATCTGGGGAGAAATTACTATGAAACAGTTTTTTGGTCTTTTATTCGTTCTTGTGTTGTTGACCCTGGCCTGCGGCCTGGGGGGCGCGTCCGACTCGGACGAAGTCCCCCCGCCCCCCCCCGCCCCCCCAACCGCCGCCGCCCCCCCCCCCCCCCCCCCCCCCCCCCCCCCCCCGCCACCACACCCC
>Ga0180435_10005935_pt1 | contig 11789 bp, 8 predicted proteins | sample SS_ome_3_FD_132467 | JGI IMG/M metagenome (GOLD analysis project Ga0180435, IMG submission 132467) | Hypersaline lake sediment archaeal communities from the Salton Sea, California, USA - SS_3_S_1 metaG | ecosystem: Environmental > Aquatic > Non-marine Saline and Alkaline > Hypersaline > Sediment...
ACCCCACGCCCTTTATAGAACGAACTTCCGTACCCAGTTCAAGTTGGGCCAATGTTGGTTTGGTGCTCTCGTACCGGACTGAGGTTGCGGATTATTTCGGCGGGATCTTAATGGTTTGACCGATGGCGAGTTTCTGCGGGTCGAGACCGGGATTGGCCGCGATAATTTCGCGATATCGCTGCCCGTTTCCCAGGTGCGCCACGGCGATCGACCAGAGGGTATCCTTTTTCTTGATCGTGTAGGTGGTTCCTGTGGCCGGTGGGGCTACCAGGGGGACAGGGTCATCTTTTACAACGACTGGAGGGTCAACTACGGGATCGGGACGGACGGGATCCGTTGTGACATTGGTGTTCTCCATCGTCGTAACGGGTGCGAGTGGCGGGTCGGCGACGACCGGTTTTTTCCTGAACGGGTTCCAACTACTGTTGCAACCGACGACCACGGACGATAGCAGCAAAGCGGCGAGTGCGACATACTTGAAATTTTTCATGGCGGATTCCTTTCTACTCTACGGAAGATATCTTTCCTGATAATACTACCCTCGTCATTGGTGTCAATACTCTAATCGTGTCTTCTGTTTTATCCTTGCGTTGTTTACCTGTTTATTCGGTTTTGGACGTATTTGACGACTTCATCGATTCCCACGCGGACCTGTACAAGCGAATCGCGGTCGCGAACCGTTACGGTCTGGTCTTCAAGAGTCTGCCCGTCGACGGTCACGCAGAACGGCGTACCGACTTCATCCTGCCTGCGATATCGCCTTCCGACCGCCCCTTTCTCATCGTAAAAGCTTGCCAGTCCAGCCGCTTGCGCTTCGGCGTGGATCTGGTGGGCGATCTCTGGCAAACCGTCTTTCTTGACCAGCGGGAATACCGCGATCTTTATCGGGGCGAATCGTGGGTGCAACTTCAACACGACGCGTCTCTGCATCTGCCCGTTCTCGTCGGGGGCCTCGTCTTCGGTGTAAGCCTCGCACAAAAACGCCAATGTCGCGCGGTCCACCCCGCCGGAGGGCTCGATCACGAACGGTGTAAAACGGTAGGGCATCACGGATTTTGCTTCCTCGGCCGCTTTCCTGGCGGCTTTTTTGTCGCCGTCGAACTTGTCGGCGGTATACTTCGGGGCCTCTTCCTTCCAGAGTTCGTCCTCGAAGTACGTCATGTCCCTGCCGGAATGTTCCTGGTGCGCCTTCAGGTCGAAGTCGGTGCGGTTGGCGATGCCTTCCAACTCGGCCTGACCGAAGGGGAAGTCGTATTCCACGTCCGCGCATCCGCGCGCGTAGTGTGCCAGTTCGTCCGGGTCGTGGTCGCGGAGGTGCAGTTTGTCGGACCGGAGCCCGTGATCGACGTACCACTGGTATCGCGTGTCGCGCCAGTGGATGTACCATTTTTCGGCTTCGTCGGGGTGGCAGAAGAATTCGATTTCCATCTGTTCGAACTCGCGGCTTCGGAAGGTGTAGTTGCGCGGGTTGATCTCGTTGCGGAAACTCTTTCCGATCTGGGCGATTCCGAACGGGAGTTTCAGGCGCGACGTGTCGAGCACGTTCTTGTAGTTGGCGAATATGCCCTGTGCGGTCTCCGGGCGGAGGTACGCCACGGACGAGGAATCCTGCAGCGCCCCGACATATGTCTGGAACATGAGGTTGAACTCGCGAGGTTCGGTGAGTTCGCCGCCGCACTGGGGGCACTTGCCGGTTTCGCCATCGGGCATCTTGCTGAGGAAAGTTACCGCGGCGGTCAGGTCGCCGCCTGCGCCTTCGATGCGTCTGCGCGTTTTCGAGTTCGCGCCCGCCATCGCCGCTGCAAGGGCTTCGCTCTCGTCGTCAGCTTCGACCGCCGCATCGAGCAGGACGTTGTCGCCCCTGGTCATCGAGACGTATGCGATCTTGTCGGTGCGGAAGCGGGCCTTGCACCCCTTGCAGTCGACCATCGGGTCGGAGAATCCGCCGACGTGACCCGAAGCGACCCAGACTTCGGGGTTCATTATGATCGAGCAGTCGAGCCCGACGATGTTGTCGTTGGCGCGGACGACATCTTCCCACCATGCGGTCTTGATATTCCGTTTCAGTTCGACGCCGAGCGGGCCGTAGTCCCAGAACCCACCGATTCCTCCGTATATTTCTGATGACTGGAAGATAAAACCCCTGCGCTTGCACAGGCTTGAGAGTTTTTCCATCAGGTCGCCGCTATCGTTTTTCTTGTCGCTCATTATTTGTCAGCTTTCAACCAGGTTATCGAGTTGCGGTATGATATCTAACGGCGTGGCAACTGGCAACTGGGAACTGGCAACTGGCAAAATCTAACGGTAACGACACGCGAAACCGCAAGCGGTTAAACGTCCAAAGATTTGTCTTGGAGTATTTCGCGGACTTCCGGGCGGTCGAGGAATCGGTCGATCCGTCCGTGTCCTTTTCTGATAGTGCTTTTGCGGGCGCCGAGTTCGGGCAGCAGGACCATTGTTCCGTGGTTAAGGTGGACAACGTACCGCAGCATTTCGCTGACGCTCAACATCACCGACTGATATCCGCCGTCTTCGATCGCCCAGTGTACGCCCTGTCCGGTTACCGTCGTTTCGTTGATGAACTTCAGGTCGAGTTTCTCCATCACGCTGCGGCGGTACATCGCGCAATGGCTGCGAATGCAGGGTCTTTCCAGACGGGGGATTTCCCCGCGCCGCATCATCGCCTTGAACCAGTGCTCCAGGCGTTTGAGCAGCTTCTTGCGTTCGAGTTTGTATGTTCCCGCCGCTCCGATGCGCTTGTCTGCCTCCATTTTACCGACCATCCACGCCAACCATCCGTCGGCGATCGGTATGGTATCGGTATGGAAGCTCAGCAGGAATTCGCCGCTCGCTGCGTCTATTCCCGCGTCGAGTGCTTCCTTGTGGGCTTCGCCCGGTATGTCTGATATCCCTTCAGTCCGCTCGATCAGCTTTATCCACTTGACGCTTCGCAGGTACTCCAGCGATCCGCCGTCGGACGATCCGTTATCGACGACGATAACCTCGTAAGGCGTTTTCGTGGTGTAGCGCCGGATGCTTCGCAAACAAAGCCTCGACAGCGATTCGGTCTGGTAGTGCGGGATTATTATCGATACGACGGGCTCGGACATAATCGACAGAGTGTACCCGCGCGTCCCGGACAGGTCAAAAGCTCTTGGAGGCGCGTTTCATGCACTCGATTGCGATTACTTGCTACTCATCGCTGGCGTCGTACGGTCCGATCAGGTCAAGCGGGATTGGTCGCCAGGGGGGTAGGGCGGATTTTACGGACTTCAGCGTTTCGCCGTGGAAATCTTTGGCGCCGTCCTTGTTGGCGAAGGTCACGCCTCCGCTGACGCCGCCCCAGGAGCCCGTGCCGAACCGTTGATTGTCCACAAGGTAATTGTGGTTGTCGTCACCGTTGAGCAGGTCGCGAACCATGGGGTACTTCTCCCGCCATACTTTCGATTTCCAGTCAGTTTCGGTCAGTACGCGTTTTGAGTTGCCGTGGGTGGTGATTCTGCTCCTCCACGTTTTTCCCCTGCCGGTGTGCCCGGTGAAAGCCTTGTGCCAATCGATGATGATGTTGCCTTCAACGTAATTGTCGGTCCCCTTGTTGAACTGCACGCTTCCGAACCCGTGTTTCGAGCCCTTTCTGAACACGTTTTCGCAGACCATGAATCCGCTTATGAAATCGTCGTGTCGCACGCCGGCGGCCCCGTAGTGACCGCCCGATTCGTTAACGATTCGGTCGAAATCGTTCCAGCGAATTATATTGCCCCGATACAGCGGGTTGGCCCACATGTCGATTGCGCCCTGGTCGCCGGATTCATGCACGCAACGGTTAAAATAGTTCAACTCGATCAGCGAGCCGCATGTTTCCAGGCGGATCGCACTGCTGGGGATATCCACGAACGCGTTGTGTCTCACCCTGAACCCCATCCCCTGGATCAGCAGCGCCGGCGTGTAAGTCCGGTCGATCCGCGACAGGTCGGAGATGCGACAGTTCTCGATCGTGGAATTACCGGGCTGAAGTTTTTGCCAGTTGCCCGATGAGATGTTGATCCCGCCGCGGCCCATGCTCTTGATCGTGCAGGAGTGGAGCAGGTGTCGCTTCCCGCCGAGGATATACATGCCCATTCCCGAGCAGTTTTGGATATCCAAGCCGACGAGGGTCAGTTCGCTGCAGTTTTTGAAAACCAGTGTGTTGCCCCTCACATATTGGATCTTGATGTCCCGCAGTTGCAGGCCGGGACAGTTCTCCGCGTCGATGATCTCTCCGAAAGATGAAAGGATGCACTGTGACGGGTCGAAGTTCGCTGGCGGAAGGTAGTAGATTCGTCCGCCGGCGGTGTCCAGATACCACTCGCCCGGCCGATCGAGTTCGCATAACGCATTAATCGCACAGCCCATGTTCCGGCGGAATCCGTAGCGGTTTGTGGGCGGGGCGAGGGTGATTTTCCCGGCCTTGTCGATGGAGGCGACTTTCTCGTAGGCGTCGGCCCAGTCCCAATACCAGTATCCGTAAAGCCAGAGGTCCTTTTCCCTGGCCCATTTCGCAAATCGCGGGTCGGGCTTGGCGGGATTTGCGTTTATGGGCAGTTTGTTCAGTTTCTCGTTGGGCCAGCGCGCCATAGTTTGCGGTCGGGCTTTGTAGAAAAGCTCGGGGATTCTTAACGTACCGAAGTTGGCTCCGAAGCTTTTGGTGCGCCGGCTTGAGAACCCGCCGAAAATTAACTTACCGATCTGCCCTGAGCCGTGTGCTTTCAGGTCGCATGTCAGGACCTTGTCTCTGACAGCGGTGGGGAGTTGGGCCTTGGCGTGGGCGCCGGCTGCTTTGGTCCACTTTTTCAGGACCACGCCGCCGGTCAGGATCGCCGGTTTTTTCGGATCGCGCGATCGGATCACCAGTCCCGCATCGATTGCAGTCAGCTTGACGGTTTCCCTTTGCAGATAAACGCCTGGTTCCAGCACGATTTCTATTACGCCGGAGCCCACTTTTTTTCTGGCCAGGCGGGCCAGTATTACAGCATCGTTCAAACTCGTCGTTGCATTTACGTTAATCGTCGCGACGGGCTTGCCAATCGACGGGATCGCCGTTTTCTGATGACCGGGATGCCCTTTGCCCGCAATGATCGCCTTCAACTCGCCGGCGGCCAGTGCGTGGTGCTCGGGCACATACTCAAGCTTGTCGAGGCGCTTCAGGGCGATCAGGCATTGTGCCTTGTCGCCGACGTGGAAATGGGTGCGAGCCAGGCGCATAATGATTAGCGATCGAAACGGTTCATAGGCTTTCGGAAGTTTTTGTAAGAGTTCGGTATACAACCTGGCCGCCCGCTTCGGTGAACCGTCCCGCCAGGCCTTGTCGGCGGTTTCGAGAGCTTTCTCCGAGGCCCACACTACAGGGCACAATAACGTTGAGAATAAGATCAAACCGCATAGTAAACGTGTATTCATTTCTCTCTCTCTCTCTCTCTCTCTTTCGGATAGCGTGATTGTAGTCTACCGACTGCCACCGAAGACGTCAAAGCTTCGCGGTTTAAGCGTGTTTATTACCCGATGTACTTCGATTGGGCCGGTTGCCTTGCCGTTTTGATTCGCGATTTTGAGCGGGATTGTTATACTCTCCTCCCATGATAGTGGTAGACATGCATTCACACGCGTTTCCCGACGAACTTGCGCCCAAGGCGATCGAGGCGCTGGAAGCGAAAGCGGACTGGAAGTCGTTTGGAACGGGCACGATCGACGCCAGGCTCGAATCGATGGACGACGCGGGGATCGACGTTGCGGTTATCTGCACGATCGCGACGCGTCCCGAACTTACCGAGGGCATCCTCCGCTGGTGCAAATCCATCCGCAGCGAGCGGATCGTCCCGTTCGCGTCGGTTCACCCTGCCGATCCGGACGCGCCGAAGTGGACCAGACGCATCTTCGACGAAGGCCTGCAGGGTATCAAGATGCACGCGGTTTACCAGGACTACTGCATCGACGATCCGATTCTCGACGAAGTATACGGCGCGGCGTGCGAGACGGGGCTTATCGTCTCGCCTCACTGCGGGCGCGACACTGCCGCTCCGGACGACGTTCACCGCGCCTCCCCCGAACGGATCGCCCGCGTTATAGACAGATTCCCTGACCTGAAACTGGTCTGCACGCACCTGGGCGGATGGCGGATGTGGGACGAGTCCGAGGAGCATTTGATCGGTAAGAAGAACGTGCCGATGGAAATGTCGTTCACGCTTCACGATCTCGACCCGGGGCGTGCGGTCGAACTTTTCCGCATGCACGGGATCGACAAAATCCTGTTCGGTACGGATTGGCCTTGGGTGAATCCCGTGGAAGAGAGACGAAAACTCGAACAACTCGACCTGGCGAGCGAAGAACTTGACATGATCCTGGGCGCCAACGCGGCGAAGATTCTCGGTCTTTAGGCCCAGGGCCTGGTGCGATCGAGTTTGTCGCCGAGCACTTCGGTCAGGATGTTGCAGTCTTCTACGACCTGGAAGTCGAACATTCCCACGCAGGCGAAATCCGCCCCGTTCTCGAATACGTATTTGAATCCGGCGCGTGGATGGATCGCCCCGGCGCCGAGAACCTTGTAGGCGATCCACGGTTTCGTGACTGTCTTCATGAACTCGACGGTCTGGCGGGGCGTTATCGACCAGATGTTATCGTTCTTGCCCCTGGCCAGTTCCGGTTCGACGACCTTTTCCGGAGCGGGTTTCCAGTTGCTGTCTTCTATCAGTCGCGGACCGGCTGTCCAGTAATTACCGCTGTTCAGCGTCTTCATGTAGAAATCGTGGTTCAGGCGGGCCTTTTCGCATGCTATCGGGACCTGCAGCGCGTGTCCGCCGATGCCCGCTACGATCTTGTTCTTTTTGATATATTCGATCGCGTCGCCCAGTTCGTCCATCCACCCCTTGCCCACGAAACTGTCGGCCACTCCGCCGTGTATGAATGCGCCGACTGCGCCGTTATCGATAGCGAGGTCCAGATCGCGCTTGATGTCAGTCCTGGTGATCTTGGCCTGTGCGAGCCATTGTATTTTTCCTCCGAGTTTGCGGTATTTGTTGATGATTCTCAGCGTGTGCTTGTCGACCCTGAGGATCGCGGTGTTGATCCCGCAGCTTTCACACATCCAGAGCGTTTCGAGCACCTTTTCATCCGTGAAGTATGTTCGAAGCAGACCGGAGACGTAGATCAGGTCCCTCGAGTGCGCAAATCCGCTGATGAGGTTTCCGCCGCATATCAGGCGGCTGATCTCGACGTTCCCGATTTTACCCGTGGGCGATTTGGCCTTGAGCTTTTCCAGGGTCGGGAAGCTGACGGCGACGGGACTGGCCCCGGTGGTGGTTGTCTGGGCGATCCGGTCGGCGAGGTTTTTTTCCTCGAAGCTTTCCCACGGTTTTTTCCTGAATAGTGCGTATGCGAATGCGCCGAAGATCGGAAGGGCGGCGAGGTCTTTCAGGAACGATCTGCGCGTTTCGTCGCGCACCCGCGGATCGGCGTTTCTTCGTTCCTTGAGGCATGCGGCCAGACCGTCGATACCGTGGAACATTCGCTTCGGTACGAAAAGGAACAGTCCCAGCGTCAACATTTCGATAAGGTTTCTGTTTACCACGAGGAAATGCCCGCCCCCGATCGTTTCGCCCGCGGAACCGAAGAGAGGGGGGCTGGCGATGTAGTACAGCGCCAGCAGTATCATTCCCGCGACGCTTGCGATACGCGTGAAGAGGCCTATGAACAGGCCCAGTCCGATTGCGATAAGCCCCCAGACATTCAGAAAATCGACCACCGCCAGTGCTGTCGGATTAGATGCTGTCCAGTGGAAAGTATCAGCCAGCAGCCAATCGGACTGCTTCAGGAAACCGGCGGAACTCCAGTTGGCGGAGAACACTTTGACCAGTCCTTCATACAGGAAATGCCACCCCACCACAATTCTCACGCCGGTCAGCAGTAAACGCAACATCGGGTTGAAATCCGCTCTGGGATGTCCGGTGGTGTCTGTCGAATGCATGGATCGTTCTCTTATCTATTAGTTCCGTATTTAACGAATGTCCGGCGAGATCATCAAGTGGTCCCGCATTCCCAATCTGCCCACCAGTATATCGTCACCGTGCGGCTGGGGCATTGGCATCCCGATTCGCCGAGGGTCGTCGAAGGTGATTGCGGGTTTGAATGTATCTCGTCGAGTCAGGTCATTCATTTTTCGTTTTCCGCGTCGGCCGGTCCGATCTCCGGTCCCTTGACCTTGTAGACCAGCCAGCCTTTGGGCTGTTTGATCCATACCACGCGCCATTTCAGCCATATCGCACCAATTGTCTTGCTCTTGATGTCGCTGCGAACCAGCATAGTCGCCAGATCATCCCGCGCGTTCAGGTTTAGTATTTTCAATTCTACGCTCGTAATTCTGTAATCTTTGAGGTCGCGGGCAAGGCGAGCGAGGGTCTGTTTGCGGGACTTGTAGCGGCCTTGACCGGTAAAATCCCGGTCAAGGAAGTGCTCCACGATCAGCATGTTGCGGTTGTTTAAGGCCTTTGCGATTTCGTCGCAGGCGGCGCGGATCTTTTCGCGGTCGGTTACTACCAGAGTCGAGACGGTAAATACCGTCGCGCCGGCGATTAGTGCGACTATCGTCAACCATGCCGATTTGAACGTTCGCCAGTTCTGGTAGCTGATAAGCCCCAGCACCGCAACAATCGCCAGGGCGATGTAAATGCCCAGCGGATTTTCGAAAAGGGCGGTTTGCAAGGCTTCCATGAACATCGATTGTACCGTGTGTTGCGGGCGAGAAGCTAAAGTTTTCCGCCTCGACGGGGCGATAATCTTTGCGGAAGATTTTTTATATTTATATGGCCGGAAAAAAACCATCCCCCGAATCGTATCTTCGCATATCGGCGGCGGCAGAGGCCGCCGACGTCAGCAAGCAGACCGTCGAATATTACCTGATGCTCGGTCTGATCGAACCGTTGCGTATCGAGGGGCGCCACGGGCGATTCTTCAACGACGAACTCATCAAACGCATCCGCCTGATCCGCGAACTCAACAAATCCGGATACACACTCCGCGACATCCGCGAAACCTACCTCTCAAACCGCTGAAGTGCGAGGCGAAGACCCGCTCGCTTCCGGAATGATTTTTTCAACGCTCTACCAGGCAATCGGCAGGCTTTTTTCGATCGAAAATCGAGTTCTGTGATATACTAATAGATGGGCAAGCCCCCGCCGAGGTGGGGGAAAGGTCGGTGTATGCCCTTTTTGTTACGCTGGCGTTTCCTGTTTGTAGCGAGGCAACTGACGCATGAGTAGCGCCGCAGGCCACCGTGAGACCGTTTCGATCTTCGAAGGTCTCGAAGAGCGTTTGCTGTTGAGCGCCGAGTTTGTGCCCCAGGTGCCCGGTAGCGAGGTCATCGAGAACCTGGCAGACCTCGTTTTATTCGATCCGGCGCCGGACCCGTCGCTATTGCAGTTGGCCTCTGATCCTGCCGTCCCAATGGCGGTGGCGCCTTTTCCCCTGGATCAGACGTTCGATCTTCACAGCACCCCGGGCGCATCGAAGGTGATCTACCTCGACTTTGACGGACATACCACCTCGGGCACCTCGTGGAACAGTACGTACAACGGCGGAAGTGATTTCACCACGCCGGCATACAGTTACCAGGGAGATTCGAGCTTCTCCGACGCCGAGAAGGAGCGCATCCAGATGATTTGGGCGCGCGTTGCTGAAGATTACATCCCGTTCAATGTGGACGTGACCACCGAAGACCCGGGCAGTGCGGCGCTGAGGGATTCAGGTGGGGCGGATCAGGAATGGGGCGTGCGGATAGTGATTGGAGGCGATTCGAGTGACTGGTTCGAAGCCGGCGCCGGCGGGGTGGCGTATATCGGATCTTTCGACTGGAGTTCCGATACCCCGGCGTTCGTGTTTTCGGAGAATCTCTCGAATAATGAAAAGTACGTAGCCGAGGCGATTTCGCACGAGACGGGGCACACGATGGGTCTGTACCACGACGGGACCAGTCCGCCGGATGCGGAAGAGTATTACCAGGGGCACGGCAGCGGGTCCACCGGTTGGGCGCCCATCATGGGGGTTGGATACTACAAAGAGCTGACGCAGTGGAGCAAAGGCGAATACCCCGATGCGAATAACGCCGAAGACGACCTGGCGATCATTACGGGCAGTAATGGTTTCGGTTATCGAACTGACGATCATGGCGATACCAGGACGGCCGGAACCGCCATGACGGTTGATGGGAACAACGCTGTTTACGCCGAGGGCGTTATAGAGCGGAACACCGATCTGGATTTCTTTTCATTCACCACGACGGCAGGAACGATCGACCTGGATATCGACCCGTTTTACAGGAGCCCCAATCTCGATATCCTCGCCACCCTGTATGATTCGACCGGCGCCCTTGTCTCGTCGAGCAATCCCTCGACCGCCCTGAACGCCAACTTCAACCTGGACCTTCCGTCGGGAACTTACACCCTGTGCGTCGAGGGAACGGGTAAGAGTCCCCTGGATACGGGTTACAGCGACTACGCCAGCCTCGGGCAGTACTTTATATCGGGTACCCTGGGCGGGCCCGACGTGATAGACGTCGGCGTGGCGGATTTGGATATTGACTTCGCCCCCGCATCTCCGGACGACGATGACAGCGTGACGATTTCGGCTACAATCCGGAATCTCGGGGACACGGACCTCACGGGCGTTGTGGTGAGATTCTACGACGGTGACCCCGACGTCGCCGGCGTTCAGATCGACAGCGATTGTGTAGTGGCCTCTCTGGGCGGATTTTCCTCCAGCGTCGTCCAGGTCGCATGGATGCCCGAGACGTCCGGGGCGCACGATATCCACGTGGTGGTCGACCCCGAGGATGCGATCGACGAAGAACTCGAGGACAACAATACCGCCTGCAAATCGATTTTAGTATCCGACAACGACACGGACGGGCCCGATATTTTCAACGTTGTTGTCGCCGAATACAGCGGTGACGGCGACGGGATTATCGCCGCCGACGAGCAGGTGCGGATATCCTGGGAACTGACCGATTCGATCGCCAGGGGATTGCTCGTTACCGAGGTGTCGACCGGTCTGACGAACTTCGTCGAGATACAGAATGTCTGGGACCAGGCGGTCGACGCGACCGGTTGGACCGTACTGCTCAACGACGCTGCTGCGCCCGTGCCGGACATTAACGCCGTCAATCCCCTGGCATGGACGCTGACCGGTTCGATCTCACCCGGGCAGGTGCTCTATCGAACCGAAGACCCCGGCGACGGGTCCAACTACCTTGGGGGCGATATCCAATGGGACAACGACGCTCCCGGCTGGGTGATGATCGTGGACGAGGGCGGTGGTGTCAGGGATTTTGCGGTCTGGGGATATTCTTCGGCCCAGATTGCCGCGATGTCCATCGATTACGGCGCCTTTACGGGTATCCAGGTCGGCGATCAGTGGACCGGCCAGGGCGCCGAAATCGGTACGGTCGCGCCCCCTCCGGCGCCCCCGCCGGCCGGCGCGGCGATCGCATATACCGGTGGAACCTACACCGAGAATTTCGATTCGATTGGCTCGGGTGGAACGGCGATGCCGGACGGTTGGGTCGCCGGAAAGTACACCAGCACGCAGAATCGCCAACCGCCCCAAAGCGCTCCGGTAGACGAGGCCTTGCACGTGGATGACGGATCATCGAGCACCAAGGGACGCTCGTATAACTACGGAACGAGCGGTGATTCCGACCGCGCCGTCGGGGGCGTGCCCACCACCGCCAGCGGTGACCGGGCCTTACAACTTGCGATCGCAAACGA
>Ga0180435_10005936_pt1 | contig 11788 bp, 6 predicted proteins | sample SS_ome_3_FD_132467 | JGI IMG/M metagenome (GOLD analysis project Ga0180435, IMG submission 132467) | Hypersaline lake sediment archaeal communities from the Salton Sea, California, USA - SS_3_S_1 metaG | ecosystem: Environmental > Aquatic > Non-marine Saline and Alkaline > Hypersaline > Sediment...
GCGCCCTCGCGGATGATCGGCGGCGTGCCGACCGCCAGCCTGCCCATCACGAACAGGAACAGGTTGACCGCATACGACATCAAGGTCAGTCCAAGCACCACGGGGAAGGTGCGTCCACGCAGGCTGAGATAGACCCCGCAGGCGGTCAGCACGCCGATGACGATCGCGATCAGGGCTTCCATCAGTCGCTCGCCTCCGCATCGCTGGCAGGACGGTTGAAGTCGTGCAGGCGCCCGAGCCGTAGCAGGATCACCAGGGTGACACCCACGACCACCATGAAGACACCGAGATCGAACAGCATGGCCGAGGCGAGTTCGAATTCACCGACCAGCGGCCAGTGCACATGGCTGAAGGTCGACGTCAGGAACGGGTGGTCGAACAGCCAGCTGGCCAGACCGGTCGCGGTGGCGAGCAGCAGGCCGATACCGATCATCGGCGGCAGATCGGCGCTCATGCGCGCCTGGGTCCAGGCGATGCCATTGGCCAGGTACTGGGATATCAGCGCGACTGCGGTGATCAGACCGGCAATGAAACCGCCGCCGGGCAGGTTGTGGCCGCGCAGCAGGACGAAAATCGCCACCAGCAGCGCCAGCGGCAACAGCAGGCGCGAAAACGCCGCCATGATCACCGGGTGGGTGTCCCAGCTCCAGCGCCGGCCGCTGGCATCACTCTCCGGCGCGGTCAGGCGCAGGCCCTCCAGCATGGCGTAGATGCCGATGGCAGCGATGGCCAGCACGGTGATTTCGCCGAGGGTGTCGAAGCCGCGGAAATCCACCAGGATGACATTGACCACGTTGGTACCACCACCACCGGGGACGCTGTTCTCCAGGAAATACCCGGCTATGGTCTCGTAAGGCCGGGTCAGTACCGCCCACGCGAGGGCGCCGGCCCCCAGGCCCGCCGCGCCGGCCAACAGCAGGTCGCGGGTACGCCTGCCGGCGCTCGATTCAACTGGCGTGTGCGCCGGCAGGAAGTACAGGGCCAACAGCAGCAATACGATGGTCACCACCTCCACCGACAGCTGGGTCAACGCCAGGTCGGGGGCGGAGAACTTGACGAAGGCCAGCGCGACGATCAGGCCGACCACGCTAAGCAGCAACAGGGCGGTCAGGCGCTGCCGGTGCAACAGCACAGTGCCCACTGCGGCCGCCAGCAGGGCACCGCCAGCCACCAGGCTGACCGGATCGAGCGGCGTCAACGGCTGGGTACCGCGCAATGCTCCGAATCCCCACAGGCCGGCCAGGGCAAGCGCGACAGCAGCGAGGGTCGTGACCGCCACCATGCGTTGCAGCGCCGGCCGATGCAGTACTGCATCCAGGAACTCGGCACCACGGAACAGCCGTTGCTCCAGCCACTGATACATGCTGCGGGCATCGATCCGGCCCAATCCCTTGTCGTGCCAGCGGAACAGCGGATGCCTGACGGCGTAGATCAGGGCCCCACCGACCAGGGCCACGATGCTCATCATCAGGGCCGGGTTGAAGCCATGCCAGATCGCCAGGCTGTACTCGGGCAGCTCGGTCTGCAAGGTGGACGCAGCAGCTGTCGCCAGCAGCGGGCCGAAAGTCCACGCCGGCAGGATACCGACCGCCAGGCACAGCACCACCAGGATCTCCACCGGCAGCTTCATCCAGCGCGGTGGTTCATGCGGGGTACGCGGCAGGTCGATGGGCTCGCCATTGAAGAAGACGTCGTGGATGAAACGCAGTGAATAGGCGACGGCGAAGGCCCCGGCCAGGGTGGCCATGATCGGCAACCAGGGGATGCTGCCCTCGCCGACCAGGTACACGGTCTTGGCGAAGAACATCTCCTTCGACAGAAATCCGTTCAGCAGCGGCACGCCGGCCATGGCCGCGGCAGCCACCATCGCCAGCACCGCCGTGTAGGGCATGTACTTCCACAGACCGTTGAGCTTGCGCATGTCGCGGGTCCCGGCCTCGTGGTCGATGATGCCGGCTGCCATGAACAACGAGGCCTTGAAGGTGGCATGGTTCATGATGTGGAACACTGCCGCTACCGCCGCCAGCGGCGTCCCCATGCCGAACAGCAGGGTGATCAGGCCGAGATGGCTGATGGTGGAATAGGCCAACAGGCCCTTCAGGTCGTGCTTGAACAGCGCGGTGTAGGCACCGAGCAGCAGGGTGATCAGCCCAGCGCCCCCCACCAGCCAGGACCACTCCGGGGTGTAGGCAAGCGCCGGAAACAGCCGCGCCAGCAGGAACACGCCCGCCTTGACCATGGTGGCCGAGTGCAGGTAGGCGCTGACCGGGGTCGGTGCTGCCATGGCGTGCGGCAACCAGAAATGGAAAGGGAACTGTGCCGACTTGGTGAACACACCGAGCAGGACCAGGACCAGCATCGGGACGTACCACGGGTGCTCGCGGATCACCTCGCCGGACGCCAGGATCACCGACAGCTCGTAGCTGCCCACCATCTCCCCCAGCAGCAGGAAGCCGGCCAGCATGGCCAGCCCACCCCCACCGGTGATCGCCAGTGCCATACGCGCGCCCTGGCGCGCGTCTTCACGGTGGCGCCAGTAACTGATCAGTAGGAAGGAACTGATGCTGGTCAGCTCCCAGAAGATCAACAACTGAATCAGGTGCTCGGACAGCACCACGCCCAGCATGGACCCCTGGAACAACAGCAGGTAGGCGTAGAAGCGTCCCATGGGGTCGCGTTCTGACAGGTAGTAACGGGCGTACAGGATCACCAGCAGGCCGATCGCCAGGATCATCAGCGCGAACAGCAGGCCCAGGCCGTCGAGCCGGAAACTCAGGGCCAGCCCCGCCGCGCCAAGCCACTCGTGGCGCCATACCAGGGTCTCGCCCTGCATGACCCCGCCGATCAGCGGCAGCAGCAGCATCACGGCACTGAAGGTCACGACGGTGGTGGCATACGCCGACAGCATGCGCCCTCGCCCGCCAACCCAGGCGACCAGGATCGACCCGAGGAAAGGGACCAGTACCAGCAGTGGCAGGGTCACGCGCCAGCACTCCGGTCAATGGCCGGACAGCTGCTGGGTCGCGTATCGGTGTGGATTACAGCAAGGAACTTGCGCATGGCCGGAAGCTTTGTTGGTTAATCTTGTATCGTGTGACCCGGCGGTTACCGGATTGCTTGTGTCAGTCGCGCCCGATTGTACCGTCGCGACGGCTACGGGTATAGATTCCCCGGCCCGAACCGCTCCCCAGGCTCCCAAGGTCAGACTGCACTTGGGGAACCGGGTTGCGGCTTGTACTTACGCGAAGTCCCGGGCAGCATGAAGACCACCCGGCGGTACCCAGCGTTGGAAGACAGGGGTCGATCACCCTACCGCGTCGCGATTCACCAGTCCGGAAGACAGCTGTTCGTAACCGGAGTACCGCACCGATTCTCCGGCCTGCAAGTGGATTCACCAATGGAGATGGCCTTGAAAGGTTTCTGCAACGGCGCAAGTTCCGATCATCCCGTAAGCCGGGGCTGGGCCTTGCGTTGGCAAAGGACTGAGCGTCCGGGAAGCGCATGGCGTCGCCTGCGTGGGTCATGGATGTTCCTGCTGGCCAGTGTCACCTGGGCTGCCACGCTGGCTGCGGCGCCGGCGAGCGCCTCGCCGAGCGTAGGCCTGGTCCTGGGCGGCGGTGGTGCCCGCGGTGCAGCGCATATTGGCGTACTCGAGGTACTGGAGCAATTGCGTGTGCCGGTGGACTGCATTGCCGGCACCAGCATGGGGGCCCTGGTGGCCGGCGCCTACGCGGCGGGGCTCTCTCCGGCACAGATGCGCAACGCCCTGGCGGAGACCGACTGGTCGGACCTGTTCAATGACGACCCAAACTTCTCCGACGTCAATCCGCACACGAAATCGATTCGCAAGCGCTATTTTTCCGGCCTCGAGCTGGGGATCACCGAGCAAGGCGTGACCACGCTACCAGGGGTGGTCAGCGGCCAGAAGATTAAATTGTTCTTCAACCGACTGGTCGGCTCAGACAGCGGGGAAAAATACATCGAGGACCTGCCCTTGCCGCTTGCCGTGATCGCAACTGACATCGGCACGGGTGAACGGGTCGTCTATCGCGATGGCAGCCTGAGCAAGGCGATGCGCGCCAGCATGTCGGTACCCGGGCTGCTCGACCCGGTCTCCTACCGCGGACGCAAGCTGGTCGATGGCGGCCTGGTGGATAACGTTCCTATCGGGGAGGTAAAGGAACTTTGCCGGCCCGACGTGGTGATCGCGGTGAACGTGGGTTCGCCGTTGCTGCCCCCCTCTGAAGTCGGCTCCCTGTTGAGCGTGTCAGCACAGATGGTCAGCATCCTCACCGAGCAAAATGTGACCCGCTCGCTGAAGACCCTCAGGGACATGGATATCTACATCAAGCCGGATCTCGAAGGCATCAGTGCGGCGGATTTCGATCGCAGTACTGAAACAGCGGACCGGGGACATGCGGCGGCACAAACACTCAGCCGCAGACTGAGCGCCCTATCAGTCAGCGAACCCGTGTATGCCGCCTGGCAGGCCGGCATCGAGGCAGCGCAGCGCCCAGCGACCCGGATCGATGCCATCAAGGTCGCTGAACTCAAGGACGTCAACCCGGCCACGGTACAGCGCCACCTGCGAGTTCGCCCCGGCGAGCCACTCGATACAACGCAGCTGCAAACCGACGTGATGCGCATCTATGGTGACGGCTATTACGAAACGGTCGATTACCAGGTTTTGCGCGAGCACGATCGGACGATCCTGCGGTTGACCCCGGTGGAGAAAGCATGGGGACCGAACTACCTGCGTTTCGGCTTCAATCTGGACTCCACCCAGGGCGAAGGCAACTTCTACAGCCTGCGGGCCGCGCACCACCGCACCTGGATCAATGCACTGGGCGGGGAATCGCTGATCAGTGCTCAGATCGGCACCACCTCCGGAATCTACGCCGAGCTTTACCAGCCGCTGAATGCCCAACAGACAGTCTTCCTACAGCCGGTCCTGCGTTACCTGGATGACAGCACGCCCGTTTACGAGGACAACCGCCGTATTGCCGAATACGAATCGGAGACGCTCGGCCTGGGACTCTATGCCGGAATGAATTTTGCCCAACTGGGTTGGGCCCGTGCCGGCTGGCTGCAGCGTTATCTCGACAACTCAGTGCAGACAGGCTCCCCCACACTGCCCAGTGATGAACGCTGGGTCGGTGGCTTGCACATCGACCTGTCGCTGGACCAGACCGACACCCTGTACTTCCCGAGCGAAGGGTGGAAAGCAAGCATCGAGTATTTCGATTCGTCGTCGGAGGGCTACAGTAAGCTCGAGGCGGACGCAGGCGCAGCCTGGCCTCTGACGGACGACATCGTGTTGACCGGCCGGATCGCTGGCGCCATGTCGCCTCGCGGCCAACTACCCGCCTACGATGCCGCATCGCTGGGAGGCTTCCGTAATCTTTCCGGCTTCGCGCGTGACCAGATCATCGGTGACCAGATCGCGTTCGGCAGCCTTAGCGCGGAATACATCCTCGGGCGCATGCCGTTGGGGCTGAGCGGCGACATCCGCCTCGGGTTGTCGTTGGAAGGCGGCAAGGTGGATGGGCGTTACACCGAAACACGGCTCGACGGCTGGCTGGGCTCAGCCGCTGTTTATCTTGGCGGTGAAACACCTGTCGGCCCGGTTTATCTCGGCTATGGCTATGCTGACCGGGGCCAGTCCAACATCGTGCTGTTCATCGGCACACCCTGATCCGGATATGCTGACAACGGCAATCCCCTGAACCAGGAAACCGGCCAGCAGCCGTGACCGCCCCCCGGAAACTTCTGCCTGCCCCTTTCGCGAAAGACCCGGTGAACTTCACTGTTTCTGCCACTGCATTTTCAGCACAGCTTCTGCAAACTTAACAGTCGTTCAACCGCAGGAGTTTTCGAATCATGTTGTTTCGCTTGGTCAGCCTGGTGTTTGCCGTCATCTTGCTCAGCGCCTGTTCAGATCCCCCGCCCTATACGAATGTCGACAACCAGGGGTTGCAGCAGTTGCTGGAATCATCGGTGACGCTGATCGACATCCGCCGACCGGAAGAATGGCACGAGACAGGCGTCGTGGAAGGCAGCCGGGGAATGACATTCGTCGATGCCAGCGGCAGGCTGATCCCGGGTTTCCTGGATACCTTCAGTGCCAAGGTGAGTCCGGACCAGCCGGTGGTACTGATCTGCAGAACGGGTAACCGCACCGACGTCCTGGGGCGCCACCTGGTTGAAAAAATGGGTTATTCCCAAGTGTACAACGTGCGCGACGGCATCATGGGTTGGCTGGGCGAAGGGCGCCCGGTCATCCGTCCCGGCTGAGCACGGCCCGGGTCCACTGGCATCCTATTACTATCGGGCCAGGGCCTGCCGGCACCTGCCAGCACCAGGGGTCGAAGACTATGCATGGCCAAGGAGTGCGGCAGCAGGCCCTCAATCCTCAACCTGCTCCATCTCCATGCGCCGGATGGGCATTCGGTCCACCTCGCCGAAAATCCGCGGCAGGTCCACGCGCTCCTGGCGCAGCTTCTCCTCACCGTCGTAACCAATGAGGATCACCGCGAAATCTCCCGGTGCGACCTGGAACTCGGATCGCAATGGATCCCCGGCGATGCCGGAAACCTTCCCGTCGACCCTGACCGATGCCCCGGGCACGACTTCCCACAGCAGCAGCCTGCGGTCCACGACCTCGGCGTCCAGGACGCGCAGATCGTCACGCAGTGACTGCAGGCGCTGGTCATGGTCAGTTGGTGAAAACACCAGGATGTGGCGATTTTGCCAGGCATAGGGAGCAAACCAATCCGCACCGGTCGCCACGGTCCAGGGCATGGCCAACAGCAGGCCTGCCGGCAGTATCAGAAAGAGTAACTTGCGCATGTGCCCGTTAGGCAGGGGCTGGGAGACAAGGTTCAATCGATGCCTGCCGTTTACCCACGCCTAGCGGCCGCGGCACATCACCGCAAAGGCGCCGCACCCTGGCCCGCAACGCGTGCCAGGGACAGGCCGCCCACGTCCTAGAGCTGCGCCAGCAACTGCCCCGCGATCACGCCTGAAAAGTCGCGCGGGCGAGCATCCTGGTGGGTTGACATGGGTACTACCTCGTGCAGGCGCAATTCGACAGCAAAAGCAAGCTCGGGGGGGCGCATTGGCTCCCCAGATGTTGAATCGTCGAGGTCGATGGCACTGCAGCTTTCCAGGTCGTAGGTGGTGATCATCGCGATTGCCTCCAGAACAGTCTCAACCGTTTCTTCAGCAATGCGCGTGCCATGTGCGGCCCGGCAGACCGGGGGGGTCGCGGCCGATCTTCCCCCCGGCTTTGCAAAGCCCCTGAAGCACATGCAGATTTTGCGGCTTGCCCTTGCCTGAAGCACCCCCCAAGTGGACCGCCGAAGTTGCCTGCCAGGCAAGTGCGGTTGCCACACCAGCCTCGCCTATCCGCACGATGCGTGGCGCGCCAATGACTTGCGCGCTCGAAAGCGGGGCCATGGCGCTCGTCGATGCGCCAAACCGGTGCACTGCCGAGCCCCGCTCCCCGAGCGAAAAAAGGGATGGGAAAACCCGCCAACAAAGCGGGCGGTGCCGCCAAAGGCCGCGGCTCGGTAGGCGCCCTATGCGTCCACGCGTTGTGCGCGTTCGCAGTCCATGACTTCGCCCGCCTGCTCAATACCCTGCTTTGCCGAACGTCGGATGAGGTTCAGGTGCCCTCCGGTCGCTCGCGCCGCGCCAATACCAGGTACACGGCCGGGACCACGAAAAGGGTGAACAATGTCCCGATACCCAGGCCGGTGGAGATCACCAACCCAATATCGAAGCGACTCACGGCGCCCGGACCACTGGCGAGCAACAGCGGCACCATGGCCACCAGCATTGCCACCGTGGTCATGAGGATCGGCCGCAAGCGCACGGTCGCCGCACGCTCGACCGCCTCGCGCACATCGAGTCCTTCCCTGGCGCGCAGCTGGTTGGCGAATTCGACGATCAGGATGCCGTTCTTCGCGATCAGCCCGATCAGGGTGATCAGACCGACCTGGGTATAGATGTTGATGCTGGCAAAGCCCATCGACAGGAACACCAGTGCCCCAGCGATCGACATTGGCACAGAGACGAGGATGATCAACGGGTCGCGCCAGCTTTCGAATTGTGCGGCCAGCACGAGGTAGATGATCAGCAGCGACATGAAGAAGGTGGTGACCAGGGCGCTCCCCTGGCGGGTGAACTGGCGCGCCTGCCCGGCATAATCCCAACGTACATTGGGCGGCATAATCTCGCTCGCAGCAGTCTGCAGATACGCCAGCGCATCGCCCAGGCTCACGCCGGGCGTCATGATGCCTTCCACGGTCAGGCTATTGAGCTGCTGGAACTGGGTGCGTTTGCTCGGCTCCACGGCCTGTTCGAACTTCACCAGGTTGGACAGTGGGATCATTTCGCCGCCGGATGAACGTACCTGGTAATCGGCCAGGCTTTGCTGGTCGACACGAAAATCCTGCTCGACCTGCGGGATCACCTTGTAGCTCCGCCCGGCCAGGCTGAAACGGTTGATGTAACCGTCACCGACCAGGGTTGCCAGGCCCTGGCCAATCTCGCGCATGGAAACGCCCAAGGCACCGGCGCGGTCACGGTCGATCAGCATGCGCAGTCGGGGACGCGAGAATTCGATACCCTTGCGCAGGAACATGAAATTACCGCTGCCCATCGCCCTGCCGATCAGCTGTCCGGCCAACGCATCCAGCGTCTGGTAATCGGCATCGCTGACCAGCACGAACTGCATGGGCAGACCGCGACCGGAGCCAGGCAGGCTGGGGCGCGGAAACACCGCTGTCTGGAAACCCGCCACCTGCTGCAGCGCGCCCTGCAACTCGGGCTGCACTTCTGACTGTGATCGCGCCCGCTGCGACGGCTGATCCATCTTGAAACCACCAAAGGTCACGGTCGGGTCGCCGCCGAAGCCGACCAGCACGAAACTCTCCCTATACTCAGGTACCGCTTCGAAGATATCCAGCACCTGGCGCGCGTACAAGCTATTGTACTCGGGCGTGGCGGTCTGCGGTGCGACCGCCTGGAAGAACAGGATGCTCTGGTCCTCGGTCGGCGCGAGCTCCGACTTGGAGGTCACAAACAACAGGTAGATGCTGGCCAACACCACGGCACCGAAGGTCAGGGTGACTGCCGGGGTGTCCATGCTCGAATGCAGCAGCCTGTGATACCCGCTGGCCAGGCCGTTGAAGAACCGCTCCACCCACACCTCGAAGCGGCCTTGCTTACCATGTGGCTTGAGCACCCGTGCGCTGACCATCGGCGACAGGGTCAGGGCCACCACGCCGGAGATCACCACCGCACCCGCCAGCGAGAAAGCGAACTCGGTGAACAGGCTGCCGACCAGGCCGCCCATGAAGCCGATCGGCGCATACACCGCCACCAACGTGGTGGTCATCGCGACGATCGGCATTGCCAGTTCACGCGCCCCCAACAGGGCCGCCTGCATGCGCGACTGGCCCTCTTCGATATGGCGGTGCACGTTCTCCACCACCACGATCGCATCGTCCACCACCAGGCCGATCGCCAGCACCATTGCCAACAGGGTCAGCAGATTGATCGAGAAACCCAGCCAAAGCATCAGGAAGGCCGCGCCGATCAGCGACAAGGGTACCGCCAATGCCGGCACCAGCGCCGCACGGAAAGTGCCGAGAGACAGGTAGATAACAACCAGTACGATCAACACCGCCTCGACAAGCGTCTTGAAAACCTCGTTGATCGAATCCTCGATGAACACGCTGGCATCGTAGGGAATCCCGGCCTTCAACCCCTCGGGGAACTGCGTCTGCAGGTCCGGCAACAGCTCATGCACGCGCTTGGCCACTTCCAGCGGATTCTGCCCCGGCGCCTGCTCGACACCGACAAAGATCGCCGGTATGCCCTTGTACATGGTCGTGGTTTCATAGTCCTCGGCGCCCATCTCTATGCGCGCGATGTCGCCAAGTCGTACCAGGCGGTCACCCTCACTGAGGATCACCAGCTTCTGGAAATCTTCGACCTTGCCAACGTCGGTATCCGCACCCAGTTCGATACTCACGTACTCGGCACGCAGCTTGCCCGGGGCCGCCAGGTAATTGTTACGTTGCAGCGCTGCGTCCACATCGGTTGGCGCCACGCCCAGCGAGGCCATGCGCGCCGGGTCGAGCCAGATACGCATGGCAAACGTCTTGTTGCCGATCAGCCGCGCCTTGGCCACCCCGGGTAGCGCCTGCAGTTGTGGCTGAGCGACGCGTGCCAGGTAGTCGGTGATCTGTGCCAGGGTCATGGTCTCGCTGTAAAAAGCCATGTACATCAGGGCCGTTGGATCACCGGTCTGCGCCTCGATCACGGGGTCCTGCGCATCTGCGGGCAGTTCGTTGCGCTTGCTTGCCACCTTCGCCTGGATCTCGGCCATCGCGGCTTTCGGGTCGTATCCGAGGCGCATGTGCGCCTCAATGGTCGAACTGCCCTGCACGCTGGTGGCCGAGAGGTAGTCGATCCCGTCGGCCTCGGCGATTGCCTGTTGCAGGGGCTGGGTGACGAAGCCGGCAACCAGTTCACTGCTGGCACCGGGATAGGAGGTAGTGACCTTGACCACCGTATCATCGGTGGCCGGGTATTGACGCACATCCAGCGACAGGATCGCGCGCAGGCCGATCACCAGGATCAGCAGGCTCACCACGCTGGCCAGGACCGGCCGGCGAATGAAGATATCGGTGAAGGTCATTCCGCGGCAGCTCCCGCATCAGCCGGCATGACCGTGTTGTCGATCTGCACCTCGGCGCCGTTGCGCAGCTTGACCTGCCCGGTCAGCACCACCCGCTCCCCGGCAGACAAACCCGACTCGATCACCACCCGTTCACCGATCGTGGCACCCGGCCGCACCTGGCGCTGTTGCACGGTAAGTTTGCCGTCGCCTTCTGCGATGACGTATACCGCATCGCCGTAGGGTGCATAGGTGACAGCCACCCGCGGCACCGTCAACACCGCCTCGTTGCGACCCAGGTCGAGAGTCACCCGCGCAAACATGCCGGGACGCAACAAGGCCTCGGGGTTGGGAAACTCGGCGCGCATGCGGATCTGCCGTGTACTGGCATCAACATCCGGATCGATGGCTGCCAGGCGTCCCGTGAATGCCTCCTGGTGTGACTGCACAAAGATCTCAACAGACTGTCCGACCGCCAGTTGCGGCAGGTAACGTTCCGGCAGGCTGAAATCGACGTACACGGGGTCGAGCTTGACCAGTGGGGCAATGCTACTGCCGGCGGGCAGGAACTGCCCCAGACTCACCGCGCGCAGACCGACGGTGCCATCGAACGGCGCGCGGATCACTTTCTTGGCGATGCTTGCCCGCTTGGAAGCAACGTGGGCCCGGGCACTGGCCAACTCGGCCTGCGCCGTGTCGTAATCGGATTGTGATACCGACCGTTCCTTGACCAGGCGTGACACCCGCTCGAACCTCAGGCGCGCGAGCTCCAGCTCCGATTGCAGGCCCGCCAGGTCGGCCTGGTCGATGTCGTCGTCCAGCTTGAGCAACACGTCGCCCTGTGCCACCTGCTGGCCGGATTCGAAGTTGATCTCGCGCACCAGGCCCGCCACGTCGCTCGACACTTCGATACCCTGGGTTGCAATCACCGTACCGACCGCCTGCAGGCGTGGACGCCATCGCTGTTCAGTCACCTCGGTCGCTGTCACGGTTGTCGGGGGCGGCGGCCCCTGCATCGCTCCCATCTGCTCCATCTGGTGCTGCTTGAACCAGAGGAAACCACCGATCAGCAGACCGAGAAAAATCAACAGCACAGAA
>Ga0180435_10005938_pt1 | contig 11786 bp, 10 predicted proteins | sample SS_ome_3_FD_132467 | JGI IMG/M metagenome (GOLD analysis project Ga0180435, IMG submission 132467) | Hypersaline lake sediment archaeal communities from the Salton Sea, California, USA - SS_3_S_1 metaG | ecosystem: Environmental > Aquatic > Non-marine Saline and Alkaline > Hypersaline >...
AATCGCCTACACGGCATTCATGGCCGCCCTGATCCTGGGCGTGCTGTCCTTTATCTCGGTTTTTATCTGGATTCTGCAGCGGGCGGGCTGAGAACGGGTCGGCTCTGTCCCGGGAGCACGGCGTAAGCTGCTTGCGTACTCATGCCGCTCGATTGTCATGCGGGGCGACTGCGTTCCTTCACAATCACTCCACAATCGCTTTCATTTTGCTCCCTAGAATTGCTCCACATAAGAAAAGACCACTTGCAGGAGCAAACCGTCATGAAACGAATCATCATCTTTACACTGGCCGTTCTGGCATTGGTTTCACCGCTCACGACGCTCGCGCAGCTTGATCCGGCGGAAGCCGGAACGCTGCAGTGGATGCGGGAAGAGGAGAAGCTGGCCCGAGACGTCTACGTCGAACTCTACGCAGCCTGGGCTTTGCCCACGTTCAGTAACATTGCGCAATCCGAGCAGCGCCACATGGACGCCCTGCTTGTCGAACTGGAGTTTTTCGGGCTTGAAGATCCTGTCCAGGATGACACCGTCGGCGTCTTTTCAGACCCGGTTCTTGCCGGACTGTTCAGTGACCTGGTCCGCCGCGGCGGGGAATCGCTGCTGGAAGCCTTACGGGTCGGTGCGTTCATCGAAGAACTGGACATCGCCGACCTGTGGGAAGCCATCGATGAAACGGACGAGCCCGGCCTGGAATCGGCCTATGAAAATCTCCTGGCGGGATCCAGGAATCACCTGCGCGCCTTTGTCGGTCAGTTCGAGTCGCTTGGAAGCGATTACCAGGCGCAGCACCTCAGCCAGGAAGAGGTCGACGCCATCGTCGGCGGCTATGACTTGCCCGAGTCGGACTTTGAAATCAGCGTCGGATTGAACGACGCCTGGTATTACCCGGCAACCCCGGGCCAGGGCTTTTTCATCACCGTCTACCCGCTGTCGCAAACGGTTTTTCTGTCGTGGTTTACATTCGACACGGTGCCGGGTGCGGAGTCGACGAAAGTCGGCCTGGGGTCTTCGGACCAACGCTGGTTGACAGCGCAGGGGCGCTACGAGGGCGCGCAGGCGGACTTGCAGGTTTACGTCACCGCCGGCGGCCTGTTCGATAGTGAAGAACCTCTGCCGGAGACCGTGCCGGATGGGTCAATCCTGCTGAATTTCGACAATTGCAACAGCGGGATGGTCAGTTACGACATTCCTTCGATCGGTCTCAATGGCGTGATCCCGATAGAACGCGTTGCAGCAGACAACGTTGCCCATTGTGAAAACATGGGTGGAAACTCCGCGACAAACTGAAGACAGGACATGAAAAAACCCGGCTCGAAGCCGGGTTTTTTCGTTGCTCGATTGCGGCTAGCGGTTTTTTTGCAGGCCGCCGGTTCAGACTAGCGGACCCGGAACGGTATATTGGCGTGACCGGCGTTGCCCTGGCTGTCGTGAACGTAGACAAACAGCCGGTAGGGACCGGGTTTCTTCGGCGCCTTGAACTCGACCTCCGCCCCGTTGCCGCTGAAGGCCGTTTCGATCGTTTCGGGAACGTACTCCTTGTCGCCGCCGGTCGCGGTCGTGGTGCTCTCGGCCATGATTTCCCAGGTGAAGTGCAGCGCATCGCCGTCCGGGTCACTGGCTTCAACGCTGGCCTCGTAGCTGCCCCCGGGTTTCAGCTTGATGTTTTTACCCGCGGCCTTGCCGTTCAGGCGCATACCGCCGGTTTCGGGTGAACGGTTTTCAGGCCACTCGCCGGTCCAGACTTTCTGCATGACGTCCACGGCGCCCGTGCGCGAACCGTCCTTGAGAAACATGCCGTACCAGGTCGGCGTGCGCTCCTGCTTCTGCCCCCACAGGAAAACATAGTTGCCGATCAGAAGATTCTTGTCGCTGGCGATCGCGACTTCGTGGCTCTTGCGGTAATGCTCCGCTTTCTCGCTGCTGCTTTGCTCAATCGGCGCGCCCCATTTTGTCGTCTTGACTTCCCAGTGACCCAGCGCGCCCCACTCGGTGACCATGTAGGGCTTGTCCCAGTCGACCTGGTCCAGGTAACGCGGCAGGTTCACGATATCGCCGTAGAACTGCACGCTGATGAAATCCAGGTCGGACATCTGTTTGCGGGTGATTTCCGCCAGTTCCGGTCCAAAGCCGGCCAGTGCCGTGGTCGTCGGGTGATTACCGTCCACCTCGTGGATCATTTTCGAGATGTCGTTGATCGCGTCGTAGACCTTCGTATTCCTGGCCTGCAGGTTGGGTTCGTTGCCGATCATCCAGGCCAGCAGGGCCGGGTGGTCCTTGTACTTGAGCACCTCGCCCTTTGCGTACTCGAACTGCTTCTCGACGGCTTCCTCATCGTCGTAGTCGAAACCCTGCCGTTCGCGCCCGATCTCGATGCACATCGTGACCGTCATGCCGAGACGCTCGGCTTCGTCCAGCAGTTCCCGGCCGGTGAACTGCGCGTTGTCGGTGCGCCAGGTGCGGATGGAGTTGCCGCCGCGCGCGGCCAAGCCGGCTGGGTTGCTGAATTCCAGCCCCGCGCCGTGGACCTCGTACGGTTCGCCGCCGCGAAGCAGCACGAAGGAGCCGTCGCGTTCGACGATCTCGACCGGTATGGCCTCGGCGAGCAGGGTGGTTGAAGACATCATGAGCGTCAGGGCCAGGATCGGGATCACGTTCAATTGGAGTCTGGACATGGTTTTTCCATTTATTTTCTGTACACGAGTTCGGCTTCGAGCTGCTCGAGGCTGCGGCCCTTGGTTTCCGGGAAGAAACGCGCCACGAAGACCAGGCCGGCCGCCGCGAACAGGCCGTATATCAGGAAGGTGACGGACGGACCGAAGTTCTCCAGTTCCCAGGGAAACACCAGCTGCACGAGAAAGCTGACCGCGGAATTGATCAGGCCGACGAAGGAAATCGCGATGCCGCGCACCCGGTTCGGGAACAACTCGGAAAACAACACCCACATGACCGGGCCGAGCGACATGGCGAAGCCGGCCACGAAACCGAGGATTCCGATCAGGATCAGCGTCGGGTTGATCTCCAGCAATTCGCCCTCGGGCGAATAGGTTGCCTGCCCGAAGCCGTAGGCCAGCAGCAGCATGCACAGCGCGATGACCGTCAGTCCCACCAGCAGCAGCGGGCGGCGGCCCAGCTTGTCGATGTACAGGATGGCCAGGACCGTGAACACCAGGTTGACCAGGCCGACCAGGATGGCCTGCATGAACGCGGCGTTGGTCCCGAGGCCGGACTGCTCGAATATCATCGGGGCGTAGAAAAAGACCGAGTTGATACCGGTAATCTGCTGCAGAACGGCGATCGTGATGCCGATCGCCAGGACCAGCTTCATGGCCGGCTTGAAGAGGTCGCCGATGCCGCCTTTTTCCTCGCGTGCTTCCATTTCGAGTGCTTTGTGAATCTCGGACAGGTCTGTCGCGGCCTGCTCCGGGCCGCTGGACCGGTTCAGCACCAGCAGGGCTTCTTCGCTGCGCTCCTGCATGACCAGCCAGCGCGGGCTCTCGGGTACGAAGAACAGGGCCAGGAAATACAACAGGGCGGGCACGGCCTCCACGCCGAGCATCCAGCGCCAGGCCAGGAGATCACCGAGCCCCAGGTTGAGGATCAGGTAGTTGCTGAAAAACGCCGCCGAGATACCGATCACGATATTCAGCTGGTTGAACGAAACCATGCGCCCGCGCACAGCGGCGGGTGCCAGTTCGGCAATGTACATCGGCGCGATAATCAGCGCGGCGCCGACGCCGAACCCGCCCAGCATGCGGGCCGCGACCAGCGTCAGGTAATTCGGCGCAAAAGCCGATGCAATGGCCGAGATGAAAAACAGAACGGCCGCGGCCTTGAGCACCGGGCGGCGCCCGTAGCGGTTGCTGAGCGGCCCGGAAAGCATCATCGCGAGGGTCGCGGTCAGGGTCAGCGAGGCCACGGCCCAGCCGAGTTGGATGTTGCTCAGCTCGAATTCTTTTTCGATAAAGCCGACGACACCGGAAATGACGGATGCGTCGAAACCCATCAGGAAGCCGCCGAGGGCGACGGTCAGGGCCACGCGGGCGGTAAAGCGGGTGCTGGCTTTCATTGAGCGGTTTCCTGCGGGTCAGTGAGCATGGAATAGACGAGTTCGGCGATAAAATGTAAGCGGTTTCATTCTAGCGGTAAAAAGGCGCCCGGGCAAAACGGTCACGGTTTTCGCGCCGCTGTGCGTTGCCCGGCTTCAAACCGTTTGCGGCGCGCCAGGCGGTAGCCGTGGCGGTACATGTCCTGAAACACGAGCAGGAAAAGGACGACCCCGAGCAGGGTAATCCCGACCTTCCAGGCATCCAGCGCCGCGCGCTCGTGCATGAGTGTCCAGAAGAACTGCACGACGCACAGGATGGAAACCACGATCAGCGTCGGACGGCGGCCCACCCGGCTGACCACCAGCGCCCCGAACGGTGCGCCCAGGGCGACGACCGGGGCGGCGGCGAGCCAGTTTTCAAAGGTGCCGGGCTGGATGTCGCCCAGCGCCAGCTTGACCGCGATGCCGACCAGGGACGTAAAGGCCATCAGCACCACCGAGGTGGGAATCGCGATTTTCAGGTCGGCGTGGCACCAGAGGACGAGGAACATGTAGAGAAACATGTCGATACCGACCCCGGTGATGCTGGCGATGGTCAGGCCGCCGAAAAAGCCAACGATGAAGCCAACCTTATGGTCGAAGCTCACGTCGTGGGGAGTCATGCCCTCGTAACGGGAAATCTCGTTTACGCGGTACAGGTGCAGCAGACCGAAGCTGCACCACATGGCGGCGAACAGCAGCTTGATAAAGAGGTCGGAAGCGAGCGGAGCGACGAACAGGATGCCCAGCGGCGTTCCGATCAGCGAGCCCGGCAGGGCGGCGCGCAGCATCGGCCACTCCAGTTCCTGGCGCCCGCACAGGATATAGATCGCGGCGCTGGTCATGCCGACCGACTGGATGGCGAAGCTGAAATCCCGTCCGAGGGTGGCGGGCAGGTCCATCATCAGGACGATGACCGGGAACCCCACCGTTCCGCCGCCCATCGGTGTCGAACCGGCGACGTAGGAGCCGACGGCCATCGCCGCGGCCATCGGCCAGTGCTCGAGCACCGTGCGCAGGTGGTCCCCGGCGATCACCAGCGCCAGCCAGGCGCCGTAGAACAAGGCCAGCCAGGCGAAAAAAGGGAACAGTCTGCTGCGCGGCATTCAGAACCTCGCTGGCGGTTTCAGTTTTGAATCGCTTGGTGGAAAAGCCGGGCTCATGTTCGAAAAAACCAATCAGCCGGGATCAGAAAACAAACCGGCCGGCTCCATCGCGTGGAACCGGCCGGATATGCTGTCTGGATAAAACCTGTGATCAGCCGTCGGAATCGTCTTTCATCTTCTCGGCAGCGTCTTCGACAGCCTTCTCGGCGTCAGCTTCCATTTCCTTGGCCTTGTCGGCTGCGTCGCTCATGGCGTCGTCCATGGCGTCGCCGGCGTCCTTCGCCATGTCGGAAGCAGCATCCATTGTGTCTTCAGACGCTTCCTTGGTCGCGTCCCAGGCGTCTTCGGCGGCTTCAGCCGTGGTGTCCCAGGCGTCTTCCGCTGCGTCGGCTACGTCTTCGGCTGCTTCCTCGATTGCGTCTCCGGCGTCCTTGGCCATTTCAGAAGCAGAATCGGCCGCCTTGGAAGCGGATTCCTTGGCCTGGTCCATCGCGGACTCGCCGTCTTCGCCACCACCGCAGCCGGCAAGTGCGAACGTCAGGAAAAAGGCAGAAAGAATTGCAATCAAATTACGTTTCATGGTTCGGTCCCTCTGGGATTGAGTCTCATGGATTAGCGAGTTTACAACATTTTTTCCGGATTGACCCGCACAGATCGCGTTGCGAATTTTTATCGGCACGGGAAAGTGAACGGGGCCGGTTCGCCCAAAGCCAACAAAAAAGCCCCGCCGGTTTCGGCGGGGCTTTTTCATTGAACGCTTGCCGGATTTACCCGGCAATGCATGGCTATCAGGGTTCGATTCGGCCCGGTCCCAGCAGCGGGCACAGAAAGTAGACGTCATCCGCGTCCATGTAGCCGTTCGGATTGGCGTCAACCCACCAGCGGCCGCCGTAGTAGCCCGTATCGGTCGGACCGAATTCGGTCTGTACGCCGGTCGGTCCGGTCATTTCCAGGAGCTGGAAATTGTCCGTTCCGTTGTAGGGCAGGTCGCCCAGCAGGATCGTGTCGTAGTACCGGTCCTGGGACGTGACGTAAATGACGGGCACACCGCTGGCGCCGCGTCCATTGGTGCGTTCTTTCTTCGCAAAGGCATTGGAAGATGCCAGGGTCACCAGGCAGGCCAGGCCGATGGTTGTTGCAAGTTTCACCTTGTTCATGGTTGTGTTCTCCTCTCAAGTCGATTTGTGTGAATCAGCTGTCGCGTATCACGTTTGGCAACCCGCTCACCGTGAGCGGAAATGAAAACCCTTGGCGGGTTTCGCAAGCGGATACGTGGACCGAGGAGGAATGGTTACGGGTGGTCGAAAAAAATCAGTTTTTTTCCAGGCCCGTGCTTTTGGGCTTTGCGATGACCGCGACGACGATGCCGACGAACACCATGGCAAGGCCGGGAAGAATGTGGAAAGCGAGAATATGAGCGGGTTCATACATGCAGGCCAGTTGCATGTACAACGCTGGCATCATGCCGGCGGTGAGCCCGAAGACCATCGCGGCCTTCAGCCATTGCAGGGGATAGAACCGCCTCGCCAGCAGGATCGCGACGAGGGTGGGCGGCAAGGCATAGGCCATGGTTTCGAAATAGCACGCGGCGCGGACGCCGAGCGTGGACGGCTCCAGGGCGGGATGAAACAGGCCGATGACATACTGCGCCAGCCACAGACCCATCAGGATCAGCCCGGTCAGCATGAACGTTTTCGTCAGTGCCGCCGGAATCGCGGCGCGAAACGCGGCCACCCCAACCCAGGTGATGGCTGCAGCGCCCAGCAGGGTTTCCAGCAGAAACCGGGGGTTCGAAACCAGCTGATCAAACACGCCGGGCCGCAAGGGGCCGGCCAGGTCGGTGGCGCCGATGACGAACAGGGCACTCAGCAAAACCCAGGCCAGCGCCATCGCGTTGACATGGCGCATGGGTTTAACCGGTTCCAGCTTGCTGCTCAGGGCATCAATCAATTCATCCTGCCGATTCATCATTGCTTACCTTTCGCTCCATGCGTCCCTGCGCCTGTCTTCATGCCTTGACCCGGCGTGCTTTCCCGGGAATACGGCTGCCAGGCGAAATTGGTTACTGAAAAATACATCATATCGCAGTCACCCGGACCCCTCTTTTGCCAGCATGCGCCGCAGACTTCGAACGGCCCGGTGCACCCTAAGCTTGACTGCGCCTTCTGAAATACCCAACCGCTGGGCTGCTTCGGCCCCGCTGTATCCAATTAACTTGGTCAACACGAGGGCTTCCCGCTGCGGTTCCGGCAGAGATTCAAGCAGGCGGCCGCTGGAAATTTCAGATTGGAAACGGCCTTCGCTGCCCGCCTGTGCCAGGATCTCCTGGTCCCTTTGATAGTGCTCCAGCGCCCGCGCCCTGGTGCGGCGCTGACGGAACATGTCGATAGATTTGTTGCGCACAATGGCAAACAGCCAGGCACGAAACGGTCGTGCCGGATCCCAGGTATGACGCGCCTGGTGGATCGATATCAGCGTCTCCTGTACGCAGTCATCGACGAATTCACTGTGCCCGAACCGGCTCAGCAGAAAGTGCCTGATGACCTCCGCCAGTTCCTTGAGCAGTTGCCGGTAGGCGGTTTCGTCACCCGACTGTGCGGCCGCCATCAGCGCTGACCACCGGGCCTCGTCGGTTTTCTTCTCAGCGGTCAAACCGAACGCCTGAGGGCCGGGTCGCCGGGATATCGCCCCGACACTCCGGTGCTTCCATGTCGGATCGACGAAATGGCGTTTGGGGAAGACGTCGGCAGCACCATGGGTTCCTCGAAAGTAGAGTTCGAAAACTGTTGACACACATTATTCCATGCCACGCCTGGTTAAAAAAAAGGCCCCGGGGGTCGGGGCCTTGAAAACACCGTTGGGGTCCGGTGTGAAATGCTCTTTGTTCAAACGGTTGGTTCAGTCCATGACGGGAAACGGACCGATGAAACCGGTATATCCGCGCTTCTCTTCGTCCACCTGCAGCGCGTCCTGGTCGGACTCGCCGAAGGGGTGTTGCACGACCGAGGTCATGTAACCGAAGCCGTTGATGTTCGGGTAGAAGTACGGCGACGTCGTTTCCGAGCCGTAAGGCGTGGTCTGGATACGGGTCAGTTCCTTGGTCTCAACGTTGTAGGCCCAGATCATGTCGTTCTGGTGCTGGCCGGTGTCCTCGCCGATGATCAGCGTGGCGTAGCCGGGCATGAAGGTGACGTTGTCCGGCTCGGAAATACCGTCCAGGTCGCAGTTGTTGGAAGCGTAGGGCCCCTGGCCCTTGGAGCCGCCGTAGGGGTTGTCGACCAGCGCGCCGCGACCGTAAGTCCGCGGAATACCCGATACCTCGCCGCGGATGCTCCAGGCGACGTGGTCTTCGTCGAGATCGAGGGCGTAAACCGTGCCGCAATAGTTGTAAGGAACGCTCATCTGGTTGGCCGGTTTCAGCTCAGCAAGGTCATCCACGCCGTTCCAGACCGTCGGCTCCATCTGCTTCTCACCGCCGTCGGTCATCGCGTTGCGCACACGCGACATGGCCAAGTACATGGTGTCGGATTCCGGATCCAGCGTAATGCCTTCCATCTTCTCCCACTCGGTGGTGGCGCCCATGATTCCGGCGTAGCGGCTGGTCTCGAGAAACGCCGCTGCCTGCTCCATACCGTCTTTTACTTTGAGGCATTCTTTTGACGCATCGCGGTTCTGGATGACCGTACAACCCTCGACGTTTTCGTCGAAGATCGCGTCGAAGGTCACACCACCATCGATGATGCCGCGGATCGTCGCGTTGTCCGCATGGCCAAGTTCGACCCACTCGATGCCGCCAAATCCGCCGTCACGCATGCTCGTTTCCACGCGCGTGTCCTTGTCGGCATACCAGTCGGAGACTTGCAGGAATTTCGCGGCATACAGCGTGCCGGCGCTGAGGTCACCCGCTACGTCGGCCTCGAAGCGGAACAGGCCGACGCGCGAACCGTCGTCCGAGGTATAAACGGTCTTTTCGTTCGGCATCACGTAGGAGAGCTCGATAGCGACACGGCCCATCGCGTAGTGCTTGGTGACCACGGCGCTCTCGTAGCTGCTGACCTCGACCTCGGTCGTGAAGCCGTAGTCGTATGGGTTTACCAGCGCGAGGGCAGCGTCCTTGATCGTCGGATACGTGTCCGTGTCGTCCCAGCCCGGGAAATACTTGGCCATTTCAGCGTTGTAAGACGATACAGAAGCATCACGCCACTGCTTGCCGTCCGGCGGGTATTCCTCGGAACCCAGGTGGGTGTTCCAGGGCGTCACCGAACCGGCGCAGTGCACCCAGCCGCCGTTGACACCCGAGAAGTCGATCGGACGCGTGCGCACTGGACTGAATAGCCCGTCCTCATGCTGCTCGAGTTCCGTCAGGTACATCGCGGCAGGGCGGCTTTCGAAGTGCGACACCATGTAAACGTCGCCGTCGATGTTCAGCAGTGACGAGTAGTCGTTGTCGTTGGAGACTTTGCCGATTTCGTTGCCCTCGATATCGACGAGGGCTCCGAAGGGCAGCACGGAATCGCCGGGCTGGTCGCCGGACCGCATGATCGTGTGGTAGCCGATCTTGGTTTTCTTGCCGTCGACGCGCACGCTCTTGGCGGCCAGGATCGAACGCTTTTCACCGTCCGAGGTGGGCGCTTTCACGCCTTGGAACTCGATTTCACCGGCCGCGAGGGGGCCGGAAAGCAACAAGGCCGAGGCGACCGCCAGGGCAAGTTTCGTTTTACGCATGGTTTGACTCTCCCGTTAGTATTCGGTTGTGAGGTTCCTGGCCGAATGGCCAGACTTGAAAGATTAGGTTGTCGATTTGACCAAGCGGTTTAACCGTCGTGAATTTTGCGTGACAATTCGGTGTGTGAAATATGACGGCCGCGCGCAGTCGCCCCGGCCTCACCGGCTGAATTAATCTCTGAAACAATCGCTTGCTTCAGGGAAAACGAAATGATGCAGAACTGTTACGATAATAATGTTGTCATTCGACACCTTCGAAAACCTGCGTCGACTAGATGAGCGAAACGAATTCCATCTGGCGCAGCGTCAGCGAACGCATTTACGACCTGCTGACAGACGAGGAGGATGCGCGGGTTTGCGATGACATTGACGAGTCCGCCTGCCAGGAGCGTCCGTTCAGTTTTCTCATCCTGCTCGTCAGCTCCTTCCTGACCAAGCTGGGTGACGAGCTGTCGAGCCCGAAAACCACGCTGGCCTGGGCCTCCACCGTCGTCGGCGCGCCGGCTTTCGTGCTGGGGTTCCTCGTGCCGATCCGCGAGTCGGGCTCGATGATTCCGCAATTGTTCATCGGCGGATGGGTGCGGCGCATGGCCATACGCAAATGGGTATGGGTGGCGGGAAGCCTGCTGCAGTTCGCCGCGGTCGTCTCGATGGGGCTGAGCGTCCTGCTGCTGACCGGGGCGAGCGCCGGGTGGGCGCTCCTGGCCGGCGTAACGGTGTTCAGCCTGGCCCGCGGCCTGTGTTCCGTGGCTTCCAAGGACGTCATGGGAAAAACCATTCCAAAGTCCCGGCGCGGCCAGCTCACGGGCTGGTCGGCCAGCCTGGCTGGCCTGGCGACGCTTTTCGTCGGTCTTCTCCTGGTGTTCTGGCTCGAAGGTGCGCCCGGCGAGTCCCTGCTGGGCCTTCTGCTGGTATGTGCCGGCTTTCTGTGGCTGCTGGCCAGCATCGTTTACGCCCAGGTCGACGAGCAGCCCGGAGAGACCGGCGGCGGGCGCTCCGCTGTCCAGTCTTTTGGCCGCCTGCGCCTGTTGTTCGAGGACCGGCCGTTCGGAAAATTCGTGCTGACGCGGGCGCTGCTGATGTGCTCGGCTCTGAGCGCCCCATACTTCGTTGCACTGGCGCAGGACCAGCAGGGTTCCCCTTCGTGGCTGCTGGGAAGTTTCATCCTTGCATCCGGCCTGGCCGGCCTGGTCAGCGCGCCGGTCTGGGGCAAGCAGGCCGACCGCTCGAGCCGGGCGGTCATGGTCCGGGCGGCGCTGATCACGTCCGGAACCGGCTTGGCCGTATTCTGCACGGCCCGTTTCGTCCCGGCGCTGCTTGCCACGGCGTGGTTCATTCCGCTGGCTTATTTCGTGCTCAGCATCGCGCACAGCGGAGTGCGGGTGGGGCGCAAAACCTATGTCGTCAACCTGGCCGGCGGCAACAAGCGAACCGATTACGTCGCGATCAGCAACAGCGTCATGGGAATATGCCTGCTGCTCGTCGGCACGGTCGGCCTGCTCACCCCGCTCCTTGGCCTGGCCGGGGTCATCGGGCTGCTCGCACTGATGGGGCTGCTCGGTGCGCTGCTGGGGAAAACCTTGCCCGAAACCGCGTGATACGAAGGATTGCGGTAAACGGCCGGGACTGATCAAATACGAACATGCTGTCCTCGCTGGAGATCATCCAGGTCGGATTCCTTGCCAGCCTGTTCGCAGGCCTTGGCACCGGTATCGGCGCGCTCGGGGTTTTCGCGGTACGTCGCCTGTCGAACCGCCTGGAGGACAACCTGCTCAGCTCGGCGGCAGGCGTCATGCTGGCCGCCTCCTTCCTGTCACTGCTGCTGCCGGGCGTCGAGTTCGCCAGTGCGCAATACGCCAGCGGAGCCGTCG
>Ga0180435_10005939_pt1 | contig 11786 bp, 14 predicted proteins | sample SS_ome_3_FD_132467 | JGI IMG/M metagenome (GOLD analysis project Ga0180435, IMG submission 132467) | Hypersaline lake sediment archaeal communities from the Salton Sea, California, USA - SS_3_S_1 metaG | ecosystem: Environmental > Aquatic > Non-marine Saline and Alkaline > Hypersaline >...
CAGAAGGGTTTCCGGCTCTCTACCCGGCGCTTGGGCGTGTAACTCACTGAAAATGCAAGCCCCTCCCACGAGCTGCGATATCTTTCGCTGCCATATTCCGTGGATGCTGGAAACACCGTGGAAACAGGGAAGCTGGAGCTTGACTTCTCCTTTGGATGGTTAATTATCGACTTGGCTCATGATTGATCTGGAGGGAAAATGGCAGACTGGATCACCGCTATTGCTAGTCAAATCGAAAAACTAGCCGCCCCACTTCAGCCTAGAAACAGCTGGAAAGCTGCTGTTTTGTGCCTGAGTGGGTGGATATTGGCTCTAGTATCTGATGAGGCACGAAGCATCCCCCTATTGCTCCCTCTCGCTCAACTAGGGTCTGTTTTCTTCTCGCTAGCGTTCGTGATCGGCCTCGGGGAGATTGGCTATAGGAGGCGCTCTGAGCGCAAGAAGGCCGAAGAAAAGCTAAGTCAGCAGCGGAGCTTGATCTTCAAATCAAGCCCAGGGCAAAAGACCATGCTCAAAGAGAAGGCGGATAACCACATTCCGTCTCTAAACGCCTCTCATGCGCAAAACAAACACCATTGCCGAATCCTAAGGGACAGGGGGATCCTTCTAGAGGTTTCACGAACTGCAGCTGGTGTAGATAGAAATACTGACTCTTACAAGATTGCGGGCTGGGCTTACAGTCTGCTTATCAACGATGGCGAGGTCCGTAGGTGGCTAGACGAAGATGAAGGTGAGGATCCGCATTAGCGCATGCTTTGCGCGATCCATTCCAAGGGGGTTTAGCCCCTCTAATCACAACTGGCCGGGAGAGGACGATGGCTCTCAGCTACAACGCGATCCGAGATTACAGAGTGCCGGAGGCAGGCTTCTCCGATATTGCCGATCGGCTCCCCCCGGGGGACTCTCAACGAAAAGAGTTCCTCCTCCGAGTTGGAGTCCACTTCAAGTGCCTCCAGCTTCAGCTTCAGCATAGTTCACGGCAATCCAGAGCGGACATGCAAAAAGCGTTTCGGGCGATGAGCGCCCGGGTAGACGAAATTCTATCGGGATTCCACGATGTTGGGCTCTATGGTCTTGCCGTGCTGCATGAGGTCCTAGAAGAGGACGATCCCGAGCTCGCCTGGGTGAAGGATGAGAAGGGGCGGAACCTCCCACGGTGGCCGGTCGAACTTCGCGATCTCCAGTCGGGCTTTGAGAACGCTGCTCAGCGTCTGGAGAAACTCAACCATCGTCCTGCAGGCCAGAGAGCCTTACTGATCGAGTTCATCTGGCGGGTGGCCTGCGACTTCGAAGAGATCTTCGAGTCCGAAGCTTCTTCTGGATCCAAGGCAACTCCGCGCCCCCCGTTCCAAGCGGCCGTCGAATCCATCATCGAGGAGACCCAAGATCCTGCAGACGAGGGGGGCCTCAACCTCCATCTGCAGATTCGTGAAGCTCTCAGCAAGCCGAGGGCGCCCCTGCCTACAGATCCTGCCTGGTGGTACTTCAACCAACGGGATTCCGAGGACCTCTACCGGAGATCCATTTAAGCACCCCCAACCCTTGCCCCCTTAGTTTTGCCGCCCGTTAAGCCCAGCTTGACATACTGGCCATGCAGGAGGACAGCATGGCCACGACCATTGTTCAGCAACTCAGAATCCAACGAGGGCTTTCCCAACGCAGTTTGGCCGATCTGGCTGGGTGCTCCAACGCCACAATCTCTCTTCTAGAACGTGGAGAGCTGAAACCCAGACCACAGCTCGTTCGACGCCTCGCCGCGGCCCTTCAGACATCGCCGTCCCTCCTGAGTCGAGCCCTCCAGACACTGGAGGTGGCTGATGCTCAGTAAACGCCTCCTGGTACTCGCTGAAGAATTCGCTGGTCTCGCTCTCGAGCTCGAGGCCCATGGGGCCCGGGACGAGGCCGGCGTCGCTCCCCTCCTGGATACGGACGCTGCGGCCGAGATCCTCTCAGTGAGCTCGTCCACCGTCCGCGAGCTCGTGGCCATGGGCCAGATCCCCTACATCTCACTCTCCCCTCCGGGCGCCAAGCGCCGGATCGTCCGCTTCGATGCGCAGGAACTCCGGGCCTGGTGGCTTGAGCGCCAGGAGGGCGGCCGGTGAACTCGTCTCTGGATCTTCTCGAACAATCCGAACAGTGGGAAGCCGATCTCAAGGAGGATGAGGAAGCCCTTCAACGCGCAGAGTGCCTGACCGCGCTCCTCCAGGAAGAGAGAGACGGGACCTCCCCCATCGAGCACACGCACATGGGACTGGCCCAGCTCGCCCTCCAGCTCTTCCCCGGGGAGATCCTCTACGTGCCGGGATTCGGCGAGTGCGCCTACCACGAGGGCCGGTACGACCTCGGGCCCACGGGCCCCTGGAGGTTCAAGCGCCGGATCGTCAGAGCGGCCAGGTCGATTCTCTGGACGGCCACCAGAACCGAGAACCGGCAAGAGCAGAGCGAGCTCATCAAGTGGGGCCGGGCGGCCCAGGCCGATCACTACATCAACGGCGCTGCTGGGATCCTCCGGACCGATCCCAAGGTCCTGACCTCGGTGGATCAGCTGGATACCGACCCGGACCTTCTCAACACGCCGGCCGGGACCTTCAACCTGGAGACGGGCGAGCGGCACGATCACCGGCAGCTGGACCTGTTGACCAAGATCTCGCCGATCAGCCCGGACCCGACGGCCAGGCCCACGAGGTGGCTCAAGACCCTCCGCTTCGCTTTCGATGGGGACGAGGAGAAGATCGGCTGCTTCCATCGGCTCATGGGGTACGCCGCGAGCGGCCACACGAGCGAGAACCTCATCACGACGCTGTACGGGACCGGGGCCAACTCGAAGACGACGGTCACCAACGTGATCCAGCGGGTCCTCGGCAACGACTACGCCATGACGGCCGCGCCGGGCCTTCTGCTCAAGAGGCCCCGGGACACACACCTGACCAGCATTGCCGACCTCTTCGGAAAGCGCCTGGTGCTCAGTTACGAGATGGAGGGTGCCCAGCGACTCGACGAGCAGCTGCTCAAGAGCGTCACCGGCGGGGACCGGATCCGCGCACGCAAAATGCGCCAGGATGCCTTCGAGTTCGATCCCTCCCACACGCCGCTGCTCATCGTGAATCACAAGCCGGAGCTCCGCGGGACCGATCACGGACTCTGGCGCCGGATCCTGATCTTCCCCTTCACGGTCACCGTGCCGGAGGAGGACCGAATCAAGGGCTTCGCCGACATCCTGCTCGAGGAGGAAGGCGGGGCCATCCTGCAGTGGCTCATCGACGGGGCTGCGGCTTGGTACGAGCGCGGTGTCGATCCCCCGGACTCGCTCCGGGCGGCCACGCAGGCCTACCGCGACGAGAGCGACGTCCTGGGCGGCTTCATCGAGGAGCGTTGCGTCGAGCTTTCCCAGGCGAAGGCGGCGGCGGGATTCCTCTACAAGGCCTACCAAGCCTGGGCGGCCGAGAACGGCGAGAGCGCTATCAGCGCAAAGGCTTTCGGGATGCGGCTCAAAGAGCGGGGATTCCGGCAAAAGCGAACTCCGTCAACAAGATACTGGCTCGGCCTCGGGCTTCAGGCGGATGGAGAGCATGACGCATGACGCATCATGACGCTTTGCCCCTATTCCCCCCTACAACAACCCCTATAGGGGTAATGGGGAACCCGTGTCACCACGTGTCATGCGTCACTCTTTTCCTGGATTCGATCTCGCGAGTCTCTCACGCATGCCCCCTTCTCGGGGGCCTTGATCTCATGATTAACCCTCAGAAGCGGAGTTGTAAGCCACTATGAGTAAGAAGGATACGAAAGGCAGTTTCCAAGATGTTTCCAAACCTGGTCGCGTCCGAGTCAAGGACACCGGCTCCCCGTCAACGGAGGAGCATACCGAGAAGGCTGCTGTCGAGGAGCAGCCGACGGAAGGGCCCGGGGCCGATTGTACGGCGGTCGTCGATGCCCCGGTGTCCCTTCCTTCCGCGGAGGACCTCCTCGGGCTCGTACTCCCAGCGTGGGACAGATCGGGCCCTGCGAACGTGGGCGGGGATCTTACCGCCGTGAAGCAACCTCGCCCTGCCCCGAACATCTTTGCGGCCCGTGGGCCGAAGATACCCGCCAGGATCAAGGTCAAACCCTACGTGAGAACTCCCGAGGGCCGTGCGGTCCTGGCCTCTCTCTGGTTCGCCCTAGGCTACATGCGCGGGGTGACCAGTGTGGTGGAGAAGGTCCGTGCTGAGGCCATGCGGGATTTCACTCGGATGAAGGCGTCGGCCATCAACTTCCTCCGCTGGGCGGCTGCTCGCCAGCTTGAGGAAGAGAGCCTAGCCAAGGGGCACACACTGGAGTCCCTCGCCGGCCAGTCAGAGCCGAAGCACACGACGCCGGAGCCAAAGAAGGCTGGAGATCCGGGCGAGATCTACAAGGAGTGCCTGACAAAGGTGGCCTACGCTCGCCAGCTGGTCGAAAAGCTCCACGAGTACCCGGGCTTCGGCAAGCTCGTGGAGGGCCACGTCCTACCCGAGGGTTTCAAGCTGCGCCTGGATGCGACCGAGCGGGAAATCCGAGACGGCCTGGATGATCTCTGCGCTCAGTTCAGCCCCATCAAGAACCGCCGGGAGTTCGATCAGCTCTTCGGCCTGACAGCGGACATGGACTACAAGGCCAATGCTGAGCAGGTGGAGCGTCACTTCTGGCGCCTGGCCGCTGGCGCCCGGTCCTCAGCGACGTTGGCTGGGGGCAGCACTCCCCTTGCGCTCCTACCCCGGTCTGTCGTTCAGGCCAAGTGCGCCGTGCCTGGTGGCCGGTACGTCGTCCTCGAAGACACGTGGGCTGTGCACGGCGTCTTTAAAGAGCTGGAGGTCCGACTCCACAGCGAGATCCAGACCATTGCACGGCTGCAGGACGAGATCGACGAGTTCGATGCCAAGGCCAACGACTCCTCTCTTCGTACGAAGGAGCGCCAGGAGGCCTTCTCCGCGCGATCGGCGCGTGAGGGGAAGCGTGGCCGCTGCGAGAAGAAGAAGATCGAGTTGGAGGGCAAGCTGAGGGAGGTCGAGCATGGCAGCTGAGCAGTCTCCACAGGATCGGGCGAGAGCCCTCAGCCGGGAAATGACCAAGAGGGCCTCCTCGATCAACGCCATCCGGAACGAGCACGGAATGAAAGTGTCCCAGCACGTCAGCCTGATGAGCAGGGCAAGGAAGATCATGGAAGTGCTCGGGGACAGCGATAGGCGTGGGCAGCTGACGGGAAACCAGGCCAAGCAGCTGGAGGCTGAGCTCGTCAAGAGCTACGAGGGGATCTATGAGCTGGCCAAGTGGGAAGAACTCGCAGAGGGCCAGATCACGGAGCTTCAGCAGGAGCTCTCTGGGATCCACAAGGACGCTCGGGAGATCGCCCCGGACCTCATCCCACGGAGCCTACCGGCACACCACATGACGAAGCTGACGGCGCTGTTCCGGGATTCGTACCAGAAACTGGATGAGGAGACGGACAGACGTCTCGGCGTTGGCCGTGCGCCCCTCCGGGTCCAGTCGATGGGGTGAGCAAGAAGCCGGGCCGGGGCAAGCAGTGCGTGTACATCAAGGAAGACGGCTCTCGCTGTAAGGGGAATGCCATCAAGGGGACCGACTACTGCTCCTTCCACAGTGATCTTCCCTCCGTGAAGGAGAAGATGCGGCTGGGGCGACTCCAGGGAGCCGGGACGCGCGTCATCCAGCGGATTCGGGAGGAACCTCCGATCCCCCTCCGAACGCCTCAGGATGCGCTCACGGTGCTGGAGGATGCCCTGAATCTGATCCGGGCCGTGGGGACCGAGCCGGACCGGTACGGCGCGCTCGTGACACAGTTCGTTCGCGCCGGCCTGGAGGCGATGAAGCTGATCCAGACCGAGGAGGTCTCCGAGCAGGAGCTCGTCGAGCTCGATGAAGCGATCCGCGAGGTTGAGAAGAGCGCGGAGATTGACCTGGCCAAGATGCCTCCCCACCTGAGGGAGGCTTTCGAGGAGTGGATGAGTGTCTCGGAAACGGATACTCCAGAAGCTGGCCACTGATTTCTGGACCTTCGTCGCGGTCTGTGTGAAGACCTTCGACGAGAACGAGCCGGATCCAGGCCTGCGCATGGCCAAGCCCTTCCCGAGGTTTCTCTACCTCCAACGCGTGGCCGAGGCGCTCCAGCATCACCGGAGCGTCATCGTGCTCAAGCCCCGGCAGATGGGCCTGTCCTGGCTCGTCGTGGCCTACGCCCTCTGGCGTGTGCTCTTCCACCGCGGGGAGCGGGCCCTGATCGTCTCCAAGCGTGAGAAGGACGCCTTTCACCTGAAGGATCGGGCGACAGCGATCCTCGACAACCTCCCAAACACGGTCCGCAACTCCCTGGATGTTCGTTCGGCCGACACTCGCGGGGAGATCGTCTTCCGAGGGGGCGGGGCCGTCCACTTCCTGCCGGCCTCGCCCTCCATCGGGAGAACCTACACAGCCAACCTGGTGATCCTCGACGAGGCGGCCTACCTGCCCGACGCGGAGAAGATGTTCGCCTCCCTGGCCCCCACTCTCTCCGGAGGCGGGCGCCTGGTGGCCCTCAGTACTCCGAACGGAGTCGGCGGCCTCTTTCACGAGCTCTGGGTCAAGGCCCATGAGCGTGGTCTCCATCGGATCCGGCTCCGCTGGAACGATCACCCCGAGCGAGACCAGGCTTGGTTCGACGATGCCAGCGAAGCGCTCTCCCCCAGGCTGGCCGCTCAGGAGTACGGGGGTGACTTCCTGCAGTCGGGCTCCGTCGTCTTCGACGAGCAATTCCTGGGGCTCCGGGCAAAGCCCTACCTCGACGGGCAGATCAAGGCGGCCCGTGACCAGGCCCGCGACGACCGCGACGACACGCCCTTCCTGATCGGCGTGGACGTAGCCGAGGGCCACGAGGACAGTGACTATTCCGTGGCCACGGTCCTCCACAAGCGAGGCGAGGAATTCATCCAGGCAGCAACCCTCGCCGGCCGGTGGCGCCCGGACGTCTTCGCGCAGAAGCTCGCCCGATTGCTGGATCTCTTCCCGGGAATCGTCGGCGTCGAGAAGAACGGGCCCGGGGGCATGGTGATCCTCGAGCTCGAGCGGCTCGGCTACTCACCTCGACTGTACCGTCACCGAGAATGGGATGAGCGTGGCCGGAAGAAGACGCGCGTCGGCTGGGTCACGTCCACGAAGAGCAAGCCGTTGATGATCGGAGAGCTCGAGGCTGCGCTCAGGACTGGAGCCATCCACCTCTCGGACTCCCCCACTCTCGAGGAGCTTCGGATCTACGAGTACACCGATTCCGCGGCGCAGTACACGTCCGCGCCAACGGGATTCCATGACGACCGAGTGATCGCCCTCGCGATCGCCTGGCAGATGCGCAAGCGCGCCGGCCGCGAGCTTGCAACGTTTGGATAGGCTGAAGGAGATAAGATGAGTAGCACCATCACTCGCAAGGGTGTCCTTGAGTTCCAGGTAAAGGGAGTCTCCAAGTCAAAGGGCCAGCTGGCGGCAATGACCTCAGGGCTTGATAGCCTTAAGAGTACCATTCTTGGTGCAGTGACAGCTTTCGGCTCTCTGAAAGCCACACAGACTGCGATGGAATGGGGAGAAGAAGCGGCGAAGCTTCATGATGTCGAACGTGCTTTCGAAAACATGGCCGAGAGTGCCGGCGTCGATGGAGTCGCGCTTCTCGAAAAGATGAAGAAGGCCACCGGCGAGACCGTTTCCGAACTTCAGCTCATGCAGCAGGCCAACACGGCGATGCTCTTAGACCTCCCCGTGGATCGTTTCGACGAAATCCTCTCCATCGCTCGATCGGCTGCCCTGTCCACTGGCCAAGAGATGGACTACATGCTCCAGTCTATCGTGACGGGCCTGGGGCGTCAGTCCAAACTCTTCCTCGATAACCTGGGGATCCTGGTAGATGTCGAGAAAGCCCAGGATGACTACGCGCGGTCTGTCGGTGTCAGCGCACGAGATCTCACGGAGATGGAGCGCAAGCAGGTATTCGTCAACGCGGCTCTTGAGGCTGGCCGATTGAATATCGAGAAGCTGGGCGGCCTAGTGGGATCTGAAACGGATCCGTTCCGGCGCCTTCATGTCGAGGTCGAAGAACTGAAGACAGCTATTGGGGAGGAGTTCCTGGGCGCCCTCTCCTCAGCCACCGGCGGCGTGAATGAGTTCGTCGACCAACTGACCGTGACCCTCGGCGATGAGGGGTTTGCTGGCGTCTTGGAATCCCTCGACGCAGAGAAACTCGCCCCTCTCTTCGGTGCGGGCGCTGGCAGTAAAATCGGCGGAGTCTTCGGGACAGCTGGCCGCGCTATCGGTGCTCTGCTAGGCGCTGGAATCGCGTGGGGAGTTGAGCCAGGCATCGAGAAAGCCCTTAGGGAGGGTGCCGTCCGGGAATCGACTGACAGGATCGCAAAGGAGTTCCAGATCCGTTCCAAGGATCTGATCGAAGGAAGCCGGGACTTGATGGCTCAGTTGACCAGATGGGGTCAGATGGCCGTCCCGAAGGATGTCCTTGCTCCTCTGGCCCGAGACCTCAGCGCCTTCAATTCCAACCTGGGAGAGGCCACCTCAACCTTCAGTAATCTCGTGTTCGCTGAAGAGTGGCTTGGCCAGCTTGGTGATCGATTCCATGATCTGGGGATCCAGGTTCAAGAGGGTTCGAGTGCTCTGGAGGCGTTGGAGGCGACGGCCGGAAATGGTGTTGTCCAGGAGGCTCTCTTCAGCACCGGATCCATGGTGGCTGAATTGCGTGGTCAGTATCTCGATCTATCCTGGGCGGCCGTAGAGGGTTTCGAGGTGATGGCTGACACCTCGCTGTCCTGGGAGTCGAGAACTGCGCAGGCAATCGCCAGCGTCCTTGAAAACAACGCCTACCTGACAGCGTCCTTCAAGAATGCCCTCTTGATGGGGAAGATCTCGTCAAAATCCATCGGCACCTACCTGCAGGAAATGGCTCGTATGGCGATAGCAGCGAAGTCCGCCGAGAGCGCGGTCAACGCCCTCTTCTACGCGGCCGAGGGCGTCGCTGCCGCAGCCTTCGGCAACTTCGCCCAAGCGGGAGGGCTCTTCAAATCAGCAGCCATGCACGGCGCTATCGCAGCAGGAGCCGGAGCTCTCGCTTCTATCGGTCCCTCCATGGGCCCACAGGAGTATTCCTCCGCGTCGCCCGGGTACATGGGCAGTGATAGCCTCGCCAGTATGCCAAGTGGCGGCTCCGAGCGCTCCGTCCACGTCACGCGCACCGCGCCTGTAACCTACAATGTGACACATATTTACCACGGGACCGTCAACTTCGGCTCCCAGGACCAGGCCAGCGCTGGCGCGATCCAGGACGTGCTCGACGCTGGGGAGATCTACCTACCAGGCGAAGTGCCGTAGGGATTCCCTGGCCCAGGATTCTCGGGTAGAGTGAAGAATTCCCCTTGACTCTATCCAGGAAGATTGTACAATGTACAACAGACCCATGAAGGCACACGAGCTGAAAAAGTGGAGAGAGGCCCTGGGCCTGACGCAGCGAGAGCTGGCCGAGAAGCTCTACGTCACGAAGGATGCCGTCGCATCCTGGGAAACTGGAAGACGCAAGGTCCCAGCCTACCTCCATCTCGCCATGAAGCAGCTCGAGAGCCCCAACCGCCGAAAGGGGAAACCATGAAGGCAGCAACTCTGGCTCGCCGTCAGATCCGCGAAGGCTACGATCTCGATTTCAAGAAAGGATGGGAGGCCCTCGCTGACGATCTTCAACTCCTCGCCGAATCCATCCGTCGGCAGGAGATCGAGCCCTGCTTCTTCCACCTCTCCCTCGATACCTGGGACAATCCGAACGAGATCACCATGCTTGGAGTTGGATCCAGCCCCGAGAAGAACCGGATCCCTCAGCAGGTCCTCGTAAGTTCTGATCCTCAGCAGAGGGGGCTATGATGGATCTCCTTCACCGAGTTTACGATCTCGACAGCCCTAAAGGAGCGGAACACTTCAGCAAGAACTTGCGGGAAGTCGCCGACATGATTGATGATGGACGGCTCCTCCCGAGCTTTGTGCAGCTAAGCCTCATGACTCAAGAAAATGAAGCTGGACTCCGGGTCTACTTCGCCGCGTGGAGTCGCTCTCGTATGGGGCATCCGCGAGAAATGAAAGTCCTCCCCGGCGGGAAGGAGTCCTGATGGCTTGCGTGAGGAAGTACCGCGGCAAGTGGGTTATCGACTATCGAGACCGTCAGGGGAAGCGCCGCATCAAGCGCGTTCGGACACAGAAGGAAGGCCGAACGCTCCTGGCTGAGACCCTCGTGAGCATCAAGGCCGGGACGCACCGCCCGGACGCAGATAGCATCCAGTTCCGCGAGTACGCCGAGGAGTGGCTCCGCAGCCGGATCTCCGACGGTCTCCGGCCGGGAACCTGGAAGACCTACGAGTACCAGCTGAGGGACTACCTCCTCCAGGAGGAGTTCGGATTCGATGGCGAGAAGCTCTCGGAGATCGACCTCCCTCGGGTCAAGAAGTTCAAGGCTGATCTGATAGCCCACTGCTCCCAAAAGAACGGCGGATCCCTCTCGGACCGCTCCATCAACATGGTCCTGACGATGCTGGGGACGATTCTCCGGGCCTCCGTGGAAGACGGATACCGGGCCTTCAATCCGATGGCCGGCATGAAGAAGCTCCGCTGCGAGAAGCAGGAAGCGATCCCACTGGACATCGACCGCGGGGAGGTCCAGAAGGCTCTCGAGGGCGCTCGGGAGATCGGTGAGGACTTCGCCATGATGGTCCGGCTCTCGATCCTGACGGGCCTTCGCCGTGGAGAGCTCCTGGCGCTCCGCTGGCGCTCTCTTAATTTGGATGGCATGACGGCCCATGTGACCGAGAATTTCACACCTACCGGGCTTGGATCGCCGAAAACGGCCGCTGGGAGGCGGTCCGTGGACCTGTCACCGGAGCTCATCCCCGACCTCAAGCGTTTCCAGCTCCGTAAGGGCAATCCCGAAGGCGACGCCTTCCTCTTCGCCCGGGTTGGCAGTGAGGATCCTACGTCGCCGAGTTCGCTCCCCCGGCCAGAGACCGTGAGCAACTTCCTCTGGGGCCGGCTCGTTCGCCAGGAGGGTCTCCTGGGCCTCGCCACGAGGATGGATTCAGAGAGGCGACTCAGCTGGCACAGCCTCCGGCACACCTTCGCCTCGCTCTATATCCAGCAGAACGCTCCCATGAAGTACATCTCGACGCAGATGGGCCACAGTTCCATCAAAATCACGATGGACACATACGGCCACCTGATGCCCTCGACGGGCAAGCACTTCGCGGCGAAACTCGGCAGGGAGGTTCTCTCTGGGGCTGGAGCTGTTGAAGTTTCAGCGGCTGTCCGGTAAGGTTTCGGAAACCCCTACCTAAGGAGGATCCGATGGCTCTTCCCAAGGCAACGTCTGAGGCCAGAAAGGCTCTGCAGCGTGAAGAGGCGAGCTCGAAGTCCTTGAAGCTGATTGCGGAGTATCTCAAGAGCATCGACAAGACGCTGAAAGCGATCGAGAAGAAGACGGGCAAGTGATCTAGCGAGACTGGAAACAGAATGGAAACATTCTCACGAGATCTTGGCCGACACGACGAAGCCCCTCTTCCTAAGTCCAAGGAAGAGGGGCTTTTCGCGGGTGGAGCCAAGGGGGATCGAACCCCTGACCTCATGACTGGCAGAAGGGTTTCCGGCTCTCTACCCGGCGCTTGGGCGTGTAACTCACTGAAAATGCAAGCCCCTCCCACGAGCTGCGATATCTTTCGCTGCCATATTCCGTGGATGCTGGAAACACCGTGGAA
>Ga0180435_10005941_pt1 | contig 11784 bp, 14 predicted proteins | sample SS_ome_3_FD_132467 | JGI IMG/M metagenome (GOLD analysis project Ga0180435, IMG submission 132467) | Hypersaline lake sediment archaeal communities from the Salton Sea, California, USA - SS_3_S_1 metaG | ecosystem: Environmental > Aquatic > Non-marine Saline and Alkaline > Hypersaline >...
CCGGGATCTCGATACGGACGGTTTGAGTGCAGGTCAGGCCGAAGCGTGCCGGGCAGTAGCCGGTGTGGTCCCGTTGGAGCTGGTCGTCGGACCCGCCGGATCCGGCAAGACCACCGCCCTCAGACCTGCCGTCGCCTACCTACAAGACCGCGGCCGGACGGTGTTCGGGGTGGCACCCACCGCAGCAGCCGCCCAGGTGCTCGCCACCGAAACCACCATGCTAGCCGACACGCTCGACAAGCTGCTCTACGAACACTCTCGGCCCGACCGGCCACTACGGCCGGTGTATGACTTGCCGCGGGGGTCGACGGTGATCGTCGATGAAGCCGGCACCGTGTCCACCCCGAACCTCGCCGCCCTGACCCGCCTAGCCGATCACAAGGCGTGGCGGGTGGTGATGGTGGGTGATCCCCGCCAGTTCTCCGCCGTCGGTCGGGGCGGCATGTTCGCCCACCTCATCGACACCTACGGTGCTATCGAACTCGACCACATCCACCGCTTCACCCACCAATGGGAAGCCGACGCCACCCGACGACTCCGCACCGGAGATGTCTCCGTCCTAGCGGAGTATGAGCGTCACGGTCGCCTCCACAACGGCACCCCCGACACGATGGAGACAGCGATCGTCGACGCCTGGTACCAGGCACAGCGGCGGGGCGAGTCGGTGGCCTTGATGGCCAACACCAACCACACCGTCCACCGGCTGAACCGGCTCACCCAACAGAGACGCATCGACGCAGGTGAACTCGACCCGAACGGGCCCACCCTCGATCTGGTCGGTGAGCGACTGCTTGTCGGCGACGAGGTGGTTACCCGCCGTAACCAGCGCACTCTTCGCACCGACCACGGTGTCATGGTCAAGAACCGGGACCACTGGACGATCGAAGCTATCCACACCGACGGTGCCGTAACCGTCACCGGGCGGGCAGGCAGGGTGCGTCTTCCCGCCGACTACGCCGACGAGGAACTTGAACTGGGCTATGCCCAGACCAGCCACGCCACCCAAGGTCGCACCGTCGACACCGGTCTCCTCCTCGTCGATGGCCCGGTCGACGGCCGCGGCCTCTACACACCGCTGACCCGGGGTCGGCACACCAACCACGCCTACGTCGTCACCAGCGAAGGCGAAACCGCAGCCGACGTCCTCACCCAAGCGATCACCCGGAACTGGATCGACGAACCCGCCACCACCCGACTGAGACGCCTCGAAGCCGGCCAGGCATTGAACCCCTCGCTCGGACACAACCAGCTCGGAGACGATCTGCAAGCCACTACGCACCCACCCGACCACTATGTCGGCAAGCCAAACCGCAACTCCGACGACCACCAAACCTGGCAGAAGATCAACCGGAGCATCGAAGCCGCCAGACAACGCCACATCAACGAGCGCGCCCGAAACCGACACACCCCCGGCATCGGCCGCTGACATGTGGGCACTCCAAAGTTGGCCCGATCCAGACAGCATCTTGCGACCAACGTCTGCCGGTTCTTAGACGCGTAGGTGTGCGCGGTTTCGGCCGGCGGGGCGTGTGGTCTCGAAGCGTTGTCGGAGCTTGCGCTACTCAACGAGAGTGGCGTTCGGCACCGGCCCGATCATGTCGACTCGTCCGATGATGTCTCCTGGTTTCAGGAACGAACGAACACGGCCTCGGCCAATCGTGGGTCAGATGAGGATCGGAGCATGGCGCAGCGGGGATAGCGGAGATGTCACAGACTGGGCGATTCTGGATCTCCAGATTCGACTTCACCTTCGACCGTCCGATGATCTGAACGACGTCTCTGATGCGCTCGGCGGCCAGTAGCTGGATGGTCTCTCCGCCTGTCGCGCCAACAGGTTCCTAGTTGTTGAGGTCGCTGACGATCCTGGCGGGCTCATATGTGGCTTCGGCGGTGATTGTGCCGGGGGGTATGCCGACGCTGGGGTCGCCGTCGTCGAGGGTTACGGATTCGTAGATGAGCTGTCCGATTCCGCTGAGGGTGACAGTGATCGTTGCTGGTTCCGGCTGGTCGTAGGCGATTGTGAAGGTGCCTCCGCCGTCGGGTCTACGTTCCACGAGTGTGAGGTCGAGGTCGGCAATGACGCGTAGTGCGGCGGCTCGGAGAGTTGGCGGAGCGTCGGGCAAGCGAATCAGGTCGAGGGCGAGATCGAGGATCTCCACAGATTCAGGCCTTTCAAGTTCTGGAGGGAGCGAATGGCGGAGGGCATCCTCGAGATCGTCGGGTGTGGTTGGCCACGTGCGTTCGTCGAGGATGGACGTGACGTTGTCAAACGTTTCGGCGGTGATCTCCCCGACGCCGTCGATGACATCGAGGCCTGCCGTGTAGTAGTCGGTCTCGTCGCCTGGGGCGAAGAAGCGTGGTGTGCCGGTCGTTGTGCGGAGCTGGACGGTATCGTCGGCGCCTATCCAGACTTCGCGGGTTGAGGGGATGAGGTACGCAAGTGGGCCTCCCCTCGTGCTGGTGAACGCGTCAGCGGGGAACACGCCGAGGGCGAGAGTCTCCGACCGGACGTAGGCGAATTCTTGGCCGTCGACTGTTAGAGGCTCGACGAGTTCAGCAGCAGCCGCTATCTCGCCTAACACCGCTTCAGCTGCCGTCGGGCGAGCGACTTGGACAGCGACAACGACGAACGCAACAGCAGCCACGACCATCGATGCGACCACCACCGGCACCCTCCGGAATCGTCGAGAGACGGGTTGTAGGCGTCGCCGAGGAGCCTCGGCATGCATTGCCTCTGACAGAGCGCGCCGAGTGATCGCCCGGTCAGCCTCGGTGGCTCGGGGTTCGCCGGCCAGCTGCCGCACCACCTGGTCGAGGTCTTCATTGTTCATGGTTGTCTGCCGTTCTCTCGCGCAGTTCTTTGCTCCAGGTCCGGAATTAGTTCTCGGATCGTCCTGCGGGCTCGAGCGAGCCGAGAGCGGACGGTACCGATCGGGATCCTGAGAGCGTCGGCGGTTTCTTGATAGGTGAGGTTCTCAATCGCGTATAAGAGAAACACGTTGCGGTCAACGCTACGCAAGGATCCAAGCGCGCGGTTGAGTTCACCACCGATTGCAGCGGCGGTCAGCTGCTCGTCAGACCGCTGATACGGGTCCTCGGGTGGGGGCACGCGACCAGCGATCACGAGGTAGATGCGTTGCTGGCGCTTGAATCGGCGGAGGTCATCGCCGACGACGTTGGTCGCTATGCCGTACAACCAAGGTCGACAAGAAGCGCGATCTGGGTCATAGCGCCGCCGGAGTCTGAAGGCGCGGAGAAACACCTCAGCAGTGAGGTCCGCCGCCCGGTCGACGCCTACCCGGCGGGCGACGTACCGGAAGATCGTGTCGTGGTGGCGCTCGTAGATGACCGCAAAGGCCTCGGACTGCTCAAGTGAAGCGACGATGATCTCAGCATCGGTATCGGGATCCACACTGCTGACGGTAGCTGTCCGTCGCCGCTGACCTAGTCGTGATCAACCTGAATGGTATGACACAGATTCGGTCCGATTGTTGAGCACACTGAGGTTGTCCGTGGTGCCTGCCCCGTATGTGTTCTGAGACGAACCGCCCTTGTTTGGGTTGTCGTAGTGGCGGAGACGACCGCACCCGTTGTAGGTGGAGGAAATGCGGTTGCGCCACGAGGTTCCGGTATTCCAGTAGCCACCACCGCACGATGACCCAACCACGCTGATCGAGCTACCGGATCCTCCGTAACCGTCGTAGTGAGTGCCGAGCGTGAATGTCGAGAGTGCCCCGGCGACGCTGCTGTCGCGGAACAGGATGTCTCCCGTGGAATCAGCGGGGATCCGAACCGTACCGTTGCTGGCGTCGGCGACAGCCAGTGAGAACGTTGGGTAGCAGCGGGGCTCGCCAACGATGAACTCACCGTCTGGCTTCTCACCAACAACGTCGACGACACAATGCGTCTCTTTCGGGTCCGGAGCAGGATCGGAACTCGCCGAGCCGATTCCAGATGGGACAACTAGCGTCAGCGCCACCGCTGAAGCGGCAGCGAGGGCACGGGTGCGGGACAATGACATGCTTCCTCCATCGGTATCTGTCCTATCTCCCATTTGTCCCTCACCACAATCCGGTTCTCGACATCCCGACGAGAGACCGCCGACGGCGCGTAGCCTGTTCCAGCGTTCGCTCGTCTAGACAGGCGGGAACCAGCTGAGCGCTTCGCGCAAAGAACGCATCGGGGGGCATGGTTGCGCCTCTTGCTGCGTATGCGACAGAGACGCACCTTGATATGGGTGGGAGGCCGGCAACGGCTTCCTCCATCGGTGGCTCGCCGCCTCCCACCCCTCCTCAACACCAGCCAGATCGGGGGAAGCCGTTTGCGGTGTAAGCCTCCGAACCGACGCGCTTTTCTCAACGTGTGAGCGGGGAGCTCACCGGCGGCTCTGGCATGGCCGAGAACCGATCGGGGGTGGCGCACAAAGAATAAGAGCGGCAGCGTCGGGCTGCCGGACAAGATACGAAGGGAGGCTTTGGCGAGCAGCACAGAGGGGGCGGGCACGTCGAGGCCGTATGAGCGCCGACTGGGCTTCGCGGGGGAATCGTTGGAGCTGCAGTCGGCAGATGCACCTAAGAGGCTCATGCCGGGTGGGGTTTGCTGATTGCCTCCTTCGGCGACTATTGGAAGGGGACAAATCATCGATATGCGAACACGACTCATGGCGAAGGCGCTGATCGTGATGGCTCTTGTAGCTGGATTCGTCGCGACTGTGGCCGTGGATGACGCTGCAGCGAATGGCTGCACGTCAGGTGAGATCTGCTACTGGGGTGAGGATTCGTACACCGGTTGCCACTATGAGACGCAGGCTGACGACACGAATCTCTCTGAGACCTGGCATAACTGCACGGCGAAGGTGGACAACGGAACGAATTCGTTCATCAACAACGGTGCGTCCTGCAACATCATGTTCTACGACTACACCCAGTATCGCGGCGGACACAAGTTTGCTTTCCGTAACGGCACCGGGTCCTGGTGGTTTGACGTGAACCTCGGAAATAACACCTGGTCGGGCTCGGTGAGCGGATCATCGGGAACCGTGATGGAGGACGACATCACGTCCCACAACTTCTGTCCGTGATCTAGGAGAAAGCGAAACACACCTATGGAGAGAACAACACGTCGCACCCGTGTGAGCTGGTTGGCAGCAGCAGCTGCCGTGATCATCCTGATCGGGGCAGCAACCGCCAACGCCGCCGGCGACCGGCGCGCTGATGGCGAGATGATCCCGGCGGTCACGACCCTTCCTGCTGAGGAGGTACAGAGGTTCCAGGAGACATACGAAATCTGGATCGCGATCCTCGACGACTCAGCTGTGGTCGACGGGAACCTGTACGAGAACGCCGCTCTTGAGAACGCAAGAGTCGCCTTGGACGGCCGATGCGAGACGGACGGGCCAGGCGAGGCCGTGGCACCCATGCCAGCGACCGATGCCGGCGGAACAGCGAACGTTGTCTTGGCGGCGATCGACTGTCACGTGACGACAATGTCGGTGACCATTGAGTCGGATGGTCAAGCCTCCGGCGTCATCGGCGTTAGTGATCCCAACTACGTTGACTCGATACAGAATGCCGTCGGCCCCGGTGTCCAGGTTGTCTTGGACCTCGACGAGAGATCGAAGTGAGGATCGGCCGCTTCAGATCAGAGCGATCCAAAGGGTCAGCAGCTTCGCTGCTGACCCTTTGCGTGGCCCTTCTCGTTGCGGGATGCGGGCAAGGCGAATGGTGGGAATCGTTCGAACTGGAAGTAGTTGAAGCGACTGAGTTGGTCTTCGAGGCTGAGAATGCCGCGGGCCATCGGGTTGTCGTCAATAGCGAAACAGGTTACATCGAACTGCCGTTCGACCGTTTCGTGTTGATCCAGTTCAGTGCCGTCCTCGACCGGTTCGACAACGCCCTCGACAAGCTGGCCATTGAATGCATGGACGATCTCGGGCTTGAGTTCTCGTTCGGGGAGCGACCGATCAGGCCTTGGGAAAGCAACCACCTGCGCCGCTACGGAGTGTTCTCCCGGGAACTTGCCGCCGCCTACGGGTACGGCCTCACGCCTACGCCTGAGCTAGACGCCATTCAGGCCGGTCAAGCCGGCCCGATGTCTCAGGCCATCGAAGAAGGTCTACTGGGCGGAGCCGCCGCTACCGCTGACGGCGTCCCGATACCCACAGGAGGGTGCATGGCCCAAGCAGCTCGTTCGCTCGAATCGTCCAGTGTTCTCGGCGATCCAGCGTTCTCGCTCGCCCAGGATATCGGTGCCGGCACCTGGAGGGTCGCGCTCGAGGATGAACGAGTCGCGACCAAGATTGGCGAATGGCAGGCCTGCATGGCTGAGCGGGGCATCACGGAGACCGGTGAGCATCCAATCGACTTCGCAGCCTCCGTGGCCTCCTCTGGCTTCCCGGCGGACGAGGAGATCGAAATCGCACTGATCGATGTTGACTGCAAGACAGAGACGCAGCTCGTCCAAGTCTGGGCCGCCGCCGAAGCTGAGCTTCAAGCCGAGCTGTATCTCGAACAGCCAGACGCGTTCGACGCTGTCAACGCCGGGCTGATCCAACTTGCCGAGGAGAGCGCTGAAGTAGTCGGATCCGACCTACCCGACGTGTCACTGCTCCGAACCGGTGACTCCTAGCCATGGCTAGAGGTTGCGTTGTGGTTGAGGAGTCGACGCGTGCGAAGCTCCTCGCCGATCCGGGCGCCAGAATGCCGCTTCCTCGTCACCACGATTCGTGAGGACGGCCGTGGTGCTTAACCCCGCCTATGCCGGGCGTAAGAGGCTCCAACCGATTCCTCGCTGTGCCACACGAGCATGCGTCGCACCGACTGCGTCAAAGCGGAGCGTCGGTGCTGGTGCTCGTTGGTTTTCCGGGAGTGCGCCGCTGTTCCACAGCCCGTGGCGCTGTTGGCTCGTCTCGGGGTGTCAGTCGAGCACGAGAGTCGCGGCGCAGCGGCCGTCTACTCGCCGACGCGATCTGCCGGACGGCGCAGCTCGGTGCGGAGAAGGGATGCCGGGGCGTACAGGCTTGCGCCGACACACGGCAGGTCCGGGCCATCTACCTGCATCCCAGTTCCGAGCTCGGGCAGTCACCGAGGACGCCTTCATCTCGTCCCGCTCATGAAGGAGATCTTCCGAACCCTCCGCAACCGAGGCTGGGGCGCGAGCGCTGGGCGAGCAGTCCTCCGCATCTCGGGGCGCGCTGGGGGCGCGGGAGAACGAGAGACGATGCAAGTCACTGGGAGATGACCAAAGATGATGAGCAGTCAAAAACCATTGTGCCATAACGGTTTTCGGCATTATCTCTAGCTAGTCACCGGCTTTCGAGAATCGCCTCGAACGGTCTTGAAAACCGTTGAGGTAATACCTCCGTGGGTTCGAATCCCACTCCCTCCGCGAAAGAAGCCCAGCATCAGTTGGGCTTCTTTGCTCTGGGGGATTCGAAGTCTATCCCAACGCCAGTCCCCCGCGGCAGGGGAGGAAGGAACCGGCGTCACCTACGGTGACGTTGGCGAAGGCTGGGCCAGGAGGAAGTTGCACAAGGCACAGCTTCAGATCTGACGCAATGATGCCGATTACCCGGCCGGGAGGCCGGAATGAGCGTATGGGTCATCGGCAGCATTGCTTACTTAGCAGTTCTTCTGTTCGCCTTCGCCCTTGCCCAAGTCGCCTCGGTCCCAGATCAGGCGGATTCGCCCGCAGATTCAGCCTTTGAGCAATCCGATCGCGCCTCGACTGCATCCACCCGCGTTGCTGGCGGCAATTGAGTTAATCGAAGTCGAGACTGGCCCCGACCGAATATGAGGTGTTGCGGAATAGTCCTGCAGTCATGCGATGAAAGATCTCGAGAGGAGACTCTTCTGCAGGCTTGATGGCACGGCGCCGCAGCAGATTTGTCCCAACGACGACCAGCACTAGGTATCCGGCCAGCCCAAACAGAAGACCCGAGGAGAAGGACAGGAGAAGGGCGAAGCCTGCTGCGATGCCGAGGCCTATCCCCAGCTTGTACCGGATCGGCAGCCGGGGACCGTACGCGATCCGCTCGGCAAAATCTGCGTCCTCTTCGTGTGTCTGCGCCTCGATCTCTTTGAGGATCCTGAGTTCTCTTGAATCCATGATTGATTTCCGCTTGTGGAGTGACGCAGTCCCTGTCGGCCGCAAGGCCGATCACACAACTGCTTTGATTCAAGGAAGGAAGGCACGCCCATGCATTCAATCGTTGAGGGCTATCCCCGCAGGGGCCGACAGGCACAGCATTTCGACCTCACTCTTGGCATCGCCTACGCCTACTGAGCTGACAACACTGTCGATTCGTCGGCGGTACCGAGAGCTGCCAAGTAGCCGACGATCGTTGCGATCTGGTCTCTGCTCAGCGTTTCACCGTAGGTTTGCGGCATTACTCCGGACGGACAAGGCCCGGTCGGGCAATTCGGCATGATGAATGCGTCGGGATCGAGAATCGACTCTTCGATGTAAGCCTCGGGGGTGGGTCCCGGCCGCCGCTCGGCAGCAATGGCTCCCGTTCGCATCAGTGGCGGACCGATGTTGGCATTCTCACCGCCGACTCCCTTAATACGGTGGCAGGCAACACAGCCTCCAGCTTCGAAAGTATCGAGGACGGCTTGCTCGGCAATGCCGTAGGCAAGCGGGCTACCGCCCGCAGCCCCCGGACCACGTCCCTCGGGCGGGCCGCCCGGTGTCGCGGTTGTTGGCGCGGCTTGATTGGTATGCGAAGCAGGATCGTCGTCGAGGGAGAACACGGAGAACCGGCTGATCACAGTCACCAGCGAGAAGGACACAAGTCCGGCGATCAGGAATCCGAGCCAGAAGGACTCACGTTGCGGCCGACTGCTCATGCACCTCCTTGAATATGTGGCCGAACGCTAGCGCTTTGCCGCCGACAAGTCCTGCACGGAGTGATCCCCCCTTGGAAGGGGGGATCACGGGGCGGAGGCTGGATACAGACCGGTCGCCCTCTGCCTCAGCGTGGGTCGGTGACCTGACCGAGGAAGAGCATCTCGCCCGTCGAGCTGTGCTCAATCCAGAAAAGGAATGGCTGATCAGCGGTGAACGTCGCCGGCTCGGGAGCTGCGGTCAGTCCCACGATCACGGCAGTTGCCGCCGCTGCTTCCGTTCCGGTTTCGTCGACGGCGACGAATGTCTTGTGGAACGCATCGGAGACAAAGAGCTCTCGGGCTGCAGTGATCCCGGTGAGGTCCGCCCGGGCCGGGTCAAAGACGTCGGCCAGGCCGAGCTCCTGCAGCGCCGCCTTCAGCGCAAGCTCTGCCTCGAACTCGAACGAAGGCAACGAGACCGCAACCTGGTAGCTCTCCCATTCGATGCCGAGATCATCGACTGTGATCGCATTGACAAGATCGGCGAGTGACCCGGTCTTCGGAACTGCCACCACCATCGCCGCGTCGCCGGCATAGGGCAGTCGCACGGCTTCGAGAAGATCGTTCGCCACATACCCGGTGAGGATATTGCCATGCATCGTCGGCACCGAGATCTCTTCGCCGGTTGCCAGCGTGAACGGGTCGACTGTTGTCATCTCGGGGTCGAACTGATCCGCCCAGTTCGCCTTGAACCAGATGGCATTGGCTAGCACCAGCCGAGTCAACGCATTGATGGCACCCTCGGGGATGAGATCCTTGATCCTGTCCTCAGTGGCGTCTTCAACCCATCCGTTGATGGTCTCGGTGGCTCCGCCCGCATCGTTGACGAAGTCCAACAGCCGCAGTCCGGCTCCGTACTGAGTGGCGAGCACCTCGAGGTACTCATCGAGGAAGGGATAGCCACCCTGGCCCCAGGCCGAGTTGGCCGGGCGGATGGTGAAAGGCTCTCTGTCATCGCTTGGGATCGACGGCGGCTCCGCCGCGAGCGCAGCCTCGATGGCGTTGCGAACTGCATGCAGGGTCTCGTCGGGCACCTCGAGATGGAGTACTGCGGCGATCTCGTCGGCGGTCTGGCCTTTCGCCCCCGGGTAGAGCATGCTCAATGCTGTGGCAATGGAGTAGGGCGAAATCATGAGGTTCTCATCCCCGGCGGCTACGCGAAGCAGGTCGAGTCCGAGAGCGGCGTCGCCGCGAACGACGGCTGCGATTTCCGCATCGGTCACCGACGGCGTCTGCCGCGGAACATCGAGACTTACCAGATCGCCCGTCTGGAAAGGAACCGTCGTTTCGGTCGGTCCAACCGAAGTGGTTGACGGATTTGTGGCTGCCGTCTCGTCGGCCGCGCCGCAGCTGGCTAGTAGCACGGCTACGACGGTCGCAATTGTTAGGCGTCGCATGGTGCCCGTCCTTTGTCCGGATTGTTCTTCACCTAATTGTGACGTTATGAGGTTGAGTTTGGTTCCGGGTTGTCGACGGTGTAGCCCTAGTCGACGACAGTACGCAGCTGCTGCGTGTCGACGTCGAATATGACGCCCTTGATTCTGTCGCGGTTGGGCAGGAAAGGTGTCGATCGCAGCAACTCGACCCCACGCTGCAATTCGGTCTCGAGATCGTCGAAGTCGTGGATGTCGAAGGTGATGGCCTCGCCGGTCTCGGTCTCGAGTCGCTGCTTCTCCGCAGATGCCGGATACGCCATTGCCGCACAGTCGGTATGCATCATCACGATGATCTCGCTGGTGCCGTAGTACTGCGACACCATCAAGGAGCGAAGAGCATCCTCGGTCACCAGGCCGCCACCATTGCGGATGACGTGATAGTCCCCTGGCTCGCCGCCCAGGATCAGCTCAGGTCGAATCCGGGCATCGATGCAGGCGATAACAGCTGCCTTGCGTCGCGGTGACTTGGGTAAGGCAGCTTCGGCCGTGGCCCGGGCCTGTCGGAGGAGTTCTTCGCTTCCGCTCATGGCAGTTGTCCCTTCATCGGCGCCGGCCCAATGCTATTCGTTGCACGATGGACTAGAACCGCCGCTGCCCGCCGATGAAAGGGGGCTCGGCGCCGGCGAGGTACTCCTCGACGTTTGGGCCGCCGAGAGCGTTCCGCTTGTTCACCCCGACGCGATAGGTGAAGTAGAACAGGGGCAGGATCGTCGGCCACGACGTGATCGATTTCCATACGGCGAGGAGTTCGACCTGCTCCGTCGCAAAGAGCAAGGTCGAAACGATGCCGCGGATTGCGAAGTACCAGAACCAATACCAGGAGACGTGGCTGTACGCGGGGCGGACATCGTCGCGCCAGAACCATTCGCGCGGCCAGCCGCGGTAGAGCCAGCTGGTCCAACCGGAAAGGGGACGCCTCACCAGGATGGAGAGAAGGGTTCCGCCTGCGTAGAAGGCTGTGGACACAATGCCGGGCAGGAAATAGCTCTCCGCCCGTCCCGAGCGAAGTGCCAGGAATGCGGCAAAGGCAACGCCGGCGATTCCGGCCAAGGCGTAGATGCCCTTCTGGCCCCTACGGACTCGCCATCCCGCCACGACAACTCCGGCAAAGATGGCAACGGTGGCTGCGGTCCCCAGACCCCAGAGCGCGTTGACGGCGACGAACAGGAGCGGAGGTGCAAAAGAGTCACCGAGCGTTCTGTCGCCTACGAAGAGATCCTTGATCTCCTCCTGGATGTCGTCGTGAACTGTGGCCGTCATTCACCGTGTTTACGAGACTGCTCCGACCTGCGGATGCCCGCCGATGATCAGGCCAGGAAACAGGCTCAGGCTTCGTCTCGCTCCAGCCGCATCGACGCCGAGTTCATGCAGAAGCGCTCCCCGGTCGGTCGTGGCCCGTCGGGGAAGATGTGGCCCAGGTGGGCACCGCACTTGGCGCAGGTGGCCTCGATGCGAACCATGCC
>Ga0180435_10005942_pt1 | contig 11784 bp, 10 predicted proteins | sample SS_ome_3_FD_132467 | JGI IMG/M metagenome (GOLD analysis project Ga0180435, IMG submission 132467) | Hypersaline lake sediment archaeal communities from the Salton Sea, California, USA - SS_3_S_1 metaG | ecosystem: Environmental > Aquatic > Non-marine Saline and Alkaline > Hypersaline >...
ACTCTCCGTGCAACGTCAACAAACGTCCGCCAGTCCTTCTGATCAAGAAGACGACCGGCTGACACCACGAGCCGCGCGTCTTCCGGAAGGCCTAATTCCGTACGGATCGATGACTCGCCCTTAGACGCCTCTTCTAAAGCAGTCACATCAACCCCGTTCGGCACCACAACGACCTTGTCGCATAGATCGCCGTAGCTTTGGCGGTATGCGGTGGCTTCAGCTGGTGTTAAAACGATAACCTTTGAGCAGCAGCGGAGTGCCGTGCGGAAGGCAAGCAGATAAAGGCACTTTACAACCATACTGAAATAGTGCGTCAGGGGGGCAGGCGTCATCCCACTGTGGTCGTGAATTATCGCCGGACAACCGGCGGCACGCGCCACCAACACACCCAGCACGTTCGATTTGAAAAGATGCGTGTGCACGATCTTAGGTCGTAGGGACCTGATTGTCCGCCAGAGCCGAAAGGCGACTTTGGGATCCCATTTCGTAACCCCTTTTCCCAATTCCTGGACCTGCATTCCCAGCTCTTCATAAACCGGCGAAAACCGACCCGACCGCCCCAGCACAGCCACCGAAAACTCGAACTGAGCACTCAGAGCTTTGGCTATGTCACCCAATACGACTTGGGCGCCGCCTTCCTCAGAGTGGTCAATGACATGCAGAACCGTTTGCATTCCGCATAGGGGCATCAGCGCCATCCGCTTGCTCAGGGCGAGCGAGGTCTGATGCGCTGGCTTTGCTTCACGCGCCCCAACAAGTGTTTGCAGATTGTCTCTTCAGTGGGGTGCAGATTGGTTAGATCCATAAGCGGGATCTTTACTCTACGCCGGTCACAACAAGATTGGATGTCGCTCGCGATCAAGCTAGACCAGCGCCCGCACAATGGGGTTGTTGAGCAGCTTTTCGAGCCGATTGCAGTACCTCTGTGCTTCGACAAGACGGGTCTTCATGTGCTGAAGCGATTGACTGTCGCCTTTTTGCTTCTCCAGCGTGCTCAGGCAGTCCTCGAATTGTTGTCTGGCGCTTTGAACGCTCATATCGATCTTGCTCAGCAATCCGCTGTCAAGAATGCGGCCAAAATTTGTCTCGGCCTCGTAGTAGTCCTTGCGATCGCCTTTTTTCCAAACCCGGTGCAGCACGCCCAGACCGGCAAGCTGGCGACAGGCAATGCTGATGCTGGGCTTGCTGATCCCCAGCTCACCCGAGATGTCGTCCAACGAGAGGGGGTCGGCGCTCATGTAAAGCAACATGTAGATCTGCCCAAGCAGACGGTTCAACCCGAAGGTCTGCGCCGTCCGCGCCCCGCCGTCAATCATCTGTCGTCTTACCTGTGCCGATGGATCCATGAATCAAGAGTGGATCTTAAGGACGAGCCACGGAAACGGAGATGCTCCATTTCCTCCAGGTTGCAGGCACGCTCCGCGCCCGCCGATTATGCGCATCCACCTCCAAGGCCACGAAGAGAAATCCACCGCCGGAGCAGATCCTCAAGCCTTAGAAGTAAACGTTACAAAGTTTCGTAACGTTCACAATGTACCCAAAGCGAAGCGTGGAAGCCAAGTATTTTTTCAGAATTTCTCCGATTGTCCACTCTGACCGTTCCCCTACCATGGCCGGTCGAGGCACTTGGTCAATGTTACCGTTGATTCGAATTCCCCATGATGGCATTATGCTTCGGGTCAAGATGGGGCTTTGTTTGGAAAGGCTGGAACCATGCAACAGGCCATACCCGTAAATGATCCTCAGCAGGCATTGTCGTTCTGCCGTCAACTGAAGAGTATGCTCGGGACGCAGGTCGGGCCCCCGGACAGCCCTGACTCGGCTGGTCAGACCCCGGAATTATCGGTCGTTGTGCCCATCTACAATGAAGACGAAAACGTAAGCTGCCTCACAGAACAACTGCATAAGGTACTTCTGCCTGTTACGGATTCATTCGAAATCGTCTTCGTCGATGACGGCAGCGATCCGCCGTGCACCTCCCTGCTGCGTGAAACGGCGGAGAAGAACGAAAGCATCGTCGTCGTCGAGCTCTCACGCAACTTCGGCCACCAGGTTGCCGTGAGCGCAGGCATCGATTTTGCGCGGGGCGATGCGGTTGCGGTAATGGATGGCGATTTGCAGGATCCTCCCGAAGTTGTTGCGGAGATGTTTGCCAGGTTGCGTGAGGGAAACGATGTTGTCTATGCCGTTCGCCGTAACCGTAAGGAGCACTGGCTGAAGAAGCTGGCCTACTCGGCTTTTTACCGTCTACTGGACCGCATGACCGAGATTAACGTGCCTTTGGACGCCGGCGATTTCTGTGTAATGAGCAGGCGTGTTGTTGAGACACTGAGATCAATGCCCGAGCGCACACGCTTTGTGCGAGGAATTCGCTCCTGGGTGGGATTCAAGCAGGTCGGCTACGAGTACGATCGGGCATCACGCTACGCAGGAAGATCCAAATACACTTTCTGGAGACTGTTCTTTCTTGCCGTCAACGGCGTGGTGTCGCTTTCAGAAACTCCGTTACGGATCGCTATGATATTAGGTTTCTCCATTTCTTCAGTTTCGATCCTGATTGGCATCTACTACTTCATCAAGAAGATGCTGATAGGCCTCAGTCCACCGGGATTCGCGACGTTGATCACCGCGATTCTTTTTCTGGCCGGAGTTCAGCTCATCACGATCGGGGTGGTGGGTGAATATGTGGGCCGGATCTTCGACGAAGTCAAGCAGCGCCCCCTGTATGTTGTACGATCCGTTACGGGCCGCGAGAGCAATAAGAGCGGATAAGTGTCGTCAACCTATGACGATTCGCAAGTTCCCATGCGACTTCTAATGCTGAATAATGAATTTCCCCCTCTTGGCGGAGGGACGGGCACAGTCAACAAGGCAATCCTGGATCGTCTTTTGAAGGTTGATGGCTGGACTATCGACCTGATCACTTCAGCATTGGGACGTGAAGGCGAGAAGCAGCAGTATGCGCCTAATGTCAGATTGATCAAAGTGCCGGTGAATAACCGCAATATTCACCATTCCACCGGGCTTGAGCTTTTGAAATACGCGATAGGGGCATTGCGGGAGAGTCGTCGTCAACACGATATCAGGTCTTACAACGCATGCTTTGCGTGGAGCACTGTGCCCGCGGGCTGGGTGGCATGGCGTATCAGACGTGCAACCGGTTTGCCGTACATCGTTCGTATTTGCGGCGTGGATATACCGGGCTTCGAGGCCCGATACCGTTACATTTACCCCTTTCTCGCCCCCGTTCTTAGTACGATATGGCGCGGCGCTGAAAAGGTAGTGACCAAGTGTCGTGGCGAAACCGATATGCTTCGCGCGGCTGACCCTGCAACCGTTCCGTCCGTTGTATACAACGGTGTTGTCATCGATGACTTCCAGCCCTCGCGCCCGCCTCAGGAGGGAGAACCGCTGCGACTGATCTGTGTCGGCCGTCTCATCGAACGAAAAGGCCAACGCGACCTGATCGAGGCTGTCGCCCGCCTTGTCGCTAGAGGCATAGATGTACGGCTGTCGCTTGTGGGTACAGGAGATTCGGAATCGTCCTACCGGCGTCTGGTGAACGATCGCGGGCTCGCCGGCAGGATAGAGTTTGCCGGTTACGTGCCGCGTGAGGATATGCCGGGTCAGTATAGTCGGGCGCATGTCTTCGTGCTGCCGTCATATAACGAAGGAATGAGCGTATCAACTCTCGAAGCTATGGCTGCAGGGCTTCCGCTGGTTGTGTCGAGAACCGGCGGCGTGGAGGAGCTGGTTGAGGAAAGAAATAACGGTCTGAGTTTCAGGCCTGGGGATATTGCCGGATTGACGTCCCACCTGGAAGCACTCGCTCGCGATGCATCGCTCGTGCGGAGCATGGGCAAAAGGTCTCTGGTGCGTGCTGCCGCTTTTTCTTGGGACAGTGCAGCAGAGGCCTACGTTCATATGCTCAAGGAGATCAGCACGTCAAACTCGACCGAAAAGCGATCAGGGACGTGAACCCGTGGCGCAATTCGATCACCCGCCGGTTTCATGCGCTTCCCGCGGCAGGCTTCTGCCGGAGGCATTACCGCGGCGACTTGAGGTAATGATAGCGGGTTGAATACGGTTCCTGATTCTGGTCTACCACAGTCCCATACCCACAAACTCACATACGCATTAGAATCATGACAAAGCATGGCATATTCATGCAGACCTTGATCTACCGACTCACAGCGGTAAGATCTCTGTTACTTTCAAGCTTGTCTATCTGCTGAAATCAAGGTAGGTCTTTGCATCAAGAACGCGGCGCGTTGGTGCTCGACGCGCATTCGGCCGATCTCCAACGACAATATACTTTTTCGGCGTGGAATCGACATCGCAAAATTCGGGGGGTACGGGAATGTATGATCCGCCGCTAAACCTGATTCTGGATAGAAACGAGTCTCTATTCAGCGACGATATAGCGGAGCACGAGTCGCAATTGCGTAAAGCAATTGCCGGGGCTCGCATTCTGGTTGTCGGTGCCGGTGGCTCAATCGGTTCGGCTTTTGTGGAGCAGCTGTGCCTGCGTCACCCCGCGGTGCTGCACTTGGTCGATCTCAGCGAGAACAGCCTGGTTGAAATCGTAAGAAGCATCAGATCATCCAGTCTGACAATAACAGAGGATTTCAAGACATTTGCGATCGGCATGGGCACGATGGAGTTCCAGTCCTTTATGGAAGCGCACGGGGATTACTCTTATGTGTTCAACTTTGCCGCTCTCAAGCACGTGCGGTCCGAAAGAGACCCGTTTACATTGATGAGGATGTTCTACACCAACGTATTTGCCGTAAGACTCCTGCTGGAACAATTGAAGGGAAGGGCGGTCAAGAAGTTCTTCTCGGTGTCATCCGACAAGGCCGTCGCGCCTACCAGCATGATGGGAGCCACAAAGGCTTTCATGGAACGCGTCATGCTTTCCTACGCGAACACGGTTCCCTGCTCGACGGCCCGCTTTGCCAATGTCGCATTCTCCGACGGTAGTCTCCTGCAGGGCTTTGAGAACCGATTGCGGAAACGGCAGCCTCTCGCCGCGCCTTCCGACGTGAAGAGATACTTCATCTCGCGTGAAGAGGCCGGCCAGCTATGCTTGCTCGCGGGCTTTCTCGGAAGTAATCGAGACGTCTTTTTCCCAAAACTCGACGCCGCGCACCACATGCGCACTTTGTCCGAAGTGGCCTGCATGTTCCTGCAGGCGCGGGGGTTATCGCCCCACCTGTGTTCGACGGAAGAGCAAGCGAAAGCAATGGTTGCCGATCCGGCTGCATCCTCGCGTTCGTGGCCGTGCGTCTTTTCGGAGAGCGACACAGCCGGCGAGAAGATGTACGAAGAATTCTACACGGATAAGGACGATGTCGACCTGAGCAGATTCAGCCAGATAGGGGTGATTCACGAACGGCCTCTTGAAGAGGCAGCGAATGAGATTATACGGAGTGTGCTGAACGACATAATGATGATGAGACAAACGGGCAAATGGAATTCAGGGGCACTCAGGGATGCAGCAGGTCTGGTCGTACCGGAGTTCAGACACAAGGGCGGCGCCCTGAATCTCGATCAGAAGATGTAGTGCAGCAAGAACCTGACATGGCCTCAAGTTGTTGAGTTGCGGCAAAACGGGGGCACATTCGAAAGCCGCTGGTATGAGATCCGCCGTGTCTTGGAGTACTGGAGTGTTGGAACAATGGTGTGGGACTCAAAAGTGTAACACGGCAACAAGATTTCGTCTTCTTCCAACACTCCAATACTCCATGACTCCAGCAAGTCTCACGAACGGCATGCGGACCAGGAGCCAAGCACAGCTCAAGAATTTGGGACGTTCCCAAGAAACTACGGCCCGGTGCCGGATCGGCGTTCTGATTCAGAAACGGCTACTTGGCATCACTGTAGTTTAATCCCTTGCGGTAAAGGGCCAGAATCTCGCCCTGCTTCAACTCCCGATCATACACGCAGATCTCATCCATATCCCCGCTGAATTCGCGACCTCTTCCCGTGAAACGCGCACCCAACACAAGGGTCCGGACCGCCCATCTGGGTTGACCGCTGAAGTTTGCTGTTTTGGCGCGTTCGCCGTTTACGTAGAAAGTGCAGTTACCGCTCCCCCACGTAACAGCGACATGTGACCATTCTCCGGCTCTTACCTTTCTATTGGGGCTCAGCACTCTCATCTTATCCATATCGCAGAATACAGCGCGAAGCTGACCATTCAGAATCATGATCGTAAAACCGTTGGCGTCAAAGACACGCACTTCCTTCTTCATGTTTGCGTCGGGGAGGAACCGAAACCACAATGCGTAGGTTCCGTTATCGGCAAGGAGAAACGGTTTGACGCGTATTATTGCTCCGTCGGCGAAGCGCATGGCGCCGCCAAATCTGCCATCCGTCAGCGGCTCGGTTCCTTTGTACTCCACCTCGCTGTGGACGTGTATGACCTCTTGCTGATCCTTGTCGAACAGCAGGGCAAAACTCAGGCCCTTGTAGCCCGGATACTCGAGCTCAAGCGCCGCCCTGGTCGCACGAGTGTTTTCGGCCCTCTGTGACGCGGCGCGGATGCTTTCGCGCATCAAATCACGATCCGCGCAGCCTACGGGCAAGCAGACCGCGCCGACCAGCATTCCTCGGGCCACTATCAGGCCGATCCGTCTCACTTCTCGTCCTCCGATTTGGCAAAAAACTCCTGCCCGTCAGCATGGTCGATCGGCCCGCTGTGGCTTGCGTGGTCCGCCGCATTGCGAACCGGCGGGGCGATCGACAAATCTGAACTTCCATCCCGATCAACTAAAGGGGCGCCGGTATCGTTGCCGGAGAACGGCACCGCTTCCCTGCGGCGAAGGACAAGCCGTGCCGCACTGCTGGCAATTCCATTCGCGGCGCAGGCCAGCACCGTCCCGGCGCAGACAAGATGCGCTATGAAGTAGTAATGGCCGTTTGTGTACGTTGTAATGACTATCGCAAGCGTGGCGGTCGGAACCGTCAGCATTAGAAGCTTAATCTCACTCCACATTCCCAGAACGAGAAGAACTATTGCCCCGACAAGATAGGGCCAGAACGAATACGGCAGAGGCAGACGACAGAAGAAGAGATCCAGTCTCGGCTCTTGCCATTCGGTTAGAGTCTTCTTGATGCGTTTGGCTATGATATCAAGGTACCACATCGGGTCGTTGCGGATGTCTGCGATTACAAAATCCCGCATGACTCTTTCGTACTCAGGGCTGGTGGAGAGCAAGTACTTGTCCCCATGCGTAAGGTCGCCGCGAGGCGACTCCCAGCCCCGCTTCTTTAACTCGGGCACGGCCTTGGAAAAAGCCTCACCATCCTCCCACTCGCGTTTGTATTTCGTGTCAAAATCAGCAAGTCCGCACCAGATCGGATGCCAGAAAGGGTGGGTGGTAAGGCTCTCGCCGTAGTAAGGCACTCCCCCGACTGCCTCCACGAAGTTTCTGGCTTGCCCTATTTTGTAGTCAAAATATGCCTGCACACCTTTCTGAACGGCGGCGAATATCGCGAAATATGAAAGCAAAAGCACCGCTTTCCAGCGGAGTTGCTGCCGGCGGTAGAACAAGAGGACGATCGGCGGCCCAAGCACCATGCTCAGAGCCGTGCTGCGCACATTGCCGCAGAAGATTATAAAGAAAGATGCCACTGCAAGGCGCACGGCAATCCATAGGGGATTCATGCGGCGGCCGAAAATGAAGGGAGCCATCATGGCTATCGTGAAGGCGGCCGCCGTGATCACATAGCTGAAGCTGTTATCCCTGAGTTGCAGGGCCTGGAACTCAGAAGACGAAACCAGCAGCGAAACAAATACTCCCGTGACGGGCCTCCCGCAACGGTAGAACTCCAGGAGTATAAGAAACAAGGCGAACAGGAAGAAGAACGTGTTGATGGTGCCGATTTCCTGTTTTACGGGCCGTCCCGCGACTAAGGACGCCAGATAGGGGAGATAGAACTTGAAATACTCGCCAAAACGGATCTCGTGTTCGTACTCCATTCGCAGGGTTTCGCCGCGTTCAACGAGCAGGTTGCGAGCGAAATCCTTGTTGTATTTGTCCGGTCCTCCGAGATTGAGCTCGTAAGTGCTGTAAACGGGAAACAGCCCCCAGTAGTAGAGCCCGTAGGTGTAATTGTACACTCCCTTACGCAGTCCGCTCGCATGGTAAATCCTATAGCGCTGCGCGTCATGGCCCGCGCTTGGAGAGCTGTAGATAAGATGCTGGCAGGCCATCAATAACGCGGCCAGCAGGCACAACGCAACCCGAAGCGCATTTGAAGAGATGTATTTCTCCGAAGACAGGGCATGCCGGAGAATGCGCTGTGCCTTTAGTAGTTGTCTCAGTTTTGCCTTCGTGATGGAATCAGACGTCCTCACTGTAACAATCTCGCCGGGGTACCCATATAGCACCCGCCATCCTTGCAGTTCCTGACGACAGTTGCACCTGCAGCCACCGTACATGACCTGCCGATGGTAATACCAGGCAGTACGGTTGTCCCGGCGCCGACCAATGAATAGGGCCCTACAGCTACTCCACCGCAAAGTGTCGCACCAGGTCCGATGTGCGTGAACTCGCCGATCTTGCAGTCGTGGTCAATCGACGCGGAAGTATTAATGATGCACCCGTAATCCACACGCGTACAAGGGTTGATTACAGCACCGTCCATGACGACGGTGGCCATCCCGATAACGACCTCGGAATTCACGATGGCGTCCGTCGATACAAGAGGGGGCAGCTCGTAGCCGTATTCCCGCAGAACCGCGCAGATCTTCCGCCGCTTCTCGCTGTCCGTTGCGTGTCCGATCCCAAGAGCGGCCAGACGAACGCCCCGGCCCCGGATCAGCTCCCCCAGCACATTGTCATCACCGAGGTATTCGACGCCGAGTACAACACCACGGTTCTCGACATCGACGTACCCGGCTATAACGTAAGACTTCAGTTTCCGGAGGATACCGATGACGACTTTTGCGTGCCCGCCGCCGCCAACAACAACAATTCTATCCATGTGCCAGTGCCCTTACCACTTTCTCAATGTCGGAATTATCGAGGGTTGCCGAGGACGGGATGGAAAGGGTGCTCCTGTACATGGCATGCGCCTTCCTGATGCGGTAGGAGCGGCAAGTTCGAAAGGGGATCTGACGATGATTGAGGCGCCACACCGGGCGCGATTGGATACCCTCCAGCTCAAGCATCTTCATGAGGCATTCGCGGTCTCTGCCATACGCCTCTTCGTCAATTCTCACGGAGCACAGCCAGTGGTTACAGTCGGCATAGTCAGGCGTTTCCGCGAGTTTCAAGCCGCGAATCTTGCCGATCAGGTTGTTGTACGCCAGATAGATAAGCCTCTTCCTGTGCAGGAAGTCCGGCAGTTGCTCAAGCTGAGCAACGCCGATAGCGGCGAGAACGTTGCTCAATCTGAAGTTGTAGCCGACCTCATTGTGCACGTAGCGGACAGGATCGTCTTTTGCCTGGGTGGTCAGGTACTTCGCCTTTTCGGCTATGCACTCATCCGAGATCAGCAGCATTCCGCCGCCTCCGGTGGTCACGATCTTGTTGCCGTTGAACGACAGGCACCCGATTTCAGCAACTGTTCCCGTGTGCATCCCGTCCAAGGGACCGCCCTTGTACCGCGTGCCCAGACTTTCGCTGGCATCCTCCACGACGGCGACGTTTCTATCGCGACAGATTTCGAGCAGACGCGCCATGCGCACCGCGTTGCCGAAAACGTGCACCGGAACAACCGCGGCAATACGCTTTCTGGTCATTCTGTCGTATGTAGCGCCGTTGCGGTAGAAAGTTCCCTTCTCGATAAAGTCCGCTGTCTTGTCGACATCAAGATTGCAGTATTCGTCACAATCCATGAATACCGGTTCCGCCCCGAGATACCGTACTGCATTTACGGGAGCTATGAACGTAAGGGTGGGAACAAGCACCTCGCTATCAGCCGTCACACCGACAAGACGCAACGCCACCTGAAGTGCGGCCGTCCCGTTCACACAGGCCACGGCATGGTTGGCTCCGGTGTACTCGGCTACTCGTTGTTCGAAAAGCTCGACATACCTGCCGGCTGAGGAGACCCACCCGGTATCGAGGCATTCCTTAACGTATTTCCACTCGTTGCCCCTGATGCACGGTGCGGACAAGGGTATCATCCTTCTCCCCTACACGTCTGTTTAAGTCCGCGGTCGCGCCGAAGTCCACGGCCGCGCTTCCGGCAGTCGGGTCTCCGGTTTCACTTGAAATGTTCCTCGTACGCCGCTTGTGCTTCGTGGTAGTCGTCAATCTGCCCGATATCCAGCCAGAACTGCCGGATCTGATACTTGCCGACAGGGATCCCCTGCTCAAGCATCTTCTTGATAAGGCTGTCCATGCCGAAGTATTGGCCGTGAGGAACAAGTTTCAGCACCGGCGGCTTGAAGATATACACCCCCGCCAACACCTCGGTTTTGAGTGCGGGTTTCTCCTCCATCGCTGTAATGAAACCGCCGTGAGACTCGATGCGCCCGAATGAGAAAGGCGTGATGATCTCTTTCGTCGCCACGATGAGGTCCGCTTCAATGCCAAGCGCAAACTCGTAAAGGTCCCCGAAGTCGGCGGTTGTGAGGATGTCCGAGTTCATAACCAGGAACGGTACATCCAGTTCATTCTCCAGGAGTTTCACGGGTCCGCAGGTGCCCAGGGGTTCTTCCTCTCTACTGACGGTTATCCGCACACCATAGCGAGAACCGTCTCCTAAGAAAGCCTCAATGTAGTTGGCCTTGTAGTACGTCGCGACATAGATGTCTTCGAAACCAAACTCCTTCAATCTCAGAACCTGCAGCTCCAATATGGACCTTTCGCCGATCGGCATCAGGGGCTTGGGTATGGCTTCGGTCAACGGCTTCAGTCTTGTACCGAGTCCGCCGGCAAGAATCACGGCTTTCAATGCGTTCTTCTTCACGGTTCTTCTCTTCCCGCATGCGCACAGTCTGAGCGACCGCCGCGGCTTGCATTCCTCTCGCCCTCTTGAATTATCGCCACAGGTTTGTTCAAAGTGAATATTATGGATTCAGGGTGGCGGCCTAATCGGCGTAGAACCGCATTTTCCGGGTCCAGGGGCTGGGTTTGCCGTTCGTTATGCTGCGCATGCGCCAGTAATAGCTCTTGCCCTGCTTGACGATCCCTTTCTGTTTGACTTCGTTTACGTCCGTCACCCTCGTCTCAAATACGATGCTCTTGAAGCGGCGGTCGGCGGATACCTGAACGTGATAGACGGCCTTCTCTCGCGGTACATGAGTCCAGGTAAACCCGACCAGCCTGCGGCTGTCGACACGCGCTCCCGTCAACGGCCGCGCCGGTACCGGCACAAGCAGAACCTGTTGTCGATAGTACAGCAACGCTACCGCCCCCACGGCAACCACGAAAGGAATTATCAGCCACCTTGAAACGCGCGGCTGCTCCTCGGTGCCGCCGTCCTCAAAAGTGAAGATCCCGCGCAAGAACCGAAGAAGCCTTTTCATGGTCTCCTCCGGTGTTTGCGTCCCGACTTGCACCGCTTGCCTCCGCCTTGCGGAGCCGGATTGGCGTGAAATTGGGGCGAAGAGTCCTTCGCGGTCGTGGGGCTGTTCTTCAATGTTGTTCCCTGCCGCGGCAATTCCGGCGAGTCCGCGCCGTGGTTCGCGGTGAGTTTCCGTCGAAGAATGGAAAGCAACATGAGCAGGCGCCCCCTGATCGCAACCAGACTTCCGGCCCAGCGCTCGTTGATGATCGACCCTATCGGCTCAAACACGGCAGTGTACTTTTGAGGAAGCCTGCC
>Ga0180435_10005943_pt1 | contig 11783 bp, 8 predicted proteins | sample SS_ome_3_FD_132467 | JGI IMG/M metagenome (GOLD analysis project Ga0180435, IMG submission 132467) | Hypersaline lake sediment archaeal communities from the Salton Sea, California, USA - SS_3_S_1 metaG | ecosystem: Environmental > Aquatic > Non-marine Saline and Alkaline > Hypersaline > Sediment...
ATCAACACCACGGGCAGTATCCGGTTTTTACAGGCATTTACCAAAAGAAATATTTATATTGGGATCATGGACCTGCAAATTGAAAAATTGCTGGATCGAATCGGGGTCAAAATTCTCAGTGCCCTCCAAAAAAATGCCCGTACACCCCTGAGCCGCATTGGTGAAACCGTGGGCCTTTCCGCTCCGGCCGTAGCCGAACGGGTAAAAAAAATGGAGGAAGCAGGTGTTATTACGGGTTACCACGCGCACATCAATCCCCAGGCCATGGGCTGGCCGATTTCAGCCTTCATTTATTTAACCACCACACCCCGGCACTATACCGCCGTAAAAAAGCTTGCCAGCGACCTGAACCAGGTTGTCGCCTGCCACCATGTCAGCGGGGAAGCTTCCTTTGTCCTGCACATCCGCGTGGCGGACCTGCCGGAGCTTGAAATGCTCATCGACCGTCTGGGTCCCTTGGGCCAGACGCAGACGTCCATCGTCCTTTCCACCCCCATTGACAAAACCTGGAACCTGCCCTTGCCCTGACCCGGCTTTACAACCCCGGCATATCCATCATCTTACAGACCGCACTTTACCCGCCCGATGTCGCTGTCCCTGCTCACCTTCCTAAAAAATCTATTGACAAATATATTAGTACACTAATATATTAGTTGTCACATCCCATCCTGCTTGCACCACTGTATTGATTGCCATTTCAAGGAAACTGCCCATGGAATTCAGTGCTGATGGAACCCACCAGCTTTTAAGGACCCAGGTTTACGAGTATTTGCGCAACGAACTGACCGAGGGTGCTTTGGAACCCGGCATGTTCATCAGCATGGGGCAATTGATGAAACGCCTGGGGATGAGCCGGACACCGCTCAGGGATGCCCTGCTCCAGCTCCAGTTCGAGGGATTCGTCACCTTCCTGCCGCAACGGGGCATTCGCATCAATCAACTGACCAAAAAAGATATTGAAGATATCTATGAAATGATCGGCGGCCTCGAATCACGGGCGCTGCTCTCGGTATTTCCCAGGATCGGCACGGCTGAAATCCAGCGCATGAAGGATATCAATCGTGCCATGTACGCGCAACTCACTTCCAAAAGCATCACCAAATACTGGCAGTTCAATACCGACTTTCACCATGTCTATCTGGATCTTTCAACCAATGCCGTGCTGGTCAGACATTTGAATACCTTGCGGCGAAGATTGCTGGAGTTCGGCAAACGGGAATGGAATCCCCAGATGCGTGAAAACAATTATGAAGAGCACCTGACGCTGGTGGCGTTGATCGAAAAAGGGAACGCTGTTGAGGCAGCGGATTATATCCGTGACGTGCATTTGGTGATCAACTTTGAACTTTTCTGATTTCTGGGCGTTGTGCCTGCAGGAATAACCCCGGAAACGGCTCCAAGCCTCTATGCACAGGTGCTAGGGTGCCATTGAAATAAAGGAGAGGGAAACCATGGCCAGGCTGCTCGGCATCGCCGGTATTCAAATGAATGTGATGCCCGGAGAAGACAACACCCGTTCCATGCTGGCCAAATTGGACACTGTCCGTGCGCTGGCACCATGGGTTGATTTAATCTTCTTCAGCGAATTGTGCGCCTGCGGTCTGTCGAAGAAGCAGAGCGGTCCCATTCCCAACCCCGCATTGGATCGATTCTGCCGCTGGGCGGCAGACCACGCCAAGTGGCTGATCCCCGGATCATGGTATGAGCAGAGTCACGACCGGCTTTATAACACCGCCATCGCCATAGCCCCGGACGGCACCATCGAAGCCCGCTATCGAAAAATATTTCCCTGGCGCCCCCTTGAAGAGAGCGCAGCGGGGGAAGAATTCTGCGTTTTCGATATCCCCGGCAAGGGGCGCATCGGCCTTTGCATCTGCTATGATCAGTGGTTCCCCGAAGTCGCCCGCAGTCTGGCCTGGATGGGTGCCGAGGCGGTGATCTGCCCCACAGCCACCAGCACGCCGGATCGTTCCCGGGAGATTGTCATGGCCCGGGCCGCCGCCATCGCCAATCAGATGTACTGGCTGAGCCTGAACGGGCTGGGTGCGGGGGGTATCGGGCAATCGGTATTTTTCGACCCCCAGGGCACCCTTCTCCAGCAGGGGGGCGAAGGTGAACGTATCATGACGGAGATCATCGACCTGGATCTTGTTGACAGGACAAGAAAATTCGGTACTGCCGGGGAGTGCCAGGTTTGGAAATCCTTCGCCGGGTTTCGAACGCGCTTTCCCGTCTACCATCAGGATGGATCCCAGGGAGCAATACTGAAAACGTTGGATCCGCTTCAAGTGTATAAAAAACTGGATGAAGAACATTAGCTGTCGCAGCTGCCATAATCACCAGCCGGATACGACGCCTAGGAGCCAATGATCCGGCACTACTTAGTATCCATCCATAAATGGTCTTTTTCCGCTCGGGCTTTAGTTGGATGTCATGATTTAAATCCTCGAAATAGCAGGCTATTCCTCCGGTTTAAATCTGACATCCTCCTTGCCCGCACGAAAAAATCCTCATTTCTGGACGGACACTACTGAATAAAGGAGGGCAAAATGAGAATATCATTGAAAAACCTGGTTTGTATCCTGGCTGTTTGCATGATGGCCTTATCCCTGGCAACCCCACCCGCGCAGGCCGCGGCCAAACTGCCCAAAGATCTGCTGGTCTTCGCCTCCACGGACAGTGTCACCACCTGGGATCCCAGCGCCAGCTAATCCGTGGAACTCACCTACATGGCCAATATGTACGAGCCGCTGATCTGGGTCAGCCCGCCGGGCAGTGCCCAGCAGTTCGAACCGGCCCTGGCGGAAAAATGGGAAGTCTCCGAGGATGCCTTGAACTGGACCTTCCATCTGCGCAAAGGTGTGAAATTCCATGATGGGGGCAGCCTTACGGCCCAGGCCGTCAAAGAATCCTTTGAACGCACCATGAACCTGAAAAAAGGCGCCAGTTTCATTTTGAGTCCCATCAAGGCCATCCATGCCGTTGACGAATATACGGTGCGCTTCGAACTGAAAAGCGCCGCGCCCTTCGACCGGATCGCCGCCTCCGCTTACGCGGCCTGGATCATCAGCCCGGCCAGTGTGGGCCAGCCCGGCGAGTGGTTTGACGGCGGCCAGGATGCCGGTTCCGGCCCCTACATGATTGAAAGTTACAAGCCCGACGAAGAGATCATTTTCAAGAAGTTCGACGCCTACTGGAAAGGCTGGGATGGCGACCACTTTGATCGCATCGTCGTGAAAATCGTCAAGGAAGCTACGGTTCAGGAGCAAATGCTGGATGCCGGCACGGCTGATCTGGGTAACCGTGTGCCCATCGAATCCAGCCGGACTTTCAACGAAAAGGAGTGCTGCGAGCGTCTCTCCGGACCCAGTTTCATGAATTATGCCATCCACTTGAATACAGCTATTCCGCCCTTCGACAACAAGGCCCTCCGCCAGGCCGTATCCTATGCCATCGACTATGAGGCCATGCTGGATATCGGACTGGGCGGCCTGGGCCGGGTGGGTGTGGGGCCCGTGCCCTTCGGCCAGTTCGGCCATGATGAGAACCTGCACCAGTACAAGCAGGATCCGGCCAAAGCCAAAGAGCTCATGGCCCAGGCCGGTTTCAAGGATGGCATCAAGGAACCGGTGATCTTCACCTATGCCGCCGAAAATGCTGTGGAAAAGGCGATTGCTCCCCTGCTGAAGGAAAATCTTGCGGAGATCGGCATCAACGTTGAAATACGCCCCATGATCTGGAGTGCCCAATGGGACATGGTCAAAAGCGGTCCGGAAAAGGCCCAGCACATGGCGGCCCTGCTCTGGTGGCCCACTTTCAGCGATCCTTACGAAACGCTTTACAGCCTCTGGCACGTCGAAGAAAAACCGGCTTGGAATTTTGCTTATTACAAGAACCCGGAATTCGACAAGCTCATCACTAAAGCCTATGCAACGCCCGAAGCAGCGGCAGCCCAGGCGCTCTATTCCAAAGCGCAGCAAATCCTGGTGGCAGATGCACCGTCCGTCTTTTTGTTCGATGTGGAGCGGCCGGTCTACAAACGTAAAGAGCTCCAGGGCATCGTCATCAATCCCGCCTATCCCAGGGTGGCCTTCTGGTACGGCATGCACAAATAGTAACGATTAGCTCATGGCCCTTTTCATCATTAAACGGATCGGCTGGCTCGCCTTTGTCCTGCTAGGCCTCTGCGTGATCACCTTCACCCTCTCCCGGGTAGTTCCCGGTGATCCGGCCGCCGTTTACTTAGGATCCCGCGCCAAACCCGAACAGCTCGAAGCCGTGCGTCTCAAACTCGGCCTGGACAAACCGGTTCCGCTGCAGTTTGCCTTTTACCTGCGGGACCTGCTGCACGGCGATTTGGGATCCTCGCTGCGGACCCACCGGCCCGTACTTAAGGGCATTCGCGATCATCTGCCGGCCTCATTGGAACTGATGTTCGTCGCCATCACCATTGCAGTGCTCATCGGAGTACCCCTGGGAGTGATTGCAGCCAAAAGGGAGAATACGGTCAGCGATCATCTCAGCAGGCTGTTTGCCGTGGCATGTACTTCGCTGCCATCGTTCTGGCTGGCCATGCTTTTTCAGATCGTGTTCTTCCGCTGGCTGGGACTCTTCCCCATTGGCGGCCGGCTGGACACGGTGGTGGGTCTCACCAATCCCATCGAACACCTCACGGGGTTCTATCTTTTCGATTCCCTGGCGACCGGCAACTGGACAGCGTTGAGGGACAGCGCCTGGCACCTTTGCCTGCCGGCTGTCACCCTGGCCTCCTACTCCACAGGACTCATTGCGCGCATGACCCGCTCCACCATGATCGAGGTGCTGCGTGAGGACTACATCACCACCGCCCGGGCGGTGGGGGTATCGGAAAAAGAGATTCTGTTTCTCCAGGGATTGCGCAACGCTCTGGGCCCCACCATGACCACGGCCGGCCTGTGCTTCGCCTTCATGCTCACCGGAACCTTTTTCATCGAGTTGATTTTTTTCTGGCCCGGATTGGGGACTTACATCACCAATGCCATATTGCTCAACGACTACCCCGTCATCATGGGTGTCACCTTGCTTATGGCCCTCTTTTATGTGAGCGTCAATCTGGTCGTTGACATCCTCATCGCCCTCGTGGATCCGCGGGTACGTCTGAAGTAAGGGGAGTTTCGAAGTATGCCGTCAGCCATCGGGCACAATAAACCTCAAGGCCGTTACCGGGACTTTTGGCAGGCCATCCGCCGTTTGCTGCACAACCCGATCACCTGTCTGGGACTGGCAATCGTCGCCCTGCTGCTGGTGGCGGTGATCTTTGCCCCCTGGGTAGCGCCCTACCCCGAGCAGGGCCTGGGCAAATCAAACCTCAAAGAACGTTTGGCACCCCCCAGTTCCCGTCATATTCTGGGCACCGATAATCTCGGCCGCGATATTTTCAGCCGGATTATTTACGGGTCCAGAATTTCATTTCAAGCCGCGGTTATGGTGGTGACCATTGTGGTGGCCATCGGTGTACCGCTGGGGTTGCTGGCCGGTTATTTCGGCGGCTGGATCGATGATTTGATCATGCGCTTCGCCGACATGATCCTGGCTTTCCCTTCCCTGCTGCTGGCCATCGCCATCGTCGCCTTTCTGGGCCCCAATCTGATCAACGCGCTCATTGCCATCTCGCTGCCCTGGTGGCCCTGGTATACCCGCTTGGTGCGCAGCCAGGTCATGAGCGTCAAGGAAATGCAATTTATTGAATCTGCGCGAGCCATCGGGGCCTCGCAAAAACGAATCATGTTTCGCCACATACTGCCCAACTGTGTGGCGCCCATTATCGTCCAGGCAACCCTGGATATGGGCTACATCATTCTGGCCATTGCCTCCCTTGGCTTCCTGGGGCTGGGCACGCAGCCCCCGACCGCCGACTGGGGCGTGATGGTAAGCGAAGGGCGGGAGTATTTCTTGAAGCAGTGGTGGATCTCGACTTTCTCAGGGGCGGCCATTTTCCTGACCGTGCTGAGTTTCAACCTGGTTGGGGACGGGGTGCGCGAAGCCCTGGATCCGAAAATCCGCTGGCGCTTTCAAAAGAAGTAAACAATGATCCGGGGAACTATACATTCCCTGAACCCAGATAAATCAGAAGCCAACAAGCTTATGCCAACGCAGCCAACCACGACGCCCGTTCTCGCCATCAACGACCTGCGCACCTGGTTTCACACTGCTGACGGCCTGGCCAAGGCCGTGGACGGGGTCAGCTACCATGTAAACTCCGGCGAGACCTTAGGTGTTGTGGGTGAATCGGGCTGCGGCAAAAGCGTAACGGCCTTGTCGATCCTGCGGCTGATACCCACGCCTCCCGGGGAAATCGTGTCCGGCGAAATCCGCTTGAACGGCCAGGATATCCTCGCTTTGCCCCTGAACAGCATGCGCCGGATTCGGGGCAACCGGGTTTCCATGATCTTCCAGGAACCCATGACCTCCCTCAATCCGGTTTTTACCATCGGATATCAGCTGGCCAAGATCTTCACCCTCCACCGGGGGGCCACGCGCAAAGAAGCCCGCCAGCAAAGCCTGGCCATACTTGAGGCTTGCGAAATACCATCACCCGCAAGAATACTCAAAGCGTATCCCCACCAGCTCAGCGGCGGCATGCGGCAACGGGTCATGATTGCCATGGCCATCGGCTGCAATCCCGATGTTCTGCTGGCGGATGAGCCCACTACGGCCCTGGACGTCACCATCCAGGCCCAGATCCTGGACCTTTTGCTGAAATTGCAGCAACGCATGGGCATGGCGCTGGTCCTGATTACCCACGATCTGGGGGTGGTGGCCAATTTCGCCCGGCGGGTCGTGGTCATGTACGCGGGCAAAAAAGTCGAGGAGGCGCCGGTGGATACGCTGTTCCGCAGCCCCGGCCATCCCTACACTAGGGCCTTGCTGCAATCCGTGCCGGTGCTGGGCCGTAACGAGAAATTTTTAAAGGAGATCAAGGGCATGGTACCCCCTCCTTTCCAGGAGATAAAAGGCTGTCGGTATGCCCGGCGCTGTTCCGAGGCGGAGGACGCCTGCCGCCGGGTAGATCCGCCTCTGAAAACCATCGCACCGGGTCACCTGGTGGCCTGCTTAAAAAGATAATCCCATGGACGCCAAGCTGCTGGAAGTAAACAAACTGGTCAAAACATTTACTGTGGGCCGCGGGAGCTTTTGGAAGAAACCGAAAAAAGTACACGCCGTCAACGGAGTCAGTTTCAGCCTGGCCGCAGGTGAAACCCTGGGGCTGGTGGGCGAATCGGGGTGCGGCAAGACCACCACCGGCCGGGCCATTTTGCAACTGACCCCACCCACCGCAGGGAGTGTCAGATTCCTGGAAAAAGAAGTTGGCGGCCTGGTTAATCGGGAATTGATGAGCTTCCGGCGGCACGCCCAGATGATTTTTCAGGACCCCTTTGCCTCGCTCAACCCCCGCATGACGGTGGGTCAGATCGTGGCGGAGCCTTTACTGGTGCACGGCCTGGGTTCGCCCCGGGGGCGGACGGCAAGGGTGGCCGCGGTGTTGCGGCAGGTGGGCCTGGAGCCGGATTATGCCAACCGCTTTCCCCATGAATTCAGCGGTGGCCAGCGCCAGCGGATCGGCATCGCCCGGGTACTGACCCTCAAACCCCGGCTGATCATTGCGGATGAACCGGTATCGGCCCTGGACGTCTCCATCCAGGCCCAGGTCATCAATCTTTTGGTCCGGCTTCAGGAGGAGTTGGGCCTGGCCTACCTTTTCGTGTCCCATGATCTGGCGGTGGTGGAGCACCTGGCGGACCGGGTGGCCATCATGTACCTTGGGAAAATCGTGGAAATGGCCACCAGCCGCGAAATCTACGGGAACCCGCAGCATCCCTACACCCAGGCGCTGCTATCCGCCATCCCGCTGCCTGATCCAGGGAGCACACACCAGCGCACGATTTTAAAGGGCGATATCCCCAATCCTGTGGATCTGCCCAGCGGTTGCGCATTTCATACCCGCTGTCCCCAAGCCGTCGATATCTGCCGGGCACAAATCCCCGGCATGGCAATCCTTTCTCAAACTCATTCCGCAGCCTGTCATCTGCTGACATAGAGCATTTGTCAAATAATCCTTCCCATCGAAGATGGACGATTCAAAGGACGCCATTCCCGCGAAAGCGGGAATCCAGGCATGCAAATAGAAAGCTCCAGATCCAATCGGAACATATTTATGACAACCACTATAATCATTTTTCCAGGTTCATTCACCACGAAAAACTTTGGTCCGATTTCCCTGCGATACGATGAAACCGGTACATATCGAAGAGCCCGGCTGCAATGGGCCGGTCTTGCATGAATTTCCGGTAATGCCAGTCGGATTCCTCCCAAAAATGGACGCTGTTTCTCTGGATAGCGTTCTTTTTTGCAAAATTATAGTAGTCCAGCTGATCCTGGATTTTCAAATATGCATCGATGCGGGCCTCTATTTCATCAATGGGGATCCGGCTGAACGCATTGGGATAACTGCCCACATGCCCTTTGACCACGGTGAGGGTGTCGTCGGCGATCATCCGGCGCCGGTCCTCGCGGAAAAGCAGGGAATTATTGCTCAGGGCTTTGTTGCGAATAATCGTATACGCCAGATCCCCGGAGCCATCCTCCGTGACCACGTGAATAAAAGTGACGTCGGGCAGCACCTGGGTCTGCTTGCCCCGTATTTCGGCAACCCTGCGCATGGCCCGGTCGACGCGTTGCTCGTGCGGCCCGGCCTGGGGATCAATACAGTCACCTTCCGGACAGCGATTCAGCCGGTCTTCCGGATGGGTTGCCCCTCCGGCGTGGGCCAGCAGTTTATTGAAAAACTCCGTTTGGGGATCGTCGGAGCGGTAGACCACCCGGGTTGCGCGCTCCAGTCCCCGGTACTGTTCATCCAGGTAATTCTCCACACTCTTGCGGGCGTCCCGATACCAATGCGCCCATATAGACTGGCGTTTTTCAACAGGCAGGAAGCTTAGAAAATTGCTCTCCCCTTCCATGCGCAAAAAATCCATATAGAGCCGCGTCTCGAGTTGATGTCCCACATTACCGTAAACATTGAAACCGGCCACCAGCAGGTAGTGCACCCGTTCGAAAAGCGGATAGTCGATAACCCATCCGGTTTTCGGCATTTTGCCCACAAACCCGTGGAGCACACTGGCGCTGTCGAAATGCCTGAAGACGGTCAAAAGAGCATTGGCGTTGGTTCCTGCCGCACCGTCCCAAACATAATCAATGCCATTTCCTGCTTTTCCCGGATCTAATTTTAGTAAATATTCTTCTTTGGCTTGCAGGTACTTTCTCTGAAGTTTGGCATATCTGCGCCAGGTACGGATTAGGTGCAGCGTACTCTTTTTTTCAGACGGAATACTTAACAGATCGCTAACCTGGCTGAGAAAGGCAGTATCGTTGCTGATGGCGTCTCTCTCCGGATCTGAGAAGGCGACGAAAAAGTGATCGTTGATCACGTTGAGCGCTACCTGACCCCGGCACACGGGTCCTTTAATGAAACCTTCGACAAAGAAGCGGGCATCATCAAGCATGAACCGGTAGCGTGATATGGCCGGCAGTACGGCAAAGGTTTTGAAAGGATTGGCGGTGGTGGCCGGATCATAGGAGGGCAGCTCGCTGACTTGAAAATCATCCCCCAGAAAAAGTTCGCGATAGCGCGCCATTTTCTTGCCGGTCATGCGGTAAACCGTATGGTCTTTGACGGCGATGGTCCCCGCGACCTTTTGAAATCGATAGTAGAACGATCCTTCACCGGGGTCATCATAGGGCCGGACTGTATTGATCTCGACCACGGGCTGGCCCGGGGGCGTTTGGGAACGCACAAGGCGGTAGAACTCCCGCGAAGGCAGGGATTCAAAACTGATGCGCCCGATGAACAGATGTTCGTAGATATAACGGGACATGAGCTGCTCCTTCAGTGAGGCCCCGTTAAGAAAAACTTCCCATTGGGCGATAACTCGCGCGGATTGTGCCGATGGCGGCGGTGTGGGGGTAATGGGCGCCCCTTCCCGCAGCCAGTCTATGACGGTCGCATGTTCCCGATCCGTCAAGCGAGGCAGGGCATAGGGCATTCCCCAGAGCGGGTATTTCTTCTTGTAATCTTCGAAATCTTCAGCGGTGGTGCAGATATAATCCCGGTTCAGGCGAATATCGAAGGTATCCGGCAACAGGTCGGTCCCGGGCAGCGGATTGTCCTTTTTCAACTGCAGCATCAGGCCCAGCACAGAATTCTCCAGGTAAGCGGTCTCGGTTTGATCGCGCTCATTGAGTACGGGATGAAAACCAAGTTCACGCCACCCCCTGGCGTTCTCCGCATCAATATGCAGGCGGGTGGGCGGTTCGGCGGTCAACCGGGCCGAGTTGTACACCAGGGCCTTGGTACCCCCGCGATCAATACCTTCGTAGCAGGTCGTTTTCAGCTGGCACGGGGCATCGTAGCAGCTGTGGCAAACACTGCAGCGTCGTTCCAGTATGGGCTGCACATCATCGTAGAAAGATACTTTGCCGGCATATGTCGCATCCACGCGTCGATCCACGGCACTCTGCACCGGACCGTATTTGCTATCGAACTTGTAGGCCGTGAATACACTGCATCCACCCAGGATCACCATCACCAGGACAAAAACGAGTACTCTCTTGCGCATCGCTTGACTCCTGCCGCCGGCGTATAAATCCGGCCGCGATTATTGGGTTAGAACGATCCTGCGGATTGCTCCAGCCGGTATATTGACGAACTCGGGGACATTGGCCGCATATCGGCTGTGGCTGAAACGGGACAGGCACACCGGAGGGCTGTCCATCCCGTTTTCATCGATATGCGTCAGGAATATTTCTGTAAAATCCGAGTTTGCTTTGGAAGAAAACAACATCCATTTTCCATTGGGGGAGAAACTGTGCCACGAATTTAAGCGCTCGCGGTTACAGCGCATTCTGCGGGGCCGGCCGCCGACCGCCGGAATAATAAACAGCTCGCTGTCCGGCTGCAGCATGATACCCCATCGGCTGCGGGTAAAAACGATCCAGCGGCCGTCCGGGGAAAATCTGCCGAAATAGTTGCTCATCCCGTTGTTGCTGGCACCGGACAATGGTTCCGGAACGCCGCCACGGCCCTGGTTGAAGGCAATGCGGTAGAGATCGAACTGCATGGGATACTTCCGGTTCAAGGTATGGATATCAGCATCTTCGATACGCGTACGGATGTTGGTGATATCCTCATGATACTCTTTGCGTGTCCGGGTCCGCGCGAATACGATCTGCTTTTCATCCCAGCTCCAGCTTGGATCGGTCTGTACATAATCGAGGCTGTCGGCGCCCGGTAATGTGTGAAATACCCGTTTTTGCACGTCGTACCAGGCCAATATCCCGTAGGTCGGGAAAAACAGCTGGCAAAAGGCGGGATCATTGGTCAGGGCAAAAAAGGCGATTTCGTTTACCGTGCCCGCCAGGTAATTCCCGCCGGGAGACAATTTGGCGAAGACACCCCGTGTGCGGGGAAGCAGATCCGGTTTAGGGAAGGTTTGCCAGGTCATGAAATCAGCGGGTGACAGCGAGATGGTCTCCGCCACCGGCGCGATGAACTGGGCGCCGCTGTCCCCCTTATAATTCATCTCCATGCTGATCAAACGGCCATCCCTGGAGACCTGATGGCAGCTTGCGGAGGCCGAAAGGGTTTGCATTACCACGGCCGGCGGTTCGTAGGAGGCCACACTCCCCAGGCGCCACTTCATCTTGCGCAGCGCCCGGTCACTGGTTTTAAACGGCAGGGGCACCTG
>Ga0180435_10005945_pt1 | contig 11778 bp, 11 predicted proteins | sample SS_ome_3_FD_132467 | JGI IMG/M metagenome (GOLD analysis project Ga0180435, IMG submission 132467) | Hypersaline lake sediment archaeal communities from the Salton Sea, California, USA - SS_3_S_1 metaG | ecosystem: Environmental > Aquatic > Non-marine Saline and Alkaline > Hypersaline >...
AAGCTTCTGTGTCAGGGAAAAGTTACCACGTCGTCCCCACTGCTGGTTTTTGTTTCTGGGAGAAAAAACATGGCGATCATCGACGAGGAGGCACTGGACGAAGAAGCGGCACTGGTGACGTTCGGCATCGTGGTGTCGGCTGTGCTGTGGCTGACGACTGTTGCGTCGCTTGTTTTGGCACACTGCATGCGCGTGTATCGCAGCGACCGCTTAATTTACGGGTGGATCTTTAATGTGGCAGGTGCCTGTCAGGTCTGGGGCGAACTGTTGGCTAGGGCCATGTCTGTGCAAGATGCCGGCAAGGGCGCATACAACGACACGGTGGGTGGCATCGTCGATGATAACGCTGACATGACGCGGGCGATGGATTGGCGTGTGGCACTTGGCATGGGCGCCGGCCTTGGTGTGTGGGTCGTGGCCGCGGACGCCTGCATGCTGAATATGCCGCCTTTCCGCAAAGCAGGCTGGCGCAACACCTTCACGATCGTGCATGCTGCGCTGCTGCTCGCGATGCTTGTCATGGTGTATCCGTACGTCAGGTTGCACATCGAGGACACGGGCGCCATGCTGGGCTATGTATCGGGTTTCATGGTGCTGGCGTTTTTGCCCACGACAGTGCTGGTGTTCCACGGCATGCTCATGAACTTCATGCAAATGTCGTATATCCGGGAAGTCGTGCTGCTGCACTTGACGCTGTCGATGATCGGCCACTTTGCCGCGGAGCCAGCGCTGCTGATGATCTCAGTTGTGTTGGTGTCTGCACGCGTGCTGCTGTGGCCCACCCACGAGCCGCTCTACAGGTGTTTCTTTTTGCGAGTGGGCGACTTTGCCAAAGTGGATCCCGTGGCACTGTCAGCGTTTTTGGATTGGCGTCTCAGTAACGAAATGGATGCCAAGAGCGCCGACATGTTTTCAGCGTGGGGACTGGCGTGCCGCTTACTGCAACAGAAGCGCGATTCGGTGTCAGGTTACGACTATGCGTCGACGATGCGCGCACTCGACACCACCATGGGCGTGACCGTCAGCGAAGACTGGTCGCCCGAATACATTCGTACGCACTTGTTGATGATGGTACACCGTGACGACCGTAACCAGCTGCGCACGTTCAAGGCGCAGAAATTCATCCGGCAGGCGTTTATGCCGGACCGCAGTGCCGATCGTAAGTTGTGGCGGCGTCGTCAGAGATTACTATCGTCCGTGCGCCGTGACGCAAACGATGACAATGCCACAGAACTCAGTCTCGATCAAACAACGGGCATCGAACTCAGTGAGCACACGGGCGTTGACGAGTCGTATCAGCTGCCGCCTTACCCGGCAGACGACGATGACAGGACGCAGAGCAACACAGTCGTTGTGTATGACGAGTTGCATCGTTTTCGCGAGCTGGATGGCAGTAGCAGCGACGATGCCAACGATTGAAAAGGTGCCAACAACAATACATTGGCTTTTACAAGCACAAGTCGCCAAAGACGTCGTCCGCAGCGGGTGGTTCGGGCTCTTCGTCGGGCTCCGTCAGTCCCCACGCCTGTCTGGCAATAGCCAGCTTGATCAGTGAGTTGCTAATGTCGTGCGGCATGTTGATCTGGCGGACAGTGTCTTTGTCATGCGGCGCGATCAGGTCCAGACGCTGCATCTCGCGGGCGAGAATCGCAAGGTCAGAAAACGAGACGGTCACCTTGGCAGCGAAGACGTTAGCAAGAAGTTTCTTGTAGCGATCTTTTGCACCGGGCAAATGGGACCGCGCGTGCCACTGCTCAACGAACTGTTTGAGTCCCGCGTCACGGGGCAACAGCCAATCGGGTTCTTCGCTCTGTGTCGCTGTCGCGCCCCGTGACTCTTGCTTCTTTTCTTTTGAAGCAAACGGTCGCTGTTCTTGTTTCTTCTCCTTCGATTTTGCGGTTTGCTGCTGCTGTCGACGGATCTCCTTCTTCATCGGCTCAGATGGCGGTGGGGGCGGCATGTCGCGACTCTTCTTTTTCTTCTTGCCGTCCTTGTCCTTGCTACCGCTGCTCTTGGCTGGCGTTGACGCGCCGTCGTCAGTGCGTGCCTTCTTGGTCTTGGGCGGAGCAGCAGAGGTGTCATCGGCCACTGCGTCTTCTGGCGCTGACGAAGAAGATTCCGCGCGCTCAAAAGCCGCTTCGATCGACGACGCAGGACGCTTGCGTGACGCCTGTGCGCTGGTAACTGTCGCGGTAGCTTGTGCACCTGTGATGCGACCGATCAGCGTCTCTTTGTTGCCCGAAACCGGCACGCCGCGCCTCTTGCATTCTTCGCGCAAATGCTTGATCGTCAGCGCATCGTAGTTGCCGCGAGCCACTGCCTGTGCGATCTCATCGTCAGACAGCTTCTTGCCGCGTGAAACTGCAGCGCCGCCGCTACTTTTCTTCGCTGTCGACTTCTTTTTCTTCTTGACAACGACATCGTCTGCCTTGTCCTCCATGTCGGACTCCTCCGCGAGTGTTGCAAGATCAACTTCTTCGCTGTCGTCCGCGAGGGAATTGTCCAGCTCTGCACCCGAGTCAGAGTCAGGCACGTCGCTCATGCCATCGCCGTCATCGGACGAGCTGGACGAATAGCCGTCGCCGTCTACGCTGCTATCGTCATCGCTGCTACTGCTGCTGTCGCCATCGCCGTCGACCATCGCCACGTCGCGCGCCATTTCCTCGGATGTCACGCGCATGTGATCCAACGCCGCACTAGCAGCCGTGCGCTTCTTCTTCGGCGTCGCGGACTTGCCATCGGCCGACTTCTTCTTCTTCTCGCCATGGTCTGACTTCTCGCTGCTTACTGACTTCTTGTCACTGCTAGCGGACTTCTTCTTCGTCAGTGTCGCGGACGCCTTTTCACCGTCGACGGCTTGCTTCTTCTTCTTCACCACCATCGCCTCCTTCTTCTTCTGTTTCACGGCCGCCGCGTCCTTCTTCTTAGCATGCTTTTGCTTCTTGTCTTTCTTGCTCTTCTTCTTCGGCGACTTCGGCGCGCTGCCACCACCGGCAGACGCAAAAACAGTGGGCGTCGAGGGAGGCGGCGCCGTCGCGGCCTTGCTGCCGTCGTCATCGTCTTCGCCAAACAAAGAAGGCATGACTTGCATCGGCGGATCCACGGGTCCAGAACTCAACTCGTTGACGAACGTGTCACCTGCACTCGAAGCACTCGGCGGCGGCACACTTGCAGGTACCACGCCAGACGCACTCGCCGTGCCGTTGCTTGTAGCGCTTCCTGCTCCAGGGTGCTGACCCGCCGTGGCCAGTTTCTTGGGTGCCAGACTCGCAGGCGGATTATAGCCCATCATTCCGGGCATGGCCTTACGTGGCCCACCTCCAAGCGCTCCCAACACACTTGCCACTTGATCCATCACAGCCGCAGTCGTTGTTATTTCAACGCGTGTTTTCCGCTGGACAAGCGAGCGCGCAGATGCGTCTCCCGGGGCGAGAAAAGTTGATTTGTGACGACAAAAACGCGCTAGCGAATATTTTTTTTAAAGAAGAAAAGATTTTCGTGGGTTTCAGTTGCGGCCCTATAACATTTGTTTTATGGCGTCTATTCTGGCACAAAACAAAGCGGCAACTGTGTTTTCACTCAAAGGTGTCTGAGTCCGACGCAATGGAGTGGTCTGTCACTTCGTCCAAGGCGCCAAATGTCGTGTTGAATTCGTCGTCGCGGATCAGCTGTAGGATTTTGTCCTTGAGATCCACTGGCAAATCCTTGAACACCGTCAGTGCGAACACCTTGGCGGTGTTGAGACAATCGCGTTGGAACCACAAATTGAACGGCTGGTGCAGCGTGAAGCTACCAGCAAGACCCTTGGATTCCACTACGAGGCGATCGTAGTCTTGATCTTTGCGCAAGGTCTGGTACACAATCTCGGAAAATGTGGAAAAGCTCGTCCAGTGTCGCCCCCACGAATAGTGGTGCACGCCGACGTATAACCGGAATCTCGGTCTTTGGTACACTCCGAATGCTGATCCATTGCTAGTGTAGATGAACGCCGTCCGCGGATTGCGCTTGGTGTCGAGCTCCCATGTGCCAAAAGTGTGACGAGCATCTTTCACAAGTGGATTCGAACGGCTGAGAACCGTCGGTTGATCCTCGTCCTCTGTCAGCATGGCCAGGACAGCATGGTAAACGATACGTCCAAACACGTTCGTGGGCTCGATCCCGGACTCTGACCAAGTTTCGCCGTGGTCCTTGTATTGTTTCTTCAGCACCTTCCACGCGCGCCAGATTCGCCGCTCGCCATCCAGCACCCGCTTGTGCAACCGCGCCGGCATATTGAGTTTTGTGATGGTTTTCAATTGGTGGCTGTAATTTTTGGTTACAACTCTAAAAACACTGTTTTACGGCGTTTTCGCAGAAGTGTTTCATATTTCAACAACATGCCGAAGTCTGACAGCAGCGCCGAAAAGAAGCGCCTTAAGCGGACGCGGCGTCTGAGGAATGCCCGCGTTGCCCGCCAGAGCATCTTCTACAAAAACTACGGCGCCGTCATCGCGGGCAAGATTCTCGATAGGGTCGAGAACTACATTCCCGGGTGGATGGACGTCGTGCTCATCGACGCCTTTGGCTCTGATGTCAGTCCCAAGAAGCGCGCCAAGTTCGGCGCCAAGGTCATCAAGAAGTTCCTGCAGCCATGGGCGCAAGACCTGAATGGCCTGCTGCTCAGCGAGGCCGACAAGCGCGTCGAAAGACTGGCCAAAAAACTCCGAGTTACGTCCAAATAAACGATATTCTAGTGCTTTCGTGTGTATAATAATATAAACCGTGACAATACACACAGAATTCTGTATAGTAGAAAAGGGCCCGTCACACTCATTTTTGGGTGTTTTCATCTGCGATGACCGTTTCGTTTGTCGCGCACGCGCTTGCGCTCCCCGCTGATGCCGCAGTGGGAGGCGGTGTCATGTATGTGCAGTTCGTTGCAGGGGCTTTGAACGAGTGGTGGATATGCGCACCGCGATTTGCAGGCAACAAGACCGTGGCAGCCGTCATGATGCTGACGGCTCCGTTGACCGGAATTGCAGCGGCGTTCTATACACACAAGTCAATCCTCTCGTTTTTTTGAAGAGCACCCGCTGTTACAGGTACTGTATTGAACGGTTCTTAAGTGTATTTATCGTCTGCGCTTGTGCTGCCTTGAATTCAGTGGGATCATCTCAACTTTTGGCGCGAACGTCTTGGCGATACGCATGGCCCGCGCGGCTCGTTGCAATCGTCGTTGCACACTAGTGTTCTTCGTCTTCTTGTGGTGTCTGTGATGCGATGACGAGTCCTGAAGTAATGAACCATCGAAGTTCTGACGAGCTGTGTAGCGCGCAAACGCCACGACCAAATCGCGCAAGTGGTTGTTGTCAGAGGGTGATCCCTCGCCGCGAATCGCAAGCTGTAAATTCGCAGGTACTGTCGCTGTTATCTGTGTGTTAGCTGCAGCTCCCACTGACGCTGTCGACGAAGCTGCTGCTGTAGAAGCTGTCGACGGCATGTTAGAAGGCGCTGTCAGCAAGACTTGGTCAGCCTGCTCTGCGATGCTTGCCAACAGTGGCGGTGGTGCGCTGAGAGTAGGGGCCATGGCCTGCATCAGCGACTTGCGATAGGGCTTGGGCAGCGCCGCCAGACGCTCGATTTCAGCCGCGCGTTGCGTCGCCCAGTGCAAATCCCACAGCTCGCGGACGCTCCGTCGGATAGTTTCCCGCGACGAGTTGCCCGGCAGCTGCGCCTTGCCACTTTTGTACAACTCGAATGTGTTGTACTTCTTCTTGTTGTTCTTGAACTTCCACGTCAGCGCCAAATCGCCGATGAGCGCCGGGAACGCGCGCTTGCTTTTGCTGTGGTCTGTGTTGCGCTTCTCGTGTTCATAGCGACTGGCACCCAGCACCTTGCGCCACAAACGCATGTCGGGTGGCGGTAACAGTGTCTGTGACACGATATTCGTCACGCGGAAATTAACGACGCGCAACTGACGGCCTGTGATACGCGAAAAAATATACGCGACTGTTTGAGCAGTGACCAGCGCGTGCTCGGGTGTCTGGTCACCGAGTTGGTTGACGTTGCCGGACGTCCACACCATGATCAACGGCCGGGTAGCAGGCGTGTCCAGACAGATGCGGCCCTTCAACGCCTTCAGCGAGTTCTGATAAAAGAACCCATACTGCAAGCGTGTAACGTCTGCGATGCGCTTGACATTCAGACGGATGGGCCTGCCGTTATCTGACACAATCCGATACGAGGCAATCGTGTTGTCAATGTACGCGCGCACGATGCTCGTGGTGTTCGTGACAGGATCGCTGCAGACGCGTGTTTCGACGGTCTGCAAGGCAGTGTGTGTTGGCACCAGCCGCGGATTAAGACGCGCCAGTCCCGGCGTGGACATAATTGCTGTGTGAGTAAGCCAAATCGCGATTCCCAACAAAAAAAAACCACGCGAGTGTATTATTTGTTTGTTGCCTGTTGAAACACTTCAACAAAGGGGCTGCAGGAGGAGGAAGCCATGGCGAGTGCCATCGGATATGTTGGGCAGACGCTCGAAGAACAACTTGGATATGACACCACAAAGGATTTCTTCACTGAGCGCATCAGAATGTTGATCGACAGGCACGAGAGCTTTTTCTTGGATCAACAGCGCAAAAAGAAGAGTTTTCCGGGTGTCCGAGACATTGAAACGAGACGCACACTCAACTTGTTGCATGCGTACCGGCAGGTTATTTTGTATGACATGGTCCAGCTGCTGACCCGCCGGTTGGATTTGGAGAACATGCCGGGGCTCATGCAAGGTGGGCCGGCGAGTCGTTTTGCGGCGCAGGCCGTTCAGAGTCCGGAAGGGTCTCCGCCAGTAGCAGAAAGCTGGTACGAGGTCATCGATATTCCATGGATCGAGGAGCAGCTTGCTATTGATAACAGGCTCTTACAGATACTGGACACGGAGCCGTCGCTGCCAGAAAGCGTCGCGCCCCAGTTCAGGCCAACGGGCATTACGCGCGGCGTGGCCATTGCTGAACTCGGCGACGTGGAAGGCCGACTCGACAAGTCGCTGCGAATTTCCGGGAAGGAGGAGGATGATCAGATGAGCGCATCGGCGTCCGGAATCGCACAGATGGCCATGGCGAAGTTCCCAGAAGGACACATTGTGAACAGTACTGCCAGAATGCTCTTGGTATTTGCCTGATTTCCCTTTGTTCCGTGTAAAAATCATTCAGATTTATTCTTCTTCGTGGCGCTGCTGCTGCTGTTGTTGCTGCTGCTGTTGCTGTTGTGGCTGTGGAAACAACCAATCCCTTAAAGGTTGTGGCACCTCGTCAGCGCTGAAGTTCGCCGATACCAGCAACTCGCATGCCTCCTTTGACAGGCCCGACACTTCTTCTGGCAGTTGCCACGGACTGTGATACGGCAACCGCTTGTCTTGGAGATAGCCGATGCGCACTGTTTTGTCCACGCCGCCACTCATCAATAACTATTCCGTCTCGGTGTTTTTCTCGACAAATCACAAAAACTAGTTTTGTGGTGGGTATATAAATATATTTGTCAAAACTCAACACATTTTTTTTGTTGAAGTGTGTGTTTTGAACGGGGAGGGGTTGAGGCGGAAACAACAATGGCAGCAGCATCAGAGGACATGGCGGACGTGACGGCACAGGAGACTCCGGCACCCGTTGCAGTGAAGGGCAGGAACAGCAAATCGCGCAAGAAGTCGTCGTCGACGCGGAAGACCACTGGCAAGCGCCGTGCCACTGAAGATGCGGCCATGGAGGACTCGCCGGCGGATTCTGGCATGTCCGCGGGTAACGACACGGCCGTCGACGCTGCTGCTAATGGCGACGATGACCAGGGTTTTGACACGAGTGTCAAGGCATCAACAAAGACAGTGATGAGTCGTGCCAAGACAGACGTGGTGGTCGAGACACAGCAGCGTGCGGGCAAGCGCGTGCGGCCGAGTGTGTTGTCCGTGTATCAGGTGCGTGGCATTCCTACCAGCCACCCGTTCATGGCGTCTGCGTTGGTGGTGGCTTACACGGAACAGCAGGCGCTTGAGCTTGCATACGGCAACCGACTGGCAGAAGATCCTGACGCCACCAAGCTCATGACCGTGTCGCTGCTCGATTTGATGCGTCCGACGCCGAGCGCTGTGCCCGTGGGCTTTGGACAGCTCATCCAGGCGGATCCAGCAGCGTTGGGTGTCGCGGGCGACGGCGAAGAAGAAGATGCAGCGGGGTCGGCACAGCCTAACACCATTTATATTTGTACGGATTACGAGTCGGTGCCGCCTGTGCCACCCGTCGCGGTTGTCATCGCGCCGTCCGAGGCAGTCGCTCGTGACAAGATGGCCATGGCGCTGCTAGCGGATGGTGTCCAGAACCTCGACTGCACCGTACAGGAGATGCCCACAGTGCCAGACACGTTTGTGTGGCTCTCTACCGGCGAAATGTATGAAGGACCTGCACGCGCCGCGGCAGCCGTCGGCGTCACCGGCGTGACTTACCCGACGCACACCGTCTATGACTATTCGCAGATTGGCGCGGGTCACGTCATGCAACGCGTCGATTAAACAACCCACAAAAAGCTGTTAATACATACACAAACACACTCAGCACAAGAACGCTCCACTGCGCTTGTCATCCTGCTGGAACGTGTCCTTGCAGGCCTGAGAACACACCGTGGCACGCTGGAATCCACCGTACGTCGGACTCATCAAAGCGCCACTTGGCTTGTCCTTGTAGCGGCGCTGCGTGACTCTCGTGTACTTTTCGGCGATCACGCTCTTAGCTCTGTAGAACTGGTTGTTGCAGACGGGGCACGTCGACATCGCAAGGAGGTCACGCTTCTGTGCCTCAAGGTCGTTCAGCGGCTGGGGACGAGGGGGCTGAACCAATCCAACTCCAGTCAGACCAATCGGTCCAACGTTGGCACCGACACCGCCGCCGTTGTGATCGGGTGTCAGGGCGGCGTCACCGACGTTGAGACCGATACCAGCACCGCCGTAGACAGGCTGCATTTTTCCAAAAACGCCGTCAGTCGTGAAGACACCGCGTGGCCGCGCGAAGTCCCCGATGGCACCGACGGGCAGCAGCTTGCTAACAGGCTGTTGGGTCTTCGGACCAGCGTGTGTCTGCTCGCGCGGGTTCCAGTTAAAGGGATAGCCACGCGTGGCGGCAGCGGGAGCGCCAATCGTCTGCTGCGTCCGCAAAATGACCATGGCGTGGTTGCGGCACGTCTTGTGATACTCAGCGCCATCGTAGCACGTAATGCAGAAGTCGTTGTCAGCACACACCATGCAGTGGAAGCGCGGACCTTCCAGCTCGGTTCCGGGACGCTGGCAGCCGTCGCACTTGTAGTTGCCCGCCCACGCCGACTCTGCCAGCCGTTGCTTCTGCTCGAGTTCAGCGTTGCGCATCCGCAGCAATGCATTCTGCTCTTCCATTATCTCCATGCGCCTCTTCATAGCCGTGTGATCATCGCCGACCATGTGCTCGTTATCAGCATCCTCGTCGCCGTTGGCCATCGCCGAGTTGTCGGCCATCTCGCGTCGGACCTCAGGGCTGACCTCGCTGATCCAGAAGAGAATGTTGAATTGTGTGACCACAAAGATTTGATTTCATATAAACAGTCAATCAAACTCTAACGTTGTCTAACAAAAAACTGTAAACTTTTAGGTTTGTTCTTTTTTGTCCGGGGGACGATGCCCTTTGGATCCGCGGGCAATCCTGCACTGGGTGGCAGCTCCGAGGCGGGCACTGTTTTTCGAAATGTCACACTGTACGGATGTGGTGGTATACTGGCGGTGATCCTTGGTTTGTGGTTGTTTCTGGGAACTGGTACAACCACTAATCTGTCGCACCTGACAAAGGAGCGCACTGCGGCGCTGCGCTACTGGAAGCGCAACTGTGAAGATCCCAAGGTCATGGTCGAGCAGAACGCCATTGAAGACTGTCACATCCGCGAACACTTCTTGGAGCAGAACATCTACCGACTAGCAGCCGAGAAAACGCTCAAGGACTCGATTCTGAGTGTGTGGGAAGACGTCTTTGGCAGCAGTGGCTTCGTGTTGTTCTTGTCGGCACTGGGCGGACTGACACTGCTCGCAGCGGGGTGCTGGTTGAGGGCTATGGAATTCAAGCTCAGCAACACGCTAAGACCTATTATTCCGCAGACAATGAGCGGCACGCACAAAAAGGGCGTTTAAGATACTTGAACACAATAAAAAACGAGTGTTGGTAAAAAGGGTACGGTTTTTAAAAGTCTTGGCGGCCGGACAGAACAGCAGCAATGGGCGCCTCTGGAATCGATGTGATGCGTTTCAGGTCTCGCATCGTGAAGCCGTTCAGTGACGTTTTGGTGTCATCGTAGTTGTTACCCCAGAAGTAAGCGGTACGGTCGCGGGGTGTAGTGCACGTGACAGTCGTTTCACGCGCGAACATGACGAGCTCGCGGGTCGACAGCTGCTCCTGTGGAATGCCGTTGTAGTCTAGACACGCTTCCAGCATCGCCTCGCTGAGTACGCTTCCGTTCATGCCCGCTGCGGCGTTGTGCTCGGCGTCGAACCACATAGCAGCAGAGGTCGCGGCGATTCGACAGAGTGGCCATCGGCCTCGAATTTCGTCGGTGCACCGGAAGAACGGCATGCGTACGGTCGCTTTCTTCACACCATCGTCGTCGCTTGTGTCTTCTGTGTCGTCGTCGACCGCTGTGGGTAGCGCCCTGCCCCGAGCTCCAGATCGACTCGCGAGATCGTCCAAGTCCACTGGGTCGCTGCTGCTGCCGCCGCTGCCACCGAAACTGACCTCGGAATTCTTTTGGTCGCGGGCCATGTGGTCACTCGGGTGCGTACGCAAGATCTGCGTGACGGCGTCGGAAATGCCATAAAAGCCACGCAACACACCGCCAATCCACTCCAAAATGAACCTGCGGTTGTCACGAGCATACTCGATGAACAAGCGCGAGATGTCCGACTGCGAGTCGTCGCCAACGACAGGACGCGTTGATCGACCCAGTCCTGTCACTACCAGCAGCAACGGTATCAACATGCGAGCAGTGCGTCGACGGGCATTCATACGGTTGTCCATGTCAGACGTCTTCGTGATGCTAGTGGGCATCAATTCGTTTTGTCTGTGTGTGTCCCAGTCGGCGTAATTGACAGTGACAGACTCGCCAAACGCGTCTTTGCGCCCGCCTGACGACAGTGCCACTTTGAAACTGGCATACGGCGTCGACGCGATGCGCTTCGTATTGGCGGACATGCTTGCTGCTACGAAGTCGTGTTTGACGTTGAGGTAGCGCGGCAAGGGCGACCAGCGGTGGGCACTGTCAAAGCACAGTGGCGCGTGCATTGTGACGCCACTCCAGATGGGCGGCGATCCACCCGGATTCTTGTAGGTGGCACAGCGGAAATCCAGTGGATAGGCCACAGACGCACTGGGCGATATCACGGGGTCACTGAGCGCAAACAGCACCAGCGACGAATTGGGCGAACGACACATGTGTACGTCGCTGTGCTGGCCGTCGGCCTTGGTGCAGTCGCCCCTACGCACCATGGTATGCGAGCCATGTCCCATGTACTTCTTGGCCAGTGCCCGTTCCATCAGAGAAGCCTGGTTACGTATCTGTGCGATGAGATTCGCAGTGTCTCGTTTGTGCATCTCCAGCATGTGGTTGTGATTTTCGAGGGCGCGAATCAGGGAAGCGCGCGCGTCGAGACCGCCGGACGGGACGCCGTCGCGAGTATCGAGGGTGGGCTGTGATTCGCGGCCAATCCGTTCTAGCAGGTCAGCGGCCGCCGATCCACAGTTGTCC
>Ga0180435_10005947_pt1 | contig 11777 bp, 13 predicted proteins | sample SS_ome_3_FD_132467 | JGI IMG/M metagenome (GOLD analysis project Ga0180435, IMG submission 132467) | Hypersaline lake sediment archaeal communities from the Salton Sea, California, USA - SS_3_S_1 metaG | ecosystem: Environmental > Aquatic > Non-marine Saline and Alkaline > Hypersaline >...
AACTTCGGTAAGAGGACCATATGCTTTCGGGACACTCACATCAAGAATCCAATAGCTATATAATCCTGGGTTTGGTTCCATGTAAGAGTGTTTCGAACCTCTAAGTTTGAGATGATTTTGCTTTGCTATGATAAAGCGGTCATCATGTCCAAGCTCAACAATTTTTGCTGGAATTATGGGAGTGTCACCAAACCAACTAATCGGAGAAACACTAATCTGATGTGCAGAACTGCGATGTATGTAGTAATCGCCGCAGAGCTTGGCGGAAAAATCTGACTGAGTAGGCCAACAAGCAATATCATCACAGCCATTATCATCACAACCAGCCAAAAGTATCAATAATACGATCAGTAACAGTGGACTTTTCATGGTTTTTCCTTGCAGGATATATTAATAAACATCACGAACTTAGCTGATTCTGTGCTATTATCACGTTAGTCGTGATGCGCATATAACAGCCGTGTCGCGGCTATTACTTATCGCGGTTTTTGTCTTGGTTTGACAATTCCATGGTCATTGAATAGTTGATGAATAATTCCACTTTTCGGTCGTCCACCTGTCGGACCAGGACGGGATGTTCAAGGCCGGTAATGGATATCTTTCCGGTAGTTTGCATTATTGATTTAACGAAATCAACATCTTTGGAGATTCTCATGAGGATGTCACGTCGGTATTGCTCTGGATTTTTGATAGTAAGTTGAATCTGTCCGAGTGAGTGATAGGACTTGCCGGGCATTTTGACTGAATCGAGAAAACGTCTGATGCGTGTCGCGCATGCGTACACATCTGTTTTTTTATCTAGTTTGGCTAAGATATGAAACTGGGCTGTTGATGTTGGGGGATATGAATAGGACGAGTATGATGATATTCCGGACCTCGGTTCCGGGGAAAGCGAAATAGGTCCTTTGTGGACGATTATTCCGGGCTGAGCCTTGGCTTTGTCAAGGATCAGGTTTTGTGCTTCCTTGATTTCAGCAAAACGGACGCTCGGTTTTTTCTGATTACTTTGGATTGTCAACGACATAGAAACATAGTCCGCATCCTTTACGAGAGATACCGCCGTGATTTTCGGTCCGGGAAACGCTATGACAAAGTAGGGTTCACTTCCTGCAAACGCGGGAGTTGCTATTACGCAGGAAATTACTGTGAGTAATGATGCTATTTTCATTTTATTTTTTCCTTTCTTTAAAATAATTATATATAACCCGTACTTAGCTGATTCTGGGCTACTATCACGCTAATGTCAACAGAAAAGATCGTTTGCAGATCGGTGATAGAGTGAATGTTTATGGTTTTAGGGCAAGGAGGTGAGTGTTTTCGGGTGGTCTCGGTAGTGAAGAAGTGATTTTATATTGTTGTATAGCGGAATGGGGAAGGGATTGTTATAATAGGAATATGTAATTTCAGGAAGGAGGGAGAATGGGAATAGGTTTCCAGGCTTGCCTGGAGAAGAAATATCTCCGATGTGGTTTGGTAAATTGGTTACTTTTCTAAACGATTTTTTTCAAGAAAATGAAGCAGAGAAATTTTCCGATATTTGACGGCCATAACGATACGCTGGTCAATCTTCATCTGCCGGAGCGAGGTAAGGGGCGCTCTTTTTTTGTTCGCAGTGAAGTGGGTCATATCGATCTGCCTCGCGCCCGTGAAGCAGGGTACAGTGGGGGTGTGTTCGCGGTTTATGTTCCTGCCTGTTCGCCAGCTTCTATCCTAAACTCTGATGTAAAAAAGTCAGATTCCGGTATTCTTCCCCGGCCCGATGGGTCTCTTGATGTTGGCTATGCCCGGGATTTTACCATAGCGGTTGTCGCCCGCCTGCTGCGGCTGGAAGCGGAATCCGGGGGGCAGGTTAAAATTGTCCGCAACGTAGATGAAATTTTGGATTGTTTTGATAAAGAAATACTGGCGGTGGTGCTTCATTTCGAAGGAGCCGAAGCCATTGATTCTGATTTAAATATGTTGGAGGTTTTCTATCAGGTGGGGCTGCGGTCTCTGGGTATTACCTGGAGCCGTCCCAATGTTTTTGGCTGGGGAGTCGAATCGGGATTCCCTTCCAGTCCCGATACCGGGGCGGGTTTGACGGATTCAGGTCGCCGCCTGGTTCGCCGGTGCAATCAATTAGGGATCATGCTGGATGTTTCTCATTTGAATGAAAAGGGCTTCTGGGAAGTGGCTGGTCTGAGCGAGGCCCCTTTAGTGGCGAGTCACTCGGCGGCACATGCCCTTTGTGCTTCTGCGCGGAATCTCACGGATCGGCAACTGGACGCCATTGCCGAATCGGATGGTATAGTGGGAGTGAATTTTTATCCCGGGTTTCTGCGAGCCGATGGTCGCTCAGAGCCTGATACTTGCCCGGATGAAATTATTCGTCACATGGACTATATTGTCCAGCGGATCGGTATCGAGCATGTGGGGCTGGGTACAGATTTTGACGGGGCTGAAATTCCCCTGGAGATCAAGGATGTGACCGGCTTGCCCAAAATTATTAGTGCTTTAGAAAAGATAGGTTATGATGAATCATCCCTGGCGGAGATAGCGTATAAAAATTGGGTACGGGTACTTAGAAAAACCTGGCAATGATCTATAAGGTATGCCCCAGAGGGTTGGCAGTGTATCTGGGGGGGGTGAGCGAGCCTTTGCTGTCTGGATTAAATTCAAATCCAAGAATCATAATAAAAATGCGCGAAACCTTTTTTTCGCTAATTTGCGTAAGTGTTTGTATATAGGGCACTTATCAGGGTGGGTGATTTATGCGATGATTTTCGGTTGACCCGTACGGTTTTTACTGATAGACTCAAGTGCTTTTAAGTGTATAAGAAGTGTTATTTATTATTGACAAAAAAGTTATATATACCCGCTGGTCGCAAGGAAGTAGGCCTGATGGTCAAAAAGTCTAATAAGGATTTCGCGACAGATTTTCGCCGATTTTTTTTGCGTGGCCTAGCCACATTGCTGCCAACCGTCCTGACCATAGTTGTCTTAGTGAAATGCTTTGAATTCGTTCAAAAAAATATAAGCGTCCATATTACCGATGGCTCCGTCCATTTGATCGTGATGATTATGGATGATTATCCCACTTGGGATGAGGAGGATTTAACTGAATTTATAAATAAAGAAAGGCCCGGACTCGATTCCGGTAAAGTTGAGGATCGAGGACTGGTCAAAAATAATCCCAAAGAGATAAATCACTTCCGGAAATGGATATTGAAGGATCGTTGGAGCCATGGTCCTCGTGCTCTGGTAGGTTTCGGGTTGGCGGTTATCCTGGTATATATTGTGGGGAGGTTGTTGGCCAGTTTTGTGGGTCGAAGATTGTGGTTGTTATTTGAGAATACCGTACAGCAGATACCGGGATTTAAACAGGTTTATCCCTATATAAAACAGGTGACGGAGTTTCTGTTCGGAGAAAACAAAATTACTTTCACCCGGGTGGTAGCCACCCCATATCCCCGCCAGGGAATTTGGTCGGTAGGTTTTGTCACGGGGGCCGGTCTTAAACATGTCTCCGAATCCGCCGGAGATGACTTGTTAACTGTTTTTATACCTAGTTCCCCCACTCCGGTAACCGGATATGTGATCCACGTAAAGAAGGATGAAGTTATCGACCTTCCGATTACTATCGAAGAAGCCCTGCGTTTTGCGGTCAGTGGGGGGGTTATTGTTCCCGAACACCAGAGCCTGCCTACGCAATTAATCGAACTATGTCCCGGACCTGCCGTAAAAAACCAGGTCCAGAAAAACGATATTAAGGAGAACTGAACATGCGAACTAAAATTACAGGAAGACATATGGAACTCACTGAAGCCATGCGTGCATATACCGAAAAAAAAATCGCCAGGCTTAGTAAATATAATAACCGTGTATCGGAAATCGAAGTCATCCACGACTGTGAAGGGCAATTAAAGAAAGTTGAAATTATTCTCAAGGTCGACAATCACCAGCCTTTTGTTGTAAACCATTCGGACGAAGACGCTTATGCTTGCCTGGATAGCGCCGTTGATAAGATTGAAAGGCAACTGACCAAGCATAAGGAAAAAACCAGAATTCACAAAGGCCGGACTAGTGCCGCTGAAGCCACAGCAGAAATCATTGAATCTCAATCGAGTCCTGCAGAAGAAAAATGACTCTTTTCGACGGTCTTTTTGTATTATATATATTGGGTATCATTTTGCCCGGCAGGGCCTTAGTAATGAATATGTCTCATTTTTAGCGATTTCGAGACATATTCCGAGAGTTTGTAAAATTCATCTGTTGCTCAAAAGGCCCTGCGGGATGAAAAAACTTACGGTAAAAACTGCGACAGTTAACCTACTACTTGTTTGATAGAAAAATTGGAGTGTTGCTAATGAAGCTGAGAGATTTCATGGTCAAAGACGCCATCGTTCCCAGTTTAAAATCACAGTCTCGCGACGAAGTCATCAGGGAGCTGGTGGAAGCCTTGATCCAGGCCGGTGAGGTCGAAAAAGACTGCATTGAGGAGATCACGGAAAAATTGATCGAACGCGAAATGCAGGGTAGTACCGGAATCGGCAAAGGAATTGCCGTGCCACATATCAAGCATTCCAGCGTAAAGAAAATCGTCGGGACTGTCGGGGCCAGCAAAGAAGGAATCGACTTTAATTCGCTCGATAAGGCACCGGTCTATTCGGTTCTTTTGCTTTTGAGTCCGCCTAACAATCCTGATCAACATCTTGAAGCGATGGAAAGCCTGTTCTCCCATTTGCAAAAGGATATGTTTCGGAAATTTCTTCGGCAAGCTGAGACAGGCGAACAAATCATCGACCTGCTCGAAGAAGCCGATGACACCAACCCGGATAATAATCTTTAGTTGTCAGTTGGCCTTTTTCCTGGTGGTCTGCCAGTCGAGCTGCAAGGACAGGTCTGGTTGAATATAAATGATACCGATTGGGTATCCTTTCGACTGGCAGGGCCGATTATAATTGCTTGGCGAAAATGGAGTTACGAAATTGTTCGCATGGCATTTTTATATGGGACTGGTATAAAAGGAAATCAATGAGTTCACCTTCGGCACAAAACTGCGAAGAAGCGGAAAGTATTGTGGAAGTCCGTCACAAAGCGGGATTGCATATGAGACCCGCTATGCAGTTCGTGGATTGCGCCAATAGTTTTCAAGCGAAAATTACGGTTACTAAAGATCAGTTAAGTGTTGACGGAAAAAGTATAATGCATCTGACCATGCTGGCGGCTACATACGGCACCAAATTGAAAATATACGCCGTGGGCAAAGACGCCTCTCAGGCGATCGAAGCCCTGACAAATATACTTGAAAAGGGATCTCTGGAAGATATAGAATAGTCGGATCAATGGAAATAATTAAAGGCATAGGAGTTTCGCAGGGGGTGGCCATTTGCCCCGCGGTGGTATTGGATTCGGAGGAATATCGGATTCCCAAGCGTATCATACCACGCAGTGAAATTCGGGCGGAAGTGCAAAGGTTGCGCCGAGCCGCACTGGATGCCACCCAGGAAGTCTCTAACCTGCAGGTGGCTCAGGCGGATCTTTGGGACAGTAAAATCAAGGATATTTTCGCAGTTCATCTTCATTTTTTACGCGACCGCAGTCTGCGCAAAACAATTTCCGACTTAATCAGTAATAATAACTACTCTGCCGAATACGCCGTGAGCGTTGCTTTTAAGGATATAGCGCAGCATTTTGTCGACGCGAAAGATGAATATATATCCGAAAGAGCCAGTGATATCTACGATATCGAAAAAAGATTGCTCAAGCATCTCATCGGCGAACGACGTGAGGACCTGAAGCACCTTACCAAACCGGTGGTTGTCGTTGCCAAGGACCTTACCCCGACACAGACCGCTTCTTTTGACAAGAATTTTATCAAGGGTTTGGCCACCGATGCCGGAGGACGGACCTCACACACCGCGATTGTCGCCCGCAGTCTGGGGATTCCGGCGGTTGTGGCTTTGGAGGATGTTAGCGCTTCGATTAATCCCGGGGACACCATTATCGTCGATGGTAATCGCGGGACGGTAATTATCAATCCCAACCAGAAAACGATCGAAGAACACGAAAGTTATGCCGCCCAAATTATCAAACATGTGCACGAACTGGATGAGCTTACTCATTTGCCGGCGGTTACTACCGATGGCGTTGAAATCGAATTGCTCGGTAATATCGAGTTCCCTTATGAAGCGGAAATAGCCTTGAAAAAAGGTGGGCGGGGAGTCGGCCTTTACCGAACCGAATTCCTTTATCTCGATGCCGACGACGAACCTACAGAAGAAGATCATTACCAGGCTTATACGGATGCGATTAAAAAAATCGGCAATCATCCCATTACTATCCGTACTTTTGACCTTGGTGCCGATAAATTTACCCAGAAAAAAAACCTCACTCCCGAAAGAAATCCATTTTTGGGTTTGCGATCCATCCGTTACTGTCTTCAGAATCTGTCACTCTTCAAAACCCAGATGCGAGCGATTCTGCGAGCCTCGGTCCATGGGGATATTAAAGTTATGTTTCCTTTAATTACCAACCTGCTCGAATTAAGGCAGTCGAAATGGATCCTCGACGAGGTGAAAGAAGATCTGGAAGAACAAAAGATCGAGTTTGACGAGCATATTCCCGTCGGTATTATGATCGAAACACCGGCGGCGGCTCTGATTGCCGATTCTCTCGCCGATGAAGTTGATTTTTTTAGTATTGGTACCAATGACCTGATTCAATACACCATAGCTGTGGATCGGGTTAATGAAAAGGTTGCCTCTTTATACAGCCCCACCCACCCCGCGGTGATTCAACTTCTCGGCCAGGTGGTGAAATCAGCTCATCGCGCTAAAATTGATATCAGCCTTTGCGGTGAAATGGCATCGGATGTCGAATATACTTCTTTGTTAATCGGACTCGGATTTGACACTTTAAGCCTGGCACCGCCCATGATTCCCGAAATTAAAAAAGTTATTCGTTCGATTTCTCATGAATACTGTCGGCGCGTTGCGCGCAAGGTTCTCAGTTTTGACACCGACAAACAGACAAACAACTTTTTGCGAGATGAAACCAGAAAAATTCTGGCGGGAAAGCACCTTGAGATCGAATGAAAAAAGCAGTGAAAACTGCTGAAGATTGAATGGCAATCGAACAAAACAATACAATCCGAGCAGCTCTTCTTTTTTCAATCGAGGGGCCTTTGAGGTTTTTGTCACATCGCGACACGATGCGACTGTGGCAGAGGGCTTTTGTTCGCGCGCAAATCCCTGTTTGTTTCAGTCAGGGATACAATCCTCATATGATTTTGACATTGCCATTGCCACGAAGTGTGGGAATGAGTTCCGATTTTGAGTTGCTTTTGTTGAAATTACCCCACCATTTTCCGTCGGAAAATTTTATACGCCTAACTCAATCCCAACTTCCTCTGGGCATAAAGCTTCTGGCTCTGCAGGATATTCCCAATCGAGTCTCTATGACGCCCCGGTGGGCTCGATATCAAATCGCCTTGAAAGGTCGATTGGACGACGATCAATTAAGTGATTCCCTGCGGATATTTAATGAGGCCGACGGCTGGGAGGTCAAACGCGCGGCGCGAGGCCGACACCCGGGACGAACCATTGATTTAAAAACAACCGTTTCCCGGATGGAGTACGATGACAAAAACAATAATATATTTTGTGAAATAAGGATAGATCCATCCGGTACCGCCAGAATGGACGAATTACTCTCGGTTTTACATTTGACCGAGCCGGGTCTGGTTACGGAGATTCGCAGATTGGCGGTAGGCTATCCGATTCCAATCGGAAAGAATTAACCAAGGCTGGATGAATTCCGTTTTCCAGCCGATGTATATACAAAAAAAATAAATAAGTTAATATGATCTTCAAAAAGATCGAGAGGATATAAAGTTGTCAAGAGAAATGCTGATTAACGTCGCTCAGGAAGAAGAGTGTCGCATTGCCCTGGTAGAGAATAAAAAACTGGAAGAGCTCTACGTAGAACGCACCAGTAACTCATCTCACGTGGGTAACATATATAAAGGTCGTGTGGTTAATATTGAATCCAGTATTCAGGCCTGTTTTATTGATTTCGGGATCGGGAAAAATGGTTTTCTGCATATAAGCGACCTGCTTCCCTCTTATTTTCCGGAGAAGAAAGCCAATAAAGAACGGGTGGGCAGAAAACGTGCCCGAAAAGATCGTCCTCCCATCCAGGATTGTCTTAAACGGGGACAGGAAGTGATTGTCCAGGTTATTAAAGAGGGCATCGGTACGAAGGGGCCTACTTTGACTACTTACTTGTCGATTCCCAGCCGCTTTCTGGTACTTATGCCCAGCATGAATCGCCTGGGGATATCACGTAAAATCGAAGATGAAAAGATACGCAATAAAATGCGCGAAATTCTTAACGAACTCAATCCTCCCAAAGATATGGGATTCATTATACGAACGGCCGGTCTGGAGCGTAACAAAAGAGATTTGCAGCGTGATCTTAATTATCTCGTCAGACTCTGGAAAAATATTTCCCAGAAAATTAAAAAGGAATCCGCGCCGGTAGCCCTGTTCCAGGAATCGGATTTGGTGATTCGCACGATTCGCGATGTGTTCAATACCAATATCAAGCATGTTATTTGCGATTCCGAGCCGACTTTCAAAAAAGTGCGGGAATTTTTCAGTATCGCTTTGCCGCGCAGTCGTAACAAAGTTACCTTTTATGACGGTAAGCCTCCTCTATTTACAAAATATAGAATTGAACAAGAAATAAAGAAAATTCAATCCCGCCATATATCTTTGAAAAGCGGGGGGTCCATTGTTATCGATCCTACGGAAGCTCTGGTGGCCATTGATGTCAACAGCGGGAAATATCGTGCTCATGAGGATGCCGAAAGTACCGCTTTCAAGATTAATATGGAAGCGGCCCAGGAAATCGCCCGGCAGTTGAGGCTTCGTGACCTGGGAGGGGTTATCATTATCGATTTTATCGATATGAATATGGATAAACACCGTCGCTCTCTGGAAAAAGAACTGCGATCAGCCGTGAGCCGCGATCGCGCCCGGACCAAAATGCTGCGTATCAGTCAGTTCGGTATTATAGAAATGACCCGACAGCGCATGCGTCCTTCCCTTACCAGTAACACTTACATGGACTGTCCTCATTGTGATGGTTCGGGATTGATTAAAACTCCGGAAAGTATGGCTATCGAAGTTATGCGCCGAATCCAGTTCATCGTCGAAAAAAATAATATTGCTAATATTCATATTGAGGTCTCCCAGGAAGTCGGCGAATTTCTGCAAAATCGTAAACGACAGGTTTTGTCCGAACTGGAAAGTAAAAACGAAAAGCAAATTACGATCAGCCATAACTATAACTTTTCGAACGACCAGATTGAATTCAGTGCTCGTGATCCCAGGGGTAGTTTTATCAGTTGTGATTTCTAATGAAAGCCGGTCGTCTGCCCCAAAACAGGTTAGAAAAAGAGTAACCGTTCACAGAAAATTTCCATAAAGAATCCAAAATGTTAAGATAGGCAACTTGCGCTTTTGCCTGCGACGTGTTATAAAAGGGGCATGGATACAAAAGACCTGATTATTGAAAAACAAGCTGCTGAAATAAGAACGCTCAAAGAAATCATAAAGCTGCTTAAAGAAGAAATTGCTTGGTTGAAGAAGGATTCGGGTAATTCTTCCAAGCCGCCGTCGAGTGACATTGTTAAGCCTAAAAAGACGGTGCGTAAAGTTTCTCGTAAGAAGCGTAAGCGCGGCGGGCAGTTTGGCCATCGATAGTTTTCGCGGCCCGCTTTTGCGCCTGAACAGGTTGATGAAGTTATCGAATACGAACTTAAAGACAAAGACGCTGTCGGCCTTCGGCCTTTGGATGAATGGTCTGTAACGCAGCAAATAAAACTGCCGGAAAAAATGTATAAGGTAATCGAACATCGAGCCAGAAAATATATTGCCCCTGTCACCGGCAGGATACACATTGCTTCTTTGCCGGAGGATGTTCGCAAAGGCGGTCTGTTCGGCGGAGATGTTACCGCCATGGTCGCGTTTATGAAAGGCGGCTGTCATATGTCCTATACGACCATTCAGCGGTTTTTCAAAGAAGTTATGCGTCTGGAAGTTTCGCGAGGAATGCTCAACAAGGCGACGCAAAAAGTATCCGCTTCGCTGGAACCGGCTTATCAACAGATTGTCGAGCGTCTGCCGGAAGAATCTTATCTTGGCATTGACGAGACCGGCCATAAAGATGAGGGCAAAAAGCACTGGACGTGGTGTTTTCAAACCTCGCGCTATTCGCTCTTTCATATCGACAAATCGCGGGGCAGCAAAGTATTGTTTGAACTGCTGGGCAAAGAGTATGAAGGAATTATCGGCTGTGATTTCTGGGGCGCCTATCGCAAATTCTCCAGGCTCAGCAATACGACGGTTCAGTACTGCATGGCTCATCTTATCCGCGAGATACGTTTCCTGGCAGAACATACGACAAAGAAACTTTCTCGCTGGGGCCGGCAATTGCTGGAATGGCTTAAAAAGTTGTTTAAGACGCTGCATCGCAGTGAGGAATTGACCACGATCGGATTTGCCAGGCGAATGAAACAAATTAAGGGTGGTTTTTTGGGCCGAATGCGAAGACCGCCGGATCATAAACTGGCGAAAAAATTGGCCCGGCGGTTTAAGGGCAAAGCCGCCGAAACATACTTTAGTTTTTTGACCGACCCGAACGTCGAGCCGACGAATAATGGAACCGAGCGCGAGATTCGCCATGCCGTGATTGACCGCCGAATAACCCAAGGCACCCGCGGTGATACCGGCATGCGCTGGTGCGAACGCATCTGGACGACCATCGCCACCTGCAAAAAACAAAACCGAAATGTCTTCGAGTTTATCCATAATTCACTGATCGCACATTGGACAAATAACACTTATCCTGAATTACTGTGAACGGTTACAATAAGTTTAGTTTCCAATTTGCCTTTCAAACCTAATTGCTTCTCCAGATAATCCTTCGCCAAAACGGATTCGTTTACCGCGTATGCCGTTAATGCTCGGTGTGTATTTTTATTGCCCCATGCCTTCAAAACCCGTGCCGGTACGGCACACAATATCATTACACCTACGATCAAAATCGATTTAGTTTTCATTTTTCATCCTTTTTTCTCCGGTTTTCAATTTGTTCCTTTATATAACGATCTCTTTCCTTTTCTAATTCTTTTTTGAGTACCCCCCCCCATGCATACTACCCCAATGAATATGCCTAATATGTTTTGTATGTGACAACCCTATCCCTTCTCTCCAGGGTTTCAGAACCGCGAGATTGTTTTTTTTGCGGTATTTCTGATATTGATCGGGTGAATCGAATAAAGATCGGCCAACTCTCTCACCCGAATCATCCCAGAGGTTTTCGTATAAGACATAGCCATCCTTATAGATAAGAACCGATTCCGGATACAATGATTCGAAAACAAGACTCAATCTTTTCATCTTTTGGTTGGGTATATAATAACGGCCTTCTTTATCCGTCAGGGTTTGATGGGAAGCAACGATACTATCCGCAAAAATAAGATAACTAGCTTTCCATACATAACTAACGACCGCGTTCGCCACCGGTACTCCGTTCGGGTCCACCACTCGTCCGGATCGCGAACCGGTATAGTAGGCGCAATATAAACGGTACATAAGATACGCAGCTGTAATGCTTCAGTCGGAATTGGACATTTCCTGAATTTGAGTTAGTATGTAATTCAAAGAAAGGAAATGGACATGGCAAAGAAACGTAAAAAGTTCTCACCCGAGGAAAAAGTCAGGCTACTC
>Ga0180435_10005948_pt1 | contig 11777 bp, 9 predicted proteins | sample SS_ome_3_FD_132467 | JGI IMG/M metagenome (GOLD analysis project Ga0180435, IMG submission 132467) | Hypersaline lake sediment archaeal communities from the Salton Sea, California, USA - SS_3_S_1 metaG | ecosystem: Environmental > Aquatic > Non-marine Saline and Alkaline > Hypersaline > Sediment...
CGGCGCGCGTCGTCGATACGGCTTCCCTTAATGTCGATATCCTCTTCTTCGAAAATTCCGAGACCGCGCTCATGGGCCGCCGTAAAATAGGGGACAACATCCAGGCCGAGCCCCGTCAAGCGGCAGGCTGTCGCATCCACCGCCACGGGGTCCCTTCCGGCGATCACGCACCCGAAATCGGTGGGCATGGTGAAGTGGGGCCCGAACCCCTCGGCCGGGCGAATCAGGTCCACAATGTTCAGGTCGGCCGTGATGACGGACCAGATGTCCATCATGGCCTCGGCCAGGTTGGTCTGGTGCATCTGGTAGTGCACCTTATCCTGGACCACGCCTTTCATGTTTTTCAAGGCACAGGTAAACACCATGCTGCAGTGGGATTTAAAGATCGGCAGGTTGACAATATGCTCCGCTTCCAGAAGAAACCGCGGCAACAGCACCTTTTGAACCGCTGACCGGGCATCCCTGATGGGTATTCTCAAGAGGTCCTTGTCACGTTTAATGTCCCGGATATCGTCCACCCCCGCATCCATCGCCGCCTTTTTAATGCCGCTGACCTCAAGGCACTCCATGGTGTCGCATCCGATGGCTGCGGCCTCTGCAACAATAATTTTTTTAGGATCCGCTTTTTGAACGGCTTTTATGACAGCGGATACAAAGGCCGGGCTTGTGTTAATCGATGTCTCAGGCGGTCCCGGATGGCCGGCATTGGGCTTTAACACCACGGTGGAGCCTTTTTTAATTAAAGCGGCGACGCCTCCCAGGTGATCCAGGGCCTCGTCAACCATTCTTACAGGATCGTCCCCCTTTGCGATTGAAACGACTGGTTTTAACATGGTTCTTCTCCTTGTTTTTTTTTAATTGTAGGGAAGCCAGCACTCCATAAGTTCCTCGATTGGCCAACGGGACAGCACTTCGTACCCATCTTTGGTAACCAGAACATTTTCTTCCAGCCTGACGCCGTGTTTTCCGCCTTTATGACCGGCGTACGTCTCTAACGCGATGACCATTCCCTCTTTCAGCTCGTTGGGAGGCATGCCCATGGCCTTGGCATACGGACTGATACCGGGCGGGTCATGAAGGGTTAATCCCAGGCCGTGACCCACCGCATACGGCATCACTTCGGGCCACTCACTAAACCCCCAGTATGCGGGAGACTTCGGCCAGTGTTCCAGGATATCATGATCCGTGGCTCCGTCCTTTATTGCCTTGATGCCGCCATAGAGCATCTCGTAGCATTCCCGGTATAGATCTTTCTGCTCCCGGGTCGCCTTGCCGCAGCAGAATGTCCGGTACACACAGGACTTGTATCCCTGGTAGGAGTTTCCATCCACATCTATATAAACCAGATCCCCGGGCCGGAGGGGCTTGTCGGTAAACGACCATCCGTAAGGATTGGTGTTGTATCCGGACATGCACACCAGGTCCTCGGTGTGATCCGCGCCCTCTTCATATAACGCCTTGATGCCGATGCCCACCAGGTCGCACTCCCGAATACCGGGACGAATCGCATCCACGATTGCAGCAAAGGCCGATTCGGCGTTTCCGCAGGTGATCCGCATCAGCTCGATTTCATCCCGGGTTTTTACCATGCGGGCTTTGTCCATAATCGGTTTTCCGTGTATTGTCTTGATGCCCGCTTTTTCAAACGCCCGGCTGAACAGCATGCTGCACACCGTCCCTTCAATGGCCAACGGCTCTTTTTCAAGGCCATACTCCGCCAGCAGTTTTCCAACGGTGTCGACGACAATAAGCGCCGTGATATGGTCCTCGTTGTCTGCCACTATTTTTACCGGAGGAAAAGACGGCCTGACCCGTCCTTTCATCCACGGCATGCGCCGCTCCGTCTCCGAAGGGGTTCCACCGCCGAACAGGATCGGTTCACCATTCTGTGGAAGAAATACGCACTGAATCTCGGCAGGACGCATAGGGGTGGTGACGTAATACGATGTGAGGTACCGGATATTGGCCTCATCCCAGGTGATGAGAGCTCCGGCTTCGGATTTTTTCAGCTCTTCTTTTGCTTTCCGGAGGCGCTCTTCGCGAAGGCGGGGATAATTTACGCGCTCCTCATAGTCGACTGCATATTTTCCTAATGCCATGATGTCCTCCTATAAAAATTAGGTCAAAACTGTAGGTGGTCGATCGTTCACCATAGATGCAAAAAATATATGCCAACCCGTGCGTTTACATGTTGTCCGTTTCTTTAAAGGCAAATACGCCTTTTACAAAGATGTTTAATTTGCCGGGTTTGTAATATCTGCGGATTGCGGCATCGTTAAATCCAATGCCCCGAAGGGCAAAAAGAACCGCTTCATTTGCCAGCGCCCCCTTCGATGTTGCATATGAAAAGACAGGTGCCGGGGAAAGATGGCAAAGGTTTAACGCCATGGCAAGATGGTGCACAAACCAGAAAAGATTGGAATGATCGGTGCCTGTTTCGACAATATCACCATCTTCAACCGCTTTATCGTAACTTGTCAAAGCAAGGTCTAAATAATAATCGGCTACCTTTTCAAAAGCCATTTTCGCGTAATTGACATCTTCAAGCATGCTATAGAACAGCAGGCGCTCATGCATTTTTTGTTTTTCTTCATTTCCCGGCACTTCAAACAAAATTGCCTGATAAAGAGAATAGATAAGCAAAACAAGTGTTTCCGACCCAGGCTCCATCTCCTTGAATGCTTCTTTTGCTACATTTGAGACCATATTGATATAGGATATAGTCTCCTTATACAACGCGTCTTTGCTTGGAAAATGTTTATAGAGAAGGGCTCCGGAAATATTGGCCGCTTTCGCGATGTCTCTGACAGATGTGCCATTAAACCCATTGGCTGCGAATAAAGGCTTGGCAGCATTTACAATGGCCAATTTACGTTCTTCTGCACTCATTCGGGCTTGTTCGTTGATTTGTCACCTCCGAACCCTAAGGTTAACGTTCGTTTACCAGCAATACCGGTTTTACATCCCGCTTGTCAAGGATAAACGCTTATTTTTGTCGCCGGTTTTTTAAAAAAGGGAAAGCCGCCTTAATCTTTCTCGCCCCGCGCTAGAACGGCGTCATGGTTCAGTTTAAAATCACCTATTTTATACAGCACCCATTTCAACCACCGGAACCCGAAGTCCAGGAGCGCGGCCTCGTCATTTTTTATTTTTTCAAGCTCGTCAGGGTCAATTTGGTAAAGACTTAAAAATGTGCTCTCAAAAATAAATTTTCTAAACTTGTCGATATCATAACAGGCGGTGAAAAACATCTTCTTGGTTTTTTCGGTAAGCTTGACGGTGGAGGGAAATGACCGTTTCCGGACCAACAGATCCGTCCATTCCGAATTGACTTCATCCTGGATATCCACACCCTGGTCTTGCCTCCATTCCTTTACGGTCCACTCTTTTTTCTCCTCGAACCCCCGGCAGTGGGACTCGTGTACAAAAAAGTAGAACTCATCATCAATGTCCTCTTTGTGGCTCAGAGACGCCACGCCCAGGGGATAATAGCGGCAGGCCGACGGCCGGTCTTCGTATACAATGCACCCGTCCTCCCGGACAAACGGGCATGATTGGTCGTCATCATCCATGAGTTTCAAGGTAACCACCGGCAGATCGGTTTTCTCAAGAAGCTCCGGGACCGTATAGATGGCCAGAAACTCCGTGGATGACAGGTTGAGGCGGTTTTTCAGCCTTACAATATCATAGGGGGTCAACATGATATTGATTCCCTTGCAGCATGTTGTAAAGCACTTTACGCCTTTATGGCACTCAAATTTAAAACTGCTGTCAGGTCCCAGCTTGACGGGCGGGATTCCTGCGTCCTTGTCTCCGGGTCGTTCCATGGTTGTTCTCCTCGGGCATATCCTTTCATTTTAAGGAAACATTAAAAGTCGGGTTTTCTATACTACAAGAGGTGTAATGTCAATTGTTTAGTTTGTGTGACTTTTGTGCTTGATTTACTAAAAAAATTATTTATACTCATTCTTTTGATTTATAACTCATAAAAATTATAAAAGAAACAATATAATGCTGCATAGAGAGTTTAATACCGGGAGGCGGTTTGCCGGCCGATTTGATCACGCGGAAGACCTGCTGGGGTCACTTACGGCATTCGCCGACAAACACAACATTAACATGGCGGTGTTTTCTGCAATCGGAGCGGTGGTTTCTGCAACGCTGGGTTATTATGACCAGAAAAAAAAGGAATACGTGTCCTACAGGGAACCCCACCCCCTCGAAATCATATCGTGCACGGGAAACATTTCGCTGAAAGAAGGAACGCCGTTTGTCCATGCCCATGCTGTTTTGTCTGATGGAAAGGGACGAACGACCGGCGGGCACCTTTTCTCGGAAACGCCCGTTTTTGCAGGGGAATTCTATGTCCAGGAGTTGACGGGATCTCCCTTTTCAAGAATACACGATGAAACAACCGGCCTCATGCTTTGGAGTAATGAAACATAATATATAATGGAGGACCCCATGGATTTAACTATATCAAGGGCAACAACCTTAAAAGACCGCCCTGAAGATTCCGATCTCACGTTTGGAACACTATTTACGGACCATATGTTTAATATGGACTATAACCCGGAAAAGGGTTGGCATAACCCCCGGATCGAACCCTATACCAATATTGACATGGATCCTTCCACCATGGTGCTGCATTACGGTCAGGCCATATTTGAAGGCCTGAAGGCCTACAGAACCGACACCGGAGACGTTCAGCTTTTCCGGCCGAAAGAAAATTTTGCACGATTTAACCGCTCCGCCCGAACCATGTGTATCCCGGAGTTTGACGAAGGTTTCGCCCTCGATGCACTGAAACAGCTAATTGAGATTGAAAAAGAGTGGGTGCCCAAAACCACGGGCACGTCCCTTTACATACGGCCCACCATCATCGCGATGGACCCGTTTGTGGGAGTAAGGGCATCCCATACGTACCGGTTCTTTATTATACTCTCTCCTGTTGGCGCCTATTATAAAGAAGGGTTCAACCCGGTTAAGATTTGGGTAACGAAAGAGCATGTCAGGGCTGTTCGCGGGGGTGTCGGTCACGTAAAAACCGCAGGAAATTATGCGGCCAGCCTTCTTGCCGGAGACAAGGCTCAAAAAGCCGGATACTCCCAGGTCCTCTGGCTGGATGGTGTGGAGCAAAAATATGTGGAGGAAGTCGGCTCCATGAATATCTTTTTTGTTTTCAACGATGAACTGGTGACGCCCGAGCTTTCAGGAAGCATTCTTCCCGGAATCACAAGGGATTCGGTTCTCGCCCTTGCAACCTCCTGGGGCATTAAAACAACGGAAAGAAAGATCAGTATTGACGACGTCTTTGATGCTCACAAAAACGGTTCCCTCAAGGAAGTGTTTGGTACGGGTACGGCGGCCGTTGTTTCACCGGTGGGTGTCGTTAAATACGGAGATGATATCATCACCATTGGAAACGGAGAGGTGGGCCCCGTGTCCAACCGCTTCTTTTCCGCACTAACCGATATTCAATACGGCAAAACAGAGGCTCCGGCCGGCTGGATTGAAAAAGTATAAACACAAGTTGTCAGTATGCAGTCTACAGGGAGCGGAAAAACATTCAACAGGATTGTTTAAAGGCAGAAATGAATTTCGGCTGTTCTGGCGCCTGACAACCGCACCCTGACAACTTTTATTTGTTCTCAATAAGAATGTCTATTATTTTAGGAATGTACTCGTCCGCCTTGCTTGAATGAAAGTTGCAGGCGCCGGCACCCTTGTGGCCGCCGCCCTCAAAGTCTGAAAGCATTTTTCCCACATTTACATTACAGGTTCGATTAAAGATGCTGTGCCCGACGCTGACCACCACCTTGTCCCGGCTGCCATTGTCATACCGGATCTTCACACTCACACTGGCGTCTCTAAAAAGAGAATACACCAGAAACCGGTTCCCCGGCGGCGCCTGTCCGACAGGGCGGAAATCCGTAACGGCGACATGTTGGTTAAGTGTCGTGTGTTTCAGAAGGTGGTCCTTGTATAGACGGTTTTCTTCCACGACCGTTCTGCAATGCGCCGCCACCTCCTTATCCTTTATTGTTGTATGGATATCGTGTGTTCTTAACAGGTCAACCACCCTGTTCAGTACGGTTCGTCCTCTCTTTGGTTGCCGTTAATTGTCATGGACAGAAGGACATAGGGATATTTTTCCGGAAACATCACCTCATCCATACCAAGATCAGCCGAGTCAATCCGATCCGTTTCCCTGATGAGTTCATCGAAATTCTTATCCAGCTTGTGCTTATAGTACTTATAAACCACACCCGCCGCAGATGGCGCTATCTCAAACGCCCCGTCAAAGGCTTGGTCCGTCTGGTTTGAATAGTGATGATCGAACCACATGGAACAGTTTCTGTTATACGGCAGGTTAGCCAGAATATCTCCTTTTCTGATATCCGCCAGGCCTTTTTGTATCTCGGACGGTTCCATCCACCTGACCGGAATTTTTATATCCTCTGCTTCAAACAGAATAACGGCGCAGACAACACCATCAAAGTCTGCTCGTGTCACAATTCTCATTACATACCCCTCGTATCCGATTTTAACACATTGTATTGTTTCATAACTTTTCTTACATAGTTTTCCGTCTCCCTGTAGGGAGGGATCCGCTTATACCGGTCAACTGCATTGGGACCGGCATTATATGCCGCCAGCGCCAAAGGAAGCCGTCCCTCGTATTGAAGAAGAAGCTGCTTCATGTACTTGGCACCGCCCATGATGTTTTCTTCCGGATCAAAGGGGTCCACTATATGCAGACGGTCAAAATTAAACGGCATTATCTGCATCAGCCCTTTTGCTCCCTTTTCCGAGATTGCCCTTGGGTCAAAGTCAGACTCCACTTTTATCATGGCTTTAAGTAGAAAAAAGTCCAGACCATAACGCCGGGATGCCTCTGAAATATGGTGGTCAAACATGTCATCCGAAAGACCCGTCTCCTTTCTTGGTTTTTCTTTGATGTATAGTTGGTAACCGGATGATATGGGAATGTTTGTGAAGTGGAGAACACCGTCGCTGTCGATGTATTTATATATATCCGCTTCCACCGGGAGGCAGATAAAAAAAACAGGCAGCAGACCAAGACATAAAACTTTTATTTGCCGGGTCTTGTAATGCAGACGTTTAAAACAGTTCCAGCTGTACCTGCTTCTTCTTAAGCTTTTTTGTTTGAGAGGTTTCTTCATCCTTTTTTAAAATATCGTCGATCTCTTTTAGAAACGGTGATGCATGACGTTTCAATTTTTTTCCAAAAACCGTCCGTGTTTTTGCGTGGGTAAGGAAAAGATTTTTCCTGGCGCGGGTCATTGCAACGAAAAACAGCCGTTTTTCTTCGTCTCTATCCGACGTTTCGTCTGACGCTTCACTTTGGGCCGTTTCATAAGGAATGAAGCCGTTTTCACAGCCGGCAATAAACACCACCGTAAACTCAAGGCCTTTTGATGCATGCATGGTCATTAAAGAGACCTTTTCCGCACCATATGAATACATGTCCGTATCAGACAACAGGGCGTTTTCCTCAAGAAAGTCCGATGTCTGTTTATAGCCCCCCGACAGGTCCAAAAGGTGTTTAAACGCGGCCTCGGTTTCTTCGTCTTTTTCAAGGGCTCCATTAATCTTCTGATTTGACGCCCTGATAAAAAGAAGTTTTTCTCCCGGTGTTTTCTCTTTACAGTGCTGTTCAAGATTGGATAGCGTTTTAATAAAATGGTCCAGTTTAAGCTGTTGCGAGCGAGTCATCTCTTTCACCGGAAACCGTCTTAGCTTTACAAGCGCTTCATTCACGGAGAGGTGGTTCTGAAAACACCATTTTTTAACTTTTTCAAAGGTTTTTTTACCTATTCCTTTTCCGGAAAACAGTACCGTCCTTTCCAGGTCTGCATATGATCCAACACGTTCTATGATTCGCAGGAAGGAAAGAAGTTCTCGAAGGCCCTTTCTGTAAAGAACGTCCTCCCTGCTGACGGCTTGAAAAGGTATGCCGGCCTTTCTAAACACATCGGCAAGCACCTTGATTTGAGAATGTGTGCGCGTGAGAACCGCCACATCTGAAAAACCGAGGTTTTCAGATGTTGAAGCTCCGCGCTTGGCGCCCCCAAAGTCCTGGTAATGAAACCCCGTTCCGCCGATCATTTCTTCGATTTTTTTTCCGATTATGACGGCTTCCTGTTTCTCATTATCCGCTTTAAAAATACCTATGGTTTTATCCCCTTCTACTTCAGAGTAGACCCTTGAGCCGGAAAAGTTTACCCGCTGGTCGTCAATAATCTGGTAAGACGCTTCCAGAATGGCGTCCGTTGACCTGTAGTTTTGGTCAAGGTGAATGACTTCCGCATTGGAGTAGTCTTCAATGAATTGTTTAAAATATTTAACTTCCGAACCCCTGAAACCGTATATGGACTGGTCCGGGTCTCCTATTACAAACAGGTTTCGATCTTCAGGTGAAAGGGCTTTCACAAGCCGGTGCTGGCCATGGTTAAGGTCCTGGTATTCATCAATGAAAATATGAGTATAAAGCTCCTGGTATTTTTTTCTTATATTTTTTCCTGTTTCGAGAAGTTTGACAACCTTAAAAACAAGATCTTCATAATCATAAAGCCCCTGCATGGATAAAAGATCCTGGTATTCGCCGTATACCGAAGCCAGCAGTTGAGGCGAGCAACCGTATGATGAGGCAACAGGCTCCAGGTCATCGGTCGGCTCCAGAATTTTCTGTTTTAATGAGCTGATCATCTTTAACAACAGCGCCGGAGAGATGGAAACAGGCCCCTTTTTTTCTTCGACAATCTTGATCGCCTCGGCAACCATATACTTCCTGTCGTTATCGTCTATAATGCTGTATGTTGCTTTATTTTTTAATCGTTTAAGAATGGCGAAACAAAGGGAGTGAAACGTGGCCACACGAGGAAGACCGTCTTCTTTACCTAAAAGGAGATGCAGCCGCTCTCTCATTTCCTGGGCGGCCTTTTTCGTAAATGTAACCGCCACGATATGTTCAGGCTTTATACGCTGATCCCTGATGCTGTGGGCGATTTTGTGCGTAATGGTCAGTGTTTTTCCTGTCCCCGGGCCGGCAATAATCAAAAGCGGTGACCGATCATGTTGAACCGCTTTTTTCTGCAATTCATTCAGGTGGTGTCTTTCGGTTTTTTTCTTTTTTTCACCGCTGTTTTTGTTGTCCGTTTTTTTTTTTGGCCGCTCCATATGAGCGATGGGATGGTCGTTTTCGTCCGGTGGTTTTTTTTTGCTCCGGGCTTTTATCCGGAACAGGTGCTTCTGTCCCGACAGTTCTTCCTTCTCATTTTCCTTAAAGATGGTTATTGTTCCGTACTCACCATCAAAGCCCGGAAAAATATCCACTTCCCTTTTTCTTACTCTCCTCACCGCTTCTCCCAGCAGCGGCATTCCTGAACGATTGATTTCTTCAATGGTAAGGGTGTTCAATATATCAAACTCCGGCCCGAGTTTTTCAATGGCTTGCCGATAATAGGTTTCCACTTTTTTTGAGGCCGGGCCGGTTTCTACTATCTGGGATATTATTTCCGCAAGGGGCACAATACGCTTAAAAGGATGCGTCTTTTCCGGTTTTTCCCCTTCCTGCCTGTCGGCCAGTTCCTCCACCCTGTATAATACACCAAGTGTAATTTTTTTTCCACAGACGGAGCAAGTGGTATCTGCCATATCGGATTCTTTGGGATGGAGCCTTATGCCGCAGTTCCTGTGACCGTCCAAATGATATTTTCCCTCCTCCGGATAAAACTCGATGGTCCCTAAAAAGTTGTCGGGGTTCCCCGTTTCTAAGGCTTTTTTTATTGAAAAATAATCCATCTCCGTATCAAAAAAATTGGCTTCCCTGCCCAGTTTCATGGGAGAATGCGCATCGGAGTTTGATACAAGGGTGTACCCGTCAAGGTCCGAAATCCTCCAGTTCATTGCCGGATCCGAGGACAGACCGGTTTCAAGGGCAAAAATGTGGGGGGTCAGATCTTCAAAACACTCACGTATGGAGTTAAATCCGGATTTTGATCCAAGAAGAGAAAACCAGGGCGTCCATATATGTGCGGGTATCAAGTACCCCTGGTCTGTTGTTTCCAGGGTGATCTCAAGGAGATGTTTTGCATCAAGTCCGAGAATGGGCCTGCCGTCGGACGATATATTTCCTATTGAATCCAGTTTTGCGTTAAACCGTTCCGCTTTCTCCATGTCCGGGAGAAAAATAAGATTGTGGTTTTTCCTTGTTTTTTTGTTTTTTTTATAAATATTGCTTATTTCTGAAACAAGGACAAACCTGACCTTTCTGCGGCATGACACGGGAACCGCTTTATCACACTCGCCGGCCAACTCTTGCTTTAGTTTAAACAACCCCGGTTCCGCCGGAACAAGTTTGTTTTTTATTTCGGAAAACCATCCGGGATGTGTAAAATCGCCTGTTCCAACAAGGTTGATCCCTTTTATCTGCGCCGCAATATAGAGGTTTTCGAAATCAGAGGTTTTCGATGTGGCTCTTGAAAATTTGGAATGCACATGAAAGTCTGCGATAAATTTCATTTTTTATAAAATATTTTTAATTCCGGTAAGTTAAAAATCCCTTGTAACTGCTTTTTTAACAGGCTATATGTTTATTAATTTTCAGTCAACTGAATAGTTTTGGAGAACAAATATGGGGTTTTTTTCACCGACGGTTTCCATTACGCGGTACCTGGTAAAAGGAAAACTGACCGGTAATGTTACGGATATAATTATAAAAAATTTAAAAAACAAATTAATTCCGGATATAGACCGAAGTTCCCAGGAAAGGGCTGCCGGATGGACATCCTTTGAAAATCCGTTTTTACCGGACTTTGATGCGCACCCTCCTGTTATGGGGTCGTATGTTGTCTTTTCGCTTAGAATAGACAAAAAAAACATTCCCGATAAAATCATTAAAAAATATGTCCTTTTCGAAATAAACAAAAAACTTAAGGAAACAGGAAGGGAATTCCTTACCAACAATGAGAAAAAAATTTTAAAAGACAGTATAAAAAACAAGCTCTGTCTTTCAATTCCCGCAACACCATATATTTACGATGTTGTCTGGAATTATGAATCATCCATTATATTCTTTTTCTCAAACACGAAAAACTCAAACGAAGAATTTGAAGCTCTTTTTGGAAAAACATTTAACCTGTCGCTTATCAGGCTTTTTCCCTATACTATTGCTGACTTAACATCAAATTTAACGGATCAGGAAAAGGATGTTTTAAACAAACTGGGTCCGACCACATTTACGGGTTAGTTTATGTTAGATGTAGCTGTGTCATATAACAGATTTAAATTCATCGGCCATGAATTTCTCACCTGGCTGTGGTTTATGATGGAAGAAAGAAGAGATGAATTAAAACTAAACGATAATTATCCCATTTATCTCGAAATCGGCAATGGTCTTATTGTCGAAAATATGACGAATGATGCCGTTGAAAAAATAACCATCAAGGGAGATGATGCCGGACTTGAAGAAGGCATAATGGCGTTAAAGAAAGGTGCCGTTGTAACGGAAGTAAATCTTATCTGCAAAACAGACGACTTCGATTGTCAGTTTACTGTCAAGGGTGAAAGTTTGGCCTTTTCGGCGTTAAAGGTGCCGGAAACTGTCAAAGTAAAAAAGCCGGAAGATTTGGAAGGCGCCGCCCTTGAACGAATTTTTTTCTATGAAAACGTTTCAGAATTAATGGCGTCTCTTTTTTACAGATTTTTAAAACTTCGCCTATCACAAACGTGGAAAACCAAAACCGTCAAAG
>Ga0180435_10005949_pt1 | contig 11776 bp, 7 predicted proteins | sample SS_ome_3_FD_132467 | JGI IMG/M metagenome (GOLD analysis project Ga0180435, IMG submission 132467) | Hypersaline lake sediment archaeal communities from the Salton Sea, California, USA - SS_3_S_1 metaG | ecosystem: Environmental > Aquatic > Non-marine Saline and Alkaline > Hypersaline > Sediment...
GAGCTCATCGACCCCCGCACGCTCTTCAGTCCTCCCGGGCGCAAAGACATGACCGAAGACCTGCACCACACCCTGGGGAAGGTGCCGCCGGGCGACACGGAGTTTTTGATCGAATCACTGTGTATTTACCGACAGGTGAACACCCTGCGGGTGGCGGCCGCCGATGTGAGCGGGGGGCTGCCCTTGATGAAGGTCAGCGACCATCTCTCCGACCTGGCAGAAGTCATCCTCGAGACGGTGGTGCCGATCGTCTGGCAGGAGCTTGCCCTGAAACACGGCCAGCCTTCCAGCGCTTTGGACGGAAAGCCTTGCCCAAACGGATTTGCCGTCATCGCCTATGGTAAACTGGGGGGATTGGAGCTGGGTTATGATTCCGACCTTGATCTGGTCTTCCTGCATGCGGCCGCCCGAGGTCAAACCACCGGTGGCCCCCAGCCCATTGACAATGGTCAATTTTTCGCCCGTCTGGGCCAACGCGTCATCCATATTCTGACCACCCATACCCAGGCCGGCCGGGTCTACGAAACCGATATGCGGCTGCGGCCGAGCGGCAGTGCCGGCCCTCTGGTCAGCCATATCGATGCCTTTGCCAAATACCAGCGGGAAGATGCCTGGACCTGGGAACACCAGGCCCTGATCCGGTCACGGGCCATCAGCGGCAACCCCATTCTCATGGCCCGATATCAGGAAATCCGCAAAGCAGTCCTTGTTTTTCCACGTGACCGACGGCAGCTGCGCGATCAGGTTCGGGATATGCGCCAGCGTTTGCGGGAAGAACACGCCCAAAAAGACGATACCCTATTTCATCTGAAGCACGGCCGGGGCGGCATCGTGGATATCGAATTCCTGGTCCAGTACCTGGTACTGGCCTTCTCCTGTCGGCACCCGGAGCTGACCCGCTGGACGGACAATGTCCGTCTACTGGTCACCCTGATCGACAGCGGCCTCATGGACCACAACACCGCCTATCGTCTACGGGAGGCCTATCTGACGTATCGGGCGGCCGTCCATCGGCTAAGCCTGCAGAATCAACCCCCGTCCCTCCCGGGCGAGCGCTTCCGCGCCAAACGCGAGCATGTCATAGGCGCCTGGCAGACATTCCTCGAAGAAAAGACCCGCCCCTAAGCATATTTTTTCTACAAATATGGCGGTCCATGTTTAAAAAGTTACATAAATGAAAATATAGTTTAGTTTATTTTCATTTATGTAATTATTTGGCCCGACCTTCTTTTTTTACTATCTACTAATATTACAGAACTTTATCGCCATATTTGGCCGTAAATATTCTTTGGCATACCCTTTGCCATACAGTCCCTTCAAAATGGAATGCCAACCACGAACGCATGACAGTTAAACACGGAGAGAAAGGACCTGGAACCATGAAAAAAATCGAAGCCGTCATCAAGCCCTTCAAGCTGGATGACGTAAAAGATGCCTTGAACAAAATCGGCGTGAAAGGGATGACCATCAGCGAAGTGAAGGGCTTCGGCCGTCAGAAGGGCCACAAGGAAACCTATCGGGGGGCCGAATACCAGGTGGATTTTGTTCCCAAAATTAAAATCGATCTCGTCGTGGATGCTGAAATGAGTGACCAGGTGGTGACCACCATCCAGGAAAGTGCTTCATCCGGGAAAATAGGCGACGGGAAAATTTTTGTCATGCCGGTGGGTGAGGCCGTGCGGATTCGTACCGGCGAAAGCGGCCGCGAAGCCGTCTAATCAACGCCATAACCGTTTTTTTAAGGAGAAGCATCGTGAAGGGATGGATACACATAATCGCAATGATTGCCATAACGGCCGGGAGCGCCTGGGCCGGAGATGAAACACCGACGGCCCTGAGTAACAAAGACGCCATTTCACTGGTCCAGGATCATGCCAATTATCTATGGACCCTGATCGCCGCGGCACTGGTTTTTTTCATGCAGGCCGGGTTCGCCATGGTGGAATCCGGATTTACACGCGCCAAAAACGCCATCAACATCCTGATGAAAAATCTGATGGACTTCTCCATGGGGTCCATCGTCTACTGGGCCATCGGGTTCGGCCTGATGTTCGGTGCCTCGAGCACCGGCTGGTTTGGCACTTCCGGCTTTTTCCTCAGTGATTTCTCGCCGGACGGCGATCCCTGGGTGCTGGCCTTCTGGATGTTTCAGGTGGTCTTCGCCGCCACGGCCGCCACCATCGTTTCCGGCGCCATGGCCGAACGGACCAAGTTTACCGGCTATATGCTCTACAGCATCGGAATCTGCGGCCTGATTTACCCGATCTTCGGCAGCTGGGCCTGGGGCAGCCTCTTCAACGGCAGCGGCTGGCTGGAAGGGTTGGGCTTTATCGATTTTGCGGGGTCCACCGTGGTACACTCCGTGGGCGGCTGGGCCGCTCTGGCCGGCGCCATCGTGCTCGGCCCCCGTATCGGCAAATACCTTCCCGACGGCAGCATGCGCCCCATCCCCGGACATAACATGCCCCTGGGTGCCCTGGGGGTGTTCGTCCTGTGGCTGGGCTGGTTCGGCTTCAATCCCGGTTCCACCACGACCGCCGATAAGAGTATCGCCATGATTTTCGTCAACACCAATCTGGCTGCCGCGGCCGGTGCCGTCATGGCCATGATTACCTCATGGTTCAAATTCGGCAAACCGGAAGTCAGCATGAGCCTCAACGGGGCCTTGGCCGGCCTGGTGGCCATTACGGCCGGCTGTGCCAATGTGAGCCCCGCCAGCGCCGTGTTCATCGGCGTCATCGCGGGCATGCTGGTCGTCTTTTCGGTCATGTTCTTCGACAAAATCAAAGTGGACGACCCGGTCGGTGCTGTTTCCGTGCATGGTGTCTGCGGCGCCTGGGGTACGTTGGCCGCCGGCATCTTCAACATCGGCGGCACGACCGCCGGCATCATCGGCGTCCAGTTGGTGGGCATCGCCGCCGGCTTCCTCTGGACCTTCCCGGCCGCGTTTATCATGTTCAAACTGATCGACAAAACCATCGGCCTGCGTGTTTCGGCCGAGGAAGAGGCCGAAGGGCTGGACTTTACCGAACACGGCGGCAACGCCTATCCCGACTTTGAGGTATCCACCTATGCCCAGAGCTGATATCCACCCTGATGGATGCCATCCGTCAGATCGAAGCCAAGGGCCATGTTTCAATGTGTTGTCCCGGCCCGCTCCTCCCTGAACAGGACGCCCGCCCAGCGGGCGTCCTTCTTTTTCCAAAGCAGGTGATTTCAATTGACAAGCTTCTCAAGATGGTCAATTAGACCTCCTATGGAAAAACTGATTATTACAGCCGCGCTGACCGGCAATGTGCCGACCCGTGAACGCACGCCCCATGTACCGCTGACACCTGAAGAAATCGCTGCCGATGTCACCCGCTGTGCCGATGCCGGTGCCTGCCTTTTCCATGTCCATGCCCGGGACAATCAAGGCCGACCGACCCTTGATCCGACGGTTTTCAAAGCCACCGTTGGCCGCATCAAAGCCTGCGCCCCGGATGTGATTATTCAGCTGTCTACCGGGGCCCGGGCCGGCAGGGACTGGCAGGCCCGGGCCAATCCGGTGCGGCTGCTGCCCGAAATGGCCTCGTTCACCACCGGTTCCAACAATCTGCCGGGCATTGTCTATGAAAACGCACCGGACTTCCTTCTGTATCTGGCCGGCGTGTTCCGTGAAACCGGCGTCAAACCGGAGATCGAGGTGTTTGAAACCGGCATGATCAACAACGCCCTGCACCTGGTCAAAAAGGGCCTCCTGACCGCACCGCTGCATTTCGATTTCGTTCTGGGGGCCCCCGGTGCAATGCCCGGCACCGTACGAAACCTGGTTTTCCTGGTCGAATCGCTACCGGCGGGTGCCACCTGGACGGTAGCCGGCATCGGCCAAGCGGAACTCCCCCTGGCAACGGCTGCCATCGCCATGGGCGGTCACGTACGGGTGGGCATCGAGGACAATCTCTACCTGCCGGATGGCACCTTGGCGACCAATGCCCAACTGGTGGATAAAGTGGCCGCTATCGCGCGCCTGATGGGCCGCGGTATCGCCTCCCCGGAGGAAGCCCGACGGATCCTTTCACTGGATTCGCAGCATAAAGACCGCATTCTGGCCCAAATCGACTGAGCCTTTCCGGTTGCCAATGCGCTGCCGGAACGGCCAACCGGGTTGACGACGATGATCGATCGACCTTACGTTTTTGTAGGACCTGGAAAAATGCCGCCCCATCGGGCGGGGATCGCCTCTCTGGACCGGGTGCACGCGGTTTCTTTTACAAGCAGTCCTTGATGGTGTCGTAAGAGGCTTGTAGCAGTCATTCCGGGCTTGATCCGGAATCTCTAACAACCTGATATCAAGAGATTCCGGCTTTCGCCGGAATGACATCGAAACGTGATATACGGTTTTTTACGGTTCCATCAGGCCTTGGCTGTCAACGCGTCCTGCCAGGCGATGCCGCCGACACGGCCGACAGCGTGGATCCGTTATCCCGTCAACCAAGTGAGGTGGAAGCGCCAGACCATGGAAAACTGCGATCACGTCTTTTATCGAAATCTCCAGAAAGTCTACCCGGTGGCCGACCGGGCCGAGGGGGTTTATATCTGGGACACCACCGGCAAGCGCTATATCGACGGCTCCGGTGGCGCCTGTGTGGTCAGCATCGGCCATGGCGTCCCTGAAATCCTGGACGCCATGCAAGCCCAATTCAACAAAGTGCCGTTTGTCCACAGCAGCCATTTTACCAATCCGGCCGCCTGCGAACTTGGCAGCTTGCTTTACGAAATGGCGCCCGACCCCTCCATGACCCGCACCTATTTTCTTTCTGGCGGATCCGAAGCCGTTGAATCCGCGGTGAAACTGGTGCGCCAGTACTGGCGGGAGGCCGGCAAACCGGATAAATACAAGGTGATTTCACGCTGGTCGAGCTTTCATGGCAATACCACCGGCGCCCTGGCGCTGGGCGGCCACACCGCTCGCCGAAGCCACTACCTGCCGATATTTCAGCACACCCCGCACATCGAGCCGGCCTACTGCTATCGCTGCGGGTTCAAGGAAACTCCGGAAACCTGCGACCTCCAATGCGCCGACGAACTCGAGCGATGCATCAAGCATGAGGACCCCGACTCGGTCGGCGCCTTCATTGCCGAGCCGGTCGTGGGCGCCACCGCCGGGGCGGTCGTGCCCAAGGATGGCTACTGGCAGCGGATCCGACAAATTTGTGACCAGTACGATGTCAAACTCATCGCCGACGAGGTCATGACCGGTTTGGGACGTTGCGGTCGGAATTTCGGCATTGAAAACTGGGGGGTCGTCCCGGATCTGATCGTCATGGCCAAAGGTTTGAGTTCCGGCTATACACCCCTTGGGGCCGTCATGGTCAAAGAGGATATTCACGCCACCATCAAGAACGGTTCGGGTGTGTTTGTGCACGGCCACACCTACGGGCAAAACCCATTGTCAACGGCCATCGGCGCTGCAGTGCTGCGCTACATCCGCACCCATTCCCTGGTGGAGCGCTCACAAGTGATGGGCGCGTATTTGCTGGACAAGCTCCAGGGGCTCAACGCGCTCGATATCGTGGGAGACATCAGGGGCTTGGGGCTTTTTGCCGGTATCGAACTCATCTGCGACAAAACCAGCCGCAATTGGTTTGAACGCGACCTCAAGGTCAACATGCAGGTGGCCAAAGAAGCCTTTGACCGGGGGCTTATCACCTACCCGGGCAATGGCGGGGTTGACGGTATACATGGCGACCATATTCTGCTGGCCCCGCCGTTTACCATTGATGAAAACCAGATCGACACCATGGTCGACATTCTGCATCACGCTATTCGCACGGTTCAACATCAGCTCTAATTCTGCCGGCCGGGCGCGACGGTGTCTCAGAAGCGCCCGGCTCAGCCAACGCTCCGCTCCGTCAAACCGCTTTTCACCATCCACCAGTACCGGCCAGGCCTGCCCAAACGTTAAAATTGCCGGCGGGATTACAAAATTGTCGTTTTTATGGGCGAATACGATACACAATTGTGATTTTCGAAATTTTGATCCATTCCTGATTGGTTTATAACCATACGTTATTATTTGTTTATAGATGCTGTTATCCTGATGGCACACTAATTGCTGGTTCCCCACGTACAGTAATTTCAACACTTATTGTCTCGGACGATCATGCCAAAAACGAAACAAAATGCAGCGGCAATACTCGACCGTGGGCGCAATCGCCTGATGCGCCAGCTGTCGCGCACCACGGCAATGGATTTTATGCAGGGCATGGCCAGCCTGGTGGACGAGTATTTCCGGACCAGTTTCGAAACCAGCGCCGTGGGCCCGCGGATGGACATCGCCCGCAACCCCTATGCCATCATTGCCCTGGGAGGCTACGGCCGTGGCGACCAATGTGTCCATTCCGATGTCGACCTGCTCATCCTTTTTGAAAAAAAAGTCCCCAAGACAGCCGAGGGGCTGATCCAGGAAATCGTCTACCCTTTGTGGGACATTGGGCTGGATGTCGGCCACGCCACGCGGTCATTGAAAGAATGCCTTTCCCTGGCCGGCAAGGACTTTGAAATCCTGACCCCCCTGCTGGATGCACGTTTTGTCTGTGGTATGTCCCGCCTGTACACCTCCTTGACCCAGCAACTACGACGAAAAGTCGTGCTGCGCCAGGCCCGCAAAGTGATTGACTGGTTGGTCGAAACCAACCAGACCCGTCACGAGCGCTTTGGGGACTCGGCCTATCTGCTGGAGCCCAATCTCAAGGAAGGCCAGGGCGGTCTGCGTGATTTCCACACCATGTTGTGGATCGCGCGCATCAAATCGGGGCTTGCCCAGATGCGGGATCTGGAATACCTGGGCTTCCTTTCGCATGAAGAGTACGGGCAACTGGAAGACGCCCTGGAGTTTATCGGTAACGTACGCAACCGCCTGCACCTGCTCAATGGCCGCAAATACGACCAGTTGCATTTCGAAAACCAGCTTCAGATCGCCAAAACGCTGGGCTACCGAAAGGCAAACGGCCAGCAGCCCGTGGAAAGATTCCTGGGGGATCTTCACGGCCATATGGAGTTTATCAAGCAGCAACACCTCATGTTCCTGTTCGAGCAGGGCTATGAAAAGAAAGCCCGCCGGCTCAAACGACGGGCCAAAGTCACCAAGATCGACGGCATCGGCGTCGTAAAAGACGCGCTGCATTTCGATGCCGCGCACCTGGTGTCGGAATCACCGCTGCTGCTCATGCAGATTTTTGAAGAAAGCGCCCGGCTACGGCTGCCTTTGGGCGCTGAAGCCCGCCGCATCGTGCGGGAGTTCGGTCATTTGTGCGACGAGGAGCTACGCAGCTCACGGGCCGCCGTCCGCTCATTTGAAAAAATACTCCAGGCGCCGGCGCCCACCTTCAACGTGCTCAATGGCATGCTTCACACCGGCCTGCTGGAGCGCTTCATTCCGGAATTTCATGCGGTGGTCAACTGCATTCAATACGATGAATACCATATCTATCCCGTTGACCGGCACCTGTTGCGAACCGTGAAAACGCTCAAAAAATTTGCCGGTCAAGACGAGGACGGCGGCGATGAATTGGCCCGCCAACTCTACAGCGAAATCAAACAGCGCAAGCTGCTCCTGTGGGGGGCGCTTTTGCATGATATTGGCAAGGGAAAACCCGGCGGCAACCATTCGGAAAAAGGCGAAGCTCTGGTACCGGCTATCCTGGCCGAAAAAGGCTACCGCCCTGCCGATATCGACACGGTCGCCTTTCTGGTACGTGAACACCTGCTGCTTGCCAAAACCGCAGCCCGGCGGGATATCAACGATGAGGAAACCGCCCTTTTCTGTGCTCGACGGATCAACGATGTCGACCGGCTGAAAATGCTCTATCTTCTCACGGTGGCCGATTCCATGGCTACCGGCCCCAAAGCCTGGAACAGCTGGACCGCCACACTGTTGAAGGATCTGTTTCTAAAAGTATTGAATGTGCTGGAAAAAGGTGAGTTGGCGTCGCGGGAGGCGGTTGCCGACGTCGCCCGCAAGCGCGCGGCCCTTCTGGCCCATGCCCCCAAGCGCCGGCAGAAGGAGCTGGAAACCCTGTTTAACGTCCTGTCACCGCGCTACCTTCTGAATGTTCCCCCGGAGGTTATTCAAGAACATATCCGGCTTTACCGGACGCTTGATCAAGACCCTTTTGTCTGGGAAATCGAACCCTCCATGACCTCCGACACACGTATCGTGACCATCTGCGCCCGGGACCAGCCGGGGCTTTTCTCCCGGATTGCCGGGGTGTTCACGCTAAACGGCATCAACATCCTGGATGCCCAGGCGTTTACCTGGCGCAACAACATAGCCCTGGATATTTTTAAGGTGGAACCGCCCCCCGACCCCATTTTTGAAGCGGACAAATGGGAGAAAACCCGCCAGCACCTCAACCAGGCCCTGGCAGGCACTCTGGACCTGGCCGCCCGGCTGCAACCCCGGATGGAAAGCTACCGCTCGCCCCGGCCCGCTGCCATGGACCGGCCGCAACGTATCGAAATTGACAACCAGACCTCGAGCTTTTTTACCATCGTGGAGGTTTTCGCCGAGGATTTTCCCGGCCTGCTCTTTAGTATCACGGATGCCTTGTTTCGTTGCCAGCTCGATGTCTGGGTATCCAAAATCGCCACCCATGTCGACCAGGTCGTCGACATTTTCTATGTGCGCGATTTCGACGGCCAGAAAGTGGACGACCCTGATCAGGTCGCCCACATAAAAGCAACCATTGGGGCCGTTTTACCGCCGGCAAACGGCCCCACGAAGATTCACAACCCAGAGGAGGAATTTGATTCTCATGATCGCAAAACTGCTTAATCCGTTAGCTCTCGTTCTGCTGCTCCCGGCAACCGCCCTGGCTGCCGATGGTCTCGATACCGGTGATACGGCCTGGATGATCGTTGCAACCGCCCTGGTCATGATGATGACCCCGGCCGGGCTGGCGCTCTTCTACGGTGGCCTCTCCCGGTATAAAAATCTACTGAACACCATTGCCATGACCATGGTGGCCTATTGTCTGGGCAGCATCATCTGGGTCATGTGGGGCTATACGCTGGCCTTCGGACCCAGCCAGGCCGGGCTGTTCGGCGGGTTCGATTTTCTCTTTCTCAACGGCATCGGGGTGGACAGCCTTTCCGGTACTATCCCCACCTATGTGTTTCTGCTGTTCCAGATGACCTTTGCCGGCATTACTGTGGCCCTTGTTCTGGGCTCCATCGTCGACCGGATGAAATTTTCATCCTGGGTGGTCTTTACCATTCTCTGGTTGACCTTCATCTATTCCCCGGTGGCGCACTGGGCCTGGGGCGGTGGATGGATGGGCGAAATGGGCGCACTTGATTTCGCCGGCGGCACGGTGGTCCACATCAACGCCGGTGTGGCCGGCCTCGTGCTGTCCATGATGGTGGGCAAACGCGTCGGGTACGGCAAAGAAGCCATGTTTCCGTCCAGCATCACCCTGACGGCATTGGGCGCGGCGCTGCTGTGGTTCGGCTGGTTTGGATTCAATGCCGGCAGCGAACTGGCCGCCGACGGCGTGGCCGGATCCGCCTTCCTGGTGACCAACACCTCGGCCGCCATGGGCGCGCTGGCCTGGATGTTCGCGGAGTGGGCCGTTACCCGCAAACCGACCGTCCTGGGGCTGGCCTCGGGGGTCGTGGCCGGGCTCGTGGCCATCACCCCGGCCGCCGGATTCGTCAGCATGCCTGCCTCCCTGCTCATTGGGCTGCTGGCCGGCGTCATCGGTTATGTCAGCGTATCCAAGCTCAAAAACATGCTGGGCTACGACGATTCCCTGGATGCTTTCGGCGTTCACGGGCTGTGCGGCATCTGGGGCGCCCTGGCCACCGGTCTTTTTGCCAATCCGGCCATCACCGAGGGCGCCAAGGGGCTCTTTTACGGCAACCCCGGCCAGGTATGGATTCAGTTCCTGTCCATTATCGGCACGGCGGCCTTTTCAGCCATCGGCACTTTTATCGTCGCCTACCTTACCAAATTGATCACGGGGGGCCTGAGGGTGGAGCATGAAGACGAAATTATCGGCCTGGACAACGCCCAACACGGCGAACGCGCCTTTGAAATTCAGAATGTCTAACCTATCGGCCGGCTAAAGCAGGCCCAACCGGTTTCTCAGGAGGTAACCGCATGAAAAAAATCGAAGCTATCGTGAAGCCCTTCAAACTAGATGATGTCAAGGAAGCCCTGAATGAAGTGGGCATCCAGGGCATGACGATTACGGAGGTCAAGGGCTATGGCCGCCAGAAAGGCCACAAGGAAATCTATCGCGGTGCCGAGTATGTGGTGGATTTTATTCCCAAGGTCAAAGTGGAGGTCGTGGTCGCTGACGATCAGGCCGATGCCGTCGTGGCCAAAATTCGGGAAGCGGCCAACACGGGCAAACTTGGCGACGGGAAAATTTTCGTGTTCAACGTCGAGGAGGCTGTTCGTGTGCGAACGGGTGAAACCGGCGCCGACGCCCTCTAGCCTTTTGAACCGGTGGTGTTTTCTGCGCCGCCGGTTCTCATCATTTATGGATCGTTTCTACAGATATTTTGATGCACTACCAACACAATGAGGAGGAACAACATGACCCCTAAAGACGTATTCGCATTGGCAAAGGAAAATGACGCCAAAGTCGTGGACATCCGCTTCCTGGACTTTCCAGGCGTCTGGCAACACTTCACGGTTCCCTTGGGTGAGCTGAATGAATCCAGCTTCGAAGACGGCTACGGCTTCGACGGTTCCAGTATCCGCGGCTGGCAACCCATCAACGCCAGCGACATGCTGGTCATCCCCGATCCGACCACCGCCAAAATGGATCCTTTTTACGAGGTACCGACCCTCGTGGTCGTCGGCAATATCGTGGATCCCATCACCCGCGAATCCTATACCCGTGACCCCCGGTTTATCGCCCAGAAAGCCGAGGCGTATTTAAAAGGCACCGGTATCGGTGACACGGCCTTCTTTGGACCTGAAGCAGAATTTTTCATCTTCGATGAAATCCGTTTCGAATCTTCCCGTCACCGGGCCTTTTACGAGATTGACTCCATTGAAGGCATCTGGAACACCGGCCGTGACGAAGGGCCCAACCTGGGTTACAAGCCGCGTCACAAGCAAGGTTATTTCCCGGTACCGCCCATGGATAAATTCCAGGACCTGCGGACCGAAATGCTGCTCGTTCTCGAAGATCTCGGCATCGATGTGGAATGCCAGCACCACGAAGTGGCCACGGGCGGCCAGGCTGAAATCGACATGCGCTTCAAACCGCTGCTCCAGATGGGCGACCAGCTCATGTGGTTCAAATATGTTTTGAAAAACGTGGCGGCCCGCAACGGCTATACGGTGACCTTCATGCCCAAACCCCTGTTCGAGGACAACGGCACCGGCATGCACACCCATATCAGCATCTGGAAAGATGGGGAACCGACCTTTGCTGGCGACGGCTATGCCGGCGTCTCCGATACCGCCTTGCACGCCATTGGCGGTATTCTGAAACATGCCCGGGCGCTGTGCGCCTTTACCAACCCGACCACCAACTCCTACAAGCGATTGGTGCCGGGATTTGAAGCGCCCGTTAACCTGGCTTACTCCAGCCGCAATCGCAGTGCCTCGGTCAGAATTCCCATGTACTCGGCCTCACCCAAGGCCAAACGCATCGAGTTCCGCACCCCGGACCCCTCCTGCAATGGCTACCTGGCCTTTTCGGCCATGCTCATGGCCGCCCTGGACGGCATCGAAAACAAGATCGATCCGGGTGAGCCGCTCGACAAGGACATC
>Ga0180435_10005952_pt1 | contig 11774 bp, 10 predicted proteins | sample SS_ome_3_FD_132467 | JGI IMG/M metagenome (GOLD analysis project Ga0180435, IMG submission 132467) | Hypersaline lake sediment archaeal communities from the Salton Sea, California, USA - SS_3_S_1 metaG | ecosystem: Environmental > Aquatic > Non-marine Saline and Alkaline > Hypersaline >...
CGGACTGTACGCAAGTATTGTTCATCGATTTCGAGTGGGCGGGCAGTATACGGTGATTCGCTTGTCTCAATTCGTGGTGTGAGTAGCAGTCCGCCGTTGGCTAATGCTGCAATAGCACGGACAACCTGGAGCGGAGTGACCTGGAACCCATATTGACCGATGGCGGTGTTGTAGGTATCACCGATGCGCCATGTTGGATCAGTCGGAAATGTTTCCTCTTTCCATTCAGGCGACGGAATCGTACCAAGACGTTCACCTTCAAGCGTGATGCCCGTTTCTCGGCCAAAGCCAAACAGTCGCATGTACTCACCGATACGAGTGATACCTAAGCCCTCTTGTTCACCAAACCCCCCACCAACATAGTAGAAGTACACATTGGATGACACCGCGAGGGCGCGCTGAAGGTCGACGATGCCGTGCGCCCGCCAGTCAGTGAACACAGAGTACTGACCGGGATTGTACGGATTTGCAAGACGCAGTGAGCCGGTTGAGACAAAGCTGGTTTCAGGTCGTACCACACCTTCTGCAAGCGCTGCGACAGCAACAAATGGTTTTACGATAGAGCCAGGTGTGTACTGACCAGCAAGCGTTCTGTTGAGATACGGTGTGCGCTCATCCGTACTATACTCTGCTATCTTCTCTGCATTTCCTTGCACAAGGTCACGCGGATCAAACTCAGGGTAGCTTGTGAGCGCAAGTATTTCACCACTCTCAACATCCATTAAAAGTCCAGCGCCTCCGCGAAATGGTATGTCATCTGCCAAGTCTCGTATGATGCCGTTTAGTGCTTCTTGCAGGCGTCTATCAACTGAAAGCGTTATTGAGTCACCAGGCATTGGTTGTTCAAGAAGGCCTTCGCTAATGACCTCCATGCGTGCATCTGTTTCAACTATCTTAACTCCATCCTGTCCGCGGAGTGTAGTATCGTATACGAGCTCCGTACCGGACACACCCTCGATTCCTTCTCGGTAGAGAACACCGCTGGTATCACGTGCTGGCATTCGTACGTATCCTAGGAGATGTCCGATGCCGGTAGTGCTTGCGTAGGCCCGCTCATCGTACTCTTCATAGACACCATCCTCAATATGAGGAATGTTCCAAGCTAGCTCTTCGCCGTTCCTATCATATATAATTCCCCGCTCAGCAAATATCAAAGAATGCCCTAGGCGGTTTCGCTCAGATAAATCACTGTAATGTTCACCCTGCAAGGCCATGAGCTGAACAGAACGACCAAGTAGCAGCACACCAGTCAGTACTAGTATGAGGACGAGTGGAATGAGTGCACGTGGTCCAATTGGCGTGTTGAGCCTCCCCTCGAGATTGTGTGGGTCATACGCAGGTAAGTTACTAGCATCAAGCAGAATCTCTTCAGGTGAAATCATTGCCTGTTCAGCAGTCGGCTTCTTTCGTTTGAACAGGTTCATACAACACTACGTATACGCTGTCGCAGAAACCAAGTGGCACTGAGCACCAATAGCAGCACTATAGTGAACATGAACTCTGTCTTGGTGGCTTCTGTCAGTCCTGACGAATGAATCGCATCTAGTAAGACACCGGCAACAACAAGTTCTCGCGCATCAAGTGCAACCATTGCTACAATTGCTGCCGTTAATCCAACCCACCATGGTGCAACAAGCACCAAACCAACAACAAGTACATCAACTACGATACGTACTACCATCCATGTTCTTCTTCTGTTGTTCTGTGGTAGGAGATCCATGATGCCGTGCTATGTTTCGGAACCGGTGTCAGTTTCGTCTAGTTTCGGTACCTGCCACACATGTGTTGTATCAAGCAGTACAAAGCGTAACTGGTAGATGTTTATTGGACTTTCTATAAAAAGAATTTTGTATGCATCCTCGGGAGCAGCAACAATTTTCTTAACTAGGCCAATAGGTGCAACGGTGAAGCTTGGCAGGACGACAGTATCTCCCTCCCGAACCTCAACATCGCGTGGGAGTGATGCTCGCATTGTTCCCGAACCGAGTCCGCTGAGAGATATGTGTTGTGTTGTACTTGCTTGGAGTACGGCATCAAAAGTCTGACTTGGTGCACTAAAACGTGTCACGATACTCGTTGACGACAGCACCTTGGTAACACTGCCAAGTGCAGTTCCTTCAGGAGAAAGTACAAGCATATCTGGTCGTACACCATCATCGACACCAAGATCTATTACGAATGTATCGTATGGAGAAAACGCGGCATTGTTAAGAATAGAAACTGGAATCAAATGCGCATCATCCTCGACTCTGCCGAGAAGTGTGCGCAGGCGTTCATTTTCTTGAGTGAGTATTTGTGCCATATGTTGCTCCCGGCGAAGTGCAGCCAGTTCCTCCTCGAGTTGCTGGTTCTTCTGTAGGAGTGAGCGCTTGCTTTCAAGTGACGTGACCGTACCATCGAACGAACCAGCCACATTATCACGTGCTACCCACAGTGGTGTTGCAAGACCATGTGCTGCATTAGTCAGGAATCGTGGCATCTGTACATCAGCCAAGAATAGTATCGCCACTAGCAACAATGGAATGATGGGTACAAGTAGTACGCGATTCTTTTTAGTTGTTTTCGAGTATCGGTAAAGCATCTTCAGAGAGTAGTATTTCTGTAAAGTCATCGATTCGCTCCACAATGGTACCTGTACCACGAACAACGGATGTTAGAGGGTCGTTTGCAACATTCACCGGCAGCTCTAACATTGCTTGCAGGAGTTCCGGGACACCGCTTATGAGGGCGCCTCCTCCTGTGAGATTAATACCGATATCCATTATGTCAGCAACAACAGTTGGAGGACTCTCTTCAAGCACCTCGCGTATTCCTTCGATAATACCGTCAACACTACCTCCAATGGCATCTCGAATATCCTCGTCGGTAATTATGACCTCCTTCGGTAGGCCTGTTACAAGGTCTCGTCCTCGCACCGGTGCCTCAAGTGCATCTTTACGTTCAAGTAGTGAGCAAATTGCGAATTTAAGGTCCTCTGCCGTACCCTCTCCAATAACAATCTTAAACTCATCACGAAGATGGGCGATGATATCAGCGTTCAAACGGTCTCCCGCAATGTGGAGGTTCTTAGAACGAACCAGTCCATTGAGTGCGATGACAGCAATATCAGTGGTACCTCCTCCTATATCGACGACCATAGTAGCTCGGGGGTCCTGAATTGGGAGACGCATGCCAATCGCGGCTGCTATTGGTTCTTCAACAATGTATACCTCACGTGCGCCAGCATTCTTTGCCGCATCACGTACAGCACGAGATTCGACGTTCGTGATACCTGACGGTACACCAATAACAACGCGAGGCCCCAATAATAAACGTGTACCACGTTGTGCTTTATTCAAAAAGTAACCAATCATTTCCTCAGTAACCTCAAAATCTGAGACCACCCCATTTACCAGCGGTCGGACGGCGCGTATGTGTTGTGGAGTACGACCAAGCATTTCCTTTGCTTGTTTCCCCACAGCCACAACCTGCCCTGTCTTAGTGTTGAGTGCAACAACAGATGGCTCGTTGATGATGATTCCCTTACCACGCAGGTACACGAGACTATTCGCAGTACCAAGGTCGATACCGATATCGTTTGAAAATGGTTGTGCAAGGCGTTGTAAGAAAGACATGACGTGATGGTGGTGTTGGACGCAATAGGAGCAACTGACTACTTGGCAACTTCTTCAAGGAGAGTTGGTTCGTCCTGCATCTTTTTCTCACCTGTGGCTCGTAGTACTACCTCGTATGCCCCCTCCTCAACAGTTCGGTCACTTACAACAACTCGCACAGGGACACCAATAAGGTCGCTGTCTGCAAACTTCTCGCCTGGCCGCACATCCCTATCGTCGTAGAGTACTTCTACGCCATTGTTTTTGAGTGTGTTGTAGAGCGCGTCGGCACTAGAAACGACTTGTTCTGCGTCTCCAAGTCGTACAAGATGCACAGCAAATGGTGCAATCTCCTTCGGCCAAATCAGACCCTTCTCATCGGCAAGTACCTCAGCAACTGTGCCCAGTAGCCTACTTGGACCGATACCGTACGAGCCCATGATGACGGGTTTCTCCGTACCCGCCTCATCCTTGTAGGTTAATCCCAATGCCTCAGAGAATTTCGTACCTAGTTTAAAGATATTGCCGACTTCGATTGCCTTCTCCTCACGAAGGCTGTCCTTGGAAAGCTTGAGGTCGGCAAGCACCTCATCCGTGTACACCTCTTTGTTTATCGCGATATGACGCTCGTCATCTACGTAAACGGTATCTTCTCCTGCATTTGAGAGTGTCTGAAACTCGTGACTGTACTTAGAGAATGAGCCGCCGCTCGCAAACGTTTTGTACGTTATGTCTCCAATACCAACACGTGTGAACACGTTCATGTATGCAAGGGCTGCCTTTTCGTAGAATGCATCAAGCCCATCTTGGTCTACGTTAAATGAATACAAATCCTTCATTGGGAACTCCCTTGTTCGCATGATGCCACTCTTTGCACGCACTTCGTTTCTGAACTTTGTTTGTATTTGGTACACGTATCGTGGGAGGTCACGGTACGAGCTTACATGGTCACGCATGAGGCGAGTGATAGGTTCTTCGTGGGTAAAGGCCAGACCAAGCTCTGTATCGTTCTGAAGCTTTGTCTTGAACCACACATCGACATCATCATTGTCCCAGCGTTCAGTAGCTTCCCATACTGTTTTGTCTTGTAAACTAGTTAGCAGGAGCTCTTCACCACCTATGGCGTTCATCTCCTCACGAACTACGTTATTTATCTTGTTTAATACACGAAGTCCCAGTGGTAGGTATGCATAGACACCTGCCATTTCTTTATGAAGAAAACCTGCCCGAATGAGGAGCTGGGCATTCTTAGAAACCTCATCAGAGGGCGCGTCTTTACGCGTTTTTGTGAATAGTTGTGTTTGCCGCATGTAGCACAATCGTACTTCAATTACGGCACAGGGTCAAAAACTAGCGCTAACCAACAATGCGGAGCACATCGTTCACCGTGACCATTAGCATGAGCGCTAGAAGAGTGATAAAACCTATCTGATTCAGTCGTGTCGCAAACTTTGGGTTAATGGGCCGTCGAGTAATTGCTTCGATAGCTACAAACACCAATCTTCCGCCGTCGAGTGCAGGTATTGGCAAGAGGTTGATGACAGCAAGGTTGAGTGAAATGAACGCACTGAACATCATCAGCCAAACAAAACCTAGTGCAGCCGCATCACCCACAAGACCAACAATACCCACCGGACCTGCAATATTCGAAATGTCAGCTGTACCGGCAACAGCGCCAGATATAATTGACCAAAGTCCTACCACCACATCAGTTAAGGCATGGTATGTTCGCACTGCCCCTGCAACAAGTGCTTCATGTAGCGGCAACGCAACGGTACCAACAAGTGACATCGTAAAGCCTGCAGCAATGCGTTCTGGGTCGTCTGGAATGATACCAGCCTCAGGTGTTACAACGATTTCAAGCCGCTCTCCTCTTCGTACAACATCCATAACCACTTCAGACTCGCCACTAAGTGCGATAAAGCTAGAGACGCTATCTGGTGTGATAGCCCCATCCGCAAGCTGTGATGATGCGTTGCCGAGAGCAACTATCTCGTCGCCTGCTTGGAGCACAGCCCCAGCCGGTGACTGTTCGATGACTGATGTCACAATGAGCTGTGTTTCTTCGCCTGCAGCCACAGCCTCAGGGCCTACGGCAGTAGGCATTCCTATCATGTAGGAAGCGACATACAGTACGTATGCAAGTAGTACGTTCATTGCCACACCGGCGACAAGTACCGCGGCTTGAATATAGCGAGGCTGCTTTACAAAACTACGCTCACTTTCCGGACCGTCAGTGTAGTGAGCCTCAGTTGGGTCTTCGCCCCAGATACGAACAAAACCACCTATCGGCAACCAGTTGAGTGTGTACTCTGTTTCCCCGTACTTCTTTCCTGTTATTTTTGGAGGAAAACCAATACCGAACTCATCCACACGAATACCTGATTTCTTTGCCACGATAAAATGGCCGAACTCATGCACGAGGATGAGCAGTACCAGTACGGCAAAAAAGATCAGTATTGTCATAGATTACTAGGTGGGATTGTTATGAGTTAAGTTCCTTCTCCTTCTTGTCTGCCATCTCATCGAATACAGTATTGCCGTCCTTTACAAGCTTCTCCATCTCCTCCTTTGAGCGGAACTTGTCATCTTCAGAGAGGGTGCCATCTTTCTCTTGCTTCTGAATATCTGTCCATACGTCCTCTCGATGTCTGCGGAGAGTCACTCGTGCCTCTTCAAGCTTTGTCTTAGTGAGTTTGATGAGTTGCTCACGTCGTTCGCTCGTTAACTCTGGGAATGTCACACGAACACCTTTTTCATCTGAACTAACCGAAACTCCAAGGTCGGCATCTTGTATTGCACTCTCTACAGCATGTACGGTTTGCAAATCCCAAGGTGCAACGCGAAGTGTTCGCGCATCCTCAACTGTAACACTGCCTACCTGATTGATAGGCACTTTTGTTCCGTATGAATCAACCTTTACGTTGTCGAGCAACGCAGGTGCTGCACGACCAGTGCGTATTGCAGAAAGCTCCTCTTTAAAGTGCTCTGTAACGTCTGTTATTGATTGTTTGAAGGTTTTGAAATCGTACATATGAAATTCGTTATTGTTACTCGATTGTAGCAGATGAATCCTACACCCGAAAGGTGATATTAGAGGCTCACCGCAAGGTGGGTTAGTAGTGATTTAAGCGAACTAGACCTATCCATTAGGTAGCGTCTCACGAATGCTATCTCTTTCAGTGCACGCTTATGTTGGAGTACACCCTTGGTGTGGAGCAATGACTCAAGCGCGTCAACAATGAGTCGAGCTCTCGTTCTATCTTTATCCTTGAGAATGGGCTCAAGCATTTTATTCCGCTCGCCGATGGTGCTTGTGATAAAGGTCTTGGCAAACTCCTCTTCTGCCAGCACCCCGTGTATACACCCACCATATGAGACACGTGAACGAATGGTCGGAAGGAGTAGTTGCACTGAAGGAAGCACAATAATGAAGTACGTGTTTGGTGAAGGCTCTTCAAGTAGCTTAAGTAACGCATTCTGGGCCTCTCGCAAAATATTGTCACAGACTATGAGGAAGACCTGTGCCTCACCAAGTGGTGTTTGGCTAGCCCGTTCTTTGAGCGCACGGGCATCATCTATAGAAAAACGCTCATACTCTTCGATACTAACATCAGGATTGCCTGCTATCTCGATATCCATCGTATCAGTCACGTATTCTCGTGCATGCTTCAGGCACGCTTCCCTATCACCGTCAAAAACTACCGCATGATGTTGACCTTCCTTCATGTAGGCATTATACACACGCTTTCCACCTTCCTGCCAAGATTCAGTTTGTTCTCAGGAATGGTACAATGGGGCTCATGTCAGAATCTGCGACACAGCTTCGTATGCCGCCACAGTCGATTGATGCAGAAAAAGCACTCCTGGGTGCCATTATGCTCAAGTCCGACCACATGTACGATATTTCTGATGTGGTCCATCCAGACAGTTTCTATGTAGAGAAACATCGTTTGATATACAACGCGATACGAGACCTCTTTAGTAAAGGAGATCCTATTGATGTTCTCTCGACCGCTGCACGATTGTCGGCAAACAAAGACCTCGAGCGCGCAGGAGGAAAAAGTTATTTGGCAGAGCTTGTTAATACAGTACCGGCTTCAGCAAATGCTCATCACTACGCCGACTTGGTACATAAGGCAGCAACACTACGTGAACTTATTCAAGCAGCAGAGTACATCGCTGACCTAGGTTTTGATGAGGGTAGTGACCTTGAGGAGGTCCTCGACAATGCCGAGAAGCGAATGTATGAGATAACGAACGCACCGGGCCTTCACAAATTTATTTCGATGCAGGAGTCATTGAGTGAGGCGTGGGAACGTATCGATCACCTACATAAGTCGAGCGATGAAATGCGTGGTGTACCTACCGGCTACAAGGATCTCGACAATTTGCTTGCGGGGCTTCAGAAATCAGACCTCATCATTCTTGCCGCTCGCCCTTCCATGGGTAAGACATCCCTTGCTCTTGATATTGCACGACAAACAGCGATTCACAACAATGTTCCTGTGGGCCTTTTCTCTTTGGAGATGAGTAGCCAGCAGCTCGTCGATAGAATGCTTGCAGCTGAGGCGCGCGTTGACTCATGGAAGTTACGTACTGGTAATCTATCAACGGACCAAGAGTTTGAGCAGGTCCGTGAGGCTATTGAGAAGCTTTCCACTGCGCCGATATATATTGATGACAAGCCAGGCAACAACATCCTCGCGATGCGTTCTGTGGCACGGCGATTGAAGCGTGAGCACGGACTCGGACTTATTGTGGTCGACTATCTGCAGCTCATGTCGCCAACCGGCAAGCATTCTGCAGACTCCCTCGTACAGCAAGTCACTGAAATATCACGCTCCCTCAAGGCACTCGCTCGTGAGCTCGACGTCCCCGTTCTTGCACTCTCACAGCTTTCACGTGCGGTTGAGCAGCGACGAGGCAAGCCGCGTCTCTCTGACCTTCGTGACTCAGGTAGTATCGAGCAGGACGCTGATGTTGTTATGTTCATTCACCGTGACGACAAGATGAACGAAACGTCTGACAAGCCGAACATAGCAGAGATACTTGTGGAGAAGCATCGAAACGGTCCGGTGGGTATGATTGAGCTGTACTTCGACGAGAAGAAGACCAGCTTCCTTTCAATTGAGAAATCGAGCTTTAGTGCGCTTGAAGATAAGGTTGGAACTGATACTGACGAAGAGTGGTAATGAACGACAGACTTGAACAACTCACCGAACTCCTACAAGAGTTACCTGGCATCGGCCCTCGACAAGCGAGGCGTCTTGCGTTTTGGTTCGTACGCCGCGACCGTCAATGGGTTGGACGTTTTGCTGAGGCACTCACAAAAGCTCGAAGTGAAGTGGAGACATGCGAATCATGTAGGCGACTGTTCCCTGCGGTTGATTCCTCCAAGCAGTGCAGTATTTGTGCTAATGACGCTCGAGATGGTGGAGAGCTGATGATAGTTGAACGGGACGTAGATTTGGAGAATGTTGAGCGTACCGGCGCGTATCGTGGTAAGTACTTCGTACTGGGTGGGACAACAAGCCCGCTCGATAAAGAGCCAGAGAAAAAGATACGAGTTCGTAGCTTACTACAGCATCTTGGGAACAAGGACAACAGCATACAGGAGGTGATTCTTGCACTCTCGGCTACGACTGAAGGTGAAGACACAGCAACGTACCTTGAGGAGAGACTTCGTCCAATTATGAAGGAACAGAACATCAAACTCTCTACGCTCGGTAGAGGACTCTCGACCGGTACAGAGCTGGAGTATGTGGATAAGGATACGATGACGCACGCACTCAATAGTAGAAACTAAAGCGCCGCCAGTTTCCTGGCGGCTTTTTCATTGATAGGCGAAGGCACTAAGTGCCATCGTCAGTTCTTGGGATGATATGTTGGCATCTTGTTCCCGTAGTGCAAGGACCTGTTGTATGGACTCAGGCCTCATGCAAGCAAGGATGACAACAAAATCTTCGAAGTGCTGAATGGCTTCACGATAGCGCTGTGCATGCGCTGGGTCGCCTGTTTGGTCCGCCAGTAGGTCAAGTGCAATAGTTCCCCAGTCCACATAATAGGTATGAGGCACGTTTCGACGTGCTGCAATACGTGGAAAAAGTGATGGAAACACCATACCCATGGCCATAAGCTCCAACAACAGTAGCCGCTGAACGTGCGCATGCTCGCTTCCACTGTTCTCATTCACCGCCTGAAGTAGATCTACGGCGGTAGTTTCAAGAAGCTCGGGGCGTTTCAAGAATATTCCAAATGACAGTATTGGAAACTCCCTAAGTGTTAGTGGAAGATGGATACGTGCCTCACGTGCACTTTGATCGATTGCGGCATCAATACCCTGCTCGACCACTTCAATCATCCCTTGATCTTTGTAAACCTTGGGTAGCAGTAATTCAAACATAGCCGCCTCCTTCTTACGCGTCTGTTCTATAGTCGTTATAGCGCTGCGCAATAAGTGCGTCAACTACTCTACGGTTACACTCTTGGCAAGGTTGCGTGGTCGGTCCACGTTAAATCCTCGGAGTACACCTGTGTAGTAGGCGAATAACTGGAGCGGAACATTGGCAAGAATTGGCGTGAGACATTCTCGGGTGTCAGGTATGTATATGACATCATCAGCCAAGTCCTCGATTTGAGTGTTACCCTCTGTCGCAACGGCAAGTACACGTCCGTTACGAGCCCGTACTTCCTGTACGTTACTGCGCATCTTCTCATACACAGAATCGGTCGGCATGATTGCAACTGTTGGAAAGATGTCGTCTATCATTGCAATTGGACCATGCTTCATTTCGCCTGCACCATACCCTTCTGCGTGTACATATGAGACCTCCTTGAGTTTGAGAGCTCCTTCATATGCTGTTGGTAGGTTGTATGAGCGACCGATGTAGAGGAAGTCATCATATCCGAGGTATTCTTCGGCCAGCCGTCGAATTTTGTCGCGTCTTGAAAGGATGGTGCGTACCTTCTCAGGTAGATGCATTATCTCCATTGCAAGCGCTGCACCCTTAGCTTGGGATAATCCACGAATACGACCCATATACAGCGCAAACAAGGCCAATACCTCGAGTTGACTCAAGAATGCCTTAGTGGAAGCAACGCCAATCTCCGGGCCGGCATGATTGTAAATCCCAATATCAGTCTCACGTGCGATCGTGCTTCCAACTACGTTCACAATACCAATGGTCTTCATGCCGATACGTTTTGCCTCACGAATTGACGCAAGTGTATCTGCTGTTTCTCCAGACTGAGATACAGCGAGTAGGGCGGTGTCACTTGCTGGCTCTATAATCGGCCGATGTCGTAGCTCTGAACCAATAGCCACATCAACTGGAATACCCGCATAATCTTCTATAAGGAGTTTTCCTACTAGTCCCGCATAGTATGCTGAGCCACATCCGACAACAATGAGTCGTTTAATCTTGCGTAGTTCATCCTCATCATCAGACAGTCCACCGAGTTTTGCTGTTCCTTCTCTGAGGATGAGTCGACCGCGTGCACTGTTTTCTAGCACATTTGGTATTTCGAGTATCTCTTTGAGCATGAAATGCTGATGTCCGCCCTTCTGCACGTCTTCCACGCTCATCTCAAGCTTTTCAGGCTTGCGGTTGAGTAGTTCCTTTGAAAATGAATAGACGGAGTAGCCATCAGGATTGATGACTGCATACTCACCGTCATTGAGGTACAGGACATTGCTTGTGTGTCGCAGCATTGGTGCAGCATCCGACGCAACGAAGTACTCACCGTCTTTGATACCAAGAGCGATGGGACTTCCCATACGAGCCGTGACAATGGTGCCAGGTTCATCCTCAGACATAACAGCAATACCGTACGTACCATGTACTTGTCCGAGTGCGTTAAGCACTGCCTGAGCGAGGTCCTGCACCTTCTCGTACTCTACACCTACAAGGTGTGCCAGTACTTCTGTGTCTGTTTCTGTATTGAATGTATGCCCTTGGGCAATAAGTTCTGTACGAAGCTCAGCATAGTTCTCAATAATACCGTTGTGCACCAACCAGACATTCTTGGATTCGTCCGTGTGTGGGTGTGCGTTCTTTTCTGTGGGGTGGCCGTGTGTAGCCCACCGAGTATGTCCTATACCCGCGGTACCTGAAAGCACGCCAGGAATAGTATCTGCGAGCGCTTGGACTGGCCCGACAGCATGGTATGCACCAGAGC
>Ga0180435_10005955_pt1 | contig 11769 bp, 13 predicted proteins | sample SS_ome_3_FD_132467 | JGI IMG/M metagenome (GOLD analysis project Ga0180435, IMG submission 132467) | Hypersaline lake sediment archaeal communities from the Salton Sea, California, USA - SS_3_S_1 metaG | ecosystem: Environmental > Aquatic > Non-marine Saline and Alkaline > Hypersaline >...
AGACCATCACCAGAAACGCCGCCCAGAAAGCAATTGCTGTCGCCCATCCTGCCCCGGCACCACCAAGTTGAGGCGCCCCCCAGTGTCCAAATATCAATGCATAGTTGGCCGGAATGTTCACTGCGAGACTGACTATGGCGGCTATCATGTCCGGACGGGTAAAAGACAAGCCCTCACTGTAGGGACGTAGCAGAAAGGTTCCCATTAAGGCCGGTACGCCCCACATCACTCCCTGCAGGTAATCACTGCTAACAGTAACCACCTGTTGATCGTCAATAATCATTGGAAGATACCAGTCACGAAGTCCAAGTATGAGCAGTAACAACAGGATAATCAGTAACAGTATCCGCACACACTGGTGCATAAAGTTGCTGACAGCGTCATGATTACCTGCACCCACATACTGGCCGACAATGGGGTTGATAGCCGACAACAAACCCATCGGCGCGATAAAAAGCGTTAGCCATAAAGCCGAACCAAGCGCTACGCCCGCTAAATCAGGCACACCGGCATGACCTGCCATTACGGTATCAACGAAACCGGCCAGCGCGGTCAGCATATGCGACAGAGCCACTGGTATCGCCAGCCTGACAAGCAGGGACATTTCTTTTTTTAATAGCATGGCCTGAAGGATAAATGTGAGCCCAGAGGCTCCCGGGCTCTCTTAAGTGGAGACTCGTTCTTTACGAAGTCTGGTCCTGTTTGTTCCACTGCTGCACTGCAGCAATATCACTTTGGCGTTCATCAACCCAGCGCTCTCCCCGGGCGGTTTTTTCCTTTTTCCAGAATGGCGCCCTGGTTTTTAGAAAATCGATAATATATTCACAGCCATCAAAGGCTTCGCCGCGATGTTCGGCACTGACTGCGACCAGCACAATTTCATCCGAAGGGCGTAATTTACCAACACGGTGGATGACGGTTACGCCACCCAGTTGCCAGCGCTCACGCGCTTCTTTAATAATTTCTTGCAGCGCATTTTCAGTCATACCCGGGTAATGCTCCAGCGTCATTTCACTGACAGCATCACCCTCATTCATATCACGCATGACACCAACAAAATTGACCACTGCACCCATAGCCTGGTCGGCCTCGATCAACTGCCTGATCTCAGCCGCTGTATCAAACGGTTCCTGCTGAATGCATACCCTGTCTGTCATACGGCTCTTATTCAACCACCTGTTACCGGAGGAAAAAAACCTACCTCATCACCATCGTTCAATGCGGCATCCGCTTTCACCATTTCCTGATTGACAGCCACCAGCACCTGTTGCCTGCCGTTGAAAATATCAGCCCAGCCGTCACCCCTTTCAGATAACTCTTGCATGAGCATGGCTACCGTCTGTTGCGGGGAAGATAAAGCCAATTGCTCTCGCTCTACGCCAAGCTTTTCACGAAAGCGTGCGAAATAAAGAATATCAATCATGACAAAAGTTCGTTGAAAGCAACAAATTTAACCTGATCACCCTTCTGAATGATTTCACCCGGTTCGATAATCACCAGGCCATCGGCCCAGGTAACCGAACTGAGCACCCCTGAAGAACGGCTTGGATAAACCTCCGCCATCAGCTGTCCGAGGTCATTGGCTTTGAGGCGCGCACGCGCATATTCACGACGTTTGTCGGGTCGGTGCCAGTCAAAATCAGCAATGCAGGGAATCACGCTTGGCTGCAGCTCACCACTCATACCCTGTTGCTTTTTAATCCAGGGCAGTGCAAATACACAAAAGGTGACAAACAACGAAACAGGATTACCGGGAGCCCCTATAAAAGGCACATTGTTGACATGACCGTAGGCCAGGGGTTTGCCGGGGCGGACAGCAATTTTCCAGAGCTGCAATGATCCGAGTTTTTCTACCGCTGGCTTAACATGGTCTTCTTCACCCACAGAGACACCACCAGAGGCCAGTATCAGGTCAGCTTCCTCGGCAGCCCTGGCGAGGGCATCACAGGTGGCATCCAGCGTATCTTCAACCATACCCAGGTCAATCACTTCACAATTGAGCTTCTCCAGCAGACCGAGCAGTGAAAAACGATTGGAGTTATAAATTTTTCCTGCAGCCAAAGGTTCACCAGGCATAAGCAGTTCATCACCTGATGAAAAAATCGCCACTTTCAGCTTTCGGTAAACAGTTAACCTGGCAACGCCAACCGATGCGGCCAGCCCCAGGTGCTGTGGTTGCAGTTTCTTGCCGCGTTCCAGCACCACTTCATCGACTGCAACATCTTCACCCGCGAGGCGAATGTTAGCTTCTGCCTTGGGTTTCTTTTCTATGGTAACAAAATCTTCACCAGCTTCAGAAAAAGCATGGCAATGCTCCTGCATGACAACTGTATCTGCGCCATCCGGCACCGGCGCACCGGTAAATATTCTTGCTGCGGTGCCTGCATCCAGCTGCGTACCTTCATACCCGGCAGGAATACGCTGACTGATCCTGACAGGCTGACCTTCTGCAATATCATCAAATTTGAAAGCATAGCCATCCATGGCGCTGTTATTCCAGGCTGGTACATTGATGGTTGAAGTAACTGGTTCAGCCAACACACGGCCCAGTGCCAACGCGGTATCAATTTCTTCTGTATCGCTTAAAACCTCTACCTGTTCCAGCAGAAATGCCAATGCTTCATCGACTGGCTTAAGTGACTTGGGCTCGGCAGTTACGCAGTCGTCACATTTCATGGCGATATCCGTTGGTTACTGAACGACCGTGTTGAGATTGAGGTTTACACCTACGGTACCGGAGAGACTGACATCTACGGTGTCACTGGAAATATCACCTGCAGCAGCCCTGGGTTGACCGCTTTTCGAAATACGTGCTGTAACAACGACTTCTTCAAATCCGGACAGCTTCATCTGTGGCATCATCGCCATGCTGTCATCCAAAGTCACTTCCAATGGCAGATCTGCCACGGTCAGGCGTTGTGCTGCCAGAGGCATGGGCGGACCGTTTTTGGCTTTTGCCATGACAAAAACAATATCATCAGCGGCTACGCTGTCTTTCATTGCCGCATCAAGACTCACCCAGGCTTTAATAGCAACAGGTTGTTGTGCATCAGCGGCTGGTGCAGGCACTGTTGGCGGTTGATCTGTTGATGGATGGTCTGTTGATGGATGTCCGGGCGGCAGCTGTTGCTGAGCAGCGGATACCTGCAGTTCACGGGTGGGGATATCTGAGGCATCGGACATCTTATGGTTGATTACCAGTTCCACTGCAGCAGCCTCGCTAATTTCCATTTTGACACGGTGACTCGAATAGTCCCCAGCCTGTGGCAAAGGATCACCGTTCATTGCAATACGTGCACTCACAATAACTTCATCAATACTGGATATTTTCAGCTCGGGCATCATCGCATTGCTGTCATCCAGGGTGATTTCTGTTGGCAGTTCAGACAGGTTGACCCTGACCGCAGCCAGCGGCATTGGCGGCCCTGAAGCTGCCACCGCAAACACATAGACCGGACTGTCCGGACTGACGGTCGCCGGCACATCAGCGGTGAGCTTCACCATGATTGCCTTGGCAGGAGCCGCTTCGACATTGGCAACCTTAACCTCGATACCCTTGGTGCCCGCTTCCTGTACAGCCTGATTGATCAGTTCCCGTACCTGTTGTTGGCTACCGGCTTCATCTCCAAGCAAGGGAACCAGTTGTGTCCATCGATCCACAGCCAACTGGTAATTCCCCACCTGCTGAGCAGCCATACCGCCCAACCAGAGACCGGTTGTATTTTGCGGGTCCAGCTCCAACGCCCTATCAAGATATTCTGTCGGCTTGCCGGTGAGGTCACCTGAATTGATCATAGCTGTAGCATCAGCCATGCCGGTGAGAATGGCGGGGTGATCGCCCATAATAGCGTGGGTTTTCTGCAAAGCTTCCAGTGCTTCTGCAAATTCCTGGCGTGACATATGGGTTCTTGCCAGCAGATACCAGCCTTCACCATCTTCGGGACTCTTTTCAAGGCGTGCCTTGAGCTTGACGATCAGATCATCGATGCTCTCAGCACCCTTTGCCACATGCTCAATCGAATGTTCACGGCCAGCACTGGCGCCAGCATAGTCAAGAAATTCCGGGGAGCCCAGTTTCTGATACATACCAATGGTGCCGAGCGGTATCAAAAACACCAGTAGCAACAACACCAACTTGCCCGAGCCAGAGACTTTCATCTGCTGTCCGGTGTCTTTATCCTGATCATCGACATCGATAATCAGGCTGGCTTCAAGTTCACCTTTGACCTGCTCATATACATCGCTGGTCATTTCACCGGAAGCATGCTCGGCAGCAATTTCATCGAGCCTCTCTTTAGCGATAGCAACGTTCTGCTGCTTACGGTCAAGCTCACGTAATGGTTTTTCTCGAAGTAATACAGGTGCCAGCCAGGCAACAGCCACTACTACCAGCACACTAACCAGAATCCAGAATGTCATAATTATTTTCGCCTTTACGCTTACTCGTCTTTGATATTCAACAGATCTTCTGCTCGGGATCTGTCAACGTCTGACAATGTCGCAGGTTTTTCAATCTTGCGGTTACGGATGATTTTGATAAGAAAGAACAGACCGATAAACAAAATGATAAATGGCCCTGCCCACAACAGGTAGGTTGTTGGTTCTACCGGCGGCTTATACTGCACAAAGTTGCCGTAACGCTGCACCATGAAATCACTGATCTCTTTCTTGGTCTTGCCCTGCATGACCAGCTCATGGGTTTTACGTTTCATATCCTGGGCCAGTTCAGCATTGGAATCGGCAATAGTCTGGTTCTGACAGACCAGGCAACGTAGTTCATCCACCAGTTCGTTGTAAATAGACTCCTGCTCTGCATTATCAAACTCGTACGCGGAAATACGTGCCGATGCCTGCGCAGAAGTAAACAGCAAAATAACTATTAATAGAGATCGCATCATCATGTTTCTTGAATATAATCAGGCTTAAAAAAATGGTTTGAATTTTTCTTCCCAGACCCGGGGATTCATTTCGCCTTTGTGTTTGACTTTGATCATACCCTGCGCATCTATCAGGAAGGTCTCAGGTGCGCCATATACGCCAAGCTCCATCACAGCATCACTCTGCGGATCAAAACCGGTTTCAACAAAAGGATTGCCTTCGCTATTTAACATGGCGCGTGCATCTACCATGTCATCACGCCAGTTTATACCGACAATCGGTATACCCTGACGCGAAAGAAACATCAGGTAAGGATGCTCTTTCCAGCATTGCGCACACCAGGTTCCCCAGACATTTAATAACCACGGCTTGCCCAGGTAATCGGCAGACTTAACGGTGTCATTGGTATCCAGCAAGTTAACCAGGTTAAATTCAGGCACCTTCTGATCAATAAGTTCCGAGGGAACATCCCTGGGATCATACTCACCGGTATTGATTTTCTGCAGCACAAACAGAAACAAACCGGCCATCAGCAGAAAGATGATCAGTGGAATAGCGGCCTTGTTCATGCACGCGCCCCTGCTGCTGCCGCATTGGCTTCCACCTGTCGACGCGCCAGTTTGCGGTAGCGTGGATCAGCCGCAGCCAACAAGGCACCCAGCGACATGATAATGGCACCCAGCCAGATCCAGCGGATATAAGGCTTGTGATAGACACGTAGACTCCATGCTCCCTCGGTATCGAGTTTCTCACCCAGTGCCACGAACAGGTCTCTGGTCAGTCCGGCATCGATACCGGCCTCGGTCATCGGGCTCTTCTGCACCAGGTAAACACGTTTCTGAGGCAGTAACCGGGTAACTTCTTCACCATCTTTGGTAATGTTCACAATGCCTTCGCTGGCAACATAGTTTTTACCTCTGAACTCGCGCACACCCTCAAAAGTAAATTCGTAACCACCAAGATTAACACTATCGCCTTTTTGCATGCGCACGTCTTTTTCGGTGTCGTACAGGGAAACCAGGGTGATACCAACGACAAACACCGCGATACCAGTATGCCCCAGCAGCATACCGAAATAACCCAACGGCAATGACCAGAAACGACGGCCATTGGCGAGCCGACTGCGAACATCAGCAATGGCACCGAACACCACCCACAGCGCAAGTATCATTCCCAACGCAGCCACGAGATGGAACTCGGGCATCAGTGCCAGCACGAAAGTGATACCGCCAACAAAACTGGCAATGAGCGGCACCCATAACTTGGGCAACAGATTTTTCAGGCTGTCCTTTTTCCAGCGCACCATAATGCCGGCGCCCATCAGTACAATCAGCGGCGCCGTCAACGGAATAAATACCGCATTAAAGTAAGGAGGGCCTACGGAAATCTTGCCCATCTGTAACGCGTCAAGAAGTAACGGATAAAGCGTTCCCAGTAATACACTGGCTGCGGCAACGACAAGAATCACATTGTTCAGCAACAGTGCCGTTTCACGTGAAAACACCTCAAACTGTACGCGACTGCGTATCTGGCTGGCACGCCATGCGTACAGGCTCAAAGAGCCTCCAACGACGGCCACCAGGAACATGAGGATAAATACACCGCGCTCCGGATCGGAGGCAAAGGCATGTACAGAAGTCAATACACCGGAGCGAACCAGGAAGGTGCCCAGCAAACTCAGCGAAAACGCGAAAATGGCCAGTAATACGGTCCATGCCTTGAAGGCGGCACGTTTTTCAGTCACGGCCAGAGAGTGCATTAACGCCGTTCCTACCAGCCATGGCATAAACGAGGCATTTTCAACCGGATCCCAGAACCACCAGCCACCCCAGCCAAGTTCGTAGTAGGCCCACCAGCTTCCCAGGGCAATACCCAGCGTCAGAAACAGCCAGGCCACGTTGGTCCAGGGGCGCGACCAGCGTGCCCACGCGGCATCAAGCTGACCGCCAATCATGGCAGCAATGGCAAAGGCAAAAGGTACCACAAAGCCAACATACCCCATGTACAGCATTGGAGGATGGATGGCCAGGCCAACATCCTGCAACAAAGGATTAAGATCACGACCTTCAGGCGGTGCAGGAACCAGGCGATCGAAAGGGTTAGAAGTCAGCAGCATGAACAGCAGGAAGCCGACAGTAATCATGCCCATTACCGATAGAACACGCGCGACCATCACTTCCGGCACTGACTTGCTGAAATAAGTTACCATCAGAGTCCACAGTGACAGAGTGAGCGCCCACAGCAGTAACGAACCTTCATGCGCACCCCATACGCCTGAAATCAGGTAGATTAGAGGCAATTGGGTATTGGAATTGTGGGCCACATATTCAACGGTAAAATCATGCGTGATAAAGGCGTAGGTCAATGCAATATAGGAGACCAGAGTAAAGGTGAACTGGGCACGGGCTACAGGTCTTGCCAGGCTGATCAGGGAGGAGGTTCTGGTCTGTGCACCTATCATCGGCACCACTGACTGCACCAGCGCCAGCATTAACGCAATTATCAGGGCGACGTGCCCAAGTTCTGGAATCATATGCCCTGCTCCTTTGCCATGCCGGCAACGCCAGCCTCATGTGATTTCTGTAAAGCATCAGCCACTTCAGGAGGCATATAGTTTTCGTCGTGCTTGGCCAGCACTTCCTGGGCCTTGAATACGCCATCACTTCCCAGCCTGCCTTGGGTAATCACGCCCTGACCTTCTTCAAACAGATCAGGCAGGATGCCCGAGTAAACCACCTTGATCTCATTCCTGTTATCGGTCACCACGAACTCAACATCGACACCTTCGAGGCGCTTGACGCTGGCCGGTTTAACCAGTCCGCCAAGGCGGAACAGATGATCTTTTGGAGCCTTGTTTTCAGATATTTCTGTAGGTGAGAAAAAATACGAAAGATTGTTGTCCAATGCATTAATCACCAGCCAGGTCGCCAGTGACAGTGCCACCATGCCAAATACCACAAAGCCCAGTCTCTTATGTCTCGCTTTCATAACCACTCTCTTGATTCATTCTCTGCAAACGCGCCACGCTCTGAATTGCAGCCTTGCGACGACGTGACAACAGGATAGGTTCGGCGATCATCAATAACGCTGTTGCACCAAATGATCCCCACACATACAGGGCATAACCGCCCATATCAAAAAATTCAGCCATTAGCCGCGCCTCGCATTGCTAGCCTGTATTTCAGGAAGATTCTTCACCCACTGGGTATCGCGCTCACGTTCCAGAATGATACAGCGAACTCGTTTATAAGCCGTAGCGATAGTATAAGCCCAGAAGGCAAACGTCATAATCAGCATGGTCACCAGCATGATGGTGCTCATGCTTGAGCCTTTCTTGATGGACACAGATGCGCCCTGGTGCAGCGTGTTCCACCACTCCACCGAATAATAAATGATGGGAATGTTCACCACACCAACCAGTACCAGGATCGCTCCAGCACGGTCAGCGCGGCGCCTGTCATCGGTAGCTGACTGCAATGCCATGAAGCCTAAATAGAGGAAAAACAAGATCAGTTCGGAAGTCAGACGGGCATCCCATACCCACCAGGTTCCCCACATGGGCTTACCCCAGAAAGCACCTGTCCACAAAGCCAGAAAAGTAAACATGGCACCCGTCGGGGCCAGCGCCGAAGTCATCATCGCTGACAGGCGCGTGTTCATGACCAGACCGATGGCAGACCAGAAAGCCATCACAAGGTAGATGAACATGGACATCCAGGCTGCAGGCACATGCACGAAGATAATACGGTACCCCTCACCCTGCTTGTAATCAGTCGGCGCCACGAAAAAGCTCATGTAAAGACCGACGACCAGCAAAACTACTGCGATTATGGTTGACCAGCGGGCAATTGAACCAGCCAATGGGTAAAAAGAGGCTGGAGAAGAGTATTTGAAAAGATTTATAAATTTATTCGACATAATTATTTTTATCGCAGCAGATATTCACAATTGCGCCTGTTTGCTAGTTCAGGTGTGACCACAGTGAGTGAATTTGGTTCGTATTATTTTTTTCAGTGATTATCACTAGCCTGAAGCGCCTTGTACAGTGACCTCGCTCAACTACTCGGCCGAAATCCGCAATGCCACAGCCGTTGCCAGCGGCGCCAGCAACAGCGCCATCACCAGAATCGCCAGCAGCATCGATAAATGCCCCTCGGATCCCAGCCCGGAAACATTGGCCTCGACCGCGCCCGCCCCGAAAATCAGCACCGGAATCGTCAGGGGCAATACCAGCAGGGAAACCAGCACCCCACCACCTCGCAGTCCCAGTGTCAGCGCGGCACCGATGGCCCCGATCAGACTTAGCGCCGGGGTGCCGATCAGCAGGGTAATCAACAATACGCTGATAGCCTCGTTCGACAGGTCGTACTGAATTCCCAGCAAAGGCGCAATCATTACCAGCGGCAGACCGGTTATCAGCCAGTGCGCGAGCACCTTGGCAACCACCAGAATCGTCAATGGTTGCGGCGTCAGTAACAGCTGTTCGAGTGAACCGTCCTGGTAGTCTACGGAAAACATGTGATCCAGTGCCAGCATGGAGGCCAGCAAAGCGGCCACCCAAACAATACCAGGGGCAATCATGCGCAAGGTATCCAGTTCCGGGCCGATAGCCAGTGGAAACAGGCTGACGACAACCACAAAAAAGAACAGCGTTGAAGTCACATCAGACTTGCGTCGCATTGCCAGTATCAAATCACGTTTGAGAACGGTTAAAAAGGCTCTGAACATCGGGTTATTTCCACCCCAGCTTGAGTTGCTTGGGATCACCCGCGGTCAATTCAACATCCTGGTGGGTGGTGAGAATACTCATTCCGCCCTTTTCAAGATGCTTGCGAATGACATCCTGCAACAGTGCGACAGCGGCTTTATCGAGTGCCACAAACGGTTCGTCCAGAATCCACAGACGGGTGTCCGTCACCAACAGACGGGATAACGCGACCCGCCTCCTCTGCCCCTGTGAGAGTACTTTTACGGGCAAATCCTCGGCGCCACGCAGGCCGATATCATCCAGTGCCTGCCATGCCTGGTCCTCAGAGATATCATGGCCGTCGAGCACAGTGGATATCATCAGATTTTCAACCGCCGTCAAGTCATCTTTGATGGCATTTTTGTGGCCGATATACATCACATGACGGGTGTAATCTTCACCCAGTTCGTAAATTGACTCATTCTCCCAGTGAATATCGCCTTCCGCAGGCTTGACCAGGCTAGCCAATGTTCTTAGCAGCGTGGTTTTGCCACTGCCATTATGACCGTGCAGATGCAGCAGTTCACCATCGCAGACATCAAAACTGACATCGCGAAACAGGCTGCGATCGCCACGCACACACTCGAGAGAGGACACTTTTAGCATCAGGAAAGATTAATCGTTATCCGGCTTTTTATTATGATTGAGGTCAAGAATCTTCTCATAAAATACAGATCACGGTAACTAAATCCTTTTCAAATCTTGTTTTTTCAAGAGGTTAGTGCCTTAATATTTGGCACACCAAAGGAAACGCTTATGAAAATAAAACATAAAATATTTAACCTGTCGCTATTACCGGCATTGATTCTGTCCACAAATCTCCAGGCCATGGAAGAGCAGGACCAGGAAAAGAAAGTTTATCCTCCGGAGTTTCTTGAAGCCATCACCCTGCAGTCAGATCTTGAAAACGGCAAGAAACTCTATCGCGGCTGCGTGTCTTGCCATGGGCCGGAAGGCTGGGGAACCCAGTCGGGCAGTTATCCACAAATTGCCGGACAGTTAAAAAGTGTCATCATTAAACAACTGGCAGATTTCAGAGCAGGCAACCGCGACAACCCGATCATGCGTGCTTTCAGCAGCACCCGCGCGCTGGGCGGCCCCCAGGAAATTGCCGACGTTGCCGGTTATATCGCTAATATGCCCATGACAACCGATGTTGACAAAGGCCCGCCTCATACCGACGAGGGAAAAGAAAAATACGATGAAAAATGCGCGAAGTGTCATGGCGAAAAAGGTGAAGGCGACCCCGTTGATCACGGCCCGTCTTTACATGCACAGCATTTCAGTTATCTGAAACGACAGTTTGACTGGATCAGGACTGAAAGAAGACGCAATGCAGATCCGAAAATGACCAAACAGATCAAGAATATGGGACTCAGGGAAGAACTTGAAATCCTGTCTTACGCGGCGCGCCTCAGACCGCCTGAAAGCAAGATTGCTCCGCAAGGCTATACTAACCCGGACTTCCCGTCATTTGTTCGCAAAGGAGGTTTTGGCGCCAATCGCTGAAACAACTTTCACCCCGCATAAGCGGGGTGCGATTAATCACCCTATTGAGTAAATAGCGCTTTAATCTGCATGTCCCTGGAGCGCTGTCCGAGCTTCCTGGCTGAAACCCCATCAGTGTCCTTAAGCTCAGCATCAGCACCGTTTTCAAGCAGGATTTTGACACTATCGAGTGAACGCACTGATATAGCTTCAGATAAAGCGCTAAGACCCATTTCATCCCGGGCATTAACCTCGGCGCCATGAGCCAGTAATAACACAAGATTATCCACGCGCCCCTTGCTGGCAGCCCAGATCAGCGGCGTGGCACCATCCTTGGATGCATCGTTAACCTTGCCACCCGCTGTAATTATCGCATCAACAATACGTGACTCTTCCTGCTCGGCGCCAAGCATCATGGCAGTTCTTCCATGCTTGTCTCTGAGGTGAATATCAGCACCGGCCTTGAGCAATAATTCCACTACACCCAGGTGGGAATAGCGTACCGCGTACATCAGGGCGCTCTGCCCTTCCTTGTCTACAGCATTGAGCGGAGATCCTTTAAACAGCAACTGCTCAACCATGTCATACAGACCATAACGCGCTGCTGTAATCAGCGCATTCCAGCCGGCACGTGTCTGAACACTCATGTCAGCCCC
>Ga0180435_10005956_pt1 | contig 11767 bp, 8 predicted proteins | sample SS_ome_3_FD_132467 | JGI IMG/M metagenome (GOLD analysis project Ga0180435, IMG submission 132467) | Hypersaline lake sediment archaeal communities from the Salton Sea, California, USA - SS_3_S_1 metaG | ecosystem: Environmental > Aquatic > Non-marine Saline and Alkaline > Hypersaline > Sediment...
CCCGTGGCGCTGGTAGCAGGTCCCCTGATGATAAGCCAGGCCCGAATCCGCCATGCATTCCTCCCTTAATTTCGGAATATAACCAGGACCGTCCATGTAAACGATACCCGCCGTTTTACCGGGCGGCACCCAAACAGTCTGATCAAATTACCCGGTGTCGTCTGCAAGAAAAATCGGGATAATTAATGTATCCCCCAAAAGGGGGAAATACAAGCCATGCCTGCCGGTTAAGGCCGACTCCCCGCAGGCAACTCCTTGCTTGACACACAACTGATAACCTGTATAAAAGAAATAGTTTACCACCCACCATCCGCAATATTCTACAAGCCAATAGTTCTTTGCCAGCAGCTGTTCCTGTTTGGATTTCCCCACTCCTTGGGTGGAGTCCGCCTGTTATCTGTTACCTGCTCCATTAACCGATTGAGCTTTATGAAAGGAGACCCCCTATGAAACAAACCCTTAAGATTAAACTTGCCGCTCTGATGCTGATGGGAATCTTCCTGGCCGGACCAGCCCTGGCCGGGGAGGTGGAAGTTCTCCACTGGTGGACCTCGGGCGGTGAAGCAGCGGCCGTCCAGCAGTTGCAGAAAATGCTCGAGAAAGAGGGCCATGCCTGGAAGGATTTTGCCGTGGCCGGCGGTGCCGGTGCCAACGCCATGACGGCCCTGAAATCCCGGGCCATGTCCGGCAATCCTCCCACGGCAGCCCAGGTCAAGGGCCCGCAAATCCAGGAATGGGCTGAACTGGGCGTACTGACCAATTTAGATGACGTGGCAAAGGCCAACGACTGGGACAATCTGGTGCCCAAGGCCGTGGCCGACATCATGAAACATGACGGCCACTGGGTCGCGGTGCCGGTCAACGTTCATAAAATCAACTGGATGTGGTGCAACCCGGCGGTTTTCAGCAAAGCCGGCGCCAAAATCCCCACCACCTGGGCCGAATTCGAGGAAGCGGCCAAGAAAATTCAGGCGGCCGGCGCTATTCCCGTGGCCTTCGGCGGCCAGAACTGGCAGGAAGCCACGGCCTGGGAATCCATCGTACTGGGTATCGGCGGTCCGGAATTCTACCACAAGGCCCTGGTGGCCGCCGAGGCCGGGGCCCTGGACAGCCCCACCATGGTGGAGGTTTTCAAAACCTTCAGGATGATCAAAGCCTATACGGATAAAAATGCGCCGGGCCGCGACTGGAATCTGGCCACGGCCATGGTGATCAAGGGTGAAGGCGCCATGCAGTTCATGGGTGACTGGGCCAAGGGCGAGTTTACCGCCGCCGGAAAGAACCCCGGCACCGATTATGTGGCCATGCCGGTACCCGGCACCAGCGGAGGATACCTGTTCAACGTGGACAGCTTCATCATGTTCGAGGTCAAGGACAAGGCCGCCAAGGAGGCCCAGAAGGCCATGGCCAGGTTGATTCTTTCCCCTGATTTCCAGGTGGTGTTCAATGTCAACAAAGGCTCCATCCCGGTTCGCTCCGGAATTTCACGCCAACCCTTTGACGATCCGGCACAACGTTCCATGACCGAATTCGCCGCCACCTCGGCCACCGGCAGCCTGCTGCCCAGCATGGCCCATGAAATGGCTGTCGACCCCGCCATTCGCGGCGCCATGTTCGATGTGGTCACCAACTTCTACAATTCGGATATGAGCCCGGAGGATGGGGCTAAAAAGCTGGCCGCGGCCGTTAAGGCAGCCAAGATGTAACTGTATATCCGCCCCGCATCGGGACCAGGCAGCATGCCCTGGTCCCGAATTCTTTAGTAGCATCCGACCGAAAACACCCCTCCCCTGGCGGCTGGTCGTGTCACGCGCTTGACACAGCTTACTTGACACTGAGGGCATAATTACCTTTAACCCGTTTCCGCATTTTTCAGGTAACCCGGATGCACCGCCCCTCCCGCTTCATGACTTACCTTGAAACCGCCCTGCCCAAAGCGGTGGTGGCGCCTAGCATGGCGGCCATGGTGGTTTTCATCTACGGCTTTATCATCTGGACCGCCTGGATCTCCATGTCCAAATCCACCTTTTTGCCCACCTACGATTGGGCGGGACTGATTCAATATGTAAAGCTGTTCAATAATGAACGCTGGTGGGTCGCCTGCCGCAATCTACTGGTTTTTGGCGGGCTCTTTATCTCCTTTTGTATTGTTTTCGGACTGTTCCTGGCCATTTTGCTGGACCAGCGCATCCGCCTGGAGGGAGCCCTGCGCACCATCTACCTCTACCCCCTGGCCCTCTCCTTCGTGGTCACCGGCACCGCCTGGAAGTGGATCCTCAATCCCGGTCTGGGCATCGAACGCCTGGTGCGGGAGATGGGCTTTGCCGAATTCACCTTCGACTGGCTGGTCAACTCCGAAATGTCCATCTACTGCGTGGTCATCGCCGGCGTCTGGCAATCCACGGGGTTCGTTATGGCGCTGTTCCTGGCCGGATTGCGGGGCATTGACGACGCCATCATCAAGGCCGCCCAGGTGGACGGCGCCAGCCTGCCCCGCATCTATTGGAAAATTATCATCCCCAGCCTGCGGCCGGTTTTTTTCAGCGCAGTGATCATCCTCACCCACATCGCCATTAAAAGTTTCGACCTGGTGGTGGTGCTCACCCGGGGAGGGCCGGGGTATGCGTCGGATCTGCCGGCGACCTTCATGTACGCCTTTGCCTTTACCCGGGGCCGCCTGGGGCTGGGGGCCGCCAGTGCCATGATGATGTTCTTCATGGTTATGGCGATTATCGTGCCCTATCTCTATTCGGAACTGCGGAGGAAGCGCCATGCCTGAAACAGGAATCCTGGCCGGCTTGAGGGAACACGCAGGGCGGGTGGCGATTTACGGCCTTTTAATGTTTTTTGCGATCTATTTCCTGGCGCCCTTTTTCGTCATGCTGATCACCTCGGTCAAGACCATGGAGGAGATTCGCGTGGGGCACCTCATCGCCCTGCCCCACGACTGGACCTTCGAACCCTGGCGCAAGGCCTGGGGTTACGCCACCATCGGGGTCACCAATGCGGGCATCAAAGGCTATTTCCTCAACTCCCTGCGCATGGTAATTCCGGCGGTGGCCATCTCCACCCTCATCGGCGCGGCCAATGGTTATGTCCTGTCCAAATGGCGCTTCAGGGGCAGCGATACTTTTTTTGCCATGCTCCTGTTAGGCTGCTTCATCCCCTTCCAGGTGGTGCTGCTGCCCATGGCGCGCACCCTGGGCATCCTGGGCCTGGCGGAAAGCATCTTCGGCCTGGTGCTGGTGCACGTGGTCTACGGCCTCGCCTTCACCACCCTGTTTTTCCGAAATTTCTATGTGGCCATACCCGATGAACTGGTCAATGCGGCCCGCATTGACGGCGCCGGATTTTTCCGGATCTTCTGGAAGATCATGCTGCCGGTCTCCAAACCCATCTTCATGGTCACCATCATCTGGCAAACCACCCAGATCTGGAATGATTTTCTGTTTGGGGTGGCCTTTTCCACCGGCTCCACCCAACCCATCACCGTGGCCCTCAACAACCTGGTGAACACCTCTTCGGCGGTGAAAGAGTATAACGTGGACATGGCGGCGGCCATCATCGCCGCCATGCCCACCCTCCTGGTCTATTTCGTGGCCGGTAAATATTTTGTGCGCGGACTGACCGCCGGGGCGGTAAAAGGCTGATGCAATGAACGGAAATGGCACACAGGGGCCCGGCGAACCGTGCCTGGGCAAGCGGATCTATCCGTTTTAAACCCTGGTTTTTCTTCATGCTCTTCGTGAACTTCGTGATTTAACATTTTAGAATAATTAATCATATCGGTTGACTCATGGCAGCTTCCTTAACTATCGACAATGTGCGCAAGTCCTTCGGTTCCGTGGAGGTTCTGAAAGGTGTTTCCATTGACGCGGCCCCCGGCGAGTTTCTGGTTCTGGTGGGACCCTCGGGCTGCGGCAAGTCCACCCTGCTCAACCTCATCGCCGGACTGGAAACCATCACCGCCGGGGAAATCCGCATCCAGGACCGGGTGGTCAACCGCGTGCCGCCCAAGGACCGCGATATCGCCATGGTGTTCCAGTCCTACGCCCTCTACCCCAACATGAACGTGCGCAAGAACCTCTCCTTCGGCCTGGAAACCCGTAAAGTGCCCCGGGCGGAGATTGACAAAACCATTGACCGGGTGGCCGCCATCCTGCAGATCGAAGCCCTGTTGGACCGCAAACCCTCCCAGCTTTCCGGGGGCCAGCGCCAGCGCGTGGCCATGGGCCGGGCCATTGCCCGGGACCCCCTGATATTCCTGTTTGACGAACCCCTCTCCAACCTGGACGCCAAGCTGCGGGTAGAGATGCGCACGGAAATCAAAAAGCTCCACCAGCGCCTGCGGAGCACCATCGTCTATGTCACCCACGACCAGATCGAAGCCATGACCCTGGCCGACCGCATCGCCATCATGAAAGACGGGGCGGTTCAGCAGCTCGCCTCACCCGACGAAGTCTATTCCAACCCGGTCAACCTTTTTGTGGCCGGCTTCATCGGCTCTCCGGCCATGAATTTCATACCTGCCAATGTCCGCATTGAAAACGGCCGGTACTTCGTTACCCTGGCCAACGACAGCGGACAAACCCATGCCATTCCGCTGCCCTCCCCCCTCACCAACTCGCGGCTCACACCGGACCAACCCATCATTTTAGGCATCCGTCCGGAAAATCTCACCGATTTTCAGCCGTCCCGGGAAAAACGACCGGAGCTTCTGCCCCTGAGCTGCCAGGTCAAAGTCAAGGAACCCACGGGTCCCGACACCCTGATCCATGTGGAACTCAACGGTGTGGAAGTAACCTGCCGCAGCTCGCCGGATCACGCCAAGCGGGCCGGAGAGGCCATGGAACTGAGCGTGGACACCTCGAAAATGCTGATCTTCGATCCGGATACAGGCGTACGGCTAGCCAGGAAGTAAGCATCCATAATACATCAGGGGAAATCCACGGCGACTTCAAGGCACTCTCCACCATTAACCTGGGAGGTTCGTTCAAATGGGCTGATTATTAACAGTCCTGAAAGCCGCCCAGGCAACCCCTTTTCCCTGATCAAAAATCCAGCGCCGCCGATTTTTCCGGCGCAGGCCTTCCCCATGCCTGCCAATAAACCGTCAGTCCCGGCCGGCCCGATTTCCGGTGTTGCGGCCGGCACTCAATCAAAGAGGGACATCTGCCCATCATTCCTGGGTGCCTTGCGCTGCAGGGTTTCGCGAACCTCTTGGGGCGGGATATGCTGGCTGATACCGTTGTGGCCGGCCGCGCTGAGCAGGGCGGCCAGCACCCCCTGGGCAAACCCGCGCTCAAATGAACGCTGGCGCTCGGTATCCATCTTGTCCATGAGGTACTTGACCCTTTTCATCAAGCCGGAAGCTTCATAGGAGAGCTTAAGCAGGTCATCCTGGCGGGGAGCGTTCTCCAGGCTCTCCTCGATAAAGTGCTTGAGGCGCAGGTTGTTCTGGTCGCAATGGTCGCGCAGGGCTTCATGGATCTCCCGGCTGATGGCAACAGCCACTTCATCCGGGGGTGGGTCAGCGGACTGGTTCATAAGTCAAAACACTTTCGGCCATGGAGGTTGCGGATCCCGTCGTTGGGGTATCCAAAGTTCCTTTTGGAAGCATAGCTCGATTTGGCGGGTGGGCTCGAAAACGGGAAAGCTATTGACAGGCTCACCACTCCCTTCATATGTACAGCCCGTTCCCCAGGTCAAGTACCAAATTCTCCCAACTAAGATCAGGATTCGGGCGTGAGCCACTCCACCGCTTTCAAACCAATTTATTTACGGGTTTTCATTCCCTTTGCCTGCGGCTATTTCATCTCTTTCCTGTTTCGGGTGGTCAATGCGGTCATCGGGCCCGATTTGACGGCGGCCCTGGATTTGGGTCCCGATGATCTGGGACTGCTCACCGCGGCCTATTTTATCACCTTTGCCGCGGCCCAGTTGCCCCTGGGAATCTTGCTGGATCGTTTCGGCCCCCGGCGCATCGAGGCCGGCCTGCTGGTCGTCGCCGCCGCCGGCGCTTTTATCTTTGCCCGGGCTGACAGTTTAACCGGCCTGGTCATCGGCCGGGGGCTCATCGGGCTGGGCGTTTCGGCCTGTCTGATGGCGGCCTTCACCGCTTACGCCCGCTGGTTTCCCGCGGCCCGCCTGCCCCTGGTCAACAGCTTTCAGATGACCGCCGGAGGCCTGGGCGTGCTCACCGCCACCACGCCGGTCCAGGCCGCCCTGGAAGTGACCGACTGGCGGGGCATTTTCCTGATCCTGGCCGGTGTCTGCCTGGCAGCGGCCCTGGGCATCATCGGTGTGGTCCCCCAGCGCAAGGCCAGCGGCACCCAGGTCCGGCTGAAAGACCAGCTCCGGGGAACCCTGGAAATTTTCCGCAGTCCGGTTTTCTGGCAGATTGTGCCCTGGGCCACCCTCTCCCAGGCCACCATGCTCGCTTTCCAGGGGCTCTGGACAGGCCCCTGGCTGCGGGATGTGGGCGGCTTCTCTCGCGGGCAGAGCGCCCGGGTCCTGATGTTCATGGCCCTGGGCATGATCGCCGGATATCTGGCCTCCGGGTTCATCGGCGACCGCATGGGCCGTCAGGCCATTACCCCGCGGAGGGTGGCCGCCTGCGGCATGGCTGTTTTCCTGGCCATTCAGGCGCTGATTACCTGGGCGCCGCTCTTGCCTATTACGGTGCTCTGGACCGCCTTTACCTTTTCCGGCACCAGCGCCATCCTGTGCTACGCGGACCTCTCCCAGCGCTTTCCCACCCACATGACCGGCCGGGCCAATACAGCCCTCAACTTACTGGTGTTCATCGCCGCCTTCGGCCTGCAATGGGGCGTCGGCGTGATCCTGGACCAGTGGCCCCGTACCGCCGCCGGCGGCTACGACCCCCGGGGTTACCAGATCGCGATGGGCATCATCTGGGTCCTGCAGCTGGCCGCTGCCGGCTGGTTCTTTTTTTCGTCAAGGCGTCTCTTCAACTCCGCTTAAAACCGAAGGATTAAAAGCAGGTTTAAGCATAAAAACGATTAAAACATGCATCGCTGATCATTAGATTATTCCAGACAGTGGTCCGCCTCGGCGCCCCAGGGCATCCACCCGGGCTTCGACTTCGGGGTCCTCTTCCAGTTCCGGGGCATGGTGGGGTTTGATCCTTGCGTCAATGATCAGCGGTCCGCTGCAGCCCCAGTGCTTGCAGATTGTATCCGCGCCAACGCCGTGAATATCCCGGGCCGGATCCGAGCGGGTAAATGTCACCCACAACAGATTGGCGGCATCACGGGCCGTGAACTCGGCGTCATCCGCCAGAATCAGCAGGGGCAGGCCGGCCCGGTTCTGCTCTGGCTGGGTGCCAAGATGCCGGCACCACGCTTCTAAATTCCCAACTTCGGCAGGGTAGTCACTGAAGGCCGGGGCCTGGATCACGGCGATACCCGGCTGGGCAAGGTGAATGCCGCGCCATTGGCCGGGCAACTCCAGGCCTGCGGGCAGTGTGCGGGCCAGGGTGCGCCGGGGAGCCCCGGCAGCGGCCATGACCACCTTGGAACCGGCATTGAATCCGTGGCCGGAGTAATCCAGGGTATCGATGGTGGAGCGGGTGTGGAAGTGCAGGTCCCGGCGCCAGTCCACCCGCTCCAGCAGATGACCCAGGAACTCCACCGGAGCATGGATGTCCAGTTCCGGATTGTCTTCGGCTGCCACGATCAGCAAAAATTTGGCCAGGGAACAGTGACCGAAACCCAGGATGGCACTGGCCTGGGTGAGCAGTTCCCTGGGACGCCGCTCGCCATAGGGCACAAAGCGCTCCTGGCCCACGGCCAGCATGAGGGGATGGACCCCGGCGGCATCCACGGCATGCACGGCCTTCACCCCCGGAATGCTTTTGGGCACCAGGGGACCGGTGATTTCATGAATAATTTGGCCAAAGGCGGTGTCCTCCTGGGGCGGCCGGCCCACCACGGTAAAGGGCCACACCGCACCCTTGCGGTGGTACACCTGTTCCACACGGATAAAGGGAAAGGGATGGACCTGGCTGTAGTAGCCCAGATGGTCGCCGAAGGGTCCCTCGGGCTTGAGTGCCAAAGGATCCACGCTGCCGGTGATACAGAAATCGGCGTCCATGGAGATCATATGGTTATTCCGCCGGCCGTAGCGAAAGCGCCGTCCGGCCAGGATGCCGGCGAACATCAGCTCGCTCAGCCCCTCCGGCAGGGGCATCACCGCCGCCAGGGTGTGGGCCGGGGGGCCGCCCACGAAAATGCTGACCCGCAGGGGCTGGGAGCGGGCGATGTGACCGGCATGATGAATCCCGATATCCCGGCGGATCTGGTAGTGCAGGCCCACTTCCCGGTCGGGCCGGTAGTCGTTGCCCGCTAGCTGGATACGGTACATCCCCAGGTTGGAGGCCAGGACCCGACCCAGCCCGCTGCCGGTGCCGTTGAGCTCGCTGTAAACCTGGGGCAGCAGTACAAAGGCCCCGCCGTCCCCGGGCCAGCAGCGGATCTGGGGCAGTCGGCCAACGGTGGTGCGTCCCGCCAATACCGGTCCGGCGGACATCCGCCGGGGCAATAAGCGGGGCAGCGTCCCCAGGCCCGAGATCAGCAGCGAGGGTTTTTTGAGAGCCCGGCCCGGATCCGCAGCCAGTTCCATCAGCTGCTGCACCCGGCCCAGGGTCCCCCGCAAGATGAATCGCGACCGCGCAAGGGTACCGAACAGGTTGGATACCGCCGGAAAGGGCGATCCCGCCACACGCTCATAGAAGATGGCCGGACCGCCGGCCTGATAGACCCGGCGATGAATGGCGGCCATCTCCAGATCGGGGTCAACCGGCCGGACTATGCGGATCAAGTGGCCGTTGCGCTCCAAATCCTGCACACAGGACATCAAATTTGTATAAATCATGTCAATTTCAGGCATGGTCCCAGGGTCCGCGGGGCTCCGGACCTGAATCCAAAGATATGTTGAAAACAATCCACCGCCCGGTCAGAGCGGATCTTCACTGCCAGAACTGAAACTGGCAATACCGGGGGAAGATTCTATAGAAATCGGCATGAGTGTTGCAAGTTATTTCCTCAGGCCGGAAAAACCCCTTGAAAAATACATTGAAGCCCGCAAACTGTGCCAATCGTAAGATTTGTCGGCGGGCAAGGGCTCAGGAGCAATTCGCGTGTGGCTGAAATCCTTCAGGTTGGTGCTGGTTGTACTCGCTGTAACAGTAATCCCGGCCTTGGCCGCGGGTGATACCTACCACGTCTCCAGCTCGGAGGGGCTGGATACCAATGACGGCGGGCCGGGGAGTCCCTTGCAAACCATTGCCAAAATCAACAGCCTCGCCCTGCAGGCCGGGGATGAAGTGCTGTTCAAGTGCGGCGATACCTGGCAAGGTGAAATGCTGACCATCCGCACGTCCGGGGACGAAGCCAATCCCATCATTTTCGGCTCCTACCCCCAGCGGGATTGCGCGGAGCGACCCGTGCTCTCGGGTTCCCTGCCCATTGAGGGCTGGAACTTGCATACCGGCGATATCTACGTGGCCGATCTAGATGCCGGACGGTTCCCCAACGGCATGAACCAGCTCTTTCGTAGCGGTACGCGGGAGCCCATGGGGCGCTGGCCCAATATTGATAACGGCCGCTCCGGTTATTCCTTTTTGGACGACCAACCGGAGCTCAACCAGCTCACCGACAACCAATTGCCGGCGGGAACCTGGACCGGCGGCGTGGTCCACATCATGGGCATGCGCTGGTACTTCTTAAACCGCGTCATCACTGGAACTTCAGGCAAAACCCTGACCCTGAACGCCGCGGCCAACTGCTGGGGCGGCTGCGCCGACAGCGGGGGCTGGGGCTATTTCATCAACAACCACCTCAATACCCTGGACCGCGACGGGGAGTGGCACTACGACGAGGCTGCCCGCAAGGTTTATCTCTACAGCAGCAGCGGGTCGCCCACCCAGATCGAGGGCTCCGTGGTCATGCGGGCTGATGATCCGCAGTCCGGCCCGCGCAACTGGGGCGTCATCACCCTGGGCCAGGATTTCGGCGCTCCCGTGGCCTATGTCACCCTGGACAACCTGGCGGTCATCAACGGATTCCGCCACGGCATCAGCACCCCCACTAATTATGCGGCCACTGAATTGCACCATGTCGTGATCCGTAACTGCCGGATCGAAAATATGGACGAGGCCGGTGTCAAGCTGGCGGTGTGGGTCTACTTCGCCACCGACGGACGCCCGGACGGCTGGCGGGGCGGCCATCACCTGACGGTGGAAAACAACCGGATCTACAACGCCAACCACATGGGCATCGACCTCTACTCCCGGGAATCTGAGTTTACCAACAACATACTCCAGGATATCGGGATCATGGCCAAGGCCAACAAATCCGGCATCGGCTGCGGATACGACAGCGGCGGGGGCCAGTGCACGGAATCCGGGGACGGCATGCGCATCAAGGTCGATGAGCCGGCCGATAGCGGCCACACCAACCGGATCCAGGGCAACCGCCTCACCTGCATCGGCTACAACGGCATGGACGTGTTCGGCCACAGCAACACCCTTAGCCAAAATGTCATCGAAGCGGCCTGTGCATCCAAGGCCGACTGCGGCGGCATCCGCACCTACGGTGGCGACGACTTCGCCTCAACCCCGACATACGATATCACCCTGGACCGGAATATGATCATCGAACCCGTAGGCAGTGTGGACGCCGCCAACACCGCCTTCAACCAGGAGAATTTTGCCTTCGGCCTGTATGTGGATCATTACTCGAAAAATGTAACGGCCACCGGCAACAGTCTGGTACGCATTCCATCCACCAGCCTTTTGTACCAGAACAGTTCGGGAGCCATCAGCGATAATACCGTATATGACGGATCCCGCGACTACGGACGCGCCCAGGTCTGCCTGACCGGAAGTGCAACAGCCGTCACGGAGTTGAGCGGAAATATCCTCTACGGTATCGGCCCGGAGGCCAGGACCTTGAGTATTGATGACCTGAGCATGCTGTCGTCCTCGGACAACAACCGATTATTCCAGCCATTCCGGGAAAAACAGATCAGTGCCGGTGGATTGAAGACATTCGAGGAGTGGCAAGCTTACAGCGGCATGGACTCCCATTCGGAGGATAACTGGTTCACCCTGGACGCCGGCGATAACCCGCTATCAGAGATTTTCATCAACGATACCCCCCAGGAAAAAACCTTCCCGCTGATCAACAGCTATCTGGACCTGGACCAAAATCCGCTTGAGGGGTCACTGGCCCTGCCGCCCTATTCCAGCCGCATCCTGGTGTACCAGGGCCCGGGTTTGGGGCACTGCATCGCCGTCCTGCGGGTCATGGCCGGCATACCCGACGCCCAACACCCCCTCAACATGGCCGATCATGACTTGGATTCCGACGGAAAGTATGGCCTGGCCGACGCCATGGCCATGCTCCAGATTATATCCGGTCTCAGATGAACCACTAATTCACGTTCCAACCGAAAACTCCCCTCCCCTGGAGGAAGGGGTTGGGGGAGGGGGATATAAATACCTGAAATCATTCACCCCCAACCTGGCCCTTTCTAAGTCAGGGGGGAGGGAAACAAGGACTTACGTTCAACCACTAATTCACTTTTAAATCAGACAGGGGGGGTTTCAAACCCGCCCCTGCACATCCATCGCATGAAATTTTACATCACGGGTGTTACGAAGCGGTCTTGCTGCGCACAAATTCCAATATCTGCCGGGCCGCAGGCCAGTCCGGGAAATTGGCCGCCAATTGCTCCGCCAGGG
>Ga0180435_10005957_pt1 | contig 11765 bp, 5 predicted proteins | sample SS_ome_3_FD_132467 | JGI IMG/M metagenome (GOLD analysis project Ga0180435, IMG submission 132467) | Hypersaline lake sediment archaeal communities from the Salton Sea, California, USA - SS_3_S_1 metaG | ecosystem: Environmental > Aquatic > Non-marine Saline and Alkaline > Hypersaline > Sediment...
ACCAAGCGCATGGCCGAGGACCTCACGGAGTACCTGGCGGACGTCAACGTCCGCGTGCGCTACATGCACTCGGACGTGGCGACCCTGGAGCGCATCGAGCTGGTGCGCGATCTACGCCTGGGGGAATACGACGTGCTGGTGGGGATCAACCTGCTCCGGGAGGGGCTGGACATTCCGGAAGTCTCCCTGGTGGCCGTCCTGGACGCCGACCACGAAGGCTTCCTGCGCTCGGAGCGGTCCCTCGTCCAAACGGCGGGACGGGCGGCCCGCAACGTGGACGGGCTGGTGATTCTGTACGCCAACCAGGTGACGGATTCCATGAAGCGGGCCATGAGGGAGATGGAGCGCCGGCGCAAAATCCAGATGAGCTACAACACGGAGTACCGCATCACACCCCGGTCCATCCAAAAGGACATTCCGGACATCCTGGCGGAATACCGGCCCCGCGAGCTGCGCCCCGAAGGGGAAGCCTTCATGGAGGCGCAAGAGGGCTTCAACGCCCTCGAGCCCGTTTCCGACGAAGCCCTGCGACGACTGGAGGAGGACATGAGGGAGGCGGCGGGGCGGCTGGAGTTCGAAAAGGCGGCGGCCCTGCGGGACGAGATCCGCCGCCTTCGAAAAGTGCAGCTCATGACTCGATGACCGTCAATCCACTTCCTTCTTGGAGTCCGCATCCGTATCCGTTTTGAAAAGAGCGGTTTGCGGCTCCTTGGACGACCCTTTCTCTTGTTCCGCGGCGGCTTGCTCTTCTTCCTGCTTCTTCTTCAAGGCCGCCTTCTTCTGGTCCTCGTAGGGGAGCACGACAACCCGGGTGCCGACTTCGGCGAATTCCCGGTTCATCCACTTGGCGTCTTCATTGAACATGCGCACGCACCCGTGGGACGCGTTCTGGCCCGGAACGGTGGGCGACCCGTGGAAGCCGTAGTTGGTGGTGTAGAACGGCATGTAGTAAGGCATGGGGGCCCCGCCGCGGGGAGGGGGATACCGGTCCGAGCGCCGGTTGGGGCCGGCTTTGGACAGGATTTTGAAATCGTCCCCCACCACCGTCCGACAGGCGCGGCCCGTGTCGGGACAGTATCGCTTGCCCCCGGCCCCCGGTCCCCATTTCACCAGCTTTCCCTCCTCGTTGTAGGCCCCCCAGGCCACCTCGGCGGGATCGAAGACGATGAGCTTTTCCCCCCCGGTTTCCATGGCGGGAGAAAAGGGGGCGTAATCCATGAAGGTCTTGCCCGTCATGTCCGCCGGGACGGCGATGACGCGGTTGCGGCGGAGCCGGATGTTCATGCGGTTGAGCCGGCGGACGATCTCCCGTTCGCGCTCGTCGGGCCAGAGGCTTTCCCAGGAAGGGGATTTGTCCAGATAGGTGGCTTCCCCCGTGGTGAGATTTTCCACGGCGTAGCGTCCGAGCTTCTTCACGGAGCCGTCTTCCATCTTCACGCTCCGCTTCCTGTTTCTCACCACCTTGATGCAGTGGAAGCCTTCCTGGTCGCAGTATCGCTCCCCGTAGAGCTCTTTGGCCGTCGCATTTCCCTGAAAAGGAGGAGCCCCGAGAAGCACGATGAGAACCGCGGAGCACAACCAACCGGCATAACGCATGTTTTCTCCTTTCTTGTTTGTTCGAAGCGGCAATCGCTCCCATTCCGACCCTCCCCCGTCAAGGGGGAGGGAAAATACCACTGGCGCTACCTGCCCGGGGACCCGCGAAAAGAAAATCGACGGAGCACCGGTTTCTCCTCGCGGCTACTCGGCCCTCCGGCCGTGAAAAAGAAGGAGGGCCAAGCTTCCGGGGCCCTGGTTGAAGACGTAGTCGTGAGGTCCCGTGAGGATCAGGAACCGGTGGGGAATTCCGTGCTTTTCAAGAAGCCCGTGCATCCAGAGGCTGCTGCCCCTGAGGGAATCCCCGTCGCTGGTGACGATCTGAATGCGGCGCTCGAGCAAAGCGTCCCGGTTCTTGCGGACCAAGTCCTCGTAGAGGGACCGGGGGGAGAAGGCTCCCTGAACGGCCCCCGTGCGCATGAACACTTGCGGGTGCTTGAGCCCGTAGTACATGGAGCGGGCCCCCCCCATGGACACGCCGTCCACGCCCACGCGGCCGGGATCCACCCGATAAAGGCTCGTGAGGGCCGGAAGCGCTTCCTCCATGAGAAAGGCTTCGTAGTCGGGGGAATCCAGAGGAAGGTCGCGGGAAAGAAGAGGCGAAGAGGGACAAGCCAGGATCACCCCTTCGTAGGGATGGCTTCGAAGCTTCTCGTTGAAGCCTCGAAGCTCCTCTTCGCTCACCAACTCGCGGAAATCCTCCCGCTCCAGGCGGTTGTCCTCCAGGGCTTTCACGGCTTCGTCGGCCTTGTAGTAGCCCATCCAGGCCAGGGCCCCCTGCTCGGGAGGGCGGGCGCATTCCCCCGCTCCCCCGAAAGCGATCACCAGGGGGTAGAACTTGTCCGGACGGTCGTAGTAATCCAAAGGCAGGGCGACCACCACCACGCCTTCGGGATATCGGGGAGAATCCAGGCGGAGAATCTCGGCGGGAGTGGCGTAGCCCGAAAGACGGCTGCGCGTCTCCCGGCGGGCGGGCGGAGGCTCGGGAGGCGCTTCCCCGGGAGGGGCCCCATGCTGCGGGACCTCCCCCCGCTCGAGGGCCTCGTCCGTCCCTTGGACGGGTGGCTCCTCCCTTTCGCCCGAGCACCCCGCGCCAAAAGCGAGCAACGCCGCGACGCAAAGGACGATTCTCGCCTTCCTGCTCATGGATATCGGAAGCTCATGGTCTGGTACTCATCGGTTGGTCGACATTGTTTCTTTGAAATGAAAATCCCCCCGGGAGGGAGGGCGTCCCCGCCCTCCTCGTCCGCAGGTCGGGAATTCGCAGCCGAGGGCAAGATGCCCTCGCTCCCGGGAAAGCGGATCGTAAATGGCCGGGGGCAAGATGCCCTCGCTCCCGGGAAAGCGGATCGTAAATGCCGGGGGGCAAGATGTCCTCGCTCCCGGGAAAGCGGATCGTAAATGCCGAGGGCAAGATGCCCTCGCTCCCGGGAGGGGCATGACGCGCCGTGCAAACGAGCGTTGCTGTCCAAGCGCCCGTACGGCTGCCTTGTCTCCTTTCGACACCCCGCGCTTCACCGGCCACTGACACCGCCTACCGAAGTCACGCGGGCTGCTTTCCTTCCTCCTTGGCCGTGGGCCCGTCCTCGGTGGAAGGCTCTTCGGCCTTTCGATCTTCTGGTGGCCCTTCCCGGGCTTTCAGGGCCTGGAGGTTCTTCTTGAATTTTTGGGAGAACCAGTAAAGAGCTTGATGCCCGTTGGGGTAGCGGTAGGCGCAGTAGCCGTGGCCGCAGCTTTTGAAGACGTTCACCTCCACGGGAAATCCCGCCCGCTCCATGCTGCGCACCAGGGTGTAAAGGCGGCCCCGGTTGCTGTAGGAGTTGCACCCGTCCCGGACGTTGGTGTTGATGTTGTATTCCACGCCGCCCGCCGACTTGACCTTCCCGGCGTGCCGCTGAAAGACCGAGACCGTTCCGGGATAGCTCCCGAGGTCCGTCTGCTGGCCTCCGGCGTAACCGAACACGTCGGGACGGCGCGAGGCGATCATGATGGCCTGGGCCGCCCCGGCGCAGGCCCCGTCGATGCCCCGGAATCCCCTTTGGGGGACCGTCCGGTAATGGGTGTCGATGAAGGGGATTACCTCGTCGATGAGATATTTTTCGTACCGCGAGGTGTTTCCTCCGCCGGGATTCCACAGCGCCACGACGATGAGATCTTCGTAGGGATCTTCGGCGAGCCATTGGTTGAACGTTTCCAGCTCTTCGTCGGTGATGTTGTTTTGAAAGTCCACTTTGGTCATGCGTCCGGACTTGAGATGGTCCATGGTCAGGGGGGTCTTGCACCACACCGACCAGTAATTGGCCCCTCCCTTTTCCGGGCCGTTGTCCCAGCCCGATTTGCCTCCCAGCATGTAAACCACGCCGTAGCGGCGGTCCAAAGCCCGTTCGTAGTCGGCGGGCAGGATGACGTGCACGGGGAAGGGCCCCTTCACGGTTCCTCGCTTGGACCGGGCCGAAGTGTAGACGTCCGAATGAACGCGCACCACTTCGATGTAATGTCGGGTGCGCAGGAACTTGGTGCGGGCTTCGATCTGGGACCACGGCTCCTCGGCGGCCCGGGCGGGCAGGGCGAGGGCGAGCAGGCCCGTCGATATCCAGAAAATCCTCGAAAAGATCTTCATGGCCATCCTCCTTCCTATTGAACCTCAATCTCGTGGATGTAAACGGGAAACCCCTGCTGGTCCGCCGTCTCCGAAGACGCGGGGTCCATGAGGATCACGTTGCTCCTGACATTCACGCCGCGAACGGCGCAGCGCACGTAAAGAGGGTGAACGCCCTCCTTGAGGGCCCTGACCCTCAAGGTCATGTCGTACTTCTTGTCTTCCGCCCACAGATTGATCCAGCGCTCGGCCATGGGCACCCGCGTGGTGATCTTGTCGCTGGTTACCGAAAGCACCGTGCTGCCGGTCCCGAAGACCTTTCCGGGATCGGCGGACACGATCCGAAGGGCGGAAGGGTCCGGGGAGGACACGGTGATGCCGCCGTAGTCGGATTCCGCCCCCTGGTTTTCCGCCGTGACGCGAACCCGAAAGGTTCGCCCCTTGCGCACCGAAGAGGGCAGATCCACCTTCACGATCTTGGGCCGGGCCTCGCGAAGAGCGGCGATCTCGAAAACGTTCCGGCTCCAGGGCTTTCCTTCCACGCGGGCTTCCACTTCGTAGCGCCCGGCCTCGGGCGCTCCTTTCGCTTCCCCGGAAAAATCTTCGGGATAGGAGACCGTAAGGTCCGCCCCCCGGGGCGGCAGCACGCTTTCGTATTCGAGCTCGCTTTGGTCGGGCGTCTTCAGAACGATCTCCAAGGCCCGGGGCTGGTCCCCCCGGTTGCGATACCACAGCTCCACTCCGTTCCGGGCTTCGTCGAATCGGGGGATGTGCGTGACGAGCTCCGGCACGGCATGCAACACCCGACCGGACACATGGCGGATCACCTGCGGGGGGGCATCGGAATCGTTCTCGACGCCGGCCGCGACGACGGCGGACTCGCTCTTCGGGCCCGTCTCTTCATTCGAGACCCCGGAAGGCTTTTCCGCCTCTTCTTCCGCAAGGGGAGGAGGGGAGGAGGCGGGGGATTTCGGCTCCACTGGGGAAGCCGGGGCGAAGGAGGAGGATTTCTCCTCCTTCGATGGCTCCCCGGTCGCTTCCGCAGGCTCCGAAGACGGGGCGGTCGTCGCCGGCTGCGATGCCGAAGCCGTCATGGTCCGCGAAGGCAGGGTCGCCTCCACGACGAGAATCTCCTTGGCCCCGCCGCGGGTGGCCTGAAACTGGCTCATGAATCGTCGCAGTCCCCCTGCGTCGGCCAGGTCGATGCGGTGGGTGCGGCTCCTGCGCGTGGTATGGTAGAGCCAGACTTCGCCGGCTTCGTCGGGAAGGATCAAGGCGACGTGGTAGTGGAGGAGCCGGTATCCCCGGCGATTGCTGGGCTTGCTGATGGAAACGAGATAGGCGTTGCCCGGGCGCATTTGCTCCAGCACTTTCTTCCACTGGCCGGAATCGTGAAGGCTGAAGCCGCGCAGGCTCTCCCCCGTCCCTTCGTCGATGGAAGGGGAGGACCCGTCGGGCATGAGCACCTTCCGGGGGTTTTTTTCCGTAAGATTCAGGATCAGGTCCCAGCCGAAGTCCCAGTCCTCCCCCATGGGGGCGTCGGGTCCGCTGTCTCCCAGCCGGTCACGGCGAACCTCTTCCAGCGTGAAGTTTCGGTCGAACAGGTAGCGAGCAAGGGAGACCACCAAGCCGCTGCAATTGTAGCCCGGGGAATCGAAAAACCGATCCGGCCGGTTGAAGGTGGTGTAGCGCCCTTCTTCGTCCAGGACCCCGTCCTCCCGGTACGGGGCTTTCAGATGGGCGTCGGCCAGCTCCAGAGGGTCCGTCGCCGCCGTAACACCTTGACGAGCCAGGAAATCCGGTACGGGGACCTCCGCCTTGCAGGGGGGAATCCCCGGGAAGATCATCGCCGCCGTTGTAAGAATGAGGGTTGCAAAGATTCCCGTCCGCTTCATCAAACGTGTCCTCCTTTGTGCGTTTGTGACTCACTTCCTGTTGGCGATGCGCATGCCGGACGGCTTCCATGTCATATAGAAGAAATCCCGCACATAGTGAATGAGGCCGATGCGCTCGTTGGCGATCATCTCATCCGTCAATTTGAAAGGATCCGGGCGAAGGTTCCCCTTGGAATCCTTGTCCTGGCGGTAGAAAAAAAAGTAAGTATGGTAATCGTTGATATCCAGCTGCATGGCGTAATCGCAATCGGCCATGATCATGCCTTCTCCCAGGGTCTTGTGGGAAAGGGAATTTCCCACCCCGTAGATCAGTCGGGTGCGGTCCCGGGTCATGCCCAGGGCCGACCGCCACACGTGGGTCTTGCCGCCCACGGTGCCCCCCCAATGCTTGCGCTTTTCGTTGACCTTCCCGTCCTCCACCAGAGGCGGGAGGTTCTGGCGGAGATAAGCGTAGTCCTTGCGAGCGGCCAGGGATTCTCCCCATGTGCCCATGCGCACCTTCCCCGACCCGTCCACGGCGATGGTGGCGATCCCCTTGACGGGAGGCAGATAGGTGACGCCCCGGGAGACGAACCCCCATTGGCCGTGCTGGGTTCGAAAACCGCCGTTGAAGGTGCAGACCAGATCGGAATGAATCCGGGGAGGGATCCTGCCCTTACCCTTGAGCCCCACGGAGGAAACCGGCTCCTGGGTGCCGGGCATCAGGTGCAGGTCCACTTTGGTCAGGTCGAAGCTGACGAAATGCATGACGGCGTAAGGCCGCGCCTTGTCCACCCGGACGCTGGCGACGTACATGCCTGCGTCCCCGTTGAGGTTGGGAAGGCCGTCGGAGCTCCAGATTCCCTCTCCCTCCTTGGCGTTTTCGAAAAGGGGAATGATACGGGGCGGCGCCAAGGAAAGGGGGGCCATGGGAAGCTCGCTTGCGGAAGTGGCGATTTCCTCGATGGAGGCGCGAGCAAGGTCCGCGATCTCCGATTCCGAGGCCGCGGATTCCCCCGTAGCGTCTTGAAGGACCCGCGAGGCGGCTTTTTCTTCGGGGCTTTCCCCGGAGTCTTGCCCGTCCGCCGGGACCGGTCCCGAAGCGGGTCGGGGAAAGGCCGGGGCGCCTCCGAAAAGGGTTTCCAAAAGAATGTCGTCGTCCCGGACGTTGTCCCGGGCTTCGATGACGTCGAAGCCTCGAAGCCTGCCGGACATCTGGCGGGCCAGCACGTCCCTTTCCTTGAAGCGGGCGAAGTCCCCCGCGAAAACCTTCGGGGACGGCCCCGGCTCTTCCCCGGCGGGGGGCGGGGACGGGGGCGGCTGGGAAGGCCCCTCGAGGGAGGCCGACGCTTCCAGGCTCTCTTCCGTCTTTTTGCCTTCCCGCGGCCCGGGCTCCCCGCCGGCGGCTTCCTCGCGGGCCTGGACGGCTTCGGGAGAAGGATTGGCGGAAGAATCCTCGCTCCGATGCGCCTCGGCGGAAGGGGCCGGGGATTCCTCGGCTTTCAAGGTCGTCGCTTCCGTCGTCGCTTCGTCGGGGGCGTTGGAATCCGGTTCGTCGGGAGCCTTTTCGGCGGCTTCGGGAGGAGGGGCTCTCAGGGGGCCTTCGGCTTCGGCCCGGTCCGTCGTTTCATAGAGCTTGCGCTTGACGTAGTCCGTGGTCTGGTAATAGATGTCTTCCAGGCGGGCGATCTTCTCTTTTCCGACGAAAGGCAGACTCCTGGCTTTCTCCACCATGGCCGGAACGAAAGGCTCTTCCCCTTCGATGTGAGGGATGTACTCCACGGGAAAATCTTCGGGCTCCACCGTTCCCGAATCCACGTTCAAATGAACGCTGAAGGTCTCCGATTCGTTTTTTACGGCTTCCACCTTGACGAGGCTCCTCCCCAGGGGGGAGTTGAAAATTCTCGTGATGTCCACGGGCTTCCTGAAAAAGAACTGCCTTTGGTTTTCCCGTTTGGCGTCTTCGATGGTGAGGATTTTTCCTTCTTCGATGTCCGAAACGTAGGCGTAGGAGCTCTCCAGGGAAATGAGGTCGTATTCGTTGGTGGAAGGGGTCCGGGTGAGATTTTCCAGGCGGGTGATCTCCCGAACGCCCCCCGTTCCGTCGAAGGTGGCCCGGGCCGCGAAGATTTCCGAGTTTTTCAGCTCGTCGCTGTAGGCGGAAAAAATGATGGGATGCTCCAGGAACCGGTTCAGGCTGTCGGAGGAGTTGTACCAATACTTATGGTAAAACAAGGACCAGTTCCCGTTGGACCGTTTGTTCAAGTGGTAGTCGAGCTTCTTGAGATGGTCTCCGATTTTTCGCGCTTGGGTCTTGGAAAACTCCACGTACACTCCGTCGCCCTTCACCACCCCGGGATTGGCGTAAAGGCCTGCGGCCAGCAGAAAAGCCGCTCCGCCCCCCACCCAGTAGGGGCGTTGCGCCGCGAGGTCCAGAGGCTTCCGCACCCACCGTTTCAAAAGAGCCAGAAACCCGGCCGCAGGGGAGCGCCGCCGCACGGGATGAGAGCCGGGACTTTCCTTTTCCTGTGCGGCGGGCTCCTCCCGAGGGCTTTGGGCCTCGTGAATCTCCTCGAGGGCGCTTTCCGCCCGGGCGGAGCCTCCTTCGGCCATGCGAGCGAGGGCGCGGATTCCCTCGTCCCCGAAAATTCGAGGGGCCGACAGAACGGAATCCCTTAGAATCTCCACCACTTCGGATTCCGAAAGCACGCGGTGACGGTGGAAATGGGAGAGGGTCGCCAGGGCCGCCTGCCGGCGCCATTCCGTTGTGGAGGCGAGCGTCTCGCGAAGGCGACGGATGCATCCCGGCTTTCCCGACGCCCGCAGAAAACGGGTGGAAAGCTCCCGAAGCAAGCCGTCCCCGTTGAGGAGGCATTGAAAAATCCAGGCGTAGGCCGCGGGAGAGGGGATCAGCGTCAGGGCGTGGAACGCCGCGGTTTTGGGACGGGAATCCCGTTGACTTAAAAACGGCAGGAGAACGTCCACCGCCGGCTCCCCTTGCATCACCGCCGATCCCACCAGCATGGCGGCGAGAACGGCGTCCGCCGGTCGGAAGTCGCCTCCTTCGTCCCCTCCCTCGCCGGGCAGGAATTTCTCCGGAATCCGACGCAGGATTTCGTTGGAGTGGGAAGCCTTGGAAGGGGCGGTCCCCTCCGCAAGGGTGTTGCGGAAGACCTCCATGACTTCCTTTTCGGTGACGAGCCCCGATTCTCGAAGCCGCTCCAGAACGGCCAACCCCGTTTCCCGGGGCCAATCCTCCTCCAAGTGGAGCATCTCGCCAAGAAGACGCAAAAAGCTCTCTCGCCCCAGGACCTCCATCCACTTGGAGCAGAGCCCTTGAAAAGCCGGAGGCTCGTCCAGGAGGGATTGGAAGAGACGGGAGCAGGCTCGGGGGGAGGGGACCAAAGTCAGGGCCAGTCGGGCGCCCTCCCGGATCTCCTCGCGGGGGTGGTTGGCGAGGGAAGCCAGGGACGCCACGCTCCCGTCCCCTCGCGAGACGGCTTCCACCGCCATGGCGGACAGCAGGAAAAAGGCTGCGGGGCCGAAGGGAACCGGCCCGGGGCCATCTTCTTCCGTTTTCTCCCGGGCGACGAGATCTTCCACGAAATGGGAAGGATATTTCAACGCCGGCGGCTCGTGGCCCGCAAGGGTGTTCTCCAGCACTTCCACCACCTGCTTCTCCGACAAGACCTTCCTGAGGCTCAGCAAGCTGAACCGGTCCAGAGCTCCCAGGGCCACCTGCCGCCGCCACTGGCGATCCGACGAGAGCATGTCCTTGATCAAACGAAGGCACTGCTTCTTGCCGATGACCTTCACGACGCCCAGGGCAAGCTCTTTCAATTTCCCGTCCTCTCCTTGAAGGGCTTGAAAGAGGTGCGGGAAGATTTCGGGGGAAGGGACCCGGGTGAGAGCGTAGAAGGCGTATTCCCTCAGGCGCGGGTGGGGATGGCCGAGGAGGGGGGCTATGGCTTCAACCCCTTGCGCTCCTCCGGATTCGGCCGCGGCGGCAAGGGCCGAAGCCACCACCGCTTCCTCCACTCCGGGAATCTCCCGGTCGGGATCGCCCTTTCCAAGGATATGGATCAAGTCGCTTGGGAATGTCTTTGAAATCGCCATGAGTGTCCCTTCCGCTTTCCCGTGGAGACGCCAGCGAAGGATTTGGCTCGCGTGTTGGGTTGTTCGAGATTCGATTCGGGGGCCTTGTCCCCCCGGCATGAAAAACCGACCCCCCGGTTTGCGATTCGGAAAATTATATTTTCAGGGTTTCCGAATTTCAATCTTAAAGTCTTCCCTTCGGCCCTTCGGATGCGTTGGCTCGGTGTTGCGGAAAAGACCCGAGGTCGAGGGGGAAGTGAAGGGGAGCGGTTCAGCGCCAGTCGCCCCAAAAGACGATCCCTCCCCAGAAGTAGGGGTGTTGAAATCGCTCTTCGCTTCTGATGGACAGCTGAGCTTGTCGAAGGGCTTCCAGTTTGTCCATGCCTTCGAGGTGCCAATTTTCGAAAAAGTTCTGGGCGAGGCGCGACGTGGCGGGGTTTTCCAGCTTCCACAGGGTCATGAGCAGGGAAGGGCAGCCGGCCTGGAGAAGACCTTGAGCCAGGAGCTGGAGGTCCTCCCCTCCCGCCACGGGTCCGTAGCGCGCTTCCGAAGCGCTCAACACCACCAGATTGACGTTCCGAAGATTCAAGTGGAAAAGATCGGCGTTGGAAACATGGCCGTCGTGGACTTCGTCGGGGGCCAGGAAAATCCCGGATTCTCGAGGTTGGCGCTCGGAAAATTCCCCGTGGGAAGCCAAATGAATCACGTCCACGGCTCCTCCCTTTTCCCGCAGCAAGCTTTCCGTGGCCTTCTTGCCGCTGTAGGCTTGGTGCTCGGGAAAAAGCTTCTGAATGCGGTCCAGCTCCCCCTCGGAATATCCCACGGTCCCGTATTCCGTCTCGGGATTGATCATGGCCAGGACCCTCCAGAGGTTGGCCGTGCGCCGGGCTTCCAAACGAGGCAAAACGGACGCGGAAGGCAGCAGCCCCACGGCGTGGCGCTCCACCAGGAGCTCGGACCCGTCGGTGAGGGCGGCGAAGGGGACCTTGAACAGAGGGCCGTGGGGAACGACCACCACCTTGGGAGTCCGAAGCTCCCAGCGGAGAGGAGCGAGGATGTGCTGATACAGCTTGAGACTGTGCTGGAAGAACAGCTCGCGGTTGTCCTGGCGCTGGCGGGTGCCGGCTTCCAGAGCCGCTGCGTCGGAGGGCAGAACCCGCAGGGAGCGAGGACTTTCCGCGCGGTCGGAAATGTTGAGGCGCACCAGATCGTTGACCATCTTTGCAATGGGTGCTTCGCCCAAGGGGATTTCACGCATCTGAAGCCCGTCGCCCTTGCCCAGCCAAACGTAGCTTCGGTCGGCTCCCACGTAATATTCAACCAAGGTGACGTTTTCATCCAGGGCCGCGAGGACGTCGTCGACCGAAACCTTGCGGATGCTCGCCAAAGCCGCCAGCTCCGGGCTTCGGGACTCGATCTCGTCCATCAGGCTTTTGCGGGCCTTCAACGCCTTGCCGAGAGATTCCTCCACTTGGGCAAGGCGCTCCCGGTAGTCCTTTTCCCCGAGATCTCTCAAAATTGCTCTGCGGACCCTCAACCGGTGAATCTCTTCCAGAGATTTCCAGTAGTCGCGGAGCTCTTCCTCCTGTGCCGCGTCCCGT
>Ga0180435_10005958_pt1 | contig 11765 bp, 7 predicted proteins | sample SS_ome_3_FD_132467 | JGI IMG/M metagenome (GOLD analysis project Ga0180435, IMG submission 132467) | Hypersaline lake sediment archaeal communities from the Salton Sea, California, USA - SS_3_S_1 metaG | ecosystem: Environmental > Aquatic > Non-marine Saline and Alkaline > Hypersaline > Sediment...
ACGTACTCGGCGACATGCAGAGGCTGAAGGCGCAGATGGCTGTGGTGTTGGACGAGTTCGGGGGCACTGCCGGCGTGATCACCATGGAAGACATGATCGAGGAGATCGTCGGGGAGATCTACGACGAGTACGATGAGGTGGAGCCGCTACCGGTGACCGCCAAAGACGGCGCCACCGTCCCCGGCGATTCCGAGATAGAAGACCTCAACAAACAACTGGATCTGACTATCGAAGCCGGCGACCATCAGACCATTGGCGGGCTCGTGTTCGGCGCTTTGGGGAGACTACCGCAAAAGGGCGATCAGGTTCACATCGACAACCTGGTCCTGGAAGTCCTGGAAATGGACAGGCTGCGTGTGGACAAGGTGAAGATGGTACTGCTCGAGGAAGAGCCCAAGGAGGAACTAGAGGGAGACTAGGCCGAGGGTCCGGCACCTACCTTTGCCAGTTCAACAGCCAGGGCCACCGCGTGCCACATCGAACCAGGATCGGCAATGCCCTTCCCCGCTATGTCCAGTGCGGTCCCGTGATCGGGCGCCGTCCGGATGAACGGGAGCCCCAGTGTCACATTCACGCCCTTGCCAAAACCCGCCACCTTGACCGCGGTCATTCCAACGTCGTGATAGGGCACCAGCACGGCATCGAACTCACCGCGAAGAGCCTTTACGAACACCGAGTCGGCGGGCACAGGCCCCACGGCCTGAAGCTCACGGGCAGCCGGAGCGAGGACCTTCTCCTCCTCCCAACCGAACAGACCGCCATCGGCCGCATGTGGATTGAGGGAACAGAGTGCGATCCGAGGCTGCCGAATGCCCCACCACTCCACGAGAGCCTGCCGCGTGTGAAGCCCAGCCCGCAAGATTCGCTCACGGGTTATCGAGTCGGCCACGTCTCTCAGTGGGAGATGTGTCGTAATCAATGACACCCTTAGACCACCCGCCGCCAGCATCATCGTCGTTTCGACATCACCCGCCAGATGCCCGAGCCATTCAGTGTGTCCTGGGTATTTGTGCCCGGCGAGTTGAAAGGCACTCTTGTCGGCCGGCCCCGTGACGATAGCATCGACTTCACCGGACGAGACCAGCGAATAGGCTTTCTCGACCTGGAGACCAACCGACCGCCCAGCTTCTGCAGGTGTCAGGGGGAGCGGGGAGCCGGGAGCGGGGAGCGGGCCCTCCATCGCTTCACCAACGGCCTCGTGCGCGAAGGGAAGGGTTGCGACACAATCCTCCGGCCCAACAATCACATAGTCCGCGCCCTCTGGCGGCTCCTCCAACGTTTTTGCCACGATCTCGGGGCCTATGCCCCGAGGATCACCAACGGTGATGGCAATTTTTGGAGGCATCAATCCGGGATTCGGATATCCACGTAGGTAGCCGCGCGCAGAGCGTCCAGGTACCTCTCGAGCGCGTTGTTTTCCGCGAGGTTCTGGCTCAGGTCGTCGCGAAGGTCCTCAAACTCGGCGGGCCCTTCGGGGCGCGACTCCAGGAAAATGACCGCGGCGAAAAGCGTGCGTCCGTTCCCTCTGTCGAGTGGGATCGGCCCCAGAACCTGGCGAGGTTGTGCGTTCGCCAGGGGTTGCTGGTATTCGGCCGGGAGACCTTCCCTTGGAATATCCTCGAGCAGTCGTTCTTCGGTCCGATCGTGGTAGATGTTGGCCAGCGAATCGAAAGGCAGTCCCTGCCGTAGGAAGCCTGCCACCGAGTCGGCCCGGTTCCTGGCTTTTTCACGATTCTCGTCGGTAAAGCCGGGCGACACCAAAATGTGGCGTACCTGAACGGACGCAGGTTCAGCGCGTTGCACCTGGATGATGTGAAAGCCGAACGGCGTGTATACCGGAAACGAGAAAGTGCCCGGTTGCAGCCTGAACGCCGCATCTTCGAACTCGCGCACCAAGCCTTGCCCGCGTCTCACCCAGCCGAGATTGCCGCCACGATCCTTCGTTCCGACATCGTCTGAATGGGCCTGGGCCAGCGCGCCGAAGTCCTCACCATTCACCAGCCGCACGCGCAGCGAATCTGCGCGTTGGAATGCTTCACGAAGGGCTACGCTGTCGGGCTGGGTGGCCACCACGATCTGCCGGAATGATACGGTTGCAGGTCTGCGTGGATGCTGTGCCCTCGTCGCTTCGAATGCCTCCCTGAGCTCCTCCTCCGTGGGCGGGAGAGGACGCAGCTCACCCATCTGACGGAGATTTTGCAGCAGCGCGGATGTGAGTAGGTTGCGCCTCTGTTGCTCCGTGCGGTAGAGCCTGTAGTCATCGAGCGATTTGAACCCCGCCATCTGCAGATCGCGCTCGAGGTCAGCAGTCGAGTTGAAACCGCTCCGAATGCTCTGGATCGCCTCGTCTACCACGCTCTGAACTTCTTCGTCGGTTACCACAACCATCGTATCGCGCTCGGCGGCCTGAACTAGCAGCTCGTCGTCGATGAGCCCCTGAAGGAGTCGGTTCCTCAACGTCGCCAACTCTCCCGGGTCGGTTGGTACCTGACCGCCCTGGGCGCGGTACCTCTGGATTTCTTCATCGATTCGAGAAATCGGGATCGGCGTTTCACCCACGATGGCGGCAATGCCATCTACGCGTACACGCAGGACTTCCTGGCCGTACGCCGCACCACTGACAGACAAGGTCAGGAGAAACGCGGCTAAAAAACATCGATGAACCATCATTGAACCTCTCACACTTCCAAACCGCAACCAACATTCCACTCGCGAACCGGCAAACCGTTCAGCGAGTGAGCCCGGAGCATCCGGGGCTAATGCGTACGCTGTTGCTTACGCAATAGCGTACGCGCTAGCGTTCGTTACTGCTTAATGCAATAGCGTTCGCTACTGCGAACGCTATTGCATAGTACTATCCCGAGCCTCCCGCAGTTCCAAGGCGAGCCTGACCGCGCGATTCAATCCGCCGTAGAAGAAGCTCCAATTTTCCTCAGACCTCAACTTGGTGGCCAGGAGCGGCGGCACGATCGCGATGCCTCGCTGCGACTGTGATGTTCGCACCATGTAGCGCTCGAGAGCCTCCAGCGCCACCTGATCACGCTCCTCCTGCGTGGATGCGCGCGCCAAGAGTGAATCAACACCGAGCGCATTGCGCAGGTTCCTGAGCGACGACTCGTACATCATCTTGAAGTCGGAGAACTCTCGTTCCGTGAGCGGAATGGACCGTTCATTCACTTCGAGCACTAGCAGCTCGTTGCTGATCATTCTACGACCCATTTCTTCTAGCTCTTCTTCGGTCGAACCATCCACGCTGAGGTGCTCCTCGCGGGAGAGTACTTGCAACCAACGCACGAAGCCAACATCCGTGAGTTGCCCCCCGTCGAATTCCCCGATGACTCGTCCAGGTTCGAGTGCGAGTACTCTGAGCGGTCTGGCCGAAGCGTCGCGAATGATGTCGGCAGCATCTGCCTTGAGTCTCACATTGCGGCGCACTGCCAAATCCTGCAACATCTGATCCATCCACCTGTCCGCCAGGATATTTGTGATCTCGTCGGTAAATTCCTCCCGAACTTCGTCCAGGGTTGGTCTTCTCAGTATGTGAAAGCCATAGTACGTCTCAACGACATCCGACAGACCGCCCGGCTCGAGATCGTACGCTGCTTGCTCAAATTCCGGTAGCATCTGTCCTCGTTCGATTACGCCAAGCCGACCCTGCCGGGATGCCGTCTCGATGTCCTCAGTCCGCTGCACTTCGACCAACCACTGAGCCCCCGAAGCCAATCTCGACCTGATGCCCTGAGCTTTTCTTCGCTGCTGCTCCAACTGGCTCGCGCTGAGCGATGTTCCGGTGCGAATGAGAATGTGGTCCACAATTCGATAGTCGCCTGCAGCATATACGCTATCTATTGTGGTGGCATCAACATGGACGTTTTCGTTGATGAGTTGCTCGTTAAGGCGTGCGACTTTAGCAGTCAGTACCTCCGGCCACATCGCTTCCAGGACGGTGAGGCTGTCGGTCATCGAGTCGCCATCCGCCAGTCTCTGCAGAAAGAGAGAATACTGTACCCACAGCCACGCCCACCGTTCCAGCAAAGGAGGATGAATCTGGAGGGTGCCGTCAGCCATCGTTTCCGCAAACCACTCAGCAGTGAGAACGTGGTCGCCCGCACGCGCAATGACCTGGCGGCTGAAGTAGTCAACAACACTGCAGCCCGACAGACAGAGCAGCGCAACACCTATCAATAGTCGACGCATTTTCACTCCTGATCTTTCGCGGTATCGGGATCACCGGCCGCATTGCCGGTTCCACCGAGCGCGGTAGCAAGGGCCCGAACCAGGCCTGTGTCGATCGGCACTCCACCGAGGCGTGTCAGTCTCAACGAAAGCGGAACCGTCTGCCTCACGTCCGCCGCGAACTGGACCTCATCCATCGCGGCCGACAAGCGCATCAGTTTCGGGGCCGCGGTCACACGAAACTTGAGTCTCGCATTGTCTCCGCGCACCACAATAGTCTCGATTCCCAGATGGGCGCCGAGCGCTCGCAATTCGGAAACGACGAGGAGGCGGTTAGCCTGCTCGGGGAGCGTCCCAAACCGATCGTGCAATTCCTCTCGTAACGCCCCAATCTCGCTAACCACGCTCGCACGCGCCAGACGTCGGTAGAAGTCGAGCTTTGCATCGTTGTCTGTCACGTACGAATCGGGAAGGTAGGCGGGCAAATCCAGGATCACTTCGGGGGCGGGAGGTTCCTCGTCGCGGTCTTCGTTCTTCATGGCCTTCACGGTGTCGTTCAGCCACCTGAGGAAGAGATCGTAACCGACCGCATGCGCGTAGCCCGATTGTTCAGCACCCAGTAGGTTGCCCGCTCCACGAATCTCGAGGTCCCTCAACGCTATTCGATAGCCCGACCCCAACTCGGTGTGATGCTCCAACACCTTCAAGCGCCGCTCACCGTCGGGGTGCACGTTGTCGGGCACCACGAGGTAGCAATACGCTCGCCGGTGACCCCGCCCTACTCGTCCCCTGAGTTGATAGAGCTGTGCCAGGCCGAAGTTCTGCGCCTGATGGACTACCATCGTATTCGCGTTCGGAACATCGAGACCCGACTCCACGATCATCGTGGAGACCAGGACATCTATCTCACCGCTCACGAACCGACGCATGACAGCATCGAGCTCCCGTTCACGCATCTGACCGTGTGCGACCTCTACCGTTCCACGGGACGGCGGTACCAGACGGCGCACTCTCTCGGCGATGGTGTCTATTGTCTCGATTCTGTTGTGTACGAAATAGACCTGGCCGCCTCTGTCCAGCTCCCGGGCGAGAATCTCCTCCAGCAATCCGTCGTCCCACGGTTCGATGAAGGTGAGCACCGGCGATCGATCGCGAGGAGCGGTTTCCATGACCGTGAGATCGCGCAGACCGGATAGCGCCAGATGAAGCGTTCGCGGGATTGGGGTGGCCGTCATGGTCAAGACATCTACCTCGAGCCTCAGCGCCTTCAACCGTTCCTTGTGCTTCACGCCGAACCGGTGTTCCTCATCCACGATCAGCAGGCCGAGATCTTTGAACACGACGTCCTTGGAGAGTATTCTGTGCGTCCCCACCACGATGTCGACCTGCCCGCCCTTGAGGCCTTCGAGAACGGCACGCTGCTCGGACGTGGTTCGGAACCTCGACAACACTTCGGTGCGCACCGGGTATTCGGCCAGGCGGTCACCAAACGTTCGCCCATGCTGTTCCGCCAAAATGGTTGTCGGCACGAGAACGGCCACCTGTTTCCCAGCCTGAACCGCCTTGAACGCACAACGGACAGCGACCTCCGTCTTTCCGTACCCGACGTCTCCCACCACGAGGCGGTCGGCCGGTTGCGGCCTCTCCATGTCGCGCTTCGACTCTTCGGTCGCCTTGCGCTGGTCCGGCGTGTCTTCATAGAGGAATGACGATTCGAGTTCTCTCTGCCAGCGCGTGTCGGGCGGAAACGCAAAACCGTTGGTAATAGATCTCTTCGCGTACAACTCCAGCAGCTCGGCCGCCAGCTTTCGGATGGAACGTTCGGTCTTTTCGCGCTGCTTGCGCCACCGCGCTCCCCCGAGCCTGTCGATGCGCGGCGGGGTCGAGACCTCGTCGTCGGAGCCCAGTCGGTACGGCTCGATCTGATCGAGGCCGTAGAGAGGGACGTTCAAACGGTCGCCACCCTCATACTCCAGTACTACGACCTCCATTTGGGCGCCGTCCCCGACCTCGATCTCCTGGATACCTCTGTAGATCCCGATGCCGTGTTCCAGATGCACGACATAGTCGCCCGACGACAGAGAACCGACCGCCGGGGCGGTTGCCTGCTGATACTTTCGCAGTCGCCGCACTCGCCTGGCACGCCGGAATATCTCGTGGTCGGTGAGGACCGTGAGCCCCGGAAGAACGAACCCTCCATGGAGCGAGCCCAACGCGAGTGTCACGTTCTCGGGAATCCCCGCCCGGGGATCTTCCGATACGGCCAGCAGTTCCTCGAGGCGCTCCAGCTGGCCTTCGTTGTCGCAGAGGATCAGGGTCGGACCACCCTTTACCGCATTCGACAGGCGCTTCATGTCGCGACCGATCTCGGGCGGCGGACTCAGCCTGAAGTCGATATCGGCCGACCCCACGATGTTGAGTCTCGCGAACCCCTCCCACTTCTCTTCCCAATCCTTCGGCGGCAGAAATACCGCGGACCGCCCGGGCACATCCTCCCCTCTCCTGCGGGCAATGTCGAGGTGCCGCTCCGCGTCGTCCCATACTCTTTGCACACCTGCTTCGTCCACGTCCTGCTCGACGAGGATCAACGTGTCGGGAGGAACGAGATCCAACAACGACTGCCTTTTGAGTTCCCCGCCGGTGTGGTCGGCCGCCGGTCTCGCCTCCGCGGCTTTGGGATGCACCGGCAAAATGTTCGCGACGTCCATCTGACTCGCCGAGCGCTGGGTATCCAGATCGAATTCCCTGACCGAAGCGATTTCGTCACCCCACCATTCGATTCGCGCCGGTGCGGCCATTCCGAAACCGTAGACGTCGACGATGCCGCCACGAACGGCATACTGCGCCACGTCGAGGGTCGAAGGGCGACGTTTGTACCCCATTTCTTCCAACCGCTCAATGAACTCATTCAAGCGGATTGTCTCACCCGACCTCACGCTCAGCCTGCTCGACTCAATTGCCCGCGCCATGCGCGTGAGTTCGACGGTGGCGGTAAGCGTGCTGACCAAGATCCTAACCGATCCGTTCAAGACGGCGTCCAGGGTCTCGACACGTTCCCCTGCAATCTCGAAGTGCGGTTCTTCCTCACCCAACGCCTCGCGCTGCGGAAAGAGCCTCACGCTGTCGCCAACGAGCGCGCTAAGATCGGAGAACCGCAGTTCCGCTTCGGTGGGGTTCGACGCTATCAGCAAGAAGACACGCTGCTCGTTCGTTTTCCAGAGAGCTGACGCGAGCACAGCAGGGCTGGAACCGGGCAAGCCACCTACATCGAGCTGCTGCGAGCGCCTAGGGAGCGCCCGGCCCAAAGCCCGGAATGTAGGTGCAGCTCTGAACACCGATATGAGATGTGGAAGCACTAGCCAGCCTTCCTCGCGCGTCCGCCCGAACTCGCGACCAGGAACTCAGCCAGCAAGGCGATCGCGGCGAGGATCAGGAGGAGGTTCGCAATCTCTGTCCGCCCCTCGTCTCGAAATAACTCACGGCCAATCTCCCCGGTCGTAAGGATCTCTGCCCTATCTCCCAGGCTACCGCGAAGGTCAGATTCGTCTGCCGTCGCGAGTCGAGATTCCCGGGGGTCCACAAACACTTCGAGTGCTCCGACCGTGTCGCCCGATACGCCTCCCAGGAAATAGACACCTGGATGGAGCGGCGCCATCAGCCGCCCGATCGGAGGCACGGTGACGGGTTGTTCCTCGGCAGCGCCAAACAGCACAGAGGCACTCTTAGGTAGGTCCACGAGATCCCCCGGGCTCGCCTTGACCAGCCAGGTTTCCTCCGCCGCGATTCTGTTGATGACCAGATCCAGAAACGGCAAGAATGCGGCGCTAACCGGCAGCCGAGTCCACTCCGGTTCCATACGACTGGCAACCACGACGACGTTGCCGTCACGCACCAACCACGGTTCTTCACTCACCGTTCCATACACTTGCCCCGATCCGCGGAGGGCGTGTCGTCTGTATACCTCAATGCCGGCAGCCGGCCCGATGTCTTCCGGTAGGATCCACTCCCCCTCCATCAGCTGCTCGTACTGCCAGTTGACTCCGAGTGCTCTGAGTTCGCGATTTATGGCGCCGGTGAGCGCGGGATCAGCGGGCGGAAAGACTATGGAGACGCCCTCCGCGGAAAGTTCACCCAGCGTGATCTGGTTGCCCCGACTGATGCGATTGCCGTCTAGGAGTACGGCAAACGCGTCGTTCAAGAACTCGCCGAGTCCAGATGCAAGCCGGACGGACGCGGGATCGGAATAGAAGAGGGCAATCTCTCGGCGGTCATCGATACGCAATTCGTCGGGATCGAGTTCAACGACCGCTCTCGTCCAGCCACGCCTGGTGAGGGTCCCCCTCAAAATCGCTCGTTCGCCCGGCGACGCTACTGCCCGCGAGAGTTCCGTGCCGCCCACGCGGAGTCTCAGTGCGCCCTGGCGATCTTCAGACCCGAGCACACTCACCACGACCGCCCCGTTCGGGGACCACTGCTCCGGCTCGGAGATGATCGAATCGAGCCACCTGTTCGCCGGAGGAGAATTGGGCTGCCAGGCGATGATCCTGGTGTTTGAACGGGTCCCCTGCGAAAGGGCCGAAGCCTGAAGGTCGCTGACGATCACCACAGGCCCATGCACCAGCGGCTCGTTCTGAATAGACAATGCGGCCGCGCGCGTTGCGGCACCCAAGTCCAGTCGAATCGCGGACGGGGCCAAAGCGTCCAGGGCAGCCTTCGCCTCCAGCCTGGAAACCTGCCGAGGTGTGCCGTCGGCGAGAGTGAGCCAAAGTCGATCTCCGTCGCTGAAACGGGAAAGCACGTCACGCGCGACAGTCACGAGTTCGTCCAGAACCCGTCTTCCCTCAACCACCGCCGAAGAGGAGGCGGAATTGTCCACAACTATCGCCCAGGCCGTCGGCATGTGCGACTCACCCGACCCGGTCTCTACCGCTGGGCGAGACGCGGCCAGCACCAGGAGCGCGATACCTGCAGTGCGGAGTATCAACAACAGCATGTTCCGGAGCCGCAGGTGCCTGGAATGCTCCTTTTCAGTCGCGGTGAGGTAGCGGACGGCCGGGAACGACACGGTCGGCGGGATGCGCCTTCCGAGCAGATGTAGCAAGGCGGGGATGGTCGCCGCAACGAGCGCGAACAGTGCCGCGGGCTGAAGAAAAGAGATCAACCGAGCCGCGAACTACGCGCGGACAGTTCACGCAGCACGTGACCGAACGGCGTACTTGTTAGTACGTGGTGATAGTAGATGCCGCCCCTGCGGCATTCCGCCCGCCAAGACTCTATGGCGTTCTTGACCGTCTGGTGGTAAACCGACCTCAGCTCCCTCGGCCTGGCGATGACCCCCGTACCCGATTCCGGGTCCCGGAAGAGTGCCTCTGGTGGACCGTCGAGAACGAACTCGGCAGGATCCATTATGTGAAGCACATAAACCTGGTGGCCGCGATGCCTCAGGTAGTGGAGTGCTCTCAGCACCAATTCCCTGTCGAAGAGCAGATCGGATACCAGAACAACCAGGCCACGGCGACGCAACAGACTCGTGACCTTGAGCAACGCAGGTTCAGCCGCCGTGCCCCCTCCGGCACCGAGCTCCTGGATCGCTTTGACGAGATTCCACCAGTGGTTTGACCTCGCGCCCGCCCGAACGACAGTCCGAACGTCTTCATCGAACGCGATGAGACCGGTAGCATCCCGCTGCCGCAAGAGGACGAGCCCCAAGGCAGCCACGAGACGTTTTGCGTAATCCAGCTTGCTCAACACGTCTTCGCTGCCGGCCCAATCCATTGACGCACTCACATCCACAACCAACATCGACCGCATATTGGTTTCTTCCTCGAACTGCTTCACGAACATGCGATCGGAGCGAGCCAGCATCTTCCAATCCAGATATCGCAGATCGTCGCCCGATTGGTACGGCCGATCTTCCGTGAACTCCACCGAGTATCCCGGGAAGGGCGATTTGTGCATGCCGGCGAGAAACCCTTCCACGATTCCCCGAGCGACGAGTTCGATGCCGCCAAGTTGAGCGACGAGGAAAGGGTCCAGCAAATCTGTACGTGTGCGCGTCTTTTCCAACAAAGGCCTTCCTCTTTGCTGCGCGTCTGCGCCTGTCTTACCTCCTCAGGTCAACCAGAACCAGATTGTTTAACGAGTGTCTCGTTCCGGAAAACCACACGCAATAAGTCTAACACGGTATGCCCTGTCACCTGTTGCGGACGCCGCCGAGCTGAAAACCCCCAACAGAGACTGTGTAAGTTGTTATTTTTCAATCACATAGCATTACACCACATGATGGCATGCTGTCTGCAGCCAATTGGCGTTGACGGTAGTTCCGTCCAAATGAGAGTAGGAGGTGAGAGATGCGCACCGCGATAGGGGCATTTTTGCTATCGCTTTTTGGTTTTGCGTCGACGTTCGGCCAGAATGTCGAAGCAGCGACCGAGGTGCGCGCATCCCACAGCGAAACGCTCGTTGAGCTTTCGGCCTCAGGAGAGATAGTCAACCGCGGCGACCGCATGCATGTGGGACTCACGACCAACGAAAACGCCTACGTCTCAGTCATAAGGGTCGACACCGAGGGACGTGTGAGGATGCTGTTTCCCGAACGCCCCTGGCACAACAACTACGTGCAGGCCGGCAGGCAGTTCGAAATAGAAAACCCTGCCTGCAGAGATGAGTCGTGCGCGTTCGTGGTCGACGACTATCCGGGTCAGGGATACATCTTCGCAATCGCCAGCCTGGCACCGCTCGACTTCGAAACCTACTCGAACGGCGACTATTGGGACTATTCTGAGATAGCCCGCCGCGGGCGCGTAACCGGTGACCCGTTCGTGGCTTTTTCAGAGATACTGAGTAGAGTCCTGGTCGAGAATGCGCCGGAAGCCTCATCGTATGATGTGTTCACCTACAACGTGGGCGGACTATTCGACTTCCCCCGGTTTCTCTGCTACGAATGCCATAGATATGTGCGTTTCCACGCGTGGGACCCATACCAAACCGATTGCTCTCGCATAAAGGTGGTTCGCTACGATTCTCCCGCGTATCACCCGGCTAGCACCTACGAAAGCACTCGCGCGGTGCTGACCAGAACAACACCCATCGAACCCCGCTACCTGTTCGAGGACCGGGATCCAGCCGAGCCATTCCAAGTAAACGCATACACGCGTCCGGAGTCTGAGTCGGAACAGAGCGAAAGATCGACGAGTACAACTGCAACAGATGTGGGCGGAGTGGGTTCGATACCTGCTCCTCTGGGTCGCAGAGGGTCGGCGGTCGACAGTTTGCTAAGGCGTTTGAACCCGCAAGACAGCGTAACGAGCCAGAGCCTTCCGCGTTTGCGGCTACAGCCACTGCTGAAGCGCCGGAAACCGAAGATCCCGGACAGTTCGGTAGTGATACGACCGCAAGTCGGTAACTGAAGGGGAAGAGGGAAAGGGGAAGCGGGAAGCAAGCCCATTCCCCATACTCCACGATCTCTCTGCATCCCTGCCCGCCTTGATATTCGTTTATCTTGTTTTTCAACCTGTTAACTGGAGTATCTCAATATGAAACGCGTTTTGTTCGCCTTCTTGTGCATGGCCCTGCCGACGGCCGTGGCT
>Ga0180435_10005959_pt1 | contig 11764 bp, 6 predicted proteins | sample SS_ome_3_FD_132467 | JGI IMG/M metagenome (GOLD analysis project Ga0180435, IMG submission 132467) | Hypersaline lake sediment archaeal communities from the Salton Sea, California, USA - SS_3_S_1 metaG | ecosystem: Environmental > Aquatic > Non-marine Saline and Alkaline > Hypersaline > Sediment...
GCAGAAAAGGCGCGTGGTATCCGCACCGTACTGGTTGAGCAGAGTGTTGGGGTCGATGACGTTTTTCTTGGATTTGGACATCTTTTCAACCCGCCCCACGGTGGCATCCTTCCCGCACAGACGACAGGTCCGGCGGCCGTCCGACGCCAAAACATCGTCCGGAAAAAGAAATCCGTGTTCCGGGCAGGAGACGGTCTCCTTGCAGACCATTCCCTGGGTCAGCAACCGGGTAAACGGCTCTTTGAAGCGGGTCAGGCCGAAATCATGGAGCACCCGTGTGTAATAGCGCGAATACAGCAGGTGCAGCACGGCGTGCTCGACACCACCGATGTACTGGTCGACAGGCATCCAGTAGTCCACGTCACCCTGGTCGAACATGCCCGTGTCACAGCGCGGGCTGCAGTACCGCTCGAAATACCAGGACGACTCGACAAATGTGTCCATGGTGTCCGTTTCCCGGCGGCTGTCCGCACGGCCGCACCGCGGGCAGGTCGTTTGGCGGAATTCATCCAGTTCCGGCAGCGGCGATCGCCCCCCCTCCAGCAGGTCGACATTTTCCGGCAGCACAACGGGTAAGGCTGTCTCGGGCACGGGCACCACCCCGCAATCATCGCAATAGACGACGGGAATCGGGGCGCCCCAGAACCGCTGGCGCGAAATGCCCCAGTCGCGCAGCCGGAAGTTGATGGTCTTGCGGCCTTTGCCCTCTTTTTCGAGATGGGCCGCGATGGCCTCCATGGCCTGGCGGTTGGGCTGGCCGTCGAATTCACCCGAGTTGACCATGATTCCGTCCTGGGTATAGGCCTCCGTCATGGTGGCGGCATCCAGGGGCTCGTCTTCGCGATCAATGACCACGACGATGTCGAGCCCGTATTTGCGGGCGAAATCAAAATCGCGCTGGTCGTGGGCCGGCACCGACATGACCGCCCCGGTGCCATATTCCATCAGTGCGAAGTTGGCCGAGTAGATGGGCATCCGTCGGCCGTTAAGGGGGTTGATGCAGTGAGCGCCGGTGAAAACCCCCTCCTTCTCGTATTTTTCCAGGCCACGATCGGAACGGTCCTGCATGGCGATACGGTCCACAAACGCACGCACTTCCTCTGCCTGGGGTGTCTGGCGAGAAAGCTCGCCCACCAGAGGATGTTCGGGTGCCAGACACATGAATGTCGCCCCGAAAACCGTGTCATGACGCGTGGTAAAAACGGTAATGACGGCATCCGAACCTTCGACCGGAAACTGGATTTCAGCCCCCAGGCTCTTGCCGATCCAGTTTTTCTGCATGGTCAGAACCTTGTCCGGCCAGCCCGGCAGTTCATCGCAGTGGATCAGCAGATCTTCGGCGTAATCGGAAATGCGGAAAAACCACTGCCAGAGTTTTTTCTGCCGTACCGGTTTCCCACAGCGCCAGCACATGCCGGCTTCGACCTGTTCGTTGGCCAGAACCGTCTGGCAGGGATCGCACCAGTTGACGTAGGACTCCTTGCGGTAGGCCATGCCTTTTTCCAGCATCTTGAGGAAAAGCCACTGCTCCCAGCGGTAATACTCCGGTCGGCAAGTGGCGATTTCCCGGCTCCAGTCATAGGAAAATCCCAGGCGCTGCAATTGCTCGCGCATGGCGTCGATATTGGCATACGTCCATTGGGCCGGATGGGTGTTGTTGGCAATGGCGGCGTTTTCCGCCGGCATACCGAAAGCGTCCCAGCCCATGGGATGAAGCACATTGAATCCGCGCATGCGCTTATAACGGGCGACCACATCTCCGATCGTGTAGTTGCGCACGTGGCCCATGTGGATATTTCCTGACGGATAAGGAAACATTTCCAGCAGATAATATTTTTTACGCGTGGCATCGTTGTCGACTTTAAAGAGGTCGGTGGCCGCCCAACGCTTCTGCCACTTGGTCTCGATCGCCTGAGGATCGTAGCGTTCTTCCATGATCAATCATGCCTCCACGTCATCCAGCAGTTCCAGAGTCCGGCAACCGGCCGGACCGCAATCGCAATCCGCCCGGCGCCTTGTGAGCAAATGATTTCCATGCCATAATGGCTCATAAATAGCAAGCCGCTTGCCTTGGCCGGGCGGGCTTTCAACCACCTGTGACGATTGCCGCAATCCATGGCCCGGCAATGGCGGCCATCATCATCCGATTATCTCCCGGTTGCCTCTGGCCTTAAAACTGTTTGACTTGACCGCAGCAATTGCCTATTTATATCGTTTACATAAAAAAAGACGGTAACAGAGAACATGCTGAATCACATACCAGGCGGTCGGAGACCATTGGGCCGACTGGAACGCATCCGTTTTCACCGCACGGACAATTTAAATTCGAGGAATGGCGCCACACCGGCATGTAGACCGGCAGCACCCGGCATAGCGATGGTAAAAACGAACCGGAAACCACTTCTTCGATCCATCCATTTTCCCGCTACACGACTCACAAGGACCCACTCTAATGAGCAGCAAGATTCTAATCAACGCCGTTGACACGGAAGAGTGTCGTATCGCCAAAGTCAAAGACAGTAAGCTTGAAGAATTTCAGATCGAAAGTGCCAGCATTCAAATCACCCAGGGCAATATCTACAAAGCCACGATTACCCGGATCGAACCCAGTCTGCAGGCTGTGTTCGTCGATTATGGCGCCGAGCGCAACGGTTTTCTCCAGATCCAGGAAATCCATCACGATTATTTCCATGATGTCGAGGGCGGGGGGCAGGATATCAGCCAGCTGGTGCGCAAGGGACAGGAGTTGCTGGTCCAGGTCGTCAAGGACCCCATTATGAACAAGGGGGCCATGCTGACCACGAATCTGAGCCTCGCCGGTCGCCTGATGGTCCTCATGCCAGGCAACGAGACCTGCGGGATCTCCCGCAAGATCGAAAGCGAGGAAGAACGCCAGCGTCTCAAAGACATCACCAATTCGCTGAACATACCGGAAGGCTTCGGTGTGATCGTGCGAACCATTGCCGATGGGGCCACCAAAACCGCAATTACCAAAGATTTCAATTATCTGATGCGTCTATGGAAAACCATCAAAGGGCGTGTCATGGATGTGGAAGCCCCTCATCTGCTCTACAAGGAGCGCAATCTGGTGGTGCGCTCGATACGGGACCATTTCACTTCGGACGTCTCGGAAATCCTGGTGGATGACGCCACTGTCTACCAGGAGATCAAAGACTTCATGAAGATCATATCCCCCAAGCAGACCAAAATCGTCAAACAACACAAAGCGGCCAAACCCATCTTCACCCGGTTTCAGCTGGAGAACCAGATCGCGACTGTCTACGAACCCCGCGTACCGCTAAAATCAGGAGGCTCCATCGTCATCGCCCAGACGGAGGCGCTGGTGGCCATCGATGTCAATTCCGGGAAGGCCACCCAGAAAGGCTCCATCGAGGAAACCGCCCTGCTGACCAACCTCGATGCCGTGGAAGAAGTGGCCCGTCAGCTGCGGCTGCGCGACCTGGGGGGGCTCATCGTGGTCGACTTGATCGACATGCGCGATCGTAAGCATCGCAGCGAGGTCGAACGGGCCATGAAAACCCACCTCAAAAGTGACAAAGCACGCACAAAAGTGGGACGCATATCGCGGTTTGGCCTGCTGGAAATGTCCCGGCAGCGGATCCGCCCTTCGATTGAATTCAGCAGCTACCAGCAATGCGAACACTGCCGGGGGAAAGGCCAGGTGCCCTCGACCGAAACGCTCGGCGTCGCCTTTCTGCGTAAACTCAGCCTGGAAAGCCTCAAAGGCGAAATTCACACTGTGAAGGGTCGTGTGCCCGCAAGCGTGGCCGATTACCTGCTCAATCGCAAGCGTAAGGAATTGACGGAACTGGAAGAAAAACGCAATCTTGTAATCCGCATCGAGGCCGATCAGCACATGGTCCCCGGTGACAGCCAGATCACCTGTGAATAGGCTGGTCACCACCGCCGGCGGATTCGTTTGAATTGTGGAAGGATAAACCCATGGCAGGACACTATAGCGGTCGTAAAACCAACTCACTGGTTATCATTGCCCTGGCCGGCCTCGTTTTGCTGGCCGTTCTGGTCGCCATCAAAATACTGATGGAACCCCAGATCATTGTCCGTGAAGACGAGCCCACAGCGGCATCCGAAGCGCAGACATCCGAAACGACGCCCGCCCAGGAGGAACCGGCCATTATCGACTACGGCAAGCTCGAATCCGACGAGGAGCTGCAGTCCCTCATGGCCAAGCGCAAGGACGACTATGACGTGGGCGAAGGCATCGATATCATTGCCCGTTCGGATGAAACCGTCCAGATTGGCGATACCGCGGTCTCCATGAAAGACATACAGAAACAGATTCAATTGAAACTGGGTGAAATCATGGAAGAAACCATCGGTCCCGATGGTATCCCCGTGCCCCGGTCAACCGAGAACTTCGGTATCTACATCGTGCAACCCGGCGACAACATATGGAATATTCATTTTCGCTTTCTCAAGGACTATTTCAATCGTCGCGCCGTCACCCTGTCGCCCGTGGCAGACGAGCCGGTGGACGGCGGGTACAGTTCCGGCGTTGGCAAACTGCTGAAATTTTCTGAAAACATGGTTTACATCTACAATATCAAGGATCAGCAGTTCAGCGACAACCTCAATATCATCGAGCCCCAGTCCAAGATCGTGATCTACAAGATGGACCGGGTTTTCGCCTTTCTGGAACAGGTGGACTATGAAAACATCAATCGCATCCAGTTTGACGGTGATACCATCTGGGTGCCGGCGCAATGACGGTCCACAAGAAGTGTTTGACCTCATGATCCTTTTACAGTATATGAGCGCCATTTTATTCTGCTGGAGAACGTTGGAACGACTGAAGAGGGCACCCCGGGGGCGCCTTTCTTCTCATGCGGACACCGAATTTGAATCGCGTCATCCGTCTTACCGGTTGGCCGCATTATCAACCCAAGGAGGTTTATCTTGACAGGTATCGCATACGCAATGGGTCAGGGCGGCGGTGCCGCCGGCCAGGGAGCCGGTGGTTTCGGCGGATTAATCCCGATCGTCCTCATGTTCGTGATTTTTTATTTCCTGCTGATTCGCCCCCAGCAAAAACGCAACAAAGAGCACAAGGAAATGATCAGCAACCTCAAAAAAGGGGATCGCATCGTTACCAATGGTGGCATCTATGGCCGGATTACGGGACTCGATGAATCCACTCTGACCGTGGAAATTGCTGACAAGGTGCGGGTCAAAGTCGTCAGGGGCAATGTGTCCGCGCTGGCGCAAAGCGCGACGCCGGCGCCTTCGGCCAAGAAAGATAAGGGCAGCGCTGACAAGTCCTGACAGAAGGCCCTGGCAAACCCATCGCTTGAATCGACCCAAATGGTTAAACCGCCTGACCGGCGGTTTAACCATTTTGCCGTTAAGTGATCGCAGGAAAGGATGAGACCATTGAAGAACATTGCGTGGAAGCCAGTCGTTATCGCCGCGGTCATTCTGGCAGCCATCATCTATATCCTACCGACATTCAATCCCGCCCTCTGGCCTTATAAAAAGATCAATCTGGGACTGGATCTACAGGGCGGAATGCATCTGGTCCTGCAGGTGGAAACCGATAAATCGGTTGACAGTACCCTTGAGCGCATCGTTCAGGAAATGCGCGAGCGCTCCCGTCGAGAGGGTCTGCAGAAAATACAGGTGGAACGTATCGACGGGAACCGGATTCAGGTCACCGTCAGCGGCCAAACCAATATTACCGGCATACAAAACCTGCTGGACGAGGAATTTCGCGATCTGCGCGAACAGGATCGCAGCCTTGCGGCCGACAAGTTAGCACTGGTACTGGACCTGCCCGAACAGGAGACCGACCGGATCAAAGAACTGGCCACGGCCCAGGCACTGGAAACGATCCGGAACCGTATCGACCAGTTCGGCGTGGCTGAACCGGACATCCGCCGCCAGGGCGAGCGGCGGATCTTGATCCAACTACCGGGCATCAAGGATACGGAACGGGCCAAAGAACTCATCGGTCGGACGGCCCAGTTGGAGTTCAAGCTCGTGGATGAACGCATGTCGCCGGAAACAGCCCTGAAAAACGGTGCGCCTCCCGGCAGTGAAGTTCTCTACCAAGTCAATGTCGACACCGATACCCAGCGAACGTTCAGGAACCCGTTCCTGATCAAAAAACGCACCATGCTCACCGGCGAGTATCTGACCGATGCCCGGGTACGCTACGATCAGGACCAACGCAGCTATTATGTTGCCATCGATTTCGACCGCAAGGGGGGCCGCATCTTCGAGCGTGTCACCGGCGACAATATCCACAAACGCCTTGCCATCGTGCTTGACGACAAGGTGCACTCCGCTCCGGAAATCCAGGACCGTATCAGTGGCGGGAGTGCCGTCATCACGGGCAGTTTCACGGCAGAAGAGGCCGAAGATCTCGCTATTGTCCTCAGAGCCGGCGCCCTGCCGGCACCGGTCACCGTGCTGGAGGAGAGAACCGTGGGGCCCTCACTGGGTAAGGATTCCATCAACAAAGGATTGATGTCCATGATGGTGGGAGGCATCCTGGTGATCATCTTCATGGTGATCTACTATAAAGGTGCCGGATTGCTGGCCGATTCTGCGCTCCTGCTGAACATCCTCTCGGTGGGCGCCGTGCCGTCGGCTATTAAGGCAACATTGACGCTCCCGGGTATTGCCGCTTTCATTCTCACGATCGGTATGGCGGTGGATGCCAATGTCATCATATTCGAACGCATCCGCGAAGAACTCAATATCGGCAAGCCACCGCGGGCCGCCGTCGAAGCCGGCTATGACCGTGCCACACTGACGATTCTGGATGCCAATGTGACGACCCTGATTGCGGCCGTGGTGCTGTTCCAGTTCGGTACGGGTCCTGTCAAAGGATTCGCGGTCACCCTGAGTATGGGCGTGATTGCCAGTATGTTTACCGCCCTGGTGTTCACGCGCGTCGTTTTCGACACATTCCTGTCGGGCCGTAAGGTCCAGCGCATCAGTATTTAACCGATTCGATAACGTCGCCGGCCGCAGCCCTGACGCTGCGGACCGGACACCGACCACGGCATCGTCAGAAAAAAGGACAGCGTTCATGCAATTCATCCGACCGGACATTAACCTGGATTTTATTGGCAAACGAAAGTTCGCCTTTGTTTTTTCGCTGGTCATCATCCTGATCAGCATCGGCACCCTGCTGATGCACGGCGGCCCCCGTTACGGAATCGATTTTGCCGGGGGTACGCTGATTCAAGTGCAGTTCGACAAACCGACGGAGATCGCCCGGATCAAAAGCGGGCTGAACAGCATGGCCTTCGGGCAGGCATCCGTTCAACAATTCGGGGAAGAGGACGCCTCGGAATACCTGATTCGCACGGATATCCCGGGTATTACCGACGCAGGATTCAACGAATCATTACGCCAGACACTGGCCGAAGCCACCGGCGCAGGAGTGGAAATACGCAGGGTCGAGATGGTGGGCCCCCAGGTCGGCAAAGACCTCCGGGAAAAAGCCCTGAAAGCCATGTTTTATGCCTTGTTGTTCATCACCGTCTACATTTCCGGCCGGTTTGAACTGGAGTGGCTCAAAAGCGCGGTGATGGCGGTGGCCCTCATCGGCGCCGTGTATGTGTTCGGGCTTTTCAACGTCAGTATCCCCTTTTTGATTTTGATCGCCCTGCTGGTGACACTGGGACTCTTCTGGATACTCAACCTGCGCTATGCCATGGGGGCCATCGTTGCCCTCATTCATGACGTGACGATTACGGTGGGCGTTTTCTCGCTCTTCAATAAAGAGTTTACCCTGCCGATCATCGCCGCATTGCTGACCATCATCGGTTATTCCCTCAATGATACCATCATCGTGTATGACCGTATCCGTGAAAATTCTAAAAAGCTCCACAAAAACCCGCTGGCAACCATTATCAACCGCAGCATCAACGAAACCCTCAGCCGGACGCTGCTCACTTCGTTGACAACCCTGATGGTGGTGATCACCCTTTTTGTCCTGGGAGGCGGGATTATACACGATTTTGCATTTGCACTGCTTGTCGGGGTGCTGATCGGTACCTACTCGTCCATCTACGTGGCCAGCCCAATTTTGCTGGCATGGCAACGCAAATCAACCGCCGGGTAAACCGCGTACCGTCACGCCACCACTTATCTGTCGGCAAGCGGCTCCCCAGCGTTTGCCGACGGGCAATACCCGTCATGCCAAGGACCAAAGCAAATCCAATTTCACCGGTAATCCGGAGACGATTGGCTCACGGGGCTGTCTCTGGTGATCAGGGAGATAAATGACGTTGACGACCGCGCCTGAAACCGTTTTACCCTGGCTTCGGTTGCGATCTGTTACCGGGATCGGGAATCTCATTTTCCGACGCCTGATCGTTCGTTTTGGCGAACCAACCGCTGTTTTCGAGGCGGGCAGCGATGCCCTGCTGGCTGTGGAAGGCATCACGCCCCGCCTGGTGAATCGCATCCGGCAGAGCGGCCGCCGTACCGATCCGGCCGGCGAACAGGCCCTGGACAAATGCCGTCAGATGGGGTGTCAGATCGTTACCCAGGCAGATCGCCGCTATCCGGCCTTGCTGCTCGAGATCGCCGATCCACCGCCCTATCTCTATGTCTATGGGGATACCGCCGCGTTTCCGGTGAGTGTCGCCATGGTCGGATCGCGCCATGCGACATCCTATGGCCTGACCACCACACGGCGGCTCAGCAGCGATCTGGCCCGCCGGGGCATCACCGTGGTCAGCGGTCTGGCCAGGGGTATCGATACGGCCGCTCATGAAGGCGCCCTCCAGGGCGGCGGCTTTACCGTAGCGGTTCTGGGGAGCGGATTGGCCCGGATCTACCCCCGGGAAAACACGCGGCTTTGTCAGCGTATTGCTGCCCAGGGGGGGGCCGTGGTATCGGAGTTTCCGCTGGATGCGGGGCCGGATCCGCATCATTTCCCCCAGCGCAACCGCATCATCAGCGGGATGACGTTGGGAACCGTCGTGGTCGAGGCCACCCGCCGGAGCGGTTCTCTGATCACGGCACGCATGGCCCTCGAACAAAATCGCGAAATTTTTGCAATCCCCGGGAGCGTGAATTCCTTCAAAAGTATTGGAACCCACGCCTTGATCAAGGAGGGCGCGAAACTGGTAACCCAAGTGGATGATATCCTGGAAGAACTGCCACCATTGGCCCGTAAGGGACCGGTCGACCGGGAAACATCATCGGTTCAACCGGCGCCGGTCACTTTATCGGCGGAAGAACAGGCCGTCTTAAAAGCGCTATCGCCCTATCCGATCCATGTGGACGAACTCATCCGCAAGGTGGCCATAGCGCCCGGCCGCATGGCCGGCATCCTGCTGACGCTCGAACTGGAAGGGCTTGTTCATCAGGAACCCGGCAAGCTTTTTCGTCTGACAGAAGAGATGCCCTCCCTGTCAAGCAAAATGGAAAGCGGCCGATAACCGTTTGGAGACGTTAAGACCCAGGCGAATGTATGATTTCCGCCTGCCCGTAGCGCGAACAAAGGAGTACCCGTGACCAAACCGCTCGTTGTTGTCGAATCCCCAACAAAAATCAAGACCTTGGCAAAAGTCATCGGTGATCAGTATAACATCGCCGCAACGGTAGGCCATATTCGGGACCTGCCGCAAAAAGAGATGGGTGTCGATATCGAGGACGGCTTTAAACCCAAATATCGGACCATTGCCGGCAAGCAAAAAGTCATTAAAAATCTCAAGGCCTCGGCCGGGGATGCGGATGAAATCTACCTGGCCCCTGACCCGGATCGCGAAGGCGAGGCCATCGCCTGGCATACGGCCGAAGTCCTCAAAAAGAAGGGACGGCGATTTCATCGGGTGCTCTTTCACGAACTGACCCCCAATGCGATTCGCGAAGCGCTTCAGCATCCCCAGGATCTGGATCTCAACAAATATGAGGCCCAGCAGGCCCGCCGCATCCTGGACCGACTGGTGGGGTATCAAATATCCCCGCTGCTGTGGAAAAAGGTGAAAGGCAGCCTGAGCGCCGGTCGCGTTCAGTCCGTGGCGGTCAAGATCATCTGTGATCGCGAACGCGCGATCCAGGCCTTTGATCCCGAAGAATACTGGAGCATCACCGCCCAACTGACCGGTGAAGACCCGCCTCCTTTCAGCGCCAAACTGGTCCGCCAATCCGGCAAGAAGGTTCATATTCCCGACGGTGAAACCGCGCGCGCCATCGTCGATCAGCTGTCCGGCGCCGATTTCAAGGTGAGCCAGGTCACCAAGAAAACGACGCGCCGCAATCCCCAGCCCCCCTTCACGACCAGCAAGCTGCAGCAAGACGCCATTCGACGGTTGCGGTTCTCCGCCCGCAAGACCATGGTCGTGGCCCAGCAGCTCTACGAGGGCATCGAGCTGGGAGACGGGGAGCCCGTCGGGTTGATCACCTATATGCGCACGGATTCCACCCGTATTGCCGAGGAAGCTGCCCGGGAAGCACTCCAACTCATCGGGGAACGCTTTGGCGAGCCCTACCTGATCGACAAGCCCCGGTCCTTCAAGAATCGCAAGAAGGCCCAGGACGCCCATGAAGCCATTCGCCCCACATCCGTTTATCATACGCCGGAATCCGTAGCGCCTTACCTGCAGCCCGACCAGGCCGCCCTGTACACGCTGATCTGGAAACGCTTCGTGGCTTCCCAGATGCAGCCGGCGCTCATCAACCAGTTGAAACTCGCGATAAAGGCCGACGATTTCATCTTTTCAGCCAATGGTTCCTCGGTCAAATTCCCCGGTTTTATGGCCCTTTACACCTCGGCCGAGGAAGATAACAAGCGCCAGAAGGATAAAAAGCAGGAAGACATCCCTGATCTACCCGAAGGCACGACGCTGAAAATGCAAGAACTGATGCCCAAGCAGCATTTTACCATGCCCCCGCCTCGATTCTCGGAAGCGTCTCTGGTCAAAGAACTTGAAGAGAACGGTATCGGGAGGCCGAGTACCTATGCCTCGATTCTTTCCACGATTCGCGACAAAGGCTATGTGGACCGGGTCAAGGGTTATTTTCGTCCCAGTGAACTGGGATTCATCGTCAACGATCTCATCGTGATGAATTTCCCCGACATCTTCAATGTGGAATTCACGGCGCGGATGGAAGACAATCTCGACCGGATCGAACAGAACGAAGCCGACGCCCTGACAGTTCTGGAAAAGTTCTATGCGCCGTTCAAGGCCAAACTGGAGGCGGCCGCCGACGGCATGATCAGCATCAAAGGGGTGGGCTTCCCGACGGACTTGCAGTGTCCGCAGTGCGGCAGTCGCCTGCATATCAAGGTCGGCAAAAACGGCCCCTTTATTGCGTGCAGTGCCTACCCTGAATGCAATTACTCACGCGATTACGAACGTGACGAAAAAGGCCGTATTCGCCCGGTGGAGCCGGTTGCGGACGTTCCCTCGGACAAAACCTGCGAAAAATGCGGTCGGCCGATGGTCATCAAGCACGGCCGTTATGGTGAATTTCTGGCCTGCACCGGTTATCCCGAATGCAAGCACACCGAATCGATGAACAACGGGGCCAATGGCCGGACGACCGGTATCGCCTGCCCGGAGGCCAAGTGCGATGGTGAGCTTGTCGAACGCAAGTCGCGCCGAGGCAAGATCTTTTACGGCTGCAGTCGTTTTCCGGACTGCACCTATGCCATCTGGGACAAGCCGGTCGCCAGGGTGTGTGAGGTCTGTCAGGCGCCCTTCATGGTCGAAAAATCAACCAAACGGGACGGCCGTTTTTACGCCTGCATTGCCGA